>Ga0272441_10002886_pt1 | contig 34055 bp, 27 predicted proteins | sample SSMProp6N_FD_193582 | JGI IMG/M metagenome (GOLD analysis project Ga0272441, IMG submission 193582) | Marine sediment archaeal communities from Little Sippewissett salt marsh, Falmouth, MA, United States - SSM-Prop-6N | ecosystem: Environmental > Aquatic > Marine > Wetlands > Sediment ... | reverse complement strand
CGCGACGAGTTCGTCTACGACCACAAGCCGCCGCGCGTCGTCGGGTGGGACGAGACCCGCACGTGGCAGGAAGAGGTCCGCAACTACCGGGCGAAGCCGATCGTGATGGAGATTCGCCACGTCCTGGGGGGCGACGTGGAGTTCACGGCGGCCGAGCCCGCCGCCAAGGTCAACCTTTACGACTTCCGCACCCCGGAGTACACCGTGACGGTGCCGGCAAAGACGGAGGTGAAAGTCGACAGCCGGGGCACGTTCCACCTGGGCAAGAACGCGAAGCAGAACCGCGTCCGGCTCGTCCAACCGTAAGGCGCCCGCGTGGGCGTCCGCCGGCGCCGCGACCGCCGGCGGCGTTCGGTCCCTGAACTCCGGCAGCAGGCTCGTCCTTCGGGGCGGGCCTGCGGCCATTTAACAGGTCCTCCCCTAACTTCCCACTGGCACGGGGGAGGGGTTTTTGCTTCAATACCCGCCCATGGCATCCGAGTCGCCCCCCGTCACCGTGCTGGTTCGGGACAAGCCGCGGGCGGCCCGATGGATCGTCCCGCTGGCGATTCTGACGGCCATCCTGCTGGTGGCGGGGGCGCTGCGCTTCAGCGCCCCGCCGGAGGAGCCGACGGATTTCAAGGAATCCTCGCCGATTGAGATCGCCCAGGCCGTCCTCCACGGCCTGTCGTGCCTGCTGTGCCTCACGGCGATGGTCCGCAGCGGCCGGCGGCAGGCGGACTTTTACTGGTGGGTCGCTCCGGCGTTCGTCACCTTCTTCATGTTCTGGCGCGAGGCCGAGATCGACAGCGACCTCTTGGGCCTCGGCGAGAACGCCTTCACCTGGAAGTACCTCTTCGAAGGCCACATGCCCATCTGGAAGCGGCTCCTCCTCGGCATCCCCAGCACCGCGTTGGCCCTGACGACGCTGGTGGTCTGCCTCCGGCACCTGCAGCTGCTGGGGGAGACCCTCAAGCGGCCGCACGTCCGCATCACGGTCACCCTGTTCGCCCTTGGCATCGGCCTTTACGCCCTGGCCCAGTTCTACGACAAGGCCTGGTACCTGCTCCAGGAACACGGGTGGAACCTGTGGGGCGTCCGGGCCCATCGCGACGATTTCTGGGAAGAGACGATGGAACTGGCGGGGGCGGCGGCCCTGCTGATGTCGGTCTTCGACGCGTTCGTGCACCGGCCGATCATCCCGGGAGCGCTGGCCAAGGCGGAGGCCGAACCCCTGGCCGAGCCGTAGAAAACCCCTTCCATTCCGCCCGTCAATCGGTATATTGTCTGGGCTCCGCGGGACGGAATCGGTCGCACTCCCGCCCCCGGAAACGAACGATCCCGACAAACCCGAAGGAGACTCCTATGCCGCTTTGCCCGATGCGACAGATCGTGGACGAGGCCCGTGCCGCCGGTTACGGCGTGGGCGCTTACAACGTCAACAACATGGAACAGATCCAGGCGATCATGGCGGCCGCCAGCGAAACCGGCTCGCCGCTGATCATCCAGGCCTCCCGCGGGGCCCTCGAGTACACCAACTTCACGTACCTGAAGCACCTGATGATGGCCGCCGCCGAGGACAACCCCGGCCTCCCCATCGCCCTGCACCTGGACCACGGGCCGAACCTGGACCTGTGCAAGAAGGCCATCTCGATCGGCTTCACCAGCGTCATGATCGACGGGTCGATCGATTACGACCAGAAGACCGAGAGCGGCAAGCACCCCGCCCGCTCGTTCGAGGACAACGTCCGCGTCACGAAGGAAGTGGTCGACTACGCCCACGAGCGCGGCGTGAGCGTCGAGGGCGAACTCGGGACACTGGGCGGCATCGAGGAAGACACCGCCACCGACAAGGTCCTCCTGACCGAGCCCGACGAGGTCGAGGAGTTCTGCCAGAAGACCGGCGTGGACGCCCTGGCCCTGGCCATCGGCACCAGCCACGGGGCCTACAAGTTCAAGACCGAACCGGTGCTGGCGATGGACCTCATCTCCGAGTGCCGCCAGCGCGTGCCCAACGTCGCCCTCGTCATGCACGGCTCCTCCAGCGTGCCGAAGGACCTGGTGGATGAGGTGAACAAGTACGGCGGCAAGATGCCGGGCGCGATGGGCGTGCCCATCCCGTCCATCCAGGAGGCGATTCAGCGCGGCATCCAGAAGATCAACGTGGACACCGACGGCCGGCTCGTCGTGACCGGCGCCATCCGCAAGGTCTTCACGGAGAAGCCGGAAGTCTTCGACCCCCGGAAATACCTCGGCCCGGCTCGGGAAGCCCTCGCGAAACTGATCGCGTCGAAGATGAAGGACTTCGGCACGGCCGGCCATGCCGGCGATTACGAGCCGAAGTCGCTCGAGGAAATGAAAGACTTCTACGCGGCCCAGTAAGACGACATCGTGATGAGGAAGTTCCGCGCGGCGAGTGTCCCCACCCGCCGCGCTTGTTTTGTGCCACGGCCAGCCTCGCCCGGCCGTGCGTTTCGCCGGGTGCCACTGGCGGCTTGGCCGCCAGTGCCTCCAGCAATTCCACATTTCAGCGCGGCTGGTCTCCTGGCTCGCCGCTCTCGGCTCCTACGCCTTATTCGCCCCGCCGTCGGCCACGCGGTTGGCGGCGGCGAGGTAGGTGTCGATGGACTCGCCGGCGTCGGCCCACCAGCCCTCGACGACCTCGCAGGTCATGGTGCCCGCCTCGACGTAATGGTTGTTGACGTCGGTGATCTCGAGTTCGCCGCGCGCGCTCGGCTCCAGGCGGTCGATCACGTCGAACACGTCCGGCGGGTACATGTAGACGCCGATGACCGCCAGGTTCGTGGGCGGCTGCTCGGGTTTCTCGATGATGCGGACGATGCGGTCGCCGTCGGTCTCGGCGATGCCGTACGCCTCGGGGTTCTCCACCTCGGTGAGGAAGACCTTGGCCCCCTCGGGTTGGGCCTCGAACGCCTCGACCGCCGGGCGGATGGTGTGCTGGAGGATGTTATCGCCGAGGACGACGCAGACCTTCTCGCCGCCGACGAATTCGCGCGCCAGGCCCAAGGCCTCGGCGATGCCGCCCTCCCCTTTCTGGTACGCGTAATGGAGCCGCGACAGGCCGAACGCCTCGCCGTTCTCGAGCAGGCGGATGAAGTCGCCGGCCGCGTTGCCGCCCGTCACGATCATGATGTCCGTGATGCCCGCCGCCACGAGGCACTCGATCGGGTAATAGATCATCGGCTTCGCGTAGACGGGCAGCAGGTGTTTGTTGGTAATCTTGGTGAGCGGATAGAGGCGGGTGCCGAGCCCGCCCGCCAGGATGACGCCTTTCATCATGTCGGGCCCTCCTCGTCGGCATCCGGCGGCGCGGCCGGGGGGTGCAGGTGCCGTTCTTCCTCCGGCCAACCGTGCGTCTGCTCGTGGTGCTCAATGTCCTTGCCGCGCACCGCAATGCCGATGCAGATGGCCAGACCGCCGAGCAGGATCATCAGCGCCAAGGCACCGGTCAGGGAAGCCGCCGTGCTCAACCAAGCGGAGAAGAGAAAGTACGCCACCACGCCCGATGCGATGATGGCGATGAGCCGCTTCCGCCGCCCCAGGACAAACGCCCCGACCAGCAGGCCGAAGAAGAAGAGTTTGGCGACCGTGGCCCGCCAGTCGCCGGTCTCGGCGGTGAGTTCCTTCTGCAGGATCTGGCCCGTCAACAGCACCGTCAGCACCAGGGGCGTGACGAGGCGGATGCACAGTTCCCACCACCCGCCCAGGTGAATCTCTGAGACGCTGTTGATGTATTCCCGCAGACGCGCCGTCCGGAAGAAATACCCGATGGCCAGACACTCCATCAGCCCCACGAACGCGAGGCCGTAGTTGTTGCACCAGCGGTCAAAGACGCCCACCCACGCCAGTCCGCCCCGCGTCGCAAAGAGCAGACCGACGCCGAACCCGACGATGCACATGCCGGTCGTGACGACGTTCCGCGACAGGAAAAAGAACCGATCGTGGAGACCGGCCACGGCCCCTTCGACCAGCGAGAAGAGCGAGTCGATGCCCAGCGACAGCAGGGTGATGAAAAACAGAATGGCGATCAACGGGGGCCAGAACCGGCCGTACTCCCCCAACTTCGAGATCGCCAGTGGATACGTCACGAACGCCAGGTCCGGTCCGCCCTCCACCACCTCCTGGACCGGGACCCGATTCTTCAGCGCCAGAAAGCCCAGAACGCTGAAAACAACGAAGCCGGCCAGGAAACTGGTAGCACAGTTGGCCAGACTCGTGATGAACGCGTTGTTCGTGATGTCGCCCCCCCGCCGGTTGTAACTGGCGTAGGCGATGATGATGCCGAACCCCAGCGACAGGCTGAAGAAAATCTGCCCGTACGCCGCCAGCCACACCTGCGGGTCGGAGAGTTTGGCGAAGTCCGGCCGAAGGTAGTACTCGATGCCCTCCACCGCCCCCTCCAGGGTCAGCCCCCGGACCGCCAGAACCACCAGCAGCACGACCGGCAGCGGCACAGTCACCAGGACGACCCGGCCCACCCGATGAACGCCTTTGTGAATGATGAGGAAGACGGCCAGCCACGTGACCGCCAGGCCAGCCACGAGCGGCCAGTGAAGCGGCCAGATGCTCTCGCCCTCCCCCGCCTTGTTCAACACCGTTTGGTTGAAGTAGTCGGCGGCCGCGTCCGGGTTGGCGGCCGTGGCGGCCCAAGGCAACTGGTCGGCCAGGGCGTACCGGAACGAATCCCACAGGAAATGCCACGACCACGCCATCACCACCGCGTAGTAAAACGAAATCATGCTGGCCGTGCCCAGCGCAAACCAGCCGACCCACTCGAACGTCTTGTTCACACGCCGCAGCGCCTTCGGCGCGGACCCTTGGAACATCTGGCCGATGCCCATCTCCAGGATCATCAGCGGGATGCCCGTGGTCAGCAGCGCCACAATGTACGGAATGAAAAACGCCCCGCCGCCGTTCGCGTACGCCGTGTACGGAAACCGCCACACGTTGCCCAGGCCGACCGCGCTGCCGATGGCCGCCATGACGAAGGCGGTCCGGTTGTCCCAGCGGTCGCGGCCCTGGTTGGGGAGAGAACTGTCGGCCATCGGAGGCTCCCGTCACGACCGGTGTCGCGCGCGGCGTCCGCCGCCGCCGTCGGCCACAGGATAGCGTGTGGACGGAAGAGGTCAAATCTTTCCCGAGGCGCGGGCGACCCCCGGCCGGGCTCACGCGTCTTGCGGCCGGCCGGAACCCTCCAGCGGCCAAGCGTCGGACTGGGCCATCCGGCGGAACGCCTTCTCGCGGCGTTGCCAGAGGGCAGCCAGGTCGCGGACCTTCTCAGGGTGCCCCTCGGCCAGATCGTGGCACTCGCAGCGGTCGCCCCGAAGATCGTACAGTTCCCACGGACCGTCGGTGCCGGCCGACGCCAGTTTCCAGTCGCCCACGCGGAGCGCGCGGTTCTCCATGTGATGGAAGAAGAGGCACTCGCGCCCGACGGCCACGTCGCGGGCCAGCGCGGGCACCAGGCTCCGCCCGGGCAGCCGCGGCACCGGGCGACCGTCCCACGTCTCCGACGCCTCGCCGCCGGCCAGGTCGAGCATCGTCGGCAGCAGGTCGATGAAATGGGCGGGCGTGTGCCGTAACTCGCCGCGGGCCTCCAGGCCCGCCGGCCAGTGAACGATCAGCGGCGACGCGATGCCCCCCTCGTGGACCCACGACTTGTGCAGCGCGAGCGGCGCGTTCGAGGCGGTCGACCATCCCGGCCCGAGGCACAGGTGCGTCCGCCACGAGCCGGGCGGTACCGACGGGTCGTGCCCGTCGCCGCGGATCATCTGCTCGGCGCTCGCGCCGTTGTCCGAGACGAAGAGGACGACGGTGTTTTCATACGCGCCCATGGCCCGCACCTGGTCGAGGACACGGCCGATTTCGCGGTCCATGCGGTCGATCATCGCCGCGTGAATCGCCATCTTCTTCGCCTGGAACCGCTGCTGGACCTCCGCCAGGCCGTCCCAAGGCACCGCCCGCGGCACCTCGCCGGGGCCGATGCGCTTGGCGAGGGCCTCGGGCGAAAGGTTCCAGTGCGGTTTGACGTCTGGGCGCAGCGGCGACAGGCCACAATTCACGATCCCCATCTTCCGCATCCGCTTGTGCCGGGCCCGCCGGACGGCGTCCCACCCCACGGCGTACCGGCCGTCGTAGCGGGCGATGTCTTCCGGCAATGCGTGCAGCGGAAAGTGCGGAGCCGTGAACGCCAGATACTGCAGAAACGGGCGACCGCCATGCCCGGCGGCGTGCGCCTTCAGACACCGGATCGCGTGGTCGGCGATGGCCGTGGTTGCGTACCACCCCGAGTCCGGCTCGGTAGGCGGCAGGGGACGGTCGTCCGCGAAGTGCTTCGTCGTCGAGAAGAACCGGTTCTGGTCCTTCAGATGATACGACCGGTCGAACCCGCCGTCGCGCACGGGCTTCGGCGCCCCGAACAGGTGCCACTTGCCCGAGTGATAGCAGCGGTACCCGAGCGGTTTGACGTACTCCGGCAGGACGCGGGCCCAAGCGGGCAACCGGCCTCGCGGCGGGTCCATCCGCACCTGCTGGGCGTAGTAGCCGGTCAGGATGCAGGTGCGGGACGGCCAGCAGCGGCCGGTCGAGTACATCTGCGTGAACCGCACGCCGCCCGAGGCCAGCCGGTCGAGGTTCGGCGTGGCGATCTCGCCGCCGTAGCACCCGGCGTCGGAGAAGCCCATGTCGTCGGCCACGATGACGAGGAAGTTCGGCGGCTTCCGCCCGGACGCCGCGGCGGTTCGCCTCACGCCGGCGGCCGTTCCGGCCATACCCAAAGCGGCCAGTTTCAGGAACTCACGGCGGTCCAGGTGACGCATGGCAGAGAGCCTCCTCCGGACGAAAACGGGAAAACGCTGTATTCACGGGGTCGCATGCGGCATCATACGCGGCACGCCGCCTTTTGCAACAGGGAGACACCGGACGATGGCAGACGCACCGACCGCCGCCCCGCCGCGGGCGGTCATCTTCGACGCCGACGGCGTCCTCGTCGACAGTTACCGCGCCCACTTCGAGGCCTGGAAAGCCATGGGCCGCGAACTCGGCATGGACCTCGCCGAGGAGACCTTCGCCGGCACCTTCGGCCGGCGGAACGAGGACCTCATGCACGACCTCTGGGGCGACGCCGTCGCTCCCGAAGACATCCCCGCCTGGAGCGACTGGAAGGAAGCGACGTACCGCGAGATCCTGCTCCGCGATTTCACCGCCATGGACGGAGCCGGGGAGTTGATCGACGCCCTCCGGGCCGCCGATTTCCGCCTGGCGGTCGGCTCGTCCGGCCCGCCGGAGAACGTGGCCGTCTGCATCCAGGGCCTGGAGCGCGCCGGCGCCTTCGACGCCACGGTCGACGGGGCGCAGGTGACGCGCGGCAAGCCGGACCCCGAGGTGTTCCTGACGGCGGCGGCGAAACTCGGCGTCGCCCCGTCCCGCTGCGCGGTGGTCGAGGACGCGGTGGCCGGCGTGGAGGCGGCCAGGCGCGCCGGCATGGCCGCCGTCGGCCTGACCGGCACGACGACGCGCGAAGCTCTCGCCCCGCGTGCGGACCGCGTCGTCGATTCCCTGCGCGACCTGTCGCCGGAGCGGATTGCGGCGCTCATTGACGAACACGGGCCGGAGTGGCCCGGCGGCTAAATGCAACTCCTGTTGTTGTTCTCTCCGTACCGCTCGCCGTTGCCTTTGCCGTTCTCTATATCCTTCCCGCCGTTCTCTGCCTTTCTCTGCGTTCTCTGCGGCCTCCGCGTTAAAAACCGAACGGCCAAGGAGGCCGCGTTTTCGCTGGCGGCGTCCCGCGCACCGGCCTATTATGGCCCCGGCACGATGCGAAGGAGAACGCCATGGCCATTCCCGGTTACCGGGACTACCGCCGGCGCGAGTACTGCCACGCCGTCGACTGCCCCATCCAGAAACTACTCGACAAGTGCGAGGAGGGCTCCCAGGAGTACGAGGAAGTCCGGGCTATCTGCAAAACCGAATGTATCCATACGACCTATGAGTTCCACCACTGGCTCATCGCGCAGGGCTACGAGGTCGTGCGGCCAGACTCGTGACCGCCGCCTCCTGCCGGACCCTTCCCCACCGGAGGCCTTCCATGCGCCGAACGGCCGTCGCCTTCCTCCTGATCCTCGCGCTGGGCGCAGGCGCGACCGCGGGTGAGGCCGCTGGCGCGCACGTCGTCCACGTGTCCCCAGCGGGCGACGACGCGTCGACGGGCCTGCACGCGCAGCCCCGGGCCGACCGCACCGACGGCCCCGTGCGCACGCTCGAGCGGGCCCGCGACCTCGTGCGCGGCATGATCCAGGCAGGGCTTGACGCCGACGTCACGGTCCTCGTGGGCCGGGGCACGTACCGCCTGCCCGACGGCCTGACGCTCGGGCCCGAGGACTCCGGCACCGCCGAGCACGCCGTGACGTGGCAGGCCTGCCCCGGCGAGGCGCCGGCGCTCGTGGGCGGCGTCGTCGTGACCGGGTGGCAGCCCTGGAAGGGCCAGGTCGAAACGGCGCCGATTCCGGCCGGCATCGAGCCGAACCAGTTGTTCGAGGGCGGGCGGCGCCTCGCCCTCGCCCGCCATCCCGACACCGGGTACCTGAAGGTCGCCGCCGCCGTCCCGGGCCGGGAGCGCACGAGTTTCGTCTACCGCGCCGGCGACCTCGACCCGGCGGGGTGGGACGTGGGGCCGGGCCGTATCTTCTGCTGGCCGAACCGCGACTGGTTCTCGGCCGAATCGCCCATCGCGTCGGTCGACCCGGCTGCGCGGACCATCACGCTGGCCCGGCCGGTCAACCCCATCAAGGCGGGCAACCGCTTCGTTGTCCGCAACGTCCTGGCGCTGCTCGACCGGCCCGGCGAGGCCTGCATCGACCTGCGGGCCCGACGCCTTTACGTCCGTCGGCGGAAGGACGGCGCCCCGGCCGCACCCATCGTCGCCGCGACGGCGCGGCACGTTCTGGCCATCGAGGGGCGGAGCCCCGACCACCTCGTCCGCAACGTCCACGTCGTGGGGCTCGACGTCTCGGTGGCCCGGGGCGACGTCATCCGCATGACGGGCGTCGAGGACTGCTCCGTCCGCTTCTCGACCGTCGAGAACGGGGGCGAGCGCGGCATCTACGTCGCGGGGCACGCCCAGCGCGTCACCATCTACGGCAACCTCATCCGGGAACACGGCCTGCACGGCGTGGAGTTCAGCGGCTGGGGCCCCGGCCGCCCCGACGTCAACCACCACCACACCGTCGAGAACAATCACATTCACCATTGCGGCCGGCTCGTCGGCCACGGCTATGGCGTACGCATCCAGCAAAGCGGGCACAACCGCATCTGCCACAACCACATCCACCACATGCCACGCTACGCCACCACCATCAAAGGCACCCGCTACCAGATGCTCCGGCAGAAGGTCAAGGGCGTCACGTGGGCGAACCACTACGACTTTCTGCACAGCCGGGGCAACCGGTTCGCCTACAACCACATCCACCACGTCAACCTCGACAGCCAGGACACCGGCGCCATGGAGTCGTGGGGACCCGGGCGCGACAACGTCTACGACCACAACCTGATCCACGACGTCGGCAACCGCGAGTTCGACATCCAGAGCGGCTTCTACCTCGACGACGCCACCGACTACTTCACCGTGACGAACAACATCGTTTACAACGTCGTCGGGACGCACGGCAACCAGCCCATCTTCGCCAAGGGCATCGGCAACCGCATCGAGAACAACATCCTCGTGGCGGGGCCCCACTGCGAGAGCGGCATCCGCTCGCTCTTCATGGCCGACGAACGCTGCGACCACCACACCTACGCCCGCAACATCATCGTGTTCGAGGGCGAGTCGCCCGCCGCCCGAGGCCGTTTCGGTCCCGGCGTCGGCAACATCCACGCCAAGGGCAAGACGCTTACCTGGAAGGTCCGGGTGCCCGCCGACGGCGACTACGCCCTCTGGATGCGCTACGCCGCCCACAACGCGCCGCACGGCATGACCGGTATGGACGGCCGCACGACCATGCAGGCCGACGGCGGGCAGGCCGTCACGCTCGCGAACCTGCCCAACACCGGCGGATGGGGCAACCAGGCGTGGCACCGGGCGGCCACCCTCCCCTTGCGCCGCGGGGCCCGCACCCTCACCTGGACGAACGTCAAGGGCGGCGGCATGAACTGGGACGCCTTCGTCCTCGTGACCGACCCCGCCTGGCGACCGACCGGCGTCACCGTGGCCGCCCCCGCCGCGGGCCATCACCTCGTCCTCGTCCAGACCGAGACCCACACCGCCCGGCCCGACGCCGGGGTGCGCGGGTACGTCTATCGGCTCGGCAACTGGAGCGACGACCGCGTCTCGGCCAGTGACCGCAACCTTTTCTGGGCCCAGGCCGGCGGCACCCTCGCGATGCGGGGAGGCAAGGCCGACGGCCCGCTCGACGCCTGGCGCCGGCTGCTCGGCGGCCGGTTCGACGCCGCCAGCGTCGTGGCCGACCCGAAGTTCGTGGACCTCGCCGGGCGGGACTTTCGCCTGCAGCCCGATTCGCCGGCCCTGGCACTCGGTTTCGTGCCCATCGACACCGGCCGCATCGGCCTGAAGGCCGATTTCCCCGCCCGCTTCGAGAGGGAGTGAGACGCATGCCATCCATCCCGAAAACGCAGCGCGCCGCCGTCTACTACCGCAACCGCGACGTGCGGATCGAGGAGCGGCCCGTCCCGGACATCGGCCCCGGCGAACTCCTCGTCCGCATCGAGGCCAGCGGCATCTGCGGCAGCGACGTCCTGGAGTGGTACCGCGCGAAGAAGGCGCCCATCGTCCTCGGGCACGAGGTGGCCGGCGACATCGTCCGCACCGGCGAAGGCGTCGAGCGATACGCCGTCGGCGACCGCATCGCGTTCAACCATCACGTGCCCTGCAACACGTGCCGGTACTGCCTGGCGGGCAACCACACGGCCTGCGAGACGCTGCATACGACGCACTTCGACCCGGGCGGGTTCTGCGAGTACGTCCGCGTGCCGGCCCTCCAGACGGACCGCGGCGTGTACCCCCTGCCGGATCACGTGACCTATGAGGAAGGGTCATTCGTCGAGCCGCTGGCGTGCGTCGTCCGAGGGCAGCGGTCGGCGGGCCTGAAGCCCGGGCAGACGGTGGCGGTCCTGGGGTCGGGCATCTCGGGCGTCCTGCACGTGGCCTTGGCGGCCGCGAGCGGTGCGGGTCGCATCGTCGCCACGGACGTTGCGCCCCATCGGATGGCGTTCGCCAAACACTTCGGCGCGGCCGAGGTGTTTGACGCCCGCGAGGACGTGCCGGCGCTGGTCCGCGAGGCGTTCGGCCATCCCGCGGACCTTGTGATCGTGTGCGCGGGGGCGCTGGCGGCGTTCGAGCAGGCCCTGGCCTGCGTCGACCGCGGCGGAACGGTCCTCTGCTTCGCGACGACCGACCCGGGGGTGAAACTCCCCGTTCCGCTGAACGACTTCTGGCGGAACGACGTGACGCTGAAACCCTCCTACGGCAACTCGCCGTACGATGCGACCGTCGCGCTGGAACTCATCGCGAACCGCCGGGTGCCCGTGGCGGAGATGATCACGCACCGCCTGCCGCTCGAGGAAACGCCGAAGGGATTCGAACTCATGTCCACGCCCGGCGGGGAGCATCTGAAGGTGGTGATTCTGCCGCAGGCGTAGGCCGCGGCGTGCCGCGGCGTCGTTCGAGGCGGCACGTTTCCTCAATCCCCCCCTGACGGGGCTTGATATGACGTTGGGGGCATCTTACCACGGGCGCGAGCCCGTGGAACGCGGAGCCGCGACGCGCCCCTCCCCTTATTCTGTTCAAAGCCCCATCGGGGCGACTGAGCCTACATCACCGCCGGCTGGAAGGGGAACTCGTCAACGAGGGCGAGGGTGTCGGCGAGCATCGTGCACGCCTCCGTGCAGCCGGGGCGGGAGAGGCTGCGGGCGGCGGCGCAGACGCCCAGCCGGAGGCCACGCTGAATCTCCCATCCCTCGTGAATGCCGAAGAGGATCCCCGCGCAGAAGGCGTCGCCCGCCCCGGCGGCCCCCTGGACGTACCCGTCCGGCAACTGAAGGGCGGCCTGCCAGACCTCCTCGCCATCGGCGGTCCGGACGTAAGCCCCCTCCGGCATGTGGATGCAGACGAGGCGTCCCACGCCCAGCCCGAGCAGGGCCTCGGCCGAGGCGCGGATGGCCTCGGGGTCCGGCCGGCCGCCGGGTTTCAACTCGTGGCCGGTGGTCCGGCCGGCCTCCAGTTCGTTCAGGATAGCGTAATCGGTGTGGGCGAGGGCGGGGCGGACGATCTTCGGGAACCGGTCGCTGTCCTCACTGACGACGTCGATGGAGGTCTCGATGCCCGCCTCCCGCAGCCGCGCCAGCAGCCGCGCCGCCGCCGTCCCGTACTCCTCGTCCGGCTCGTCCATGCGGTCCAGGAGCAAGAGGTACCCGAGGTGGACGAGGCGGGCCCGGATCCGGTCGACGGGCACGTGGTCGGGGCCGAAGAGGGCGTTGGCCCCGCGGTTGTGGAAGAACGTCCGCCGGCCCGTGCCGCGGACGACCATGACGTTCGTGTACGAGGTGGGGGCGTCGGCGGTGGCGGCGAGGGCGGCGGTGTCGATGCCGAGGGCGTCGCAGTCGGCCCGGATGGAGGCGCCGTCGGCATCGTCGCCGATGAGGCCGATCGCCTCCAGGGGAATCGCTTCGCCCCCCTCGGGCGGGCCGAATTTCGCCAGGTCCACCAGGCCGTTGTACGGCGCCCCGCCGGTGCCCTGGTCCTCGCCGACGATGTTGGCGAGGGTTTCCTCCTGCGGCCATCGGTCGCAGATGAAGATGTGGTCGATGATCCAGTTGCCGGCGGCGGCGATGCCGCGTCGCGCGTGGGCCATGGCGTCTCCCCGAGTCGTGACCGGGGCGTATCATAGCCCCGGGGCCGGACGGCTGCAAGCGAACCCGGCGGGCCGGGCGCGGGGCGCGTGCGGGCGCGGGGCGCGCAAAAGAAGGGCGGCCGAGTCGTCTCGACCGCCCTGAAGTTACACGCGTTGGGGAGAGCGTTCTACCGGCGGCGGCGCCGGGCAGTCAGGAGCCCGCCGATGCCGGCGGCGAGCATCGCCATCGTGGCCGGCTCGGGAAGCGCCGTCGCCCCGGGGTCGGCATCACTCATGAAGAAGCCGGCGGCGTGGCTCTCGTCGCCGACGGCCTCGATGAGGACCGTCACCCTCTCCACCTCGGTCCCAATGACCTTCCCCTCGATGTGGAAGGTGAGGAGTTGGCCGAGAACGACGTCGGCAGCCGCAACCTCGGCCTGCTGGGTATTGTCCGTCCCGCCGGTTTCCTGGCCGTAGAGGGACACAACAATCTTCTCGCCCGTGAAGTCCGGGTCGAAGACCAGGACGGAGAAATCCATGGACCACGGCGTGGCGGGCTGATTGGGATCCTGGTTGACGGTCAGGTTGAAGACGTCGAGGCTCTGGCCCGCGCCGCCGCCACCGCCGCCGCCACCGCCCCCCCCGCCGCCGAATTGCAGCCAGTTGGGGTTGGGTTGGTTGGCGGGCGGCTGATACGTGCCGTTGTTGATGTAGTCCTGGGGCGCGAGATTGCTCTGAGTGGTGTCCCAGGTCAGATACGTGCCGGACAGGGTCCAGCCGTTGGCAGCGAAGTACTGCTCGTAGTCGTCCGACCTCGGATCCATGGCGACCGGGCCGGTTTTGGGCGTGATGACAGCCGCCTGCAAACCGCCCGCCAGCAGCAGAATCCCCAGACCGGCGCAGAGCGTACCAAGACATGCGCGCTTCATAGCGTCTCTCCCCTCACGAATTCACCAACCCCCAGACTCGCCGAGCGGCCCCGAAACGGTCCGGAACAGTCGAAGACCGTCCGGAAACGCTCCCACTCCCATGGGATAGCCGCTCGTTGTAGCGTGGTTGGGATTCGGCCAAAAAAGGACGTGGGCCCTTTGCCGTTACCCAACCCCCTTAACTCTGGTGCTATTATACCTCAAGAATCCGAAAAAGCAAAAACCGAGGGGCAGAAAATTCCGATGAACGCTTGGGCAGATGGTGCCGAAGGCTGATTGACACCGCCTTCCCCGCCGCTTATAATCTCCCACGGTGCCTCAGGGACCGGGGAAGGCGGGGGCCCGGACAATCCACGTAAGTCTTTTTTTGGCAGGCGCTTATCATGGCTGACGCCAATGGCGGCGCAAGCAACCAGCCGGTCTTCAAGGGCCCGGAGGCGCCGTGTGTCTATTGCGGAAAGGTCATCGACCGCGGTGCCGACCGCTGCCCCCACTGCCGCACCTCTTACTCTTTTGCCGTCCGCAAGGCCTCCCGCGAGGTGGTCGGCGACTGGTTCTATCTGGATTCGCGGAACCCCAGCGGCCGGGGCGTCACGTTCGAGACCCTCATCAAGATGATCGAAAAGGGCCGCATCAGGCCCGACTCGATCGTGCGTGGCCCGACGACACACCATGACTGGATGTACGCCGCCGAAACCCCCCGCCTGGCCAAGTATCTGGGCCTGTGCCCGCACTGTTTCACCGAGGCGAAGCCGGAAGACACCTACTGCACCCAGTGCCAGTTGAACATGAACGAGCGGCCGGCGGAGGCCCGTCCGGGCGCCACGCCGGACGAGATCGCGGACCCCTATCACAGACCGGCCTACGAGATGGAGGAGCGGCTCGCCCAGGCCGCCGAGACCGAGCAGGAACCCGCCACTCCGCCGCCGCGCCCCGCGCCGGCGGGCGTATCGCGTCCGAGCGCGGCCGCCGCCGCGGGGCCGGCCCGCGGGCCGGGACCCCGCCCGGAGCCGAAACCGTCGCCCATGGCGACGGCGGCAGCGCAGGCGCTGGCCGGTTCCGGCACCGGCGACCGGCCGTCGCGCGTGGCCGCCGCCTCGCGTCGCGGCGGGCCGAAACTCTGGATCGTCCTCGTCCTGACGTGGGTGACCCTGATTCCCATCCTCATCCTCGGGTACCTGCTGCCGATCCCGGTCCTGCACGATGCCCTGCACGCCATCATTGGGACGAACGAGCCGACCGCGGGCTCGGTGCCGCAGCCGCCGCCGGAGAACCCCGACGTCAATCAGCAATGGCTGAAGCAACAACTTGCCCTCGCCGACGCCGCCGAGCAGAAGAAGGACTATGCCGAGGCCATCCGCATTTACGAGGGGATCATCGAGCGGACGGGCGATGCGTCGTGGCGGCAGCGGATCGAAACGCTCCGCAAAAAGCCGGAACAGGAACGGCAAAAGCGGCTCCAGAAACTCCGCGACCGCCTCGAAATGGCCGAGGACCTCCACGCCCAGAACCGTCACGAGGACGCCCTGGCCGTCCTCCGCAACATCGGCCGCGAGGACCGATCGCTGCTGGCCTCGCTCGGCATCGGCGTGGACAACATGGAAAAGACCATCCAGGCGGCCAAGGCACAGCAGGAGAAACGGCAGGAGCAGCAGAAGGAACTGGCCGAGCGCCTTGCCGCCGCCAAGACGCTCCACGAGGAAGGCAAACTCAAGGAAGCGCTGGCGGCGTATCTGGCCATCGGGAAGGCGTTCGACGCCAGGATGCTGGCCGGCAGCATCGACCTCGCCAAGGTGACCGAGGGCCTGAAGACCGAGATCGCCAAGGCCCAGGCCACCAAGCCCCCCGAGAAGGAGCCCGGACCCGGCCCCAAGGAACCCGAACCGCCCGTGGGCGAAGCCGCCAGGCAGGTCATGGACCTCATGACCCAGGCCGCCGCCCTGGAGAAGGCCGAGAAGTTCAGTGAGGCCCTGGCGACCCTGGAGAAGATCAAAGAAACATTCGACAAGAAGTTCTGGCCCGACAAACTTGAGGAACGCATCCGCCAGGTCAAGGCCAAGAAAGAGGCACTCGAGTTCTTCGGGATGGAATAGCCCGACGACACCACGTCCCGCGCGGGGAAGATATACCGCGCCGACTCCGCTTGTCGCGTTGTCGTCTTACTCCCGATCGCCCGGCGCCGCGGGCGGGGTGTCCTTGCCAGGTAGAGCAACGTCGGCAGGTTCAGCCGGCTCCACTCCCATCTGGACGGCCTCGGCGGCGTGGGGCCCGTCGCCTGCGGCCCGGACCCGCACGATGAGCATGATCTGATTCGGCGGAATCCGTAGCAGGCCGAAGTGCCGGCGCAGCGCAGCGAGGTCCGTGGAGGAACCGGCCGACCGCTGCTCGGCTTCTTTGGCCATCCGGGCGTAGGCGGTTGTGTCCCGTTGGGCTCCGCGCGTCTTGGCGGGCTTATCCGCGCTCTCCGGCGGTTTCGCCTCGCTCAGCTCCTCTTGGCGGCCCTGATCCGTTTGCAGGCGCTGGCCTGCGGCCTCTTCTTCCCCAAGGGCCTCCCCGGTCTCCGTCGGACGGTACCGGCCGAACGACCGGCGCTGGGCGGATTCCGCCTTCTCCGCTTCCTCCCGAGACGACTCGCCGAAGGATCGGCCGGCCTTGGGCGAGACGCCTCCGCCCTCGGTCCCGCCCCTACGGTCGGCCCCGTTGGCGCCGGCGGCCTGACCGGCCATCCGGGACATCTTACCCGCGATGGAGCGCCTGTTCGCCGCCATCTCGAACTCGGCCAGTTGCTGCTGGAGGTGCCGGACCGCCTGGAACGGCCGGCTGGACTCGGCCTCCACCCGGATCGTCCGCGACTGGGCCACCTGGGCGGCAAAGCGCGACAGATCGTCCGGCGTGGTCAGCACAACCCACAGGTCCTCGCCATTGCGGTTGGCCAGATAGTAGAGCCCCTCGGCCCCCCGGCCGGCGCGGGCGCGGCCAAGCATGCGCTCTCCGGCAGCCTTGGAGGCAGCGCCTTCCTCCGGCGCCTTCTTGCGGGCGCGGGCCTGCTCAACCTGCTTGTCCAGCGGCCGCCAGTCATTGCTGCCGAAGAGGCGGACGAGGTCCCGGTTCGCCGTCGCCCGTGACGAGGCACGCACCACCAACTGGTTCGACGCCCGCTGGAGATTGTCGAAGGTGGCGACCCGGCGAAGCGAGGAAATCGGCGCCGCCCCGACCGCCACGGTGTTCATCGTCATCTGGACGAGTTGCGGGTCGGCCGGCGCGGCAGGCGCGGCCACGGGCACCCCCTTCGCCTCGACGGCCGCCGCCACCGCGGCCTTGCTCACCGGCGCCAGCGGGGTTTCGGCCGGTGCAGCCTCGGCCGCTGGAACCGTCCCACCCTTGGCCGGCGGGAGTTCGGGAACCGCTTCGTCCGCGTCCGGTGCGGCAAAGGCGAGGCCGGTGCCGGCCGCGGGTGCCCCCGGTGCCTTCGCGTCCTCGGCACCGGCGAGGCGTTTCTCGGGCCGCGACCGCACGTCCTTGATGATGTCGAAGGAGGGCGCCGGGCTCGCGCCCGCCTTGCCGAGGAGCACCTCGGCCGGGGCCACATCAACGTCCGCGTCCACGAAGCCCCAGAACGCGTCCCCATCGCCGCGGACGAACACGCCAAGCCCGTCATGGGCCACTCCGTCTTCGGCCGGCATGGACCGGACTCGGCCCCCCGCGTACAACGCGTCCAGCCCGGCGTAGTCGTCGAGCGCATCGGCGGTCTGGTCCGCGGGCGTCATGGCCCAGAAATGGGTCGTCTTCGGCGCCGGCGGGCCCTCGAGGTCCGTGCCGACCTTCGACGCGGTCGCCAGGGCATCGGTCTCCGGGCGGAACCTCTCCGCCAAGGCTACCGTGCCGTACAAGTCTGCCGCCGGCGTATCCCCCAATCGGAGGCGAAGGTCCAACCCATCATCGATCTCGACCCCGCCGAGGGTCTTGTCGGCCATCTCGCCCCGGCCCCGCGCGACGGCGTCGGCGGGGACGCCGACTCGGTAGCCTGTGCCCCGCTTGAAGTTGGTTCTTGCGGGGTCGACTGCACGGAAAGACAAGGTGCCGAGAGCGACCGTTGCCTCCTCGCTCTCCCGGCCGGCGTCGCTGCCGTCCAGCGCCAGGAGCCCTTCATGGTGGGCGAGACGTTCCGCCCCGGAGTCGGCCGGCTGGTTCAGCGCCCGATGGCCGAAGAACGCCACCAACCCGATGCCCGCCGCCAGCGCCAGGCAGGCGGCGACGGCGAGGACCCGCGGCCAGGGGCGGGCCCGGTGGGCCGCCAGCGTCCGCTCCGGCATGGACGATTCCTCAACGGCCTGCGGGGCGAGCATGCGGCGTTCGATCTCGCGGCGGACATCGTCGGCCATCCCGCCGGGTGCCTGCCGGACCGGCAGCCGGCCCAGCAGGTCGGCCGTGGCGCGCAACTCCTCCAGCAGCGCCCGGCACTCCGGGCACGCGGCCAGGTGATGCCGGACCGCCGAGGCCAACTCGGCCGACAGTTCCCGGTCAAGGTACGCCGACAGATGGTCGCGAACCTGCTTGCACTGCATGGCGCTGGCTCCGTCTGCCGCTGCGTCGGTTACCCGGCGAGCAGCGGCTTCAACCGTTCCCTCAAAAGCAGCCGGGCCCGATGGAGGCGCGACTTCACGGTACCGGGCGGGACGTCGAGGATCTCGGCGATGTCGCGGTAGTCGCAGTGCTGGATGTCGCGGAGCACGACGACGACCCGGTGCTCGTCGTCGAGGCTGCCGATCGCCTCCTGGATAAGCCGTTCCGTTTCCGCCGCCATCAGCCCGTCCGACGGGTCGGCCGGGGCGGGGTCGGCCAGCGGCGGCCGGCCCGGCGGGTCGCCGTCCTCCGACGCCCCCGATCCCATGGTCACCCACCGGCGTTTTCGGCGATGGCTGAGCGACGTGTTCACCGCAATCCGAAAGAGCCACGTGTACAGGCTGCTGCCGCCGCGGAACCGGTCGAGGTTCTCATACGCCTTGACGAAGACGTCCTGAAGGACGTCGCGCGCATCGTCGGCGGACCCGAGAAGGCGGTAGATGGTATTGTACAGACGGTCCTCGTGGCGTTCGACGATCGTGCCGAACGCTTCGCCGTTGCCTGAGGTAACCTGGCTCACGAGGTCCCGGTCCGACAGGCTCGCATTGGATGCCGCTTCGGCTGCCACGGGTCCCAATCTGCCTGATTAGACGACGGCCGGCATGCGGGAGTTCCCGAAAACCGGTCAGTTTGTGTTTCCGTCCGAGGGGCCGGCCGCTTCAGCGGCCGATTCGTGCTCCACGGTCGGCGGTTCGTCCTCGACGGCCGGCGGTTCCTCCTCCGCGGCCCCCTCGCCCGCCAGGTGGGCCGGGTCGAACTCCATGGCCGCGAACCCGCTCGAGCGATGCACGATGAGCGGCCGGGGGCCCTGGGTTTCCTCCTCGCCCTCGACCGACGCCGGCACGGGCGCCCACTCCAGGAGGAGACACTCGACGCCCTCCAGCGACTCGACCACCTTCAGGCCCTTCTCGACGCCCAGGACCGCCATCGCCGTCGCCAGCCCGTCCGAGACGGCCGGATCGTACGCCACGACCGTGGCGCTGGCCAGGCGGGTGTCCACCGGCCGGCCCGTCCGCGGATCGATGATGTGGCTGTAGGTCTTGCCCTGGATCTCGTAGCCACGGTAGTAGTGGCCGCTCGTATCGATGGCCTGGTCCTCCAATCGCACGGCCGTGTAGTGCCTGGAGCGGTCGTCGGGGTACCGCGGGTCCTGGACGGCGACGCCCCATCGCGTGTCGCCGCCCTTCGGGGCGAGGGAGGCGGGCCGGCGCCCGAAGGCGTAGACGTCGCCGGCGGCCGCGACGAGGCCGGCGATGGCGCCGTACTGCTCCAGCCGCCGGGCCATGCGGCCGGCGATGTAGCCCTTGGCGATGCCGCCCAGATTCAGTTCCATCCCCTGGTGGATGCCGACCGTGTGGACGGTCCGCTCCATGCCGTCCGGCGCGGCCGGCCCCGGGCTGTTGCCGAGCGGCCGCTGGGCCACGCCGATGAGCATCTCGACCTTGTCCATGCCGACACGGCTGCATGCATCGGCGAGTTCGGCGTCGGTGGGCGCGCGGTTCCGCTGCTGGGCCTCCTTCCAGAGCGAGAGGAGCGGACCGACCGTCGGGTCGAACGCCCCGTCGGTTTCCTCCCAGACCTCCTTGGCGGCGGCCAGGCACGTCGTCGTGAGCGGATCGACGTTGATGTGGAACTTGCCGGCCGCCTCGTTGATCTTCGCCACGTCGGACACCTCGGTCCACCGGTCGAGCCGGAGGGTGCACTCCTCCATTTCGCGCCAGGCGGCCTCGATCGAGGTGCGGGCGGTCGCCTCGTCCGGCGCGATGACGCGGACGGTGATCTCGGTGCTCATGGCGGCCCGGGTCTCGACGAGTTCCACGGGCTCGCCGCCGCAGCCGGCGAGCAGGAGGGTGCCGGCCGCAAGCGCGATGAGCGCGGCGGGTCGGAGCCTGTCCCGAGCGTAGCCGAGGGACACCCGCCGCGCGCGCTTCACGGGTGGCGCGGTCGGTGCGGAGACCGACCGCGCACGTGTCGCTCTTCGACGGTCTCTCTCACATTCGCCCATAACGATACTCCGCCTGGCAGGATCCTTCCCGGCTGACCATGCACGGCCCGAGCGGATGGGCCGGCGTACACGTTTCGGCGAACAGCGGGCACTCGTGCGGCTGGATGGCGCCGCGGATGACGTCGCCGCAGCGGCACCCGCGGGCGTCGGCCTCCGGCTCCGGCGGCGGCCAGGGGAGACCGAGCGCGTCGACGGCGTCGGCCTCGGCGAACGCCTCGCCGAGGACCATGCCGCTTGCGGGAATCGTCCCCAGGCCGCGCCAGGCGGCGTCGGCCGGCTCGAAGACGCGGTCGAGGCGCGCCAGGGCTTCCGGATTCCCTTCCTCGCGGACCGCCTCCGGATAGACGTTCTCGACACGGGCCTCGCCCTCGGCCAACTGCTGCAGGATCGCCGCCACCCCCGCCAGAACCTGCTCGGCCGTGAAACCGGCGACGACGCACGGCCGGCCATACCGCTCGGCGAGCGGCCCATACGCCCCGCTGCCGATGACGACGCTGACGTGCCCCGGGCAGAGGAACCCGTCGATGCGAACCTCGCCTCCCGCGAGCAGGGCGTCCATGGCAGGCAGAATCCACTTGTGCCCGGAGAGGATGCGGAAGTTCGCGAGGCCCTCCGCCCTCGCCTGCTCCACCGCCACCGCCGTGCCGGGCGCCGTCGTCTCGAAGCCGACGGCCGCGAAGACAACCTCTTCGTCCGGCCGGCGGCGCGCCAGGTCCAGCGCCTCGAGCACCGAGTAGCAGACGGCCACGCTGCCGCCCTCGGCCCCCGCGCGTTCCAGGCTCGACGCCGTGCCCGGCACGCGGACCATGTCGCCGAAGGTGGCCACCGTGACGCCGTCGCGCCCGGCAAGGTCGATCAAGAGGTCGATGGTGCCCTGGCTCGTGACGCAGACCGGGCACCCCGGGCCGCTGATGAGGCGGACCCGCTCGGGCAGCAGGCTGCGAAGGCCCGACCGCCGGATCGCCACCGTGTGCGTGCCGCACACTTCCATGATCGCGATCGGGCCCGTGCCGGGGACGGCGCGGGCGGCGTCGGCGATGTCGCGCTTCAGCTGGTCGATGGCGGGCATGAGCAGGTTTCCGCGCGGCAGGCCTACCGGCCCGCTGCGCGCCACTTAACGTGCGAGACTCGCGTTGACGCCGCCGACGGTACGTCGGCGGTCGTTCGTTGGTTGCGCCCCCCGGCGCTCGGCGTCAACCTTCGGTCGACCGCCGGGCCGGCCGGCTCGAACGGCATCGGGCTCGCACATCGCACTGGCTACGTCCCGCCCCCGCCCAGGCCCTCCAGTTCGTCGAAGAGGGCGTTGGTTTCGGCGGCGTCCTCGGGCGAGACCGTCGTGATGGCGAAGCCCGCGTGCACCAGGACCCAGTCGCCGACGTCGGCGTCCGGGACGAGCAGGAGCCCCGCCCGCAGGCGGTTGCCGCGGATGTCGATCTCGCCCATCCCGTCTTCTTTGGAGACGATTTGTCCGGGGACGGCCAGGCACATGGGCTTATGACTTTCGTTCAGGTTTTTGCATCATCGAGGGCGCGCGCGTCGCAAGCGACGCGGCGAACACGGGCCCTTGTGCAAAGTCAGTCGTCAGCGACGAGCGTCTTTGCCGCTGCGACGTACGCCTGCCCGAGCGCCACGCCGCCGTCGCCGGGCGGCACGTCGCGGTGAGCGTACACGTCGAAGCCGTCGGATTCAAGCGCCGGGGCGAGCCGTTCGATGAGCAGAGCGTTCGCGAAGCATCCGCCCGAGAGGCAGACGCGCGCCAGGCCCGTCTCCTCCCGGGCCCGCCGGGCCGCCGACAGGAGCATCTCCGCGACCGTCGCGTGGAAGCGGGCGGCGATCGCCGGGGCGCCCGCGCCGGCCTCGGCGTCGGCGACGACCGCCCGGGCCAAGGGACGCGTGTCCAGGACCCAACCGCCGGCCGCTCCGCCCCCGCCGCCGGCGTCGTCGCCGGGGTCCGCCAGAGTAAACGGATACGCCGGGGCGTCGTCACAGGCGTTATGGGCGGCGGCTTCGAGTTCGATGGCGGCTTGGCCCTCGTAGGTGTTCTCGCCGCACACGCCCGCGAGGACGCTGACGGCGTCGAAAAGCCGCCCCAGGCCAGAGGCCCGCGGGGCGGCCGTGCCGCTCGCGAGCATCTCCGTCCAGACCGCCCGGTCGGCCGCAAGACGTGAGGCCAAATGCCCGACGCGGCGGCGGTCGGCTTCCTGGGCCCCGAATGCCTCCACAAGCAGGGCCCACGCCGTCCGGACGGGATGGCGGGCGGCGGCGTCGCCTCCCGGCAGGGGAATCGGCCGGAGGCGGCCGAGCCGCGCGTACGCCGTCGGCGACGCCCGCAGCACCTCGCCGCCCCAGACGGTGCCGTCCGGCCCGTACCCCGTGCCGTCCATCGCGAGGCCGAGGACCTCACCCGTCAGGCCGTGCTCGGCCATGACGGAGGCGACGTGGGCGTGATGGTGCTGGACGGCGAGGAGGCGGAGCCCCTCCTCCCGCGCCCGCCGACGGGCGTACCGCGTGGAGAGATACGCCGGGTGCAGGTCGTGGGCGAGGACGGCGGGCCGCGTCTCGAGGAGGCGCTCGAGTTTCTCGGCGGTCGCCTCGAAGTACCGGGCGGCGAGGGCGCCCGTCAGGTCGCCGATGTGCTGGCTGACGAACGCTTCCTCGCCCCGCACGAGACAGAGGGCGTTTTTCAGTTCCGGCCCGACGGCGAGCACGGGCTCCGCCGCCGCCACCGGCAGCCGAAGCGGACGGGGGGCGTACCCGCGCCCGCGCCGCAAGAGGAGCGGCCGCCCGCCCTGGACCATCGCGACGGAGTCGTCGCACACCGTATGGATCGGCCGGTTGTGCAGCAGGTAGAGGTCCACGATACCTTCGAGGCGTGCGAGGGCCTCGTCGTCCTCCCGGCAAATGGGTTCCTCCGAGAGGTTCCCGCTCGTCATGACCATGGGCGGGAAATCGTCCTCGAAGATCAGGTAATGCAGCGGCGTATACGGCAGCATGAACCCGAAGTACGGGCTCGCCGGGGCCACCAGCGGCGAGAGGTCGTGCCCCTCGCGCTTCGGCATGAGGACGATCGGACGCTGGATCGACTCCAGCAGCGCCCGGGCGGGTTCGTCCACGCGGGCCCGCTCGGCGACGGCGCCTGCGCCCGCGGCCATCATCGCGAAGGCCTTCTGGTCGCGGCCCTTGCGTCGGCGGAGGTCGCCCACGGCCGTATCGCTCCGCGCGTCGCACGCCAGGTGGAACCCCGTCAGGCCCTTGACGGCGACGATGCGGCCGGCGAGCAGGGCTTCGCGGACCGCGGCGACGGGGTCATCGCTTGCGACGGGCCGGCCGCCCGAGTCGCGGAGGTCCAGGTGCGGGCCGCAGACGGGGCACGCGTTCGGCTGGGCGTGGAACCGCCGGTCGGACGGGTCCTCGTATTCGGCCCGGCACGCGGGGCACATCGTGAACGCCTGCATCGTCGTGTTCGGCCGGTCGTACGGGATGTCGCGGATGACGGAGTACCGGGGCCCACAGTTGGTGCAGTTGATGAACGGGTACCGGTACCGGCGGTCGGCCGGGGCGAAGAGTTCGCGGAGGCAATCGTCGCAGACGGCCATGTCCGGCGAGATGAGGGCCTGGCGGCGGCCGGTCTCGGACGCCTCGATGCGGAACGCCGTCTCGCCCTGCGGGGGGACGGCCTCGGGTTCCACCGACGTGATGTCGGCAAGCGGCGGTGGGTCCGTGCGCAGGGTCCGGAGGAAGTCGTCGACGGCATCCGGCGGGCCCTCAGCCTCAATCACCACCCCCTCGGCGTCGTTCAGGACCCACCCGCCCAGGCCGCGCTCCGTCGCCAGACGGTAGACCGTCGGCCGGAAACCGACGCCCTGGACGATGCCGCGCACGCGGATGCGCCGGCGGACGGTGGTCTCGGTTTCGGCAGCATGTCGATCAGGGACGGTCATGGGTTTCGCTTCCAAGCGCGGAGCGCGGCGGGTCTCCGTACCCGCCGCGCACTCCGGCGGTCCGGTAAGTCGGGACAATTGTGTATTTTAGGGCCAGCGGCCGGAAAAACCAACCGCGAGGGCGCACCGGCCGCAGGAGCCTTGACGCGCCCGCCCCGGGGCGATAAAACGAATGGTCGCTCGAACGCCTGTCGCGGAGCACCCCGCCCCGCCCGAACCCGAGAGGAGAAAGTCATGGATTCCCGCGATGCCGTCTCGCGTTGTCCGCTGCACGTCAGCCGCCGCCGGTTCCTGAAGGGGATGGGGGCGTCGGCGCTCGCACTCCAGACGGGGCTCTTCCAGATGGCCTCCGCCGTCGCCGGCGAGGCGCCCAAGCCGAAGGGCCAGTGCCGCATCATGGCCGCCTTCACCCATCCGAACGTCAAGGAGTACTGGCTGGGCTGGCCCGGGGCGGCGTACGACATCGCCGGCCACCAGAAACTCTACACCGAGACGATGGAAAAGGCCGCCAAGGCCCAGGGCGTGGACCTTCAGATTCAGCAGGACACGATCCACGACGACAAGGCCCTGGCGGGCTGGCAGCAGAAAATCGCCGCCGCCAAGCCGGACGGCGTCCTGTTCGTGTGCATGTCGCTGAACGCCGGGTGGAAATACCTCAATAAGTTCCTCGACGAGCGCGGCGAGAAGCCCGTGCCCACCGTCGTCTTCACGCCGATGGGCACCTCGTTCACGGGGCACCTCCAGCACAGCCGCAAGGCCAAGAAGGCGTTCGTCGGCGCCACGCAGGACGTGGGGTGGCTGGCCACGGCGATCCGCATGCTCAAGACCGTCTGGGAGATGGACCGGACCCGCATCTGCGTGGTGCGCGGCAACAAGGTGCACGACCAGAAACTGGACACGATCGGCACCACGCTCCACTGGGTGCCGCACGAGCATTACTACGAGGCGAAGGATGCCGTCAAGGAGAGCGACGAAGTCCGCGCGATGGCCGACTACTACGAGAAGCACGCCAAAAAAATCGTCGAGCCGAACAAGAAAGACATCCTGGACGCGGCGATGAACTACTTCGCCTGCCGCAAAGTCATGGCGAAGGAAGACTGTCACGGCTTCACGATGGACTGCCTGGGGCCGGTGGGGTCGAAGAAGATCACCCCGCCGTGCCTGGCGTTCTCGCACCTGCGGGACGAGGGCATCGTCGGCTCGTGCGAGGCCGACTGGAACGCCGCCATCTCCGAACGGCTCACGCACCTGCTGTTCAACCGTCCCGGGTTCATGCAGGACCCGGCCCCGAACACGGTCCGCAACACCCTGATGGCGGCCCACTGCACGTGCGGGGCGAGGCTGAAGGGATGCGACCAGGATCCCGAACCGTTCATCCTGCGGAGCCACTCCGAGTCGGACCTCGGCGTGGCGATGCAGGTCCTCTGGCCGGTCGGCGACCGCATCACGCTGATGAAGTTCACGGGCCCGTCGCGGATCATCCTGGGCACCGGCGAAATCCTCGCCAACATCGACACGCCGCCCTCCGGCGGGTGCCGCACCAGCGTTGAGTGCACCGTGGACGGCGTCGCCGACAGCCGGGACACCAAGGGCTTCCACCAACTGCTCGTCTGGGGGAACCTCCAAGAGCAGTACAAGGCCTACTGCGCCCTGGCGGGCATCGAGGTGGTCCACATCTGAGCCGCCCCGCGAGAGGACCACGGTGATGGAAAAACGGCTCGGGCTGCTCGCGCACATCCTGACGGCGACGGCGGCGGTCTGGGTGGCGGATCCCGCCTGGGCCGGCGAGCCGGCGTACCTGGCCCCGCCGGCATACGTCGGCCCGCCGCGGACGCTGCATCGGGTCACCCATCGGGCGTGGCAGGGCGTGCCGAGCCTGGCCGTCGCACCGGGCGGCCGCCTCTGGGCCACCTGGTACGCGAGCAAGACGCCCGGCGAGGACCATAACAACTACGTCGTACTCAGCACGAGCAGCGACGGGGGAACCTCCTGGCGCGAGGTCCTCGTCGTCGACCCCGACGCGGACGGCCCCGTCCGCGCGTTCGACCCCAACGTCTGGATCGCGCCGGACGGCCGCCTCCGGCTCACATGGGCGCAGTCCATCGGGCACGACGGCACCGTGGCCGGCGTGTGGTGCCTGGCCACGGGCCAGCCGGACGCCGAGCGGCCCGCGTGGGACGGCCCCGTCCGCGTGACCGACGGCGTCATGATGTGCAAACCGCTCGTCCTGTCGACCGGCGAGTGGGTGCTTCCCGCCTCCACGTGGCGCAAGACGGACCGCAGCGCCCGGCTGATCGTCTCGGCGGACCGGGGCAAGACGTGGGCCCTCCACGGCGCCTGCAACGTCCCGGCGGACGTCCGCGCGTTCGACGAACACATGCTGATTGAACGCAAGGACGGGTCGCTCTGGCTCCTGGCCCGCACCCGGTACGGCATCGGCGAGAGCCTCTCGACGGACCGCGGCGTCACGTGGCCGGACCTGGCGCCGTCGGCCATGGCCCATCCGAGCGCGCGGTTCTTCATCCGCCGGCTGCGGTCCGGCAACCTGCTGCTCGTCAAACACGGGCCCATCGCAAAGCGCACCGGCCGGTCGCACCTGACGGCCTTCATTTCCACCGACGACGGAAAGACGTGGGGCGGCGGCCTGCTCCTGGACGAGCGCAGCGGCGTGTCGTATCCGGACGGCCAACAGACCGGCGACGGGCTCATCCGCATCATCTACGATTACAGCCGGACCGGCGACCGCCACATTCTGATGGCCACGTTCCGCGAGCAGGACGCCGCCGCCGGGAAAGCCGTGACGGACGCCGTGCGGCTTCGGGGCCTCGTTTGCGACGCCTCGGGCGGCGAGGAGCGGCCCTAGGACACCCCCCCGAGACGGCCCTTGGGCGCGATCGATCTCCACACCCATCGCGCCGCCTCTCGCCTCATGCCCTATGCGCTCCAGGGCGAGAGGAAGGCCAGGCCAAAGATATACACCAACGTGTAATACACGCCGACCAGCAGGAAGACGGCCCCGGTGATGCGGCGGGCCCATCGTTCGACGTTCTGGAGCACGCCGAACGCCCGGGCCATCTGCCGCGTGCCCATCGCCACGAGCACCGCGAACGCGACCACCGGCAGGGCCGTCCCGATGCCGTACGCCGTCGGCAGCAGCAGCGGCGACTCGGCCTTCAGGGCGAGCGGCACGAGGCTGCCGAAGAACAGGGCCGCTGAGACCGGGCAGAACGCCAGGGCGAAGAGGACGCCCAGGAGCCCCGCTCCCGCCAGGCCGCCCGTCTCGGCCAGCCGCTGCGACCGCTCGCCCGCCGAGAACGTCGTCAGCGAGACCGGCACGAGTTCCAGCAGAAAAACCCCCGCGGCGATGAGCACCGGCCCGAGGATTTTGTTCATCGACGATTCCAGGAACCGGGCCACCGCCGGCACCGCCAGCAGGCCGCCCACCGTCACCAGCGCAAGGGCCATGTAGGCCAGGGTCCGGCCGAGGGTGTAGACGAGGCCCGAGAGGACCACCGCCGCCGGCCGGTCGAGCCGACGCCCCAGGAACGAAATGGCTGCCACGTTCGTCGCCAGCGGGCAGGGGCTGATCGAGGTCAGGATGCCCAGCCACAGCGCCCACACTACCTCGCCCGCCAGGCCGTCCATCACGGCGCCTCCAGGTGCTCGGCGACGGCGCCGCGGACGTAGGCGAGGAAGTCGGCCTTGTCGGCGACGCGGGTCCAGATCTCCGCGAGCGAGTCCCAGTCCACTTCCTTGCCGCCGGCGCGGCGGGACACGATGAGTTCCTTGGCGAACAGGTCGTAGCGGTCGACGAAGTGCTTGTTCGCCGCCTCGTCCGTGTCGACGGCCCGCCAGACGAGGGTGCCGTCCGCGACGGCGTCCGGAAAACCCTTCGCGACGGCCTCCTCGGCGTAGGCCTCGATCTTGAGGCAGGTGGGGCACCGCTTCCCGCCGTAGAAGTACGTGACGACGATGCCGTCGGCGGGGAGGTCGGCCTCGTCGGACGCCTCGGCCGGCCGTGCACCCTCGGGCGGGGCGAGGTCGCCGTCACCGCTCGTCAACTCCGTGACGGCGAGGTACCCCAGGCTCCCGCCCGCGAAGACGAGGAGGACGATACCGAAAACGGTCTTGGGTTTCATGGTCGTTCGCCTTTGTCACTTGTCATTGGTCATGGGGCCCTTGTTGTCGGCACCCGATGGGCACCTCGGTCCTACGAGTGGTGGCGATACCGGGCAGCCGCCGCACACGCCAAAACAAATGACAAAGGACAACGGACCAATGGCTATCCGTTACATTGTAACGCCACCTCCGCCACACGGCGGCCGAGGTTCCGGGCCGTCTTCAGGCCGAACTCGTCGCCGGAGATGTCGTCGCCCTGGTTCCACAACGTGGCGCCGCGATGGGCGGTGGGACGGCCGTCACCGACGAGGACCATCTCGTGGCACATCAGGACGGCCTGGACGGACTGGATCGTGAGTTCCTGGCCGCCGTTGCGGCCGGCGCCGACGGCGAGCACGCCCGCCACCTTGCCGGCCAGCGCAAAACCGTCCTTCCGCAGCGCGATGCAGTGGTCGAGGAACGCCTTCGCGAGCGACGTCATGTCGCCGAAGTAAACGGGCGTGCCGACGATAATGCCGCGCACCTTCGGGTCGCGGAGCACGGCCGCCACCTTCTTGAAGTCCTCGGGCTCGGGCGCCCCCGGCCGGAAGACGGGGATGTCCAGGCCCGCCAGTTCCACGAGTTCCGTCTCGATGCCGGGCGCCGCCTCGCGGGCGGCCTCCAGACAGACCTTCAGCCCCTGGGCCGTCGTCTTGCCCGGCCGTGGGCTGCACGACAGGCCGACGATCTTGATCCCCGCGCCTTTCGTCTCCGCGGCGCCGGCCTGCTGCGATTCCACGACGACGCCGGCGGCTACCGCCGCTCCTGCCGCACCGAGGAACATCCGCCTGTTCACTTGGGACATGCCCGTCTCCTTTCGTGCGTGAAGTTTCTGCCGCGTTACGCCTGGAGCATCGCCCGGATTTCGTCGTCGGCGGGCACCTTGCCCGCCGCTTTCACCTCGCCGTCCACGACGAGGGCGGGCGTCATCATGACCCCGAGGGCAGCGATGCGAGTTACGTCCGTGACCTTTTCCAGATGATAATCGAGGCCGAGGCCGTCGGCGGCCGCGCGGGCCGCCTCGGTGAGTTTCTCGCACTTCGGACACCCCGTGCCCAGGATCTGGATATGCGTTTCTGCCATTTTTACGCCCTTTCCGCAAGCACTTCACGAGCCTTCTCGACCAGACGGGGCGACCTGCTCGTCCGCGGCGCGGACGCCCTTGACCTTCTCGATGCCGAGGTCCGTCACCTTAATCTGCACGACGCTCGGGACGCCGGCCCGCTCGAAGACCTTGCGGGCGCCGTCAACGTGGCAGCCGTCAAGGACAAGGTTGACGTTGGCCGAGGGCCAGGGACAGCAACCCCAGGATGGCGCCGAGAAGCGTCACGATCAGCCCCGCGTCGAACGCCGTGTACGCCGCCCGGTTCAGCGCTTCGAGCGCCGGCCAGTCCAGGAGCATCAGGGCCCCGGCTCCACCCGCCGTCAGGAGGCCCAGAACCAGGAGCACGCCGCTCAGCCCGAGTCGCCGGATGGCCAGGACCGCCACGCCCATCACAACGACGACGATGGCCGCCAGGAAATGGTTGCCGTCCAGCCACGCGCGGGCGGGCAGGGCGTAGGCCCGGGTCTCCGGGTCCAGCGCCATCGCGCCGACCGTCGCCGCGAGCCCGCCGGCCGCCAGGATCGGCAAGGCGCCGCGCCACCACGACCGCGGCGCCTCGCCGGTGCCGGCGACCATCCGGCGGAGGACCACGGCCGTGCCGATCAGCAGGGCCGCCGCCAGCAGCGCATACAGGACCGGCTTGCCGTAGGCCTCCCGCCACGCCCCGGCCAGGACCTGGGCCCGGCTCATGCCGAGGATTTCGTATTGCGGCCGCGTGACGGGTTCGCCCCGCTCGTCGAACCGGTGCAGCACGACCGGTGCGAAGAAGACGTCGGCCCCGGGCCGATGGCATTCGGTACAGCCCTTCACCCCAAGCGCCGCCTTCGCCGGGTACACATCGTGATTGTACGTGTGCGTGTTGCCGTAGGGCGAGGCCTCCCACTCGTGCTTCTCCAGAACGCGGTACGCCTCGGCGGAGGCGTAGACGCGGTCGTCCATGACCCATACGACGCGTTTGCCGTCCATCGGATAGTCGATGCGCTTCAGCATCGCGGTCACCGAGGCGACGAGGGCGTCGATCTCCGCCGGACGATTGACCTCCGCCGCGCCGTCGCCGTTGTCGTCCGTGATGTCGGCCAACTCGGGGTATTGGGCGGGGTCTTTGCGGTGGGCGGCCCACATTGCGTAGATGTCGCCCATCCTCGGCTGCGCGAGGCCGGGCGCGCCCTCGATTTCAATGGCCGGCCAGGCGCTGTGCACGCGATTGACGGGGTAGATCTTGCCCTTGTACCGCGCCAAGCGGGGACGGAAACGGAACGTCGGCTTGTCGTCGTAGCCGCTCATGACGAGGTCGCCGTAATGGTTCCAGTAGGCCCCGTCCGGCCCGTAGAACGTCCATAGGTGTTTCCCCTTGGTGGGGATCTTTGTGCCAGGGTTGAACACGTCGCCGGCCTGGACGAGGGCGGCCTTGACGGTCCGCTCGGGCACGTGGCAGACCTGGCACGCAAGGCGCTCCAGATGGAGCGGGGGAAGCCAAGGGTGCGTGGCGACGGGAGCGCCCAGGCGGCCGGTGGCATGGCAGTCGGCGCAGGTCGGCATCGTGTCGTCGAGGTCGTCGCGGACGTGGCCGCCCGGGTCGTCGCCCTTGGCCATCTGGTGCTGCTCGTAGCCGTTGATGCGGGGGTCGTCGGCCGCGGATCCGGCGGGATGGCAGTCCACGCACTTCAGGCCGGCCCGCAAGTGAACGTCGGTCCGCGGCCGGAAGTTGGCGCCCCGCTTCTTCCATCCCGGCTTGGCGTGGCAGGCCAGACAGGTCTCATTGCGCGGCTCGCGGACGATGTGCGGCGAGAGGGTGCCGTCGGCGTTGAACTTCGCCTTATCGTAGGCCACACGAACCGAATCGCCCTTCTCGACGGAGCCGCTCACGTCGGCCAGGCCGGCGCCGGCGGTGGCCGCCCAGCGGAAATTCATCAGCCCGATCTGCCTGCGACGTTCGGCCACGTCGTACTGCGGCAGGTGGCAGAGGAGGCAATCGGCCTCCAGGACGCCCGTTTCGCTCCAGCGGGCCCCGTAGTAGTCGCCGTCGAAGCCGTTCTCGCCGCCCGCCGACAGGCCGCTGGCGGGATCGGCCATTCGCCGGTCGTACCGTTTCCCGTCGCGGTCGTATTCGGCCGAGCCGCCGCCGGGATGGCATGTGCCGCAGCCCGCCGTCAGGAACGTGAACGAGGTCATATCCATCGCCGCGGGCGAGTCGTTCCGCTTCGGCGAGAGATACCGGTACAGCGGGGCTGGCGAGCACCACGTGCCGCCGTAGACGCCCGGCGTCAGGGCCCATTGGCATCGGGCCGCCTGGTCGCCGGTCGGCGCCTCGCCCTTGCCCATCGTGAAGTGGAAGCCTTGGGTGATCGTCTCGTAGTCGTGGCACCGGCCGCACGTCTGCTTGGGAGAGTACGGCCGGTCGGCATTCGTCCCGTGGACGGGGTCGATGAGATGGCCGTCCTCGTCGCGCAGGTGGAACGGGGGACAGACGCCCGGCGGCCGGTTTCGCCGCGGGACCGCGCCTCCCTCCGCCGCCCCGGTGACGGCGGGGAGAAGGAGAAAGGCGCCGGCAAGCAGCGTCACCACCACCGCGACCCGGCCCCGGCGAACCCCGAGGCGTGCACGGCCACCCATTCGCTTCCCCTTTCGTCTCACGCAACCAGCATGCCGAACACCCATCCCACCAAGGTCGACATGACGACCGCCAGCAGGCAGAAGACGAGCGTCTTGCGGAACCCGATGACCTTGTAGACGACCAGAATGCTCGGCAGCGACAGGGCGGGCCCCGCCAGCAGGAGCGCGAGCGCCGGCCCCCGGCCCATGCCGAGACGCGTGAGCATCTCGACGATCGGAATCTCGGTGAGCGTCGCGAAGTACCAGATCATCCCCACGAATGAGGCCGTGAGGTTCGACGCCAGGCTGTTGCCGCCCACGAGGCCCGCGACCGCCTTTTCGGGAATCAGGCCGCCCACCAGGCCCGTGACGAACACGCCGACGAAAAGCAGCGGGACGATCAGCAGGGTGAAGTCCCACGTGGCGTGCATCCACTGCCGCATTTCCTCTTTTGAGAACCACCGCCAGACCATCACGAGGACCGCCAGCCCCATCACCCCCGCCAAGTACCACTTATGCCGATGGATCGTCTCGACGACGCCCGGCTCGGGCTCGACCGAGGCGACCTCGTCCCGGTCGAGGCGGCGGACCTCTGACCCGAGGTGCCCGTCCGGACCGTACGTCTGCACGTCCAGGGCCCCGCGGGTGGCGTAGCGGACGTTGGCCCGGAGGCGCGTGCCGTCGTCCATCGTGATCGTCACGTCGCCGGTGTTGTACCAATCGCTGAAGACCAGGAAGAGGATCATCGCGAGGAAGAAGAGGACGGTCTTCCAGAGCGGGCGGGGACTCGGTTCGGGCGCCGGCATGCGGGCGGCGGCCTCCGACCGTTTCGTCTCGCTGCGGCGGAAGACGGCCGCCATCGCCAGCCCGATGAGGACCGCAAAAAGAATCGCCCCGACGGCCCGGGCGACGCCGAGGTCCAGCCCGAGCACGCGGGCCGACAGGAAGACCGCCATCACGTTGATCGCCGGCCCGGAATACAGAAACGCCGACGCCGGCCCGAGCCCTGCCCCCACCGTGTAGATGCCCGCGAACATCGGCAGGACGCTACACGAGCAGACGGCCAGCACCACACCCGCGACCGACGCCACGCCGTACGCCATCGGCCGGCTCGCCTTCGGGCCCAGGTACCGCATGACGGAGCCGTGCGAGAGGAACGTCGAGATCGCCCCCGCGATGAACATGGCCGGCACCACGCACGCCAGCGTGTGATGCAGGGCGTACCACTGAAGCAGCCGAAACGCCTCGATGAGGGCCCGGCGAACCTCCGGGTTGCCCAACGGCAGGAAGTACACCGCCAGGAACACGGCGGCCAGGACGGCGAGTTTCTTCCAGTCCCTCATGTGAATGCCTCTGCTAACTCATGGCCGTTTGGCCAATCGGCCAAGCCTGTGGCCGAAACAAAAGGCGCCGACCCTACCGGATCGCGGGGGGCCCGGCGCTACCGAGGACGGCGGCGCTACCGCGCCGCGGCCGTCCGCTCACGGGCGTCGGCTTTGACGACCGTCTCGGCGCACCGCAGGAACTCCAGCACGCACGGCATCCGCAGCGAGTAGAAGACCTGGCTGCCCCGCTTGTCGTCTGCGACGATGCCCGCCCGTTTCATCACCGCCAAGTGTTTCGAGACGGTGGACATGTCGGCTCCGACCATGTCGGTGAGATTGCAGACGCACCGCTCGCCGCGGGAGAGTTCCTCGGCCATAAAGAGCCGCGTCGGGTGCGCCAGGGCCTTCAGGACCTGGGCTCGGACCTCGTATCGGGCGCGCTGTCTGGCGTTCATCGGGTGCCTCCGTTTTGGGCCGGGGCGGAAGGGACGCGGCGCCGCCTGCGGCCGCCATCCATGGGCATTTTACCAAACCG
>Ga0272441_10002885_pt1 | contig 34062 bp, 38 predicted proteins | sample SSMProp6N_FD_193582 | JGI IMG/M metagenome (GOLD analysis project Ga0272441, IMG submission 193582) | Marine sediment archaeal communities from Little Sippewissett salt marsh, Falmouth, MA, United States - SSM-Prop-6N | ecosystem: Environmental > Aquatic > Marine > Wetlands > Sediment ... | reverse complement strand
AAGTTACTGGGGAGAGGATACTTTCCGAAACAAGGTTTCGGCACCCTCCAAATCGAGATCCAAGTTCGCACCCAAAGCATGCATCTCAACTTTGGATCTGATCCTCCGAATAATTTTCTGGACGTCGGAAGGCGACGCCTTCCGGTCTAAATACTCGGAAAGAAAAGTCCAAGCATGCTGTGCCACAGCCTCCAACGGATCACGATTTTGGGAAGCGATCAGGGTAAAAAAATCGGAAGGAGATACAGCACGAAAATAAGCATCTGTAGCAGCTTTAATGAATTTTGGTGTACTCATACCTTACTCCCATCGTTTCATGCGTTCCGTGAAACGATCCAGTTCCCCAATTCGTGAATTCATCAACATCGCGTTCGCATCTCTCAATGCTTGTTGTTGGGCTCTGAATTGATTTTGAAGAACAGCATTATAATCATCCGTAGCTTGCTGTAGCCGAACTTCCCGTTGGGCCATCATCAAACGTTTTGCCTCTGCTTCCGCTAAACTTTGTTCATGATTCCGGACCTCTTGTTCCGCTTTCCGTTCTTGCTGTTCCCGATAAAAAGCTGCCTGATCCTCCGTTCTCATGTTTTCGGGGTGGGCAACAATTTCACCTTGTGCATTCGTGGTGAAATCAGGACGCCAACCTGCCTTAAGGTCATGCGTCCAAGTCGGGACTCGACTCGCAACGTAGCCCCCACCGGCGACGCCAGTTAAACCCCAACCAAGTTTTCCCAACACGCTCCTCTTCGAAGTTTTCTCAAGACCCTCTTCTGTGAGTTCTTGTCCCAACTTTCTCGTAGCGGAGGACCCGAACCAATTACGAATTCGGTTAAGCCGAGTCCCCGCCGAAGCTGTGGCACCACCGGCGGCTGCTTCATCAGCCAAGGAAACAACACCTCTTTTCCAACCTCGTAATCGTTTCGCCAAACCTTTGGCAGCTTTGATCGGATTTCTTCGAACCGCAGCCAACAATCCGGCAACTGCGACACCGGCTCCCACCATAGAAGCCTCTCGCTGCAATCCCGCCAATTTCTGATCCAACTGTTCCGGATCATTACGATGCTGCCGAATTACCTTATCTGCTTCTTCGGCATAGTGTTTTTCCGCTAAAGTTTCCGCCGCAGACGTAGCAACCTCGGAACCCACAAGCCCCCCGACCATCCCGGGTGCCGCAACTGTAGCACCTGCTGCCAAAGGAGCCATACCAGCAGCCAACAATCCCGCAGCGAATTTTCGTTTTGCTTGGGGATATGTATTTGCGATATCCTCCTCCACCAGATGTTGGAATTCCGACATCTCATCCTGGCTATCCACAACTCCCGGAGCCCGATACCCAAATTCCGTTCCCGGTTTGTATTCTTGCCCAGGAACATAATCAATAGCGGGATCATAACCCGTAAAGGCCACATCAGGATCAAGGAGTTCACCCGTTTCGAGATTCCGAAAAGCGTGACCGGCCCCCAATTGAGTATCCCGGGCCGTAAATAAAGTCTGACGATGGGGATTTTTCGAGGAAGCCCCCAACGTAAACCCTTTGAAGTTTTGCGTTCGTTTCGCCATAACACTAACTCCCTAGACAAAAGATGACGAGGTTGGAATGAAACCGTCAATTACGAGGTCAAATCCCCTTCCTGGCCAAATCCTTGGATCGGTTGCTGAGGCTGCTGAGGTTGTTTCGGCATCGAGGGACCTGAACTTTGCAAGAGAGGTACTGTTTGCGAATTTTGCACCGGGAACGTTGTAGAATCCGTGATCTCGAATCGTTTGGCAACTTCATTATCGAAGTTCTTGGCATACTCGTTATATGCGATCTGGGCTCCAGCATGATCCCCGTTCCGAATCGATGCCCGAATTTGTTGCAACGATTGATTATACTGACGAAGAGCCTTACCCCGAGTGTTATATCTCCGTTGTTCCCAAGCATTGAAGTCGATATTTTTCCGCCTCTCTTGAAGCTGATTTCGTTTTTGGATGATCCGGTTGCAAGCATCCTCATCCCCTTTCATTAGGGCCAGCAAAGTATCATCTTGGACAGGGGAATTTTCATTTTCCCCCGAAGAACCCCGGAGAGATTGAAAAGTCCGATAGGTGTTAACCGCCTTTCCTTGTGTCTTATGCCAATTCATAATGGATTGACGAATCCGATTTTGAATTGTTTCGGCTCCCTTTCGCTGAACGGGATTTAAGAAGTTAGCCCCTTCCTCTTCAGGATCAGGATTCAGTTGATCGTCCAATGCAGCATCCATCTTTTCGAGATAATTCACTGCTCCCAACGAATGGGGAATAGGAAGATGTTTTCCACCTTCCTGAGGCGACTTCGGAAGTTCGTCACTTCCGTAAGTCGTCAGGAAATCGGAAAGCGTGTTATGGACGAGAGCATTTCCATCCCCGGTCGTCGTTCGACCAATAGCATCAGTAAATCCTCCGAGACCCTTAGAGAAGTCCATACTTTGAACCACAGATGCCGGATCTTGAATCTGCTCCAAGTTCAGAGGTTTAAGAGATTGGAAGCTCTCCACGGCCCCGTTGATCCTGCCAAAGACTCGACGTAATCCAATACCGGCATCAGACTCCTCGTCATCATCGCCTCGTGGATCGAACCCTTGCTGTTGCAGACGGGCTTTTTCTGCTGCCTTTGCCTGTTGGAAAGGATTATCCGATCCGCTATGGGTTCCCCCGAAGGCACCCCCGGTTTTATCAATTTCCGTTTGAGGAATCCCAACACCCTTTTGGGCTGCTCGTAATTCCTTTTCTGCTGCCTGAAGCTCGGGTCCTGCAATCTGGTTGATCTTGTTGGCCGCAAACTGATGGATGACGTAATTGAGGGCTCGTTCTTCGTCGGCGGCTCGCTGAGCCTCCATCACGTCCCCGTACTTGGTATCTGTGTAGTTATCCAGCGTAGCTCGGAGAAGTTCCTCGGAAGCTGCAATATCCTGATCCTGTTCTCGCCATTTTCGTTCTTGCTCCGCCCTTGCATCTTTCCAAGCCATAAGACGTTTGTCCCGACCCATCTGATGCCACCGATCCCCCAGGCGATTCAAACTATTGTCAATCATCCGGGCCTGTTCCAAGTTGGCCTCATGCTGCATCTTTGCTTCGGCCTCCCCCTTTCGGGCTAGGAGATCCCCTTGATGCTGCAACGCACTTTGGACTTGTTGGGTGGACTCAATGTTATTTCGAGCCGACCGTGGATCAACCACGCTTCTTTGGGATGTCGCCAAAGGGTCGTTGGTGAAAGGATTTGCGGCCATTGCACACCTCACGAAAATTTAGTCTTGACTAAACAAACCAAATGTTGCAGCACTGGCAACAGATGAACCACCCGAAATACCTGCGGCACCTAACATACCGCTGGAACTTGGTTGTTTGGGCTGATATCGTCCCGGGAAAATCACAGGAATAGCACTCAACACAGTGCCCACGATACCCATAAACCGATCCCAAGTTCGGTTTTCCAACCCGATCTGACTTTCCGTCAAAGCCCCTACAAAAGGAGCCATAGGAATATGAGTAGCCCATTCAGTTTCCAACTGGACAAGATTCGCCTCTTGTTCATTTCCGAGGAGTCGAAGTTTGTCGGATTCCATTTGAGCATTGGTAAATACCTGGGTTGCCAAAGTTGTTTGATCGTTTTTCCACTTGTTGATGTCGGAAATTGCATTGGTGTGAGTATTTCCGGCTGCGGTCAACGTTTGAGCCGCAAGACCCCCCAGATTTGTCCGAGCCTCATTCTTGGCATCGGTTGCCCATTTACTTCCTTCCGCAAGCATACCCGTTTCCTGTTCCGTTTTCCAAGTTGATGCGTCAGATTTACGGGTGGCAAGATTGGATTCCGCTTGCTCGGTTGCTTTTACTTTTTGTTCTGAGGAGGTCAGATAGGCATCTGTTGCGGACCGAACCCCTTGAGAAGTCGTGTCCCCGACCGCTTGAAGTCCCATTGCGGAAGCTTGTCCGTAACCAGTCTCCAAAGCTTGAAACATTTTGGCATATTCTACTTGAGTGCTGCGAACCCCCTCGATATAGGCAAGAGATGCCTCATTGTGGATAGAACCCAACTCCTGAGCCGCCTGCTGATCCACAGAAAGACCCGCAAACATAACCTGGGGGGAATCACTCGGGTACCCCATCTGCTGCAATTGGGCCATTGCAGATTGTTTTTGCACTTTGGCTTTGGAGAGGATGGCTCCCCGAGCTTGCTCAGTAACCTGAGCGGTTTGATTTCGAAGCCCATTTAACGTTTCCGATTTCTGACTGCTTAAACCTTGGCGTCCTTGCCGTTGAAGATCCTGCAACTGCTGATACTTGTCATTCACATCGGAAACCAGAGTATCCACTTTCGCAATGGCTGCATCCCGATCTTCATTGATCTTAGCGATAGCCGCCATTTCTCCTTGATAAGCATCTTCTGCGAAACCGTGAAGTACTTTCTCAGTGTCACCGAACTTAGCTGCCTCTCCTTGAATATTTCTGAAAGCGACATCCGTATCCCGGATGGCTTGATTCTTATCCTCCAACAGCCCTTCGGCAGCAGCCACGGACATCTGGTAATCGGTGTTCGCCGTGGAAGTCGCATTTCTGGAATCCGCGTTAATCTTGTTGATCCGTTCAGCGATACCGCCACCGAACGCACCTTCCAGATCCGCTCGACGCTGTTCGGCATCTGTGGCATTTCGTTCCTGGAGCTTATTGGAATAATCGTGGACTCTTTGCTCGTTCTCAGCCCGAGATTTTTCCCCCAACATATAATCCGATCCCATTGCCTGAGCCATCGGCATCAATTTGGGATCAAGATCTTGGCCAAAAGGGGAATTTGGATCAGCAAACAAATTTTTAGCAATATTCTGCTGCTCATCCAGGAAAACGTCTCGTTCTGTGGTTCGAGATGTTCCCTCCAATCGCTCGACTCGATGTTCTGGAAGAGGAACTCGCGTCGTATTTTGAGGTGTCGTAGCCATTTCAATCCTCCACAGTCGAAGTCAGTTCACCGAGGACGTGAACACCTCGTAGTGTGATTCCAAGATTCGAAGCGTAACAACGAAACACGGGGAACATAATAGGTTCCCCTAAAGGTGTTTTACCGTAACAAGACCGGGGATACAACGTGAGATATATGGTATCCGAGACATCCAGGGTCCCGTAAGGATCTGTTGTTAGTCCCACTGTGGCCTGAGCGTTGTTTGAATCCGTTTCCCCTGTCAGACGGCCCACATGAAGCCCCATCGCAATCGCAATTCGTTGGTAAAATTGATCTATCGGCTGAGGGGCCGCTTCTTCCATTCCAGCTAGGGGCCATCCGGTCCATTCCATCGGAATCGGACTGACGGCGTACCGATCCCCTGCTGCCACATTCAATGTCCCCGTATTGACGATGGTTAAAGCTGTCCCCGTGTTGGATGAGATGAGATATTTGTTCCCGGCTTCCGATCCGGACAAGATATACACATAGCAATCTTGCAAATCCGAATCAAAAGAAGCTGCTGAATCTTGAATATTGGTAATTCCGCTGGACCCGGTAATTGAACCATTCACGGTCCCCGTCACTCCTAATTGAGTTTGGGGATCGGAACTAATATCAGATCCTAGATCGGCGGGCGTCACAATTAGACCATTAGCAGTGATGAAATAAGCTCGGTCGATACCCCCATCAACCGGATGAGGACCTGAAGTTGCCGCGACAAAATTCATATCCTTGAGACGAGTCACGGTCCGGGTGGTGCCCCAAAGTGCAATGGCCTCCTCCTGAACAGGATTCACGATGTACAGACACGAAGAAACGCTATCGTAAACCAGAAATAAAGAGGCCAGATCGTCGGCCCACGTCCTTGAATCAGCCAAGAGACGTTCCACAACTCCAATTGTTTCGCCATTTCCGGTAGCTCCGTTAACTTGGAAAAGAGCATTTTGGCCCAAGACAAACAGATTCCCAGATGCTTCGACAACACAATTCCGATTCAAAAGGCCCCAACCGTGAGCAATTCGTTCGGTTGCCACACTTGTCCCATTTACCGCAAATCTGAACATTCGGGTGTTGGCGATACCGTATAAATAATCCCCTGCCCGAACAAAACATTCAATCCGATCTGAGGGGCGAGGAATCGGAAACATGCTGAGGTCTTGAAATGTCTCAGGCTTAACCGAATCCCCGGGGCTGAAGTACACATCACCTCGTGTATTGAGACCCAAGAGACTCGCTCGGGCTAGAAACATGCGGCCATCCATATAGTAAATTCGGTCTCCCCGGGGCTCCGAACCTGCCGATTCGACGGCAACATCGTAGGACTCCTGAAGGACTAACTCTTCGTCATCCATAGTTCCTCGGATATAGAATTCCCCACTAAAGAGATTTCCCATTTCGTAATGCGAAAAATCGGAATTCACACCCAGGATGAAGTAAATCCAATCCCCCGAAGTCCCAAATGCCTTGAAATTTAGACCCACCGAATGTGTGCCATGTGCCGCCCCGTCTCCGACTAAATCTGATAATCGTGCCCCTTCTCGTTGAATCGCAGTCGGAACATGGTGATAAATTTCCCGATATAGGTAGCTGCCATTGTTGATTGTCCGATAAATTTCGATGGTGTCATATTGGGTTGTTTCTTCCGCCTGAATTCGGAATTTCCCTTGAATTACGAAGTCCGAAGTCGGCGTATCCTCTCGTAGTTCGTAGATTCGCAAAGGTGAAGCCATGTTTCGTTGCGAATCTACGAATCTGATACCGATCCGATAGTGGATTCGATCTGTCGTGATGGCACTGGCATCCAAAAGACCAAATGAGACAGTCCGAGTCCCAATGGTTAAACCTGTCCCCTCATTGGTTTGCACATCGGAGAACGGAAACAAATTGCCGAGATGACCCAAAGTTCGGAGTGTCCAATCATCGTTCTCCCAGAATAACGTTTTCCCCGCTGACTTGTTGTTAATGTACCAAAGGAACCGATCACCGTAGGTGACATCGATGTCACCCCCGGAATAGGAATCGATCACCGTGGAAGCCCAAGAAGCTGCTTCCGGATCATAATATTGAAATGTGACCGTGTATCCGATTCGGACTACGAAACCTCGGTACAGGACGTTGCTGTCAGCCCCTTTCCGAACTTCAGCATACTTGAAAAAGTTAATAGTCTTGGATCGGGAATAAGCCGTGGAAAACTTACTGGAATCACAACTTGCCTCCGTGGTGCTTGCATCAATGCCGGTTAATCGGACCAGTGGCCGAAGTCCTGCAAACCGAGTCAGACCCCCCGTCAGACGCCCATCCACCCCCACAATGTCCTGCGAAAATCCAGGTTGCAACATGGAAGGTTCAGTGCGGAGATCCGCAATAGCCATCGGAAAGTTATAGTGCCAGGATTTCTCAGCCACAAGCTAGCTCCTGATCCCAAGAATTTGCATTTTCAAATCCTCCACCGGACGCAAAGATGACTCACCCCATAAAGTCATACGAGGTTGGAATGACCAAGCAAATCCGTCCCCCGCGAACAAGGAGCTTATTTGCAGACTGTTCGCAACTTGAGGCGTCCAACCTACTGTTTGGCAGCTTCGGCTTACATGCTGTCCAATCGAGACATTTGATCCTTGGGGGCTGACATGCATTCCTAACTTAACCTCTTGACAAAGAAAACATTCGGACACGCCCATAAAGTTGATCCCGGCACGGTTATAGCACAATAAGGAGCCAGGAACGTGTTTGCCGCCAAAGTTTTTTCAACGATGATCGGATAACTTTGATACGGAACACCCGTCCCTGTCCAAGCATGGAGTATGTGGTAAGAATCGAGATGCACACCCCAACCGCCGCCAGTGTTCATCGCCAAACTGATTAGTGCCGTGTTTCCTGCGGCTCCTGTCAGACAATAGAGATTAAACAGTCCGATTAAGTAGGTCCCAGCAACATTAACTCGGATCGTGGTATTACTCGAATCCAGAGTGAAAATTTCAGAACCTCCCGAATCCTTATACGGCGTAACGGGACCTCTCGTACACCAGGAAACGTCGGGAAAGCACCCTGTATACGATGCGGCTTTCGAAAATTCTTCCCCATTTCCGTAGAGTGCGATATGCCCTCCGAAAGTTGACACAATGGCGTCACGGAGATTCTGCGATGAAATTTTCGGATCGGGAGAGTCCGGAAAAATATTCGCAAGCAAATCAGCCAAAGTTCTCTCAGCAACAGACATATTACCCCACCTTCAGAATGGTCAGAGATCCGTAACGGCTGGACCATGAGGTATTTGCATGATCTGCCGATTCTGTGAATCGCCACACATCCCCCGCCTCCGCAACAATCAAACCTACGGAACAGAAAGGAACTGACTCATTAGCACTTGAGATTGAACGACATCGAATTTTGGTTTGCAGTTGGGTCACCCAAGCTCCGGCACCTCCTGGTTGTACTTGAATTGCAATCTCGCTGTAGTGTCCCGTGGCATATCCCGTGTAGGACACCTGGGCGATACCCGTGAAAATTACTAGGTAAACTCCGGATACCTCAACAGCTATACGGGTGGGATCATTGGTGATCGAGACTCCGGGATTTCCTGAGGCATTATTGTATGGGAAAGGAGAATTCGCTGTCGGATAAGGTCCGATAGCTGATCCTGCATTAAACTCCAAACCCGTTGTTGTTCCATTGTTGCTAACGGAGGGTGAAGCTCCCGGATGATAAGCGGAACAATAACCCCCTCGCAAAGACACCAGGAGATCCCGACAATCTTGGGGGCTTATGTCACCAGCTACGTTGTCTGGGAAATAGGTGCTCAACAATTCAGCGATAGTTCGTTCTGTGTCCGCCATTACCCCAGCCTCACCAAGGTTAAAAACCATCCCCGACTACGGTAAGTGTACGGTGCCGTGATAAGACTCCCAGGATCTATTTGCACTGCGACATCTACGACAGCCTGTTTCCTCAAGGAAGCAACACTACAAATCCCTTGCACTTGGTGGATACTCAACTCGGGTTTAGCCACTCCCATTATTCCGCCTACGACTAAACCAGGAATAGGACGTTCATTTGTGCGAACGAACCAATGGTACTCTGCGGATGCCGGGAGAGGAGATGGAACCGTGACATCCAGACTGATCCCGGCTCCGATTAAATACAATCCGGCTACCGGAACAACCAAAGCATTATTCCCCGAATTGCACACTCCGGTTGGATAGGGGAGAAAGGGAGACGAAAATGCAACTTGGCGAGTTTCCATTTGATTCAAGTCGGCATGAGTCGTAATGGCTCCTTGCTTAAGTTGCCCGCAACATCGACGATAAGACGTAACAATATCGCGGAAATCCTGAGCTGTGATTTGCCCATTATCATTATCCGGAATCAACCGGAGTAGCTGCTCCGTTGTATGAAGTTGATCCGTCATTACAAGTTTCCTATCCGAGGACACAGAGAATCCCCGGGTGTCTGAGTGAAGTGAGTCCCCAACATGGACTCTCTTCGCCGAATAGCAATACGCGTAGTCCGCATTTTAGCTTGGAACCTGGACGCCATTAGGCCATACTTTTTCGCATTTCCTCTGATGGACAACAGGTCTAAAGCCACATTCCAGGCAGCTAAACGTTCCAACTGTCGAAAATAACTCGGGATGACTTCGTACACACAGGTAGTATCCAACGCAGGGGAAAACGCTGGCTCGACTGTTGCAATTCTCGTGGATCGGTCATAGGACGAAATGAATCGTTCCTGAATAACAGAGTCCCCATTATTGCCGAGAACGCGTAGAATTGCCCCAGTATAAGCATTGTCGCGGGTATCCAGGGTCCCGAGGGTCGGTGAAGCCGCCAAGGTGATCGTGTTCGTCGTAAAGGTGGTTGAGGTCCCGTAGTGGAATCGGAAATCCCCGGTCGGGATATACAACAATTCCAACGTGTAATCCGTCCCTGCCCAGGGGGGTTCAAATCGCAGCATTCGTCCTTCCAGGTATAATCCTTTCCCCTGAAATCGAGTCATCGGGCGGGGAAGAAGCTGCCATTCGATATAATCCTCCGTGGTACCGGAACGTTTTGCGATCCGGAGAAGCTCCCCCACACAGGGCGGCAACAGAAAAACTGTTGAACCTTCTGAAATCGAGATGTTATGACGAACCAAAAGCGGATCGTCTTGGGCTCCTCCCAATTCCGTTAAAACTTCGGCGAAAGAACCTTCCAATCGGTCAATCAAATCGGAATCTGAATACTTAGCTCGGACATCAGACTCATCCGTATTCGCTCTCACCCAGGCAATCAACCGCGTTAATTGTGCTTCTGCTGCCATGTTCTACGCTCCGAATGCAAAGGTTCCTTCGGTATCCCACAATGGCCCCTCACCCCCGACTTTCTTCTTCAACCACTTCTTGGCATCGGTAGCTTCCATTTTTTGATCGTCTTGCCGAGCATAATAAGCAGCTTCCTCGGACTTAATCCTGTTACGGAATTCCCGAGCTGTCTCACCATACCGATGATGCCATCGTTCCAATTGATCCACATCTTGCCGATTGAACTCTCGAATGTCCGTCCCATTCCAAACCTCGACGAACCGACGACCTTTTTCCACCCAATAGGCAACAATCCAAGTCCGGGCAATTCGGTGAAAATACACAAACAAGTCATCTCGTTGCAGATGACGTCTTAGAAATCTTCCAACCTCGTGATCCCAGATCATGTGTTTTCCGGGATGGTAGGGTACTGTCAACATGATGTTCTCCGTGCAAATGAATCTCCGCGATGAGTCCCCGGCCCCCATGACAAAACCGGGGAACTCATCAATCGGAGAAACAGCATGAACTTACGAAGTCGAATACTCCGTGGCTCCAGTCAGAATGACACCCGGAATGACCTCAGGCACATACTCTTCGATAATCTCGAAAGGTGCCTGGACATACGGAGTCAGTTGATCCGAGGAAGTCGTATGCATCCAAGGACGCGGGAAACCCAACGCCGGGGCGATGAACTCGACATCCTGAGGGAACTCCTCCTGACTTCCAGAACCCGGAAGATTCGGCGGAACCAACCGCTGGATATTCCCGTTCCGCATCTTGCATGCGATAACATACCCCTTCGGGATGATGTTTGAAGTTGCGAATCGGTATTCCCAACCATCGAAGCTGAAACGAGCACCGGAATCGAAGCCGCCATGCCGACGAATCGGCTGATTTTGACTCTCGTAATTCCGATAAGTTACCACTTCCTGGTTATAGTCGGACAACACACCCGGAGTCACGATTAACGTCTCCGGCCACTGATCTCGATTATGTGTGTCCTGGAATGCCCCCAGATGAGCCTTCAACAGTTGATCGGTCAGCGTCGCACTGATCGCTGTAATCTTGCTCTTGAACTGGGGGAAATTGGTCAGACTGATGCCGTAGGGCGTTCCGGAATTTGTGATCCACTGCAACAGACCAGTAGGACCATGCCCCGTTGCAGCCGCCGTGAACGAATTTGCCAGCACGATGTAGTCATCCGCAGCAGGAGCCGTGGCCCACGTACCCGACGAACTGACGTGCGTAACACGAATCGTTCCACCGATGGGGTCCACCTTCGTGATGATGACATTTGGATATGTCCCATCGTTGCGGAGAGTCCCATCGGCGTCGTTACGGATCTCGACCATCATACCGGGAGCAAACCGGCGAATCTGGGTCGTGGCCTCCAGAGTGACGACACATTCACGATCCTCGTCATCGACGGCATCGCCAGCGTCATTTTTCGGACTTGCCCCTACGAGACCCAATAACTTAACACCATCGGACGCCGTGAAGTTGTTGGCTCGCTGCATCGCCACATTTCGACAAGTCTGCTTGAGAGTGGTACCCACCGCCGAAATGATCGAAGCATTCAGTTGATCCGCTCGGAACAAGTCCAAGGGCAAAAACAGATTACCTCGCCAACGTTTCAGCGAAATGGTTTTTTGAGCGTAACCCGGTGACGGAGTTTGACCGACAGACGGCCACCCAGCGACAGGAGAGTAAATCGTAGACGGTTCGGTGTCTGAGCCACCAAACGTCAACGTGTCACCTTCCATCCCTGTTGCAGCTTCAGCCTTGATTGCACCTGCCAAAGAAGTCACAAAAGTTTGCTTCTTTGACCAATCTCGACCAACGTCATCTCGGACAACCCCAACCGAGGTTTTCAAGATTTCTTCGAAAAGAGGATCGGCCTCGAACAATGCTTCGTCCGATGCCGGAGAAAGCTCCTCCCTCAAAATATCCTCAATAGAATCGGCAATATTAGCCATGACATAATCCTCCAAAACCTGCTAAGAAAACAGCAGGTTTGATTGCAAAACGACAACAACATCCCAGAGAGATCAAATCTCTCAAAGACAATCGGTGTACGTGATGCTCTGATTATGCAAGGCTTGGGAATTCAGGTTCCGGCCTGTCACCTACGCTTTTTGAATAGCGAAGAGTGCATTCGCTGCCCGAGTACCTTGAGATACTGGGGATCAGTAATAGAGACACGCTCCGGCGGTGTTTCGGTTTGGGATTCGCTTTGGCTATAGGCAGGTCCAGCACCAAGTCCAGCGATGGGTGTTGTTGCGGAACCAACTCCAATTTCGTTGAGAAGGTTTGCCACTTCTTGACGGACACCCTTTCTCAAATCGGAGCCCCATGATTCACCTGCTCGAATCCGACCCTCTACCAATTTGTCTGTCAAAGTCCGAAGAGCTTTCACTCTCGTGGGACTACCATTCTTTAATATCTTACCCAAAGTAGAATCTTGTTCAACCTCTTTCCAGGCATCATCCAAGATTTCTTGCTCTCGGGCCTTCCGTTGCCCCTGCTGAGCTTTTTGAACCGTCCGAATAACATTATCCTGGCTCCAGAATTGCAATAACTCCTGAAGCTCTTCAGGCAACTGTTCAACCCGTAACTTATTCTGATCGCTCACAGTCGGCTCTCCCTCCGATGTATTCTCAACGTCCTCAGCCCACGAATTACGCCAATTCTCCAACAAAGGGGTCTGCTGATCCGCTGGAATTTCCATAAAATCCAAGATTTGCTTATACCCTTCGACACTCCCTTGGTCCATCTGACGCAGAGCTTCTTTGGTTTGAGTCAACCTGTTTTTCGCGGTTTCTGACAATTCCTCGGCTCGAAGTAGTTTTTCGTGAGCTTCTTCGAATTTTCGATGGGCTCCATGACTCAACTGAGCCAACCGAAACATTTCCGCTTCAGAGATAGGAGTTTGTTCCTCCCCGTCTTTCAGCAGATAACGGCCATCTTCCGTCTTTCGGACAACAGAACTCGGACCATTCGTTTCTTCTTGTTTTTGTTCCAATTCACCATCCATTATGTTCCTCCGATCCACAAATAATTAAAGTTGTCTCAGCGAAACGAGGTTGGAATGGTAACCCCGGTTATGGGGTCGGAATTTGCTCCTGGTTCAATTCTGGAAGCATTTCTGGGGCAGGCATCCCTTCGGGATAAGTGCCCAATCGGTCTTGAAGTAGATTCTTCAACTCCTCAAAAGCAGTTCGTACACGCTCGCTCGCGTATTGGAATTCTGCTTTTGCCATAAAAGCATCCAGGACCATCAAATGAATTTCCGGGTTATCAGCCATCGAGGAAGAGGGGATTATGGCGGGTTCTTCGCCATCTCCGAACAAGAAGAGGCAATTGAGAGTTGCTTTTCGGAAATTTTCGAGCTCCGTCCAATTTCCCACCGGGAGATCCAAATTCTCCTTCCAGACAATAAATCGGAACATGGTGGGCGTAATGATCTGCATTTGCAGAGATTCTTTGAGCTTTTGTTCCCGAAGTCCTCGGGGTAGGGGCATCTCATCCCGAATTTTTAATTTCACTTGTGTCGGTGCCGGGAAATTAGATGTCCGTAGGGTGACCTTTCCGGATTGGGAATCAATCTGCAATCCCATAAGATTATCGTCGAAGCCCAAGAGAGGTAAGGCACTTTGTTCCTTCAGAAGATCGGGAGCAGCAGCAAGGACGACTCGATACATCTGAACAAACGAATCTGCAATGGAACTGGCTGGAACAGCTAAAGGAATCGAACCTGTCTCGTGAAGGAAAGAAAGACCCGAAGCACTATCTACCCGCCCAGGTGCTTGCCCAGAAAAGAGGGGTGACTGCTGACTGAGAGATTCCATCATCTCTCCGGCAGTCGCCAATACTTTCCCGGGGAAATCTCCCGTATTGACTGGTTCGATCTGATGAGGTCTCACATGCTCTGAGGCAGCATCGGGATCATAGAATTCCACTTTGTTCCGTTTGGTCCTGTTTGTGATCGCTTTCTTGGACAATCCCCAAGTTGCTGGAAGAAGCAGCATGCCATAGGAGTCAAGATCTGCGATGTTTTGGAACAGGGATGCTGCCATGATTTCTTGTTGCTGATTCAAGGGTTGCAGCAATTCGGCGAGAGATCGGCCGTAGAATCCGCCCGTCAAAAATCGACGAGCAACTGCAATAGGTACATACATGGAGCGAGCTTCATACGTCTCATCCCGAAGAATCTGGTCCCCCATTTTCACAATCCAACGATGCAAAAATTGGGGGTTCTCCTCGAAAATGAAGAACTCTTCCAGCAAACCATGTTGAGCTACTTGATTTTTGGCCGATCTGGAATTTTTCGTATCGGGTTTAATTCCTGTCTCGGTGTGTCCGGCAACACCCCAATCGTGACCAAACCCTTTGTAGGGGGAATGGCCAATGGCTTTTTCGACTAATTTCAACTTACTCTTGTCTTGGGGAAGCTTCAAATTCGGGCGAACTTTAAGCCAATCCAGCGTCACCCAACGGGCACGGCGTATCCCTTCCACCTCGGAAAACACTGTTGGCATGGTCGGGAGAGGATATAATTCCCAAGGTGGGATAATGGAAAAAGCGATTTGAGGAACCCCAAGAGGACTTGATTCCGCCTCCGCCAAGAAATCTTCGTCTTGCTCAAGTTGAGGTTGGTTCTCTTTCTGGACCCAGGTAGTAATTCCGACCGTTCCATACAGAGCCAAAAGAAGAGCCATCTCTTGTTTCAATTTGTTGAGGTCAATGGGGGATGTCAGATGATCCAGAATAATCTGCCCTGTCGCAGATCGCCGTAGAGCATCCAACCCGTGGCCACGCCGAGAAACTGCGGGAGCTACGTCCATTCGGCCAAATCGACCTACTTCGGCATTGATTCGGGGCACAAGCTCCTCGTAACGAAAGGACGGTTTACCCCCTTCGTCAACACTGAAATAGGAAGCTGTAACTTGCCCTGTTTTGTACCGAGGCTCCAAATTTCGACTTCCGCAAAGCCAATGATAGTTAATCATCCATTGGACTTTGTTGGGAATAATGGCTTGCTCTCCCTCCGATCTGAATTGTTCCAAAACATGAAGAAGAGCTTGTTTATCATCTGGCAGATATAACACGACAAAACCTCGTCATCTACAGGGATGTCGTAACCTTGATACGCTCTGAGGGACCCTCAAAATTTTCTTCCGAACTTTCTTCGGAATCCTCAGTTTTCGAATCTTCTCGCTTGCGACCCGACAGATTGTAGCCGGATCTCGCAAGCTCCCGCAGTGTAATCATTCGATCACGGGGCTCGCAACTTCGCACTTCGTCCAAAAGTGCTTCTTCTCTGTCCCGCTCCGCAAGAATTAAATGCATTCGATACAAAAGAGCCAGAAGAAGGCCGATCACAACTGTTTGAAGTGTCAGGAGACAACAACTGATAAGCCCCCCAATCAACATACATCTTGAAATCGAATCGGGCCAGTCGGCCATTGGTAATCTCCTATGTCCTTTTGCTGATCCTCTGCTTCTTTGGCAGATTCTCGTCGAACCTGATTCAATGCATCACATGTGATATTCGACAGGTTCACCCCGAGAGCATACGGAATTCCTAAGTCAGGGTCAACCAAATCTCCTTGCTTCAGAAGTTCATTTATGTCCCGAGTGGGGACTTGATCTGGGCGATTTAACCCTTTTCGGCGGGGAACATATTGATGCATTGCCAGTGTGTCAATGGCGTCATCGTGGGGCAAAAGGGAAAGATCCAAAGTAAAATTGGCAATCTGAGTTATCAGGGTTCCTATCCCGAATTCACGATTCCGATCAATCGGAATTCTGATTTGGTTCCGGCAAAACCGAGGTTCCATCGCCGCAATTCGTTCTGCTTTGGAGATAACATTAGGGGCGTCCGTGTTTCTTAATCGCCTTTTGGCATACTTGATGGGGAGTACCCGGGGCCGAAATCCAGAGGAAATGGCAAGTTGTTTGATGAACTCCTCTGTCTCACGAGCTACAGATTCCTGAATTGAGACTGCCTCTGTCCCGATAATCCGTACTTGCCACTTATAGGCCATTTTGAAGATTTCTTGGAGGAACGGGGCACCTGTCTTTTTCTTCAGGTAGAGATCCAGAACCCAGAGGACATCTTCGTGATCGAAGCCCCAAACACCGATGCAAGCAAAATCTGAATGCTGAGACGGTTTTCGGATATAGTCAACTGTAATCATTCGGTAGAGTTGACGCACCCACTCCCCAAATCTCTTACGCTCCTCCACAACTGTAATTTCGTCTCCCCGAGTTATCTTCTTCTTGTAAATAATCTCATCGTCGCTTTCCAGGGGATTCGGTAAGCGGTAGGGAGTACCCTCCGTTCGGTAGACTCCGAATTCGTCATGCAACCGCAAAATACGACTGGTTGCAGATCCGGGATTATTCATATACTCGCTGTTGAACGCCGACTCTCCCCGTTCCAACTTCAAATCTGCGATAGTTTGCTTATTCCATTTTTCGCTCCAAGTTGGAACTCCGTCCCGATCTTCGATGGGGATCAAACGACGATTAAAATAACGAAATCGGGCATCATCGCCCCTTAGAGCCTTGTAAATAAAGGCCTGCCGAGAGATCAGGGTCCCGATCCAGAACATTCCGCATCCCTGAGCTAGAGCCGGAAGTAGCGTTTTGAACACGACTCGGTCAAATTCTTCCAACAGTAGGACAGGTTCCTTGGCCCGATCATCATCGTCATATTCGGGATCATCAATAACCATGAAATCAGGTCGATCTCCTCGGATGGCTCCCTGAACGGAACCCCCCTCAATAACGGAAGCGAAGGGGAGCCAAAGGATTTCCGAACCCCACGGACGAGCCCCCCGTTTAGGTTTGAGGGGCTCGCCGAAATAGGGTTCAAAGTCCCTATGGATTCGCTGATTATGTTCTAACTGTTGCTTGATAAGCTCGATGGATTTTCGGTACTTCTTGATTGTGGCTTGGATCAAGCTGACCGAAAAATTCGGCCGAGTCAAAGCCATCAACATAATGGCTTCTCGAACCACGGTGGTCTTTGAAAATTCGCGGGGAGCCGCGTAGATATTCCGGGACCACTGACCCATATCCCATATCATGTTGTAGTGCATGGGAGGGGACTTCATCCACCGTTTATACCAACGAGATTCGGGAGGCTTAAGGTAATACTCACGAAAGAAAGCCCAAGCATGAACCAAATCCCGGGGGGTTTCCTGGAGGCAGACGGCATTAAGTCTTGCAAGCCGTTGACCTTCTATTGTCAACTCCGGGTAGTCCCGAGGTAAAGGGTACCACTCGTTATTTTCCTGCGATATCCTTAACGACATGGAATTTCAGTTTCTCCTTTTCTTCCTCGTCCGTAAAAACTTTTTCGATCAGGATTTCGTTGAGCGTCTCGAACCCCATCATAATCCCCAACCATCGCCACCGTTTCAAAGGTGTGACATGAGGCCATTGGGTTTTCAAACCTTCCTCCTGTACCCGCATGTATTCCGGACACGTTAATCGGGGCAAAAGACGAGAAACGTATTCCTTCCGAAGTTCGTTGGACCATTGGTGGTACGCCGGAAGTCCGACTAAAGCCAGACAACGATCAAACTCCATCCTCATCTTCTGAATCTGACTCGGCCGGTACATTGGCGTAGGCATTTCTTCGTGCAGTTTGAGCTTCTTCTCTGGCGGAAGAACAGAGTCCTCCCCCTCCGAGATCCCGATCTGGTCCACAATCTCGGAGGATTTGTTCAGTGTCGATGCCTCCGGGACGAAATTCGGTTCCGGGTTCGGTGTCGGGGCAGGCTCCGAAGAAGCTTCCATTTTCATCGCTTGGGCCTGCTGCCTCAGAATTTGAGTTTGATCCGCCAATATTTGGTTCTGGTCGGGTTCCACCTCGTCCAAATCCAGAATCCCCGCAGGATTTTTGGGAGTCGGCGGGAGCGTTTTCGGGATCTTCATTGGGAAGTCGATGGGTGCTTCCAGGGGAGTCGTTATTTCCTCTGGACCCCGGGGAATCGACATTTCGATCTCTGGATCGGGTTGCTGCTGATTCCGTGTCGCTGTGGATTGAGTCGATAATTTCCTCGGGGTCCGCTTCGAAATCTTCTTTCTCTTTTTTGCCATGATTGTTCTCCATCGTTAAAACCTGGGATGTCTGAGCCGCTTCCAATAACATTTGTTCTGTCTGATTTGCAGTACCACTTAATCGGACAGTTTTTAATTCGGCAGTAATATGGCCTCCTTCTCGTGTCGGGGCTGTTTGTGTTGCAGTCGCCTGATGCAACTGCCCGGAGAGAAGAAGAGCCTCTTTAGCATTACGCCGAATCATGTCGATAGCCGCCATACGAACTGAGGTGAGTTCATCCTCATCTCGGGCAATACTGGCCAAAAGTTGTACTTCTTCCTCTACTGTATAATTTGAATAACAAAGTCCAGCACCCAATCCTTTCGGAGTAAAGAAGCTCAAGACCGATTGGGGACCTTGTTCCTCTATGTCGGTCACTTGGGCCTGTAGATCTCCTACTTGTTGGGGAATTCGGACCAGGGGTGTGGCTCTCTCGGTTGCTTCCTCCAACACTGGAGCCGCATCACGTTGTGGGGCCATTGTGGATCACCTTCCTCGTTTTTTGTGTCGAGACCATTTTGCTGTTCTCTTTTGTGTCCCAATTCGAACGGCCTGAGCAATACTATACACTCTTTTTCGAATATTCCGAGCCGAAAGGGTTGCATACCGCTCACTAACTTCTCTGAGTTCGGTAAGAAAATCAACTTTTTGTAGTTCTTTGACCAGGGGGTGGGGTTGGCTCTCATCCCAATCTGGCTGCTGCCATCTAAGACAAGCATATAACGCCAATTCTAAAGTCGGCAAATTAAAATATTGATTGGGATTGTTCGGTGGGCGAAGAACAGGAACTTGGAGTTTCTGGAGAAACCGCAGAACATCTTCGGATTCCATTCCTAATTCACTTCCTAGTGATGCCACTGTAACGAGCCGAACACCCCAACCGATGGGAACAAAGCCCGAAGTGTTGGGTGCCAGTTTGTTGTCACCTGTTTTATCTTCTTTTGGCAAGATGCTTTCGAAGTTCTCCGAAAATACAGTCTCACTTTCGTTCGACTTGTTAAAATCGTTGATTCCTTGCTCGTAGGGCAGTTTTTCGGACTTCTCGTCGGGCATAATTCTGTTCTCGAAATTAAAGTGACGTTTCAGGACAGCCAAAAAAGCCGTGCCAGTAACTTCTAATTTGCGTGAAATGGCGATTCTGGCCTGGAAACGCGGTTTTTGTAAACTCCCACTGTGAAAATTGAAGAACAAAGCTATTCTGGCACCTATAAAGAATATGTAACCTTGTTCAGTAAATGTTATCTGGAACATAAGACTTCTATGATGGTGGAGTCTCTCTTTCGGGTAGAGCTACCCGAAAGGGAGAGCTACGCCTCCCCGAACCTACTCGAACAAAGATGTCCTGCTCTGCTCCTTTTGTACAATCACCTCGGATGGTCCGAAGCGAGGGACGACATCCCGAAGGTCCGGGCCAGTGTTCCAGAATTTCTTCGTATGAGGCTGTCCGGTCCTCTTGGAGGGACAAGATATCGCTGATGGTGTCCCATCGTTCGGCCATCGACAAATCTTCAGCTTCCCCGAGAGTGTTGTATCCGGTTGGAGTCCATTCCAGGATAACCTCCCTCGGGGTCTCCTCAAATCGTGAAAAGGTCGTCAGTCGTCGTCGGGTGTCCATTCGGCGAGAAGGATCATAAGCTCGTAGTTCCAGGATGATATCTACGAAACCGGGCAAGGCCGAACTGCCTCGGACGGCCATTCCTTGAGTTGCATCTGATTTTCGAATGTGGTGAATCAACAGAACGGCTGCTCCAGCCCCAGAAAGGCTGTTTAGAGGCGTTATCGCATCCAACATGTGTGCTGAGTCGTTTTCGTCGGCAATTGGGGCCAGAGAGGCCAATGTGTCGAATATGACCACATCGTAAGTATCGTTCCGAATTTCTTTGGTCAGATACCCGATAAATTGCTTCCATTGTTCTTTTGTGGGTCTACCAGCGAAGGGTTGGGCTAGAACGTCCCCCACAAGACCAAATCGGGCACTTCTACGCCTCCAAAGGTTCCCGGACTCCTCAGACACGACCAAAATCTTTCCGGGCCTCACAGACGTCCCCAGGGTGCCTCCTTGGGCAGCCAATTTAATCATGTGAGTCATCAAAGTAGTTTTTCCGGCTTTAGGGTATCCGGACAACAGGGATATTTGGGATTTAGCTAGAAAGCCATCCCAAACCCATTCGACTTGTTCGGTGGAACCAGCTTCATGGAAAGGAACTGGTTTCCACCTATTACCATTTACTAAACAGTCCCCCTCTCTTTCTATAGCTGCCAGAATAGCTTTGTTCTTTAATTTTTGAAGCTCTGCTGAATTATAGCTGTTTTTACCCCTTTGAAGGCGGGTTCTGAGCAACTCCCATTGCCATTTACTGTTCAGGCCCGTTTTTTCCAACTTGGAAGCAAGTTCATCAACTTCTTCAAAGCTTAAATCGGGCTTTTCGGGGTGAAAATCAGCTATGAGAGAAAAGGCGTTACTGTAAAGCTTTAATTGGTCCACAAGGGAATCTCCGCAAGAAATAAAATTACAGGAAAAACACCAGGGTCCCGTAATCTATTCCAGGCCTCCACCAAAGATTATCCGAGCACATCTCAAGGGGGAAGGGGATCGTTATCGTCCATATCCGGAGATTCAACATCTCTGGGTTCAAAATCAATTTGAGACGGGAAAGACGAATCTATGTCGGGACCCTGACTTTCCAGCGGCTCACCTCTCAATTCAGCAGCTTCGTCATCTTCCATTTGGCACAGTGTAGCTTCAATGTCCTCAGGTCGATCTGAAAGGAGAGCAACCGGATTATCCCCCTCTATCTCTTCGGCGGGATCTTCGTCCCAGGTCGTGGAAATATAATTTGTAAACTGATAAATCAATCGGAAGGAATCAATGATCTTGTAAACTGCTCGCCGATTTGGACCTGTCTGGAATTGGACGAGGGCAGGTGGAACGTTTCCTCTTGTTTCGATATTGAATGTTTCTCCATCTTTAGGACCGTGGATCATGGTACATGAATTCATGGGAGCATCTCCGTTGGGACATCACAATATGTTTTCACGGCTTCAGTCAATTCCGTCAAACTTCGCAACACGTCATCAAGTTTGTCACCCAGGAGGGTATCCATCGGGTTCTGGAGAACCAACACTTTAAGTTCTTCGAAGGCGGACAGCAAGGAGCCAATACTGTGCCATACCAGATCAAAACGCTCATTGAACTCAACATAGGTTACTGGAACCGGATCTGTCATAAAATTGAGAAACGAATTCTGCTCCAGGTAGGTCATCCGCTGCTCCAACTGGTCACAGCGTGTTTCAAGATTTTCGACCGTTTTCTGGATCAAATTCCGAATCTGGACCCACTCAGTCACTTCCACCGCAGCAACTTGATTTTTCGGGAACAAGCTGCAAACGAGAATCACACACAACACTAAACAACCAACATGAAACCAAAATGAGTTGTAGACCAAGTGAAAATGCATAATAAAATTCTCCTTTAACCAAACGAGGTTGGAATGAAGTCTGTTTTAGTTGGTTTAACCTGCTGTCACGTTCGGGACCCTGTCGTTGATTCCGAAAGCGTTCGGCACAGCCTTTCGACCTCATCGAGGCAGTGAAAATTATTGGCATCCTCGTACAGGACAGGGATAGGGTACTCAGGTCGCTTGTACCGAAGATGCAATTTGTTTTGGGGTTCGTAGAAGCTGGGGTAGCTATCTTTCGGGAAATATTGTTTTATCCATTGGAGAATGTTCCGCCGACGTAATTCGTAGGCGTGTTTCGGGAGCGGCTGAGCCAGAAGCTTGGTGAAAAAGACGGGAGTAACGTTGTATTCCTTCAGTTTATTGAGATAGCGGATGACTCTCTGGGTCGGGGGGCGGTAAAGTCTCTGCTCCAGGTGCTCGACGAGAAAAGGGTCGTTACACAATCCAGGACCAAATTCGATCCCAAAATACATAGGATGGGGGGTCGCCATCATTTGTTTCTCCTTTTGGTTTTGAGGACATTTTGGATTTCCACCGTACATAGTGTACTTTATGATTGTAGAGGGTGTTAGAGGTATTGGGGTGGAGGGAAACCAGAGCCGATGGGGTGTTTCCCCTATATATGGCGGCACGCGGTCGGGGCCGGGCACCCTCCCCCCCAGGCTCGCCTCCTCTCCCTCCAATTACCTCTGGAAATATCGAAATAAAAAAAGACACCCACCAGCCCTTAGGCTGCTGGATGTCCTGAACGATGTCACTTGTGCGGATTAACGAGCAGGGTAATCGACGTACTAATGCTCCTCTTCCTGCTCCTGTTCGATGAGCTTCATTAACAAGGCAGGACGATACCCTGCAATGAACCGGAGAAGTGTTGCGACATTACGTGTCGCAATATCGCGGTCCAATGCCCACAAGGCCAGAAAATCTTCCAGCAATACGAACCTCGCATTCTGATCATCCATTATAAGATTTCCTTATACTATTTCGCCACAACATTAAAAAAACCCTAGGCTACCTCCACGTTGAAAGTAGCCTAGGGTTCTGTCGGTTCACAGTCCCAAAGCCTTTAACAATTCTCTGGATTGTGGGGCTTGCTCCGCTGCCTTGCCCTCCCCGATCCCATCCAAGCTCACATGCTGACACCTTCGGCCACGGAACCCGTAAGCCAACCAAGGGGTAGACACAACGCCCGCCTCCTTCAATGCTTTGATCCACTCCGAATCAATGCCGGGCGTCTTTGTGTCTTTATCGTAATACGTACACTCTGGCAGGATTGCTCTGAGCCTACCCGGCAGAACGGCATAGTTCCATTTTATGCCAGATTTCTTCCCGTCTCTGGACCGCCAAGCGGTGCCGCCCTCTGCTTGTGCAATCCACAACTGAGCGCAACAATGGGCTACCAGAGCTTTGGCCCAAGCCTTGCCTTTGGCAGTTGCAACTGCTTTTGCAGCAAGGGTTTGCACCTTCCCGACAAAAGATTTCCTATCCTTGTCAGTGGAGCAATTGAGACATTGCTCCGCAAGAGAACCTTCCCTCGTCAAGTCGGACAATCGAGTTTCAGACATAGCACACCTCCGCTTATAAAACCCTGTCAGCACCAGACCACGCGGCCTGCCGCACCGACGCCCCAAGCCTACCCGACTCGTCAAGCAGACCCGGTCGCCCCTTCGCACACAGGCACATCGCACGCGGGCACGCACGTGAATTCTACCAGGTGGCGGAAATTGGTATTAGCAATGGAAATTCTTCTTAGCAAAATGGCCAAAAAAGAAAAAAATAAGATACCCCTGGGTCGGTCTCCCAAGGGTATCTGTACGGAGCTCTGTGATTGTCGCAGAGTTACTCCTTACCTCACATTCCAGGAGTAAGAAGTATCCCTATTTTGCCTTCATGATACACCCCCTCTCAAATTATTCCATCCTCAATACGAGGTTGGAATGTTACCAAAAGTCCAAAGGGTTCAAAGGATTCAAGTGGGGTACACATCCATCTTGAAAGTTAAAGTCCCCCGATCAATCAGGTACCGGAACACATAGGGCAAATCGCTCACATCCGGAAAAGGGACCCTTCCCATCGTCCACAGTAGATTGCTCAGGGTGCCTACGGATCGGGCATGGTGCAATTCAGGTCCACTCACAATGTAATACTCCACGATATCCGGATGCTGGAAGCACACACCCCAAATATCGAGAACACGTTCGGTACACCCATTGTGCCCCATCAACGTGAAGCTGAGGGACCCCACATAAAAGCTATCGAGGCTCCGGTCCCTAGACAACGGGGGATGCACAGGACCGGATTTTATGCTGTATTCGACTTTCCCCTGATCCAGGATTACCTCAGCAATCTTTCGGACCTTCTTTTCGCATTCTGCCATAATCATTCTCCCGATTTTCCATGTCTCATTCCAACCTCGTTTCGCCTTACGAGGATGTTAATCGTCGCACCAAAGTAGCTCTCTTGTGTCCCCCCGGTACAAACAAGCTCCTTGGGGATTATCCGGAATATGCACATAATCAGCTCCCGAGGGCCACGGCTCATCAGGCCGAATTGTGACAATTCCTGTCGTTTGGTCCATCTTTCGTTGATCTACCCAAAATCCGATGGAACCATGAGTCTGATGATTTCTATGGCCCCAAAAGCAGAAAGGGGGAGCGAGTCGGGTCAATTGTTTTTCCGCCCAAATTATTCCCTTTTTGAATTCTCGAATTCTGGGGTCCTGCACTTGTTCCAAGAAACAACGGAGCTGATGCCAATCTGTTTTGTTCTGGTAGTTCCTCGTCCACCAGAAGGTCTCCAATAGGTCAATGAGCTCTCGGAGATATCGGGAAGGAGTTACATAAGCCGGAAAATATTTACCCAGCAGAATACGAGGACTCAACGCTCGTTTCTTGGTCTCTTTAGGGTTCCATTGGCCCTTTTTTCTTGGGACCAGAATCACCTGATTTTCCGTATGCCATAGGGGCCTTTTTAGTCTGCAACTCATTGTTATTCTCCTTGTTGTATATTCTCATCTAACCATTTCTCCATTTCTTCGTCCTCTTCAGACATGACGGGACAGATGAGACTTTTTGCTCCCCAGGGTATCGGTTTGTCCTGATCCAAACAGGCCATGATTACCACGATGAAACTTGTCAAAAGGGGATCAGGTGTTTTGAATTTTACGGAGAGGGAAACATGATCCCTCAAAGTTTCCTGATCCCCCTCACTTAAGTCGATGCTTATTCGTCGCATACAGCCCCCAGATAATTCCGAAGTCGGTAGATCGTGTCCGGGATCTCATCTTTCAACTTTTCTGCTGTTTTCCGTTGGGCGGAACTCAGCAGTTGAAATCCATAATTCTGGCGAGCTTCGAGAGCGTGCTCCCTTAGGAAATTCGCTGCTTGTTTTGGATTTAACCCCAGAAAATCGATTTTCCGGAAAAGATCCAGAGCCAAGGTTAATCGGCCCATATCTTGGACCGAGACATTTCCCCCTTCCCCAATAAATAACGGTAGCATGGGACACCTCCTAAGCATCAAGAATTACACGATATCGTTTTCGGCCTATTGTTTGTTCAGACACCCCTACCCAAGTGGCATTGATCCAAATCTTTTTCCCCCGTGCTTTGGTGAATTTGTCACTTCGAAGCACTCTTTGGTGGCCCCGACGCTCATGAACTCGGACAGACCGATGAGTATCCTCGTCCAATCGCATTACTTTGCGAATTTCGTGGGGCCTGAGAACAGTGTAAATGGACCTCTCGTGGCTTCGGAGAGGTCTTAACCGAAAGTTAGCTTTTTTAGCTTGTTCCGGTCTTTTTGCCAGCTTTTTTAGCCCTGCCAAGGGCGTAGTTTCGAGTATGAATGTTTCCCGATTCGCCAAAACCATAGCCTCCTCTAAGGCCACGTTGGCATTCCGTATTGCTGCTGTCACGATATCTTCTGAACTTCTCCATTGGTTCAAGTTCAGAAGATCCCCTGTTTGATCAGGGATCATATAAATTCCGGCGAGAGATCCCGTCAACTGATATCCCGTTTCGGAAACGGATTCTTGTTGCAAAGTCCCCCATTGGATCAGTAGACCCCCCACGTTATTCGATGTGGGGCTATTGGGATTAAGATCTTCCACCCCTTCCCGAAATGCCCGAGGATCACTCTTCTCCCTCAGAAATTCGATGAATCTCCAAGGTTGTTGGGTGCCTACGGTACCCTCATTCTGGGCCATCAGCAGGATTAAAGATGCTCGATCTTCAATCCCGATGATAGGGAAAGGCAGCATGAAATTGTCCTGAAACCAGTCCAATTGGTCCTGGGACCATCGTTTCGGTAGCATCTCATGGGGAATAACGGGTAGATCAAACAGATGAGCTCGATCCAACATTTCCAAATGGAATCGGCATTCCGGGATTCTGCCACATTCCCGACATGCGAAGTCGAAAATTGTTGTCATAGTTCGATATCCTCCCATTTCCGATAGCGAAGGAGTTCCCGGCTTAGAATATTCCCTTCGATCAGCGGAAAGGAGGGAGCTTTCCGAATCCAAGCAGTGTACGAAGCTACCATGTACCCCGCCACGATATTGGCACAATACAGGGTACTCCGTGCTGTGCATGGGGCCTGATGTTGTTCCGATTGTTTCGGAATCTTGTCGAGAAAATCTGCTTCTTGCCCTCGTGGAACTGTGAACACTTGGAAATATTCTGCTCCCATTCTTCCGTCGATGATGATGGGGACTCCCAATGTTCGCAATTTCCGAAGACATTTACGTCTTGCGGAAAGGGAATCCACGCATAGGAAAGTGGGAAAATCTCCTTCTTCATCCCCCTCTTCCCACTTTCCTTCCTGGGTCCAAATGGTCCCATTCCAATGTTGAAGTGTTTCCCTCAACATTTCGATCTTGAGTTTCCCAACTTCGCGGGGATGCCAACCCTGACTCCCGACATTGTGACTCGTGATTGTGTCAAAATCACAAATATACAACTCGCTCACCCCCATTGCAGCAAGTTGCAAAGCAACCTGCCTCCCGACAGCTCCACATCCGATGATTCGGACTGGAGTTTGAATTAGCTTTTCAACATCGAATAATGTTGAAAACCGAAGGGTTCTATCAACTTGCATCGGAAGCATGGTTTCTCCTTTACATTGCGTATTCGGTCACGACGTTTACGACTGCTGCTTGAATCCGAATACAATTTCCAAAGTAGTACCACCTCTGAGAATGGTCACTCCATTTCCAATCGGACTCCGACCCAACATTTGGGGGAGATCCGCCAGCTTGTAGCTCGAAGGCCAAATCTTCTTCAAGGGCTCTTTGTCCGTCTGCGTTCGAGGGATATCCTGTCTCATCCTCGATCACATCCGATGTTTCTGGATTCTGGCTTTCCGACCAATCGGGAAAGGATTCGGGATCGTCGATATCCGAATCCTTGTCTTGGTAGTGGGCAGGAAGTTGGTAAGAACCATATCCCATCGGAATGCCGTATGTTTTTGTCTCAATTTTAGCTCGATACTCTTCCTCCCATTCCCGACCAACAGGAGTCAAGACTTTACAGGGAATCGTTTGATACAATTCCCATCGGTCCGATCTTAGGACCATTTGACAATGAGTCTGCCCACCCTTCGCTAAAACGAACATGATGGCCCAATTCGATCTTCCGAAGATCTCCCTGAATGTTTCCCAGTCCTTCGAGGAAGGGGTTGGACTTTCTCCAGGATGGGTGTGAATCCAAACCCTGGTGTATCTCCAAGGTACTACACGCTTTTTGGTCATTGCCTCCCCTAATTCAGAGAGGGACTCATCATCCATTTCTGTTGTGGCCGAAGAACATTCCTGTTTCGGGATGATTAAGGACTCGACCACCAAATTATCCTTTTGATCTTCGAGATACCCGAAGGCTGAAACTTCGGTATCTCCCCGATCTCGAAGCCACAGAAGATGATTCCATGCCTCCGACGTAAAATGTAATATCGGACTTTTGTAGGGTGATGGAGCTACGGGTTTCGGATCTACCACCTTGAGTTTTGGCGTTGTTACCATTGATTTTTCCTTGGAACGAGATTTACGTTTTCTTTTATTTCGCCACCGACTCAATTTAATCCTCCTCTTCTTCTAATTTTGTTAAGCACTCAGGATGGTACAACGAACCATCTTTCAATGTTCCGCACTGCTGACAAACCCATTCCCCACAATAAGAGCACCCCCTTACTTCAACGTCGAGACCGATCACTCCGCACTCGCTGCATTGTTTTAGGCTCTTGTCGTGACAATCGGAGCAGAGATTATCTGAATGCACACAAGCAGAGCATAGGGGTATGTCGCAATGCTCACATGAGGTCATGCAGTGGGAACAAACATAATCACCACACATATCACAAAATTCGAAGCATGATTCACATACCAAGTGGCCGCACAAGGGACAGCGGCTCAGATGCTCAGAGCAGAATGATTCCATGCACAGAGCACAGTTGTTTCGGCAACTTGGGCATACCAGGGATTCACATGCCGTACAGGATATTAAATCCTCCGGATCACAGGGGTCCTCACACCGATCACAAGTTTGAACTTCCCCGTTCCAGACTTCCAACTTAATGTAGGGAGAATCTTCGTTATATTCCTCTAAAATATCCTCGACTGCCTGTCGGATACCCCTCAAATCCAACAGTTTTGCCATGTTACGAATTAGCTGAGTATTGCTACCCAGACAGATAAAACCGTCGTTGCCCACATGAGGATGAGGGTATCCCCCATGGCTCTCAAGGGGATTTAGGTTAGTAATGTGAATTCGAATCTCCCTTTCGGGAAACTCGAAGTAATGCCATGGAATCCGAACTAGAAAAGGTCCGCATTCTATTCCCCTAAGATGCAGAGTCGGCGTTACCCAAGTCCAAACATTCAAGGAATTTGAAGAGTTAAACCATCTTCCATGTTCCATCGGCAGTTCTTGCTTCAACCGGAGTGCGATACACTCCGATTCCCCCAGTAAGGATGGGATCACCTCAGGCACTCTTTCTCCCAACCTTCTCTGCATTCGGTAAAGCATCGCATGATCCACTTGGGATTTCTCCAAGCCTTTCATGAATCTCCGAAGGTCCGAGAGGTTACTACGGGCCATAGACATGGCCCATAATATCTGATTTCGGGTTCGAGCTTTCAGAGTCCGATGGAGAAATCGATTATGCAATTTTATTTCTCGTACTGAGCGACTCATGGGGACCTCCTTAGTGTCGGCACTCACAACAAGTGATAGGATTTGTGGTCGAAACACATTTCGGACATATCCAACGACCGCATATTGAACACTTGCTTAGGCAATTATTACAGTGTGAAACGCCACATATGAGACACCCGAGTGAGGAACCCAGCCTCACATACCGTGAGCATACTGGACAAATTATCGCACATGAGGAGCAAAGAAGTTCGCCGTCTGTAGTACGGGCTGCCCCGTTCTCCTCTGTGACGGGTTCTCCACACCATGAGCAGCTTCTCACACTTCGGCTCCATCTCGTCCATTTGATAAAAGGCGAGTCTGGATTGTAAAGGGACAGAAGAGATTCTATGGTGTCTTTAATTGTTCTGAGGTCCAATGCCCAGAAACAATTTTCCATCGCGTTTCTGTTTGCACCCAAACAAAATCGGCCATCTCGATCTGCATGGGGATGCGGATAACCTTCGTGAGGACTTTTTGGGTTCAAATTCCGGATTCTAATGTCAATTGTTGTGGGGTAGAGGAAAGCAGACCAAGGTACAAATACTTTGTATGGCCCTATGAGTTTCCTCTTAAGATAAATCTTCGGAGTTGTCCATACCCAAGCTATCCCTAGGGTTTCCGTTTGTGTCACGTCGAATTCCGAGGGTAACCAGCGTACTCGATATTTAACATTGGGTAGGGGCTTGCACCATACCTTAAGTTCTTGGAGGAATTCCTCATATTGAGATTTCGACGAAGCGATAATCCCCCTTATTTCAGCCAACGATCTTTGTGCTTCTCCCCATGATTTGCGATGAATCAAATTCAAAGTCAGATTGGTCTGGGTTCGTAACTTCTCGCAAGAACCGAGAGCACAAAAATTTGCTCGTGTTATCGAACTTCGCTTTTGAGCCATTCGATGCTGTTGCACCCTTTGGACCAATCGACAATATAATTGAATGACCCTTCTTCTTTCTTTTGTCATGACCGATTCTCCTATAAAGGAATGACAATAAGAAAAAGAGGGGGAATTGCCCCGCATAGGACAACTCCCCCTTCTCCGATTAGGCTCCACCCACCTTTCGAGGACTGAGCGTCAGCTCATCCCCGTCCGAGAAAGCCTGATTTCCCGTCTCGGAAAGAAGTTGGCCGTTCAAACGAGCTGACATCCGCTCGCTCCACCCCGATCCTTTCAATTCGAGGAGATACTGTTGGGCCGTTTTCGATTTCGACACCAGGGTCTCGTCCAAAGTACCTGCCTCGTGGTCCGACACCAAAATTCTGCGATTCTGACTCTCCATGTCTTTCTCCTATGACGGTATGATCTCAAAACCCATTTCCGTTGCTACCGCCTGAACCAATCGGAAATGGTATCGGCTTGTTTTTGAGCACCCTTTGCTCAAAATAAGAACTTTGTCAGTACCAAGTCTCTTGGCAATTGCATCCCGATAGGACCACAAAATAATCCCATCTGTCCTCAAGTGCCGCGTTCTTGCTCCTCGCCCTTCCAAAAAACGAATCACCACGTAACGATTCCCATACCTCACACAATACACCTCCTTTTGTAACAAAAAACTAATAATAAGAACTCACGATCCACGGTTCCCAGCCTACCCGACTCGTCAAGCGGCGGCCTCGCGGGCGACGCCCGCAGGCGTCCCGTGCCCGCTCGCACGGGAAAGGGACCCCTTTACGGAAATTGGTATTAGCAACGGAAATGAAAAAATTGAGGAGACGAGGTTGGAATGGGGCATGGGAGATTCTCCGCTTCTACAAGGTGTTGACGAGGCCCCCTCTCACTGTCACAGAACCAGCAGCCGCAGCTTTCGCTTGTACTTTCAGACCTTGGCAAGCATTCAGAAGAACATGGCAGTGAGCGAAATGTCCAGCAGTCAAAGTGTGAAAAGCGGCTGAGCCGGTCGTGTAGGACGCAAACAAAAGATTGGTCAAAGAGGAATTTCCGAAATCCGCATCTGCCAAATATTCGTACCATTCCCCATTCACATGGTCCCGAAGCAGAATCCGAATACCCGTCGTAGCCTGGGAGGCATGGTCGTTCTCAATCTCCAAATTCACCGTTCCGGACAGGTGGCGATAACCTTCGAGAGTGAGAATGTCGGTCCAGGTATCAGCGGATGCGATAGCCGCAGACCCGTGAAAGTTCATATAGTGATGTTCCATTTTATCCGGCTCCTTTAGTCGTCGGCAAATCGAAATCCCATCTGACGTATGAGATTTCCGAGTGTTTCTTTGGTTTGAGATTGGAACAATGGAAGTTTGTTTGAGGGCTTCAAGGTCGGAGCTTGTTCAGAGAGTTCCTGCCTACCCACACAAATCCGATCCCCTCGGGTTATAACCTTCAAACCTTGTTTCTTGGCCCAGTCAACAATTTCTTTTTGTGCCCGGTCCCACGTTTTACAAGAGGGTACCCATTCGGTTTGTGTTTTCCCACATGCAGCCAACTTGTCCTGGATTTGGACAATCCAACTTTGAGCCCTCAGGGACGTTTTCGATGTGTCGAGTTGTTCAAAGGTTCCCATCATTCCAACCTCGTTGTTTAGAATTCCTGAGTAATCACGATTCCATTAGCCCCATTTTGTCCGTTGGCTCCATTGCCGTTAGCGTAGTCCGAGATGTTACTTGAGCCATCTGATTGTTTTCCGCCTCCCGCAGTACCTCCCACTCCTCCTGCTGAAGTGCAATATGAGATTCCGGTACCCAAATGGTACCCAACTCGAAGAGTGCCGCCACCACCTCCTCCCCCGCCTCCGCCTCCACCCCAGTAAGTGGACGGAGCAGCCATAGCTTGCCCATCGGCACCATCTTCCCCGGCTTCACCACTTGTTGTGATGCCCCCCGAAGCTTCAATTACAAGCTCGAAGGCATCCAGGAATAAAACGCCGCCGCCTCGTCCTCCTCGTCCCCCATCTCCACCGGGACCCATAGGAGAACCCTGTCGGGCACCACCACCGCCACCAGATCCGGCTCCTCCGGGGAGAGGAAGAACGGAATCATACCCCGCATGATAGCCGTGAGCGATGGGGGGATCGCATGCAACTCCCGGACCCGTTACCCCGTTGTTCGCGGTGAATACTCGGGGTGTAAAAGGACTTCCCTCCGACACTTGTATGTACAAATCGTATTGGGAACCCCCGCCAGCGTAGCCAGCAGTGCCTCCCCCTGGTCCACCTCCTCCTCCCTGGGACAAACTGAGCCCACTTGTGGGAGCGACGCCTGCAGACCCCACAGTATCGATATCCGTAGCTCCTTCACCCCCCGAAGCGTAATAAGGGATTGATGCAATGGCGGGATTGAGGCCCCCTCGAATGTAACCACCTGATTTCACCCAGACTTTTCCATTTGCCTTGATCCCGTAATTCTCTCTCGTAGTGTCCGGCCCCGACACCAAGATTCCGGGAGATTCGATGGTGATATTATGGAACTGGAAATCTCGTTCCAGAATAAGAGTGTCCCCACTGAGAGTCCACTTGCCACCGACCGTCGAAATGATATTGCCATCGTTATCGAGCCAGTCAGTACCATCGAAAGAAAGATTTCCGTCTGATCCGTCGCCGAATCGACCTTGGAGGAAAAGGTCTTCGATTCTGAGATGTTGCTTTGTCATTCGAAACTCCTATCGTAACGTAAAGCTAGAGGCTACGAGGTTGGAATGAACCATTGCAATTTATCCTGCTTGGACCCAAAATTCAACATCTAAATAGACAGGGTCCCGATCCTGTGATATTCTTGGAGGGTCTTTGGTGGAGACTTTCAATGTTCCCTGAGTATCCGGCTTGTACCCAATGTCCTTTACATGTCAATTCCCAAAACCCTGGAATTGCAACTCGACCTGCTTTTTCCGGCTACAGTCCTGCGAAGCCACAAAAGGACCAAGCATTACTGATTGTTGGGGGAGCGACTTTTCAATCCGAAGATCTGACTAAGATTCCCTTCGGTGGAAACTTACGACCTTTCCTAGAGAAATTGTACCTTCAAGCTTTCGAGTTGGCTGAGTGTGCCGATCTTTACGTGACGAATATCTGTCGTTGCCGGACTGCTCCGGGGGGACACCCCACGAAAGGACAGTTAAAGCGATGTCGAGTCTATTTGGATTTAGACATCCAACATCTGCAAGAACACTATGGTCGTGTCGTTGTGTTAGCTCTGGGTGGCCAAGCGATCAAAGGAATTATGGGGACATCCTTGAAGGTACACTTTAGTCACCAGGGAATCGTGTACCATCCCGGAGAAGGGTGTGCCGTCGCTGTTTACGCTTCGTATCATCCTTCTATTTTGTTTCCCGGCCAACAACCCAATCTTTTGAGTGTTGTTCGGGATCATCTTATTCGGTTGGTCTCGGACCTGAAAGAAAAACCATCCAGGAAAGTGGATAAACCATCTTATGAAATTCTCTCCCCCGTACCCTCTTACCCCGTCTCACGACTTTCGTTGGACATCGAAACTTATGGAGCAATAGAAACTTATCCTCCCCAAACTTGTTTCCATCCTTTCAAATCAAGGTATTTTGATAAACCTGAACTGTTGGTTTGTTCGGTTGCTTTGTCCTGGCGAGATCCCCAAGGAATGATTCGGTCTACTTTTTTTCCCTTGGATAAACCCGATGCTCGAAATCTTTTGATTCGCCATCTGAGACACGGTGTCAACTGTGGTGCTGATATTTTGGGCACCAATCTTCTTTTCGACCTGATGTATCTCCGAAACTTAGAGGGTCGATTGGCTCAACTTCTCCGTCCTCCTGTGCTCTTAGTAGACTTGATGGTGCTCAACTATTTGCATTCGGAGCAACGTCCCGAACGATCCCTGAAGGCTCTTGCCAATCTTTTTGGAGTGGCTTGTTACGACGAATCCCAATCCTTAAAACATTATCGTTACCCCTCAATCTTAAACCCTGATTTTATGTCTTATAACGTGTTGGATACCGTAGCAACCTTGAAGCTGGTTGAGCAATTAGAATACGCCATACAACAAGATTTCCCCCAATCGGATAAAAGCTCAGACTTCAGCAAGAGTTGGTACTCAAAGCTCTTGTGGACGTGTCTTTACATTAGCGAATCCGGTGTC
>Ga0272441_10002884_pt1 | contig 34062 bp, 36 predicted proteins | sample SSMProp6N_FD_193582 | JGI IMG/M metagenome (GOLD analysis project Ga0272441, IMG submission 193582) | Marine sediment archaeal communities from Little Sippewissett salt marsh, Falmouth, MA, United States - SSM-Prop-6N | ecosystem: Environmental > Aquatic > Marine > Wetlands > Sediment ... | reverse complement strand
TTATTCTTCTTGGCAAAGAGGTAGACAATGGCCCCGATAAAGACAAACAGAAGTGCCGACTTCGTCAGTTTGAATGCAATCAGCTGGGCCGTGATAGTGGTGCCGATGTTGGCTCCGAAGATAACCGGGAGCGCCGCCGTGAGAGTGATCAGGCCGGCGTTGAGAAACCCGATGAGCAGGACGGACGTGGCACTTGAACTTTGAATGATGGATGTAACAAACACGCCGACGAGGGCCGATTTTATACGGTTGGAGGTTATTTTTTCGAGGAGGTTCTTCAGCAGGCCGAGAGAGATCGATTTTAACGCATCACTCAACAGATGAATCCCAAAAAGAAACAGGCCCAATCCGCCGACGACACCTAAAATGACATTATATTCCATAAGGTTACCTTGATAATGGTGGATTGGACGATCATGGGACTCAGAATCGATTAAGAATTGTTACATATGAAATGTTCCGTTTCTTGACCACACAACTCCAAATTATAGAGTTCGAGACACAAATAACAATTATACAACAAAAATGCAATAACAAAAATGTGTGGTGATGGGGCCCTTGTCTCTGTGTGGCCTAATGAAACAGACTCGGAAAATATAACGATTTACTTTCGAATGCGGAGGATGTGCACGTTGTTGTAACGGAGTGTGAGTGATGATTCACCATCCCCAGAGGAAGCCATTGGGAACAGGAGGGTATGGCATGCCGCAAAAGAATATTTTTATCACCGGTATACCTGGTATTGGCAAAACCACACTGCTGCAAAAGGTGGTTGCCGATATCTCCCAACATCTGCGCTGTGGCGGTTTTATGACGGCTGAAATTCGCCACGCGGGAAGTCGTGTCGGCTTTGAAGTGTGTTCTCTTGATGGCAGACGCGCTATTCTGGCCCACCGGAATTTTAAGACAGACCAGCGGGTTGGAAGATACGGTGTGGATGTGTCGGGATTTGAGCGGTTTGTCCTGCCGCTTCTGGATGAACCCACGATACAGCTCTATCTTATTGATGAAATCGGCAAAATGGAATGTTTTTCGGATATAGTGTGCCGTAAGGTAGAAAGTCTGCTGGATTCCGAGACCCCGGTGCTGGGGAGTATTGCCCAAAAGGGGGAAGGGTTTATCCGACGAGTGAAGATGCGCCGTGATGTGGACATCATCGAAATTACCCGGTCAAATCGCGATATGCTCATAGCGGTCCTGAGCGAAAAAGTGATGCACTTGGTAATACGCCACGCCGTATGAGATGGCCCACCGCTATTCTCTCTGGTTATCTGATATTCACACGACAGTGTGCCGTGCAAGGCCGCGGCACGGGCACCCGACGATCGGGTGGAATGCCCCAGTCCCCCGCGCCGTTCACTGTTGTGTGAGAATTTTCACTAAACTAAAGCCTTAGCCCTGCCGATATATTTTTAGTTCTGGAATTACTGTGATGCGACGGCAGATCTTTCTGCTGCCGGGGGTATGCCGCACCTCGCGTGATCAGAGACATTGTCGATACGGCACACCATGTCGGCTGTGCGCATCACAAGAAAATAAAGACCGGGAGCGTCATGGAAAAGATTTGTATTGTCAAAAGAAGACAGAACCAGTCGCCCATCGTGAACGAGTATGAACCGTCCGACTTTGATGCCGGGATGCTGCCTGACAGTATGATACCGCTGACCATGTCTTCCGGGCATGAGGCCCAAGAGGTGCGGTCAGCATTGGAGAGTGCGAACACCCTGGTCCTCTCACTGAAACTGACACCGGAGCAATCCGAGATCTTCCGATCGGCTGAACTCATGGACACCTTCGCACATGAAATGGCGGGAGGCGTCTCACTGAAGATACGCCAGGAACAGGACGATCAGTATGTGATTGACGTTCTTCCGGCATCACATCGTTCGATCAACATGCTGACGTACGATCAGGTCTGTCAGATGCTTCAGATAAGCAAGAGTCTGGTGAAGAAACTGGTACGTCAGAAAAAGATTGCCAGCTACAAGGTCGGAAGACTCAGGCGGTTCTCTTTGGATGATGTTCTCGCATATCTGGCTCGGAGTGAAGAGGTATAAGAGGTGTGAGGAGAAAGATTCTGGAGACGGGAGACGTTGCAGTACAGAATGTATGAGTTGCATGAGGACCCAGGAGGTTATTCCATATGTATTATGAATATTGGGGTTTGAGAAAACCACCTTTCGATAATGTGCCGGACCCGTCAATGTACGTGGACTGTCACGACTCTATGGATACTGCCATTGCAGAGACACTGTTCGGTATTGAAGAAGGCAATGAATGTATTGCCGTTATTGTCGGTGATGTCGGACTGGGTAAAACATTATCGATTCGCATGATTCTTGATTCTCTTGATCAGGATAAATATAAGATTGCCCTTATCACGAATCCCGGGATCAGTTTCGTGCAGCTTTTGAGAGAAATCATCGGGCAGTTGACGGGGGAACAGTGCGCGGAATCGAAAAAACTGGATCTCCTGGAAGCTTTCAACGCGCTGCTGTTTAAGACACTGGAAGAGGGCAGGCAGGTGCTTATCTTCATTGATGAAGCCAATGCACTCACCCCGGCAAATCTCGAAAACCTCCGACTTCTCACCAATATGCAGCAAGATCAGACTAATCTGTTTACCCTGATTCTCGCGGGACAACTTGAGCTTGCGCAGAGACTTGAACATCCCAAACGTGCCAATCTTTATCAGCGAATCGGAACATACAGCCGTATCGACAAGATACGATCCGAAGAATTGCTGAAAGCATATGTTGAAATGCGGATACAACGCGCAGGCGGATCGAGAAGAATTTTTACGGATGATGCGTTTGAATACCTGTGGGAACATTCCGATCACGGGGTTCCCCGTCTGATAAACAAGATTGCAAAATTGTCCCTCAAGGCAGGCGAGACAAACGAATTGGAATTCCTCGATGGAGAAGTGGTCAATCAAATCGGTGGACGGTTTAAAAAATTGGCGCGGCCGGCAGTACAGAAGCGGAAACCGCGCAAACGCGGCAGCGAGCTTTCCGATGAAATGACGGTGGCTCCTCTGCCCGATGCTGAGGATGTTTCCGAAATTTCTTCATCATTCGTGCTCACCGATACGCCGGACTGGCGTGCTGCAGGTATGGAAAGCGTGTGTACGGAAGAGAACGATGTTGAGTTGCATGATGAGGAAGAAGTCATTTCCGAGATGGGGCCCGGGGAATCGTCTCAGGACACAGGCACATCGGCAATGACAGAGGAACACGGATCGTTGTCGATGGAACTGGAAGAAGGCGACGGCACCGTGGGTGAGCACGATGAGCGCACTGCAGGTGGGGAACACCATCAGCGTACATCCGTGATGACGGCACCACAAGAAATAAACTCTTCCGGGGGAGCCCTCATCGAGGAGGCAGCAGAAGATAAACCCTTTCGTGAAAGCGAACAAGGTTCCGAGGCACCTGAGGAAGTCGAGATCGGGGGGTATAGATTGGTTGTGGTGGTACCGTCGGATCTTGTCAATCAAGCCCGATCATATCCACCGGAAAAGCGGATGAAATTAGCCGGAGCCCTGGCGGCGCAAACTCTCCAGAGCAATCAGCATGTGTTGGCATCTCATGTGGAAGACCCAGTTTCCATATGGGGAGAAATACGGAATTATGTCCTGGCAAAATTTCAGTCATCGGAATCTCTGAGGGTATAGTGCCGGTCATGCATGAGGACTGACAAGATGGATAACGCAAAAGCGGCGCGAGAATGGTTTGCGCGGGGGTGTCGGTATGACAGGCTTGATCCGAATTCTGACAAAGCTGTGCATGCCTACATAAAATGCATTGCCCTGGATGGTGCGATGACTGATGCGTATGTTAATCTCGGGTTTGTATATCTCTCCCGTGAAGATTACCGAAACTCGCTGAAATGCTTCAAGAAAATTACAGATCTGGAGCCGACTAATCCCGAGGCATTCAATAACCTCGGGTACGTCTATGAAAGAATGGAACGTACAGGCAGTGCCAAGCAGATTTACGCCCGTGCCTTGAACCTGGATCCCGGCAATATTGAAGCCATGTTGAACATTGCCCAGGTGTTGGAGCTCGAAGGCGATTATCATGGTGCGGTGGCGCAATATGGGAAGGTCATTACCGCGGCGCCTGATGCGGTTGCCCCCAGGTTCTGCCTTGCCGTTCTTTACGATCGCTACGATATGTTTGATGAAGCCGTTGCACAATACCGGGAGGTCCTGGAGCGCGATCCGGATCATGTGAAAGCCGTTTTCAATCTTGGAAATCTGCATGTCCAGCTCGGCGAGCATGAAGAGGCCGCGCGGGCGTTCACACGGGTACTGGAACTGGATCCGGCAAATTCGGCGGCATGGAATAATCTGGGATCCGTGTACGAAGATTTGGATCGCTACGGGGACGCAGTCAGCGCTTTTGAAAAATCACTTGCCCTCAATTTTGTTCAGGAGGAGGCGCACACCAATCTGGGCAGAATACTGTACAAACAATACCGTGCGAATCCCGCCAACAATATAAAGGCCAAGATACTCCAGCGGCTCTATTTTGTGCTTTCAGTCAATCCTCATAACAAAGAAGCCCTGCAGCTTTTGGAAGAACTCAAGCGATCGTCATAGGAACCCATGCATAGGTGTCACGACATAGCGCGATGTATCATTGCCGTTGTGTTGAGGACCGACAGGCGCAGCAAGCTTGTATGACACATCATAGAGCAGCGTGCCGCCCGGCTACATATCCGGTCGAGAATGCCGCCTGTAGATTATAGCCTCCCGTATCAGCTTCGATATCAAGCACTTCCCCGGCGAAAAAAAGACCTTTGACGTGGCGCGATTCCATGGTGGATGGATCGACCTCTCTCGTGGTCACGCCACCGGCGGTGATGATTGCCTCCGTAAAAGGACGGTAGCCGCGTACATCAAGGCGAACGTCTTTCAACCATTGGCGAAGCCGCCTGCGTTCCGATCCGGTAATCTGATTCGCAACTTTCTCGGGGGGGATACCCGTCAGCTCCACGCAGACGGGTATCAGTTTTCTGGGGAGCAGTCCCTTGAGAAATGTTGTGAATTGCTGTTTGCCGTGTGCATTCAGATCGCGCAGGATGCGGGCATCCAGTTTCCGATCGTCGAGGGCGGGTTTCAGATCAAGAGAAAGTTCCACGTGCGCGTGCGTGTCGAGGGCATCGACTGCCTGCCCGCTCAGAGACAGGATCAGGGGTCCTGAAACTCCGAAATGCGTGAAAAGCATTTCGCCCATGTCCTGTCGTTTCTTTTTCCCGTTCACCATCAAGGCAACACTCACATGACGCAGACTCAGGCCCTGCAGCCTGCCGGCTATATCTCCCGCCGTTTCCAGCGGTACCAGGGCAGGCCGAACGGGTGTCACCGTGTGTCCTGCAGATTGCGCGAGTCCGTAGCCATCGCCTGTCGAACCTGTGGCGGGATAGGAGGCCCCGCCCGTGGCAATAATCACACGGTCGGCACGGTACGTGTGAGTGTCCGTCTTTCCGTCCGGTGACATTTGCCCGCCCTGCCGGTGCCGGGAAGATGCAGATGCCTCGATACCGATGATACGACCTTGGTCGATAAGCAATCGTGTGACGTGCACGCCGTTTTCAATTTTCACGCCGCGCAGGCGCACCCATCGTAAGAGCGCATCGACGATGTCGTGGGCCGACTCGCTGGCCGGGAAGACCCGGCCACCCCGTTCCACCATCGTCGCGACACCGAGGGTTTCAAAAAATTCAGTCAGATCATTCGTAAAAAACTGGGCGAATGCCTGTCGCAGAAAGCGGCCGTTCGGGCCGAAGTGAGCAAGAAATTCGGACAGGGGTGCAATGTTCGTGAGGTTGCAGCGTCCCTTGCCCGTGATACGTAATTTGAGCCCGGGCCGCTTCATTTTTTCCAGAAGCAACACATCGGTCCCTTGCGAAGCCGCCTGGCCCGCCGCCATCAGGCCCGCCGCCCCGCCGCCGACAACGATCAGTCGATAATGTTTCATATGGCAAATTATAGTCCGTCTCTTACATGGCTTAAAGGTGGTTCAGTCGTCCATGACGACTCTGTTTTTGCCGGAATTCTTGGCACGATACAACGAATTGTCGGCCCGTTTGATAAGTTCCATGATTGCTTCTTGTACATCGGATTTCGGAATCCCCTGGGCAATTCCCATGCTCACTGTCACCTTTATATCGCCGGTTGAATCCTGCTCGATTGCCCTGCGAATTTTTTCCGCAATGGGATAGATGGAATCCCTGTCAATGGCAGAAAAGAAGATTATGAATTCCTCTCCCCCGAATCTGCCGATGATATCGGAGGACCTTCGATTGGCTTTCAGCTGTTTTGCAACGGTTTTCAGGACCGCATCTCCCTGCTGATGACCGTATGTATCGTTTACGTGCTTAAAATTATCAATATCGGCCATGGCGATGCCGATTGGGTATTGATTTCGCTTCGACAGATGGAGCAGCGGTGTAATAGCATTGAAGAATCCTCGTCTATTGAGCAGATCGGTCAGTTCGTCAACGGTACTCTGCCGTGCCAGTTGCCGATTTCTTCTCCAGAGGCTTGTCAGTGTTTCTCCCAGGAGTTCCAATTCCGGCGTGGCGTTTCCGTATGCGCGCAATGCATCGATGAACTTGTTCAGATGGGCTTCATAGCTGTCTTCCGGGTTGTGAGACGACTCAATGTCCTTCATGTAGTGAAAGAGCATTTCGATGGCGGGGTGAAGCAGGGAAAATTCCAGCCTGTACGCGAGCAGAAATGCTGCAGAAAGGGACGGGGTACGGGTGTATGCATTCCAGGCGGTGTCTATCTTCTTGTCTATGACCTCCAGCTCATGTCTTGTGTGTGTCGGATCGTCAAATACCGGGGGTAACACACCGTCACGCGCCAGGGTGACAAGATTTTTCCAGAACTCGATGTGAGTTTTTTCTTCCGCCGCCATGTCAGCCCAGAATTGATGAAAGGGCTGTGTCTCAGCAGCCTCGGCCAGCTTTGAGTAGATTTTATATGATTTTGCATCAAGAGAAAGACAGAGTCCTACGATATCAACGAGGACCTCATCCTGCATGGCAAATTACCTCCCTGTTATAGTGATGTTATGATCCGCCTTCGTGTTGTGCGATGACGGACGCTCAATATTTTGTTAGATGTATGTCAGGATCGAGATCTTGTCAATCTCTGTATGCCAACGGGTGTGAAAAAAATCACATGCCCTGTATGAACTGATTCATTGCATACCCTGACCGGCTTCAATACAAATATTGGAAACTCGCTTTGACACGAGGTGTAAAGATGCGGGTCGCTGTGGCCTGTATCAATTTCCAGAAAGTGTCGACTAACGGGGGCTCGGGTGCAGTGAGCCCTTTCGGGGATCGGATCTTTTGAATGCATGCAAGGAGTGTAATAACCATGAACAGGATATGCATTGCCCGGAGAAGACAAAAAAGGATTCAAGAATTTGACGAGAAAACCGATTTTATTAGTGATACTGTAACGGTATCGTCCCCCTATGCGTATCGAGGGGACCTGGCCGCGTGCTCGGAGCTGGATACTCTGCACCGCTTCATCCCTGCCGATGATACAGCATGCGAGGCAGGGCGTTTCTGCAAGGGCACCGCGAGTGCGAATGTCGATGGAAGTCGGTGCATCACTATGGATGTGAAGGGTAATGAGGGCACCCACATTATTTTGAAAATTAATTTTGGCGGGCTGTCTGGAAATGTATTGCTTAACACTGAAGATGTGTGTGCGATATTGCAGGTAAGTAAGAGCTTTGTGGCGAAGTTGGTCAGAACACGGATGGTTCAAAGCTGTAAAGTGAATAGAATCAGGCGGTTTGCTCGTGACGACATATTGCGTTATCTGACACGAAACAAAAGGACCGCCGGTTCCTGATTACGGACGTTCGGCACACGAAATGATACGGCCGACACTATGTGAGGGTTGTGAGGGACGCATCACATGTATTACAAATACTGGAATTTAACAAAACCACCGTTTGACAATGTTCCGGACCCGTCCATGTACGCGGACTGTCATACGTCGATGGAAAATGCCATTACCGAAACTCTTTTCGCCATCGAAGAGGGCGGCGAGAGTATTGCCGTTATCGTGGGAGAGGCGGGGGTCGGTAAAACACTGACCCTTCGGGTAATTATGGATTCGCTCGACCCGGAGCAATATCAACTGGCGCTCATTACGAATCCGAGGCTCAGTTTCCTGCAGCTTTTACGAGAAATCATCGGTCAACTGACGGGGACACACTGTACGGAGACGAAAAAAGGTGATCTTCTCGAAAGTTTCAATCGAATCCTGTTCAATACCGCCGATGAAGGCCGGAAGATTACCGTCTTCATCGATGAGGCAAATGCCCTTACCCCTGCCAACCTCGAAAGTATTCGTCTTTTGACCAACATGCAGGATGATCGGCGAAATCTTTTTACCGTCGTGCTGGCCGGTCAGCTCGAACTGGCACGGCGCCTGGAACATTGCAGGCGGGCAAATCTCTTCCAGCGTGTCGGGGTCTACTGTGGCATAGAAAAGATGGCATCAGTCGAGGCTGTCAGAAACTATATCGAAACCAGGCTGACGGTCGCGGGGGGTGTCGGCCGGATCTTTACCGATGATGCCATTGCCGCACTCTGGGACCATTCCGATCATGGGGTGCCCCGCCTGATCAACAGGCTTGCCAAATTATCCCTGAGAGCGGGAGAGGCTCACGCACTCCAAGAAGTGAATGGTACTGTTGTCAATGGAATAGCAGAACTGTTTCAAAAGGCAACGCACCCAATACAGACTACAGAGACGGAGAGGTCATCGGTCATCTTTGCAAATAAAGAACCGGCATTGACGAAACAGAGCGTTGTGATCCCGCTGAGAAAGGTGGCGATATCCGAACAACCTGCCCCTGACAGGCGCGACAAATTCAGCACGCATGATCACACTCCTGAACCTGCGCGGTGTCATGCGACACGGGCAGGTGCAGTCGCGCCAGGGAAGGACACAATCAGTCCGGATGAGATACAGATCGGGAACACGAAAGTGCAAGTTGATCTACCGCTACATGTATTGCGGCAGGTACAGTCGTGCACGAAGGAAGAGCGCATTCGACTGGCAGGAATCCTGGCCGCCCAGGCACTCAGGAAAAATCCGCATCTGACGGCATCACATATGTCTGATCCCGTGACTGTCTGGGGACGAATCAGGGAATTCGTCATGAAACGCTTTGGCAAAGAAGAGGCCGTAAGTGCAATCGAGGCAGTATGAGTAAAAATTTTTGCACTATCATGTAACGAATGTAACCGATTTCACATTTATTATGTGAAGCACGTTATCGGTATCGGACATGAAATACGGTATGATTTTACAAAATATAAAAATGTGACAGGTAACAAATTTACGCATAGCAAAAAAACAGGGAGGGATATCCCATGATTCACGAAGAGAGCCCCGCATTATTTGAAATAGTAGTCGATAAATACAGAAAGGGACAGATCTCCATTGATGTCAATCGGGGATCGGCGCTGACTGTGTATGCCCGGCTTTCACGAAATCCTCTGATAAAGCTGTTTAATTACGCAATCCGTGTATACTCTTATCCCCTCACGATTATAGGAGTGATATTCGCATCCGTTTTTCTCGATTGTTATCTCTACATCCTCTATTATCTCGTCGGGCTGTTCGGGTTTATTGCCCTGGAGGATTATTTGTCCCGGACATCGACGATACATTCGGCCATGTACAACCGGAACGTCTTTACCGAGTTGTGCCGGCGCGGTGTTATTAGCGTACGAGACGCAGTCAATCCCGATTTGCCTGTATAAGTCTTTCGCGTATCAGTGATATGATGCCTGTGTGCTGTGCACGGGTGTACCGGGCGCGTTCGACAAATTACCGCTGAATACCTGCCATCAGAGATGTATCCATCTCGTGTTAATTTACTCAATGCCACAAGACGATTGTTGGTCAGCTTTTCCGGACGGAGGGGATATGGAAACATGTATCACCCAGTCCCAATGCAGAGAGCATGTACACCAGTGCGTCATGAGTTTGCACGCGTCGCTGTGCCGGTGGATGCTTCGATCCGGGCTGATGTCAGAAATCGACGGTAATATGCAAGCAGAAGAAATGTCATGGGCAACGCGATTATTAACCCGAAGATGCCCAGTAATTTGCCCCATATCGAGAGCGAGAGCAATATCATGGCCGGATTTAAACCCGTCACGCGTCCCATGATTCTCGGGACCAGGATACCGTCCTGAATGATCTGGACCACAACGAAGATCAGGCCTGTCAGTCCCATGATAACCCAGAAACTGCCTCCCGTATCGAGGGCATGCACAAGTGCCAGGAGGAACGCCGGGATAAGCCCGATGATCTGGAGGTAGGGCACCATGTTCAAAAGCCCGATAAAGAGTCCCAACGGGATGCTCAACGGCAATCCGATAATGAAAAAGCCGATGGCAAAGAAGATCCCGACAATACTTGCAACGGCCGCCTGTCCCCGGAAGTAGCGTTGCATCGCAGATTCAAATTCTCCGACAAAACCGATCACGGGTTCCCGGTAAGACGGTGGCAGCAGGTCCTTCCACCCGCTCATTACCTTTTCGAAGTCAATCAGCAGAAATACGAGATACAACCCAATTATCGCTATACCGACAAGCCCCATGAGAAAACTTGCCGTTCCCGTAATGAGACCCCAGATTCCGGGCAAGACCTTGCGGGCTATACCGGCGATGAGCTTCCAGAAATTTTCCGTTTTAAAAAGGTCTTGGATATCCTGACGGGTCGCATACTCCTTGATGGTCTGCCAGAGATCGGGTGGCAGGCGTTTCGATGCACGTTCGGCCAGATCCGCATTATTAACCAGGGCAGACATCAGTTTCCCCATATGGGCAACCTGATTGACGATCAGGGGCACGATAACCCATGCGAGCAGTACGATAACCGCTACGGCGATTGTGAGACTGATGAAAACGGCAATCGACCGACGGGGAATCTTCTGCTGTACCAGCACTACGAGGGGGTTCATCATATAGGCTAGGAGAAGTGCAATGGCAAAGGGGATCAACACATCACTCAGGTACCCCAGCAGCCAGACGAAACCGGCAAACAGCGCGATTGAAATACTGATACGGATTACCCTGTCAAATGTGTACGGCCTGCTGTTGAGAATCATAACGTTTGGGGGTTCCCTGTTTACAGGTGTAAAGGGTGTCTCCCGACCTGTGTGCGGTTACATGTCGTGTGTCTACTCAGTCACCGTCTACTATAGAGCCGAGTCGGCCCAACAGAGACCCCTCACCCTTGCTGTTGCCTCCACCTGAGGGTGCGTGGGCCAGGATGCGATCCGCCATGCGTGAAAAGGGAAGACTCTGCAAGAGGACGGTGCCGGTGCCTTTCAGGGTTGCCAGGAACAGGCCTTCACCACCAAAAAACATCGATTTGAGGCTGCCGGCCCTTTCAATGTCATAATCAATACCCGTCGTGAACGCGACAAGACATCCCGTATCCACACGGAGGACATCATTGGTGAGTTTTTTTTCGATTACCGTGCCGCAGGCATGCACGAAAGCCATGCCGTCGCCCTTCAGGTGCTGTAAGATGAAGCCCTCACCCCCGAAAAAACCCGTGCCGAGGCGTTTCGTAAAGGCAATACCAATCTCCGTTCCGAGGGCGGCCGCCAGGAACGCATCCTTCTGACAGAGCAGTGCGCCGCCGACCTTGTCCATCTCCACGGGAATAATCTTTCCCGGATAGGGTGCGGAAAATGATACCCGTTTCTTGCCGCTTCCGCCACTGTTGGTAAAATGAGTGAGAAAAATAGATTCACCGGTCAGGGCACGTTTCCCGGCGCTCAGTAGTTTGCCGAAAAGACCGGCATCGGCATTGGAACCGTCACCCATTCTGGCTTCAAACGTGATGCCGTCTTCCATGTAGTTCATAGCACCCGCTTCTGCAATCACCGTTTCGCCGGGGTCGAGTTCCACTTCAACAATCTGCATATCGTTGCCGAGTATTTCATAATCCACATCATGACATCTCATAGGTACGTCCTCCTTCTCTCAACGTATAGATTTAAACCCGTGTCGTGCTTGACACTATAAGACGATTTTTACTGCCGGATGGTTTCGGAGTGCCTCGTACATGGCCACCCGATTGTCTTCGTTACTTACCTCCGTGATGAGATTGAGACAGATATATTTGCCTGTTTTGCTGCTGTGGGATACCGTAATGCGATACGGTCGATCTGTAATAATTTCGGCAATGATCCTGCGGAGCAGGGTCTCATCGTAGCCGATAACTTTATATGTCCACGGACATGGATAATTGATGTCCGGTTTGTCGCTTTGATTGTTGGAATTCATTGTGTCGGCATTTTGTCGTTATAATGCTGAAAAAGGTGCTCGGAACCGGCAACTTCACCGCCAGCCGTTCCGTATCCAAGGGTTGCCATTGCGGGATCGTATATATACCCCAGCATAAAACGCCACAACTTTATCATACATAATGCGCCAAAGTAAATAGATTGATGTGGCAGCGGGTGACCTTCTGCGTCAGGCACGGTTCTGGAGCCGTACGAGACGGGTTCCGGCCTCTTCAATAGTTTCGATACGTTTGGCAAAGTGCAGGCGGATCAACTGGTGAATCGGTTCATGGAAAAAACTTGATCCGGGCACCGCAGCCACACCGATCGTTCGGATCATCCATTCGCAGAAATCCATGTCCCGCTTCCATCCAAAGGGTGAAATGTCTACCATCACATAGTAAGCACCCTGCGGAAGGGTATACCGGAGACCGGCCATGTCAAGATATTTTACCATGGCATTTCGTCGTGCAGTGTAGTCATGTCGTAATGTTTTGTAGTAGCTGTCCGGGAATTCAAGGGCCGTCACAGCCGCTTCCTGCAGCGGTGCGGCAGCCCCGACCGTCAGAAAGTCATGGACCTTACGTGCCCCGTCGATTATGTGCGGAGCTGCAATAATGTAGCCGAGACGCCAGCCCGTAATGGAGTAAGTTTTTGACAGAGAACTGCAGGAAAGAGTGCGTTCAAACATGCCTGGTAAAGATGCAATGTAACAATGTTCGCAGGGTTCGAACACAATGTGTTCATACACTTCGTCGGTGATGACAAACGTGTCATATTCGTGTGCCAGGGTGGCGATATACTCGAGTTCTTCCCGGGTAAAAACTTTTCCCGAAGGATTCGAAGGGTTACAGAGCACGAGGGCTTTGGGATGCATGGCGAACGCACGCCGCAGTTCATCGCGATCGAATATAAAGTCCGGTGGACGAAGGGGTACATATATGGGCTCGGCACCCACGAGAATCGTATCTGCCCCGTAATTTTCGTAGAAGGGTGAAAATATAATAATCCGGTCCCCCGGAGTGCACACCGTCATCATGGCGACCATCATCGCTTCGGTGCTGCCGCACGTCACCACGATATTGTCATCAGGGTCGATCGGGATGCCCATAAAGCGTGTCTGTTTTGATGCCAGGGCCGACCGAAAGTTCGGGGCACCCCACGTGACGGCATACTGATGCGGTCCATTACGCCCGGTGTCTGTCGCTGCGGCAAGCAGTTCCTGTGGCGGATCGAAATCGGGAAATCCCTGCGAGAGATTTATGGCACCGTATACATCGGATAGACGCGTCATATGACGAATCACGGACTCGGTAAAATGTTCGAGGCGGTGACTCATTGAAGGCATATTTTACTCCGCAGAAGTGATAGCGTAAGGTGCGTTTGTATTCGGACCGCCGTATATCGACAAGGTGAAGTGCCGGCACCTGTATCATGATTTTTTGTGCTGTCTGGGGTATTCCCGCGTGGCAATTTTTTCTGTTGCACTGGCAGCATTGGTGCCGTTACGGATACTCTGCGAGTTTTTTCAGGTATCGAAAGAGGACTCGCGCTGATTTCGGCGATGCGCCGGTGTTTTTCTCGGTACGGGCATTTCGCACGAGTTGAGTGAGCCGCTGCCGATCAACGTCCGGAAACCGCAGGAAGATATCTTCCAAAAGGGCATTGTCCCCCTCGAGTAAACGGTCCCGCCATGTCTCGATCTGGTGGAAGGCCTCGGTTGCGCGCCGGTGCATTCGTGTCGTGTCATCGAGGTCGGTGACAATCGGATCGATGTCGATTTCACGCAACAGAACGCCGATGTGCTTGATCTCCCGCCGGCGTGCTGTTCTGCTTTTGATGGTCCTTGCAAAAAGGACGGCGTCATGAAGCTCCGAGGGCAACTCCAGTCTGTTCATCTGCTCCACCGGCAGGTTGACGAGCCGTTCACCGAGTTTCTGAAGGGCCTGCATTTCCCGTTTGATTTGTGATTTGCTTTTTATCTCCATGCGATAACGGTTGTGACGGGTTATTCATCTTTCTGCGGGATCCACTGTGTGAGGGCTTCAACGATCTTGCGGGCCTGATCCGTACTGGATATGTTGAATTTGGACTGTTGGACATATTCGCCCTTTAATTTGCGGTATCGGCGGATTGTATACCGATCGGGACCATAGGTTTCTTGGCGGCGATCCCAATCCTGATATCTGAAGATCACCGTTGCCCACGCACCCTTGGATAGTACGATTTTGTCGAGTTCTTTGACGATGACAATCCCGTCTTCTTCATATTTTATTGTTAATTCACCCACATCCGATGCCATGCATGACTCTCCTTTTATCAAATTATGATTCAGGTAACGCAAGAATCTATATCTATATAGAAATCGTTGCGGAAAATCAATCGTAAGATGGTATCCGCCGTACATAGAATGCGGAGGTCACGACGATACCGTCATGAATACATTATCCTCTGTAGCGAAACGACCGGAGGTTCAACCCCAGTTCCAGATCGAGCTGGAGCTGCACGAGGGTACGGGCATTGCGGGCTTCCTTACTGTGCGCACGCAGCATCTCCCCGATCCTGCCGGGAATTACATAAGCGGAAGACAGGATATTCTCCAGCGTGTCGAATTGATTCAAGAGGCCGGCAGCCGTCTTCAACCCGATTGATGGGACACCGCGTATATTGTTGGTACTGTCTCCGGCCAGAGCCAAGAGATCGGTAAATTGATCGGGGCGTACGTGAAATCTGGTTTTGACATAATCTGCAGTCACATCCCGTTTCTTGAAATGATCCCGAACTGCAATATGATTCGAAAGGAGCTGGATGAATATCTTGTCGGTTGAGAGAATGGTCACCCGTCCTTGACGATCGGCTACTTTTCTGGCCAGGGTTGCAATAATATCGTCGGCCTCCATAGCCGCTCTTTGAACTGATGCAATACCGATGTCGCGGAACGCTTGCTCGAATTTCGGAAGCATTGCACCGAGAGCCTCGGGCATAGGGGGGCGACCTGCCTTATATGCCGGATACCGGATAGCCCGCCAGCCAGTCTCGGCGCTGTCAAAGATGGCGGCGACATGTGTCGGTCGACACTCCCGCAGTGCGCGCTGGAGTGACTGTACGCTGGAATGACGTGCTTCGTCAACCCGGCCGGGGCCGTCATTGCCGGGGAGCGCGGCGTATATTCTCCGTATCAGGTTGAGTGCATCGATAAGTAAAAAATGAATTTTCATCCGAAGGTGTTCCTCTTCATGGGGGTGACACGTTTAACATATCATTGATCGCGGTGCGTTTCGTGCGAGGTTCTGTGCAGATGCGTGGTGGCGGATCACGGCACGAGCCGCAGCAACACCCATCATAAGCTGGCTACAGGATTATGGTGAAATCAATTTAATTTTTCAAGAGCTAATCACGACATGCTCTTGAACGTGTCTCTCCGGTCGATACGGATGACCGAACCACCGTCTTACGACAACAGCCGACGCAATATGAAAAAGTATCCGACACTGAGCATGGCAAAACAGACACTCGGCAGCCACAATTTCCTGTATACCGCTCCCAGCGTAGTGCCGAAATACTGGTTGGATAAGAGCAGGCACAGATGGAGGGGCGAAAGGATGACGCCGACAAAGCCACAGGCCAGCGCCAGCATCATATACGCCATCATGTAGTGTGTTTCCCCATAGGCGGAGATCAACGCAATGAGAATGGGAAATGTGCTGCCCACAAAGGCAATCGTAATACCGACGACACCTCCGACGAGAAACGGGAGCAGCATGGCGATGACTACAAGAGGAATGTGCAGCAGTGCGAACTCGTTATTGATAATCTCAACGGCATGACTTCCTTCCATCATTCCCTTGAAGACGAAAATAGCACCAACCATGTATATCATGCTCATAATGTGGGGATCGGTAAGAAGCTTTCGTATACGCGGGCCATCAAATTCGTTTTGACGCCAGATCCAGCCGATGGCAATACAGAGGGCAATGATGAGGCCCATCTCTTTCGAGACGGCGCACCCGGGAACTGCCACCGACAATCCGATGCCGATGCTCAACCCGAGTACGATAACGATGAGAATGGGAATCAGCTCGAGAAAAAACGGTTTTATCGACGGACGTGGAACCGCCCTGTGGTTGATCCCGGACAAGGTGAGTCCTCTCAAGGGAATATACCCGAAAAAAAAAGCCGCAACGGTAAGTGGACACATGAACGTTACGAACGTCCACAGATTCACATCTGACAGGGCGGTGGCGAGCAGGACTCCCGGGTAAAGCGGCCACCAATACTCCCAGATGTGGCGAAACCAGTAGTTGATATAGCTGAGAGAAGCCGGACTCAAAGACGTATTGTTGCCCAGTTCCTTCACCATGGGGGCAGAGAATACTGCGCCGCCGGGCATAGGCAGGAGGCCGATCAGGGCCGGGAACACTACAAGATTGATTCTGGGCGCGGAAACCAGCCCCTCGAAATTTGCTAAAAGCCGCTGCATTTGACCGGCCGCCTCCATACTGCTGCTAAGAACAAGAATCAGAGACACGATCACAGCGAGTGACAATGTCTTGGGATAGATGACGGAGTGCCATGCTGCTGACGCAATCGCGTATGGTCCTAATCCGAACATAAGGCCAAGTACGACGGCTCCAAGGAGAAAGGCGGTGCCGAGGGAACATTTTTTCGCGATGGTAAAAAGTACGAAGACAAACACCAGAAATATCCTGATGATCGCCGGTATATCATATAATAACGACATGGTATTCATTATCCTTGTAGGTCTCTCTGTACTCTATGGTTATTGCGGGGGATGGCGCATCACTATTGTTGTCCCGACACGCCGTCGCCGAATTGTTTCTTCTCCGTGCTCGCAAAATCGAAGCCGCAGGCAAATCTGCGCTGTGCTGCACTATCTCACAGACAGTATACCACTATGACGGATTGTTCACGCATAAAAAGGGTGTTGTGCAGGCCGTCATGGGAGATGAGCCAGGAGACAGTGAGGTGCTGTCTGGCACATGATACCATCGTACCCCGGAATTCAGCTTTCCGAGTTCCCCGTCGGAGGAGACGATTGGGTATATGACGATGAAAGACAAGAGACGTTGCTTATTTCCCGACGCATCCTTGTGTAGCAGCATGTGCCGACGGCCGCAATCGGAGCGATATGTCGAAACCTACACCTCGAACATCGCTCCCACATGGCCATATCTGAATCGCTCTCCAAATTCCTGGAATAACCGCGCGGCAGCATAGAAGCCCGTGCAGTGCGACACACCGATAAAATCAATGGGCAGAAGCTTGAGTTCTTGAATGGAGGCTTCCAATTGAGTCCCGCCCAGAAATCCGAGATGTGTTCCTCCGATAATGCCGTGAATGCGTTCTTCACCGGTCTTCCTCATGGCATATCTGACGGTGTTGACCATGCCGGAGTTTGCGCACCCGAAGATAACAACGAGGCCGCGACGCGTCTTCAGGATCAGTGACTGCTCGTCTGTGAAAGGATCGGTGACATAGTCTTCACCAATTTTACATTGTATCAGCGGATCGGGGAATTCGAAATCCGTTTCACGGGGTATCTTCCCCGTCAGGTACATCTGGTCCGCCACTTCGATAAAATCCCAGTTAAACTTGAACTGTGCCCCCAGAGATTCCAGAAAATTCCTTTTAGACGGGATGCCCTTGTATGTCAGTATCTCGTTCTCATTGAGCTGCTGAACCATAATCCGATCGAGAAAAATATCCGGATGGGCATAGAGTGGGACTTCACCCGTTAACCGCAGCACTTTGGTGAGACCACCCGTGTGGTCATCGTGACCATGACTGATAAAAATTTTTTTAAATTTCGCAGGTCTTTTTCAAAGACAAGTGAGTTATCGATAATAAATCGCCCGCTTCCCGTGTCAAAAAGGAAATTGCCGTCGTATCTTTCTATGTATGCCGCAAATCCGTGTTCAGCACTCCCCATGCGGCCAACCATATTTTCGCAGAGTATAGTGACCTTTGTTGCCAGTGACATTTCAGACATTTCCTCTTCCTGCGTTTAGTCCCTTTCCATATGACATGGCCTCTAGCACACAGTAAGAGAGATTCAAAGAAAAATATTGATGGCTTTGTAAAAAGTCCACCGTCTCTTTCAGCATAACGGTATATTTAAGTACATGTTAATCATCATGATTTGCGTGCCATGGGGTGAACGGCGGCCACAAAGAAAAGAAATACCTTCCGCAACACGCGAGGAGTACCCGCAATGTGTTGCTGTTGCAGCGTGTTTCAATCCGAGGCCTTTTACCTTCTCATCCAATAATTGACGTTATGCTTCGTTTCAATGAGGTGTGCCGGCCGCAGACGATGATGCCTTAATCTTCGTGAACAATGTTTTTGTTGCCTCCGACTGAACCTTTTCAGGATGGTTGTGGACGACAAAGTATTGAGTTGCCCGCTCGTAGATTCGCATGACTTTGCGACAGTACTCGAAATTAGCGTTATGCTTGCCGTTATATGCCCGAAGCACCATATAGAGATTGCTGAAATTGTCGCGATGAAGGCCTGCCAGGTAATGGGCGGCAAAATAAATCTGTGTTTTGGGGTGTGTGAGGAGATTACGGGGAAGCTCATCTGGCGCGTGGGGCAGTTTCTGCCTTCTCATTTCCTGGAAAATGGCCTTTTCGGTTGATTCGAGAATCTGGAACATCCCCTGCGCCGGGTCGGGTCTGCCGTCTTTGATCCGGTCAAGATCACCTTTCATGTTGCGGAAGTAGGTTTCAAAGTTTGCAACGGCAAAAAGGAGGAACGGATCGATTCCATAATACATGGCCGCATCGTATATAAATCCCGAATACATGCGTGCACGTTCCGGTGCCATGGATCGTCGGCTGCGGTTGTAATAACCGTTTCGATATTGTCGCCGCATGTACGGGGCCATAATATCTACGAAATCGGACCGTTCGGGGCGCGGTGAGCACGTGACCGGATTGTGCGGCGGAATGTCCCAATAATTTTTAACGGGAATGGCATCAGGCGTTTCGAAGCGGTGGGACAAAAAAGTGTGAACACCGCCGGCCTTGATATTGGCGTCAATAATAAAACAGGTGCAGTGCCGCACATATACTGTATACCACGGCAGATTCGCATCGTTGAGCTGCTTTACGAGGTTTTCGGCATGTGTCGTGTTGTTATAGCAGCCGCACTGAATGTCATAAACCGTCTCGGCTGTGGCACTGGCCGCTGTTCCCACGATCACAATGAGTGCATACCATATGACGAGTGATAAAATCGGTCTCAATTGTACAAGTCCTTATACCTGATCCAGCGTAAGATATCCGTGTTATATAAAGTATTTCTCTCTGGAAATCAACATGGTGCGCACCGTACCACTACGCCAGTTATCCTGCCGTAGAGCTTGCGGTTGAATCCGGGTGCCGTCTATGGAATTGCCATAGTGTGTCATCAAAGTCGGCGGGATTTCTGAAGGGCGGTGGGTGCCGGATCAGAATTCCTGCAGCAGTACTTCCGAGATATCCTTGCGACGCGACCTTGTCGGTATTGTGAAGAATTTCACCGAGCCAGACGCTTGCCAGGTTGAGGGCATGTGCAGCGAGGAGCATGTTCTGAATGCACGCACCCATTGCCTGATGGTCCTTGACATCGTTGTACATGGCCTTACGGTCGGCAAACACGGCTATACTGACAGGTGCATCGTCGATGATTTTCCGGGCGTTTGTCAACCCTGCAAGCTTATGCCGCCGATCGTTATCCCGCACAATGACGAATCGCCAGGGTTGGTTGTTCAGTCCCGACGGTGCCCATGTCCCGGCCTTGATGATTGTCAGAATATTTTCATATGCGACGGGAGTGTCTTTGTACTGTTGACGCTCCTGCGGGTATAGATACCATCAAAAATATCCATTGATTTGCATCCTCTTCGAAAATACCATGAGTGGGCGCATCGCGCGTATTGCCGGAGCGCGGAGTATTATGCGGCCATGTTCCAACCCCGTTCAAAAAAGTTTTTTCTTTCTTACCGAGCTCATTTCGAGTACATCGCCCATCTGCCGACCCGGTTTCAGTTTTCCCTCATAGCGGAGAATCGAGCGCACATCATTGCCGCGCCCCTCGCCTATTCCCCAGAGCCACAGATGTCCCTCCTCTGTATCGAGAATAAATACCGAATTTTCGTCCAGTCGTATTGCCTTGTAGCGCTCATTGTTTTGTGCAAGCACGGGGGCGCTGGCACACGCAAACAGTAGCAGCGTTACAATTATGGCCGTCCATTGCTTCATTCCGTCCTCCTCTTTAATGCGGCGGGAGACTGTGACACCCTGCGGTTAGACCGAAGGAAACGCAGGGTATATGCACGCGGGAATCCACTAAGTCTAAGCTAATGTGCGCCGGCATTCTTTCTCCAGATGGCTCGGTCCGATAATGTCCTTGCGCACGATCCGTTTATAGGGTACTGCCGGTGAAACAGCCAGATCAGATTCAAGTTCATCGATAGAAGTTGCTCCGATTGCACACAGATTGAATTTCACAATAACAAAATCGGTCATGCCGAGATCGTTTACCGCGATGCTGTCAATAATTTCAGTTTGACTGGTAGTGATCACGAGGATCGTCCCATCGGTTCCCGCTTCAAGGCCCGTCGTCCGGATCTCCTGCCACCTGTGCGGAGAAATAATATGGTACACATAGGTATCAAATAAATCGTCGATGTGATCGTCCAGTGCCGGCATTGATAAGCGCCCCCTCTCAATAGTCAACAATTATGAACAAGATACATAACATATGGAGCCTCCATCACTCTTTGTACAGCATAAAACGAATGAACGCAACTTGTCAGGTTCGCCTGATTGAGTTGCCCTTCACGTTTTATGAGTTATATGGATGACCATTCTCCCGCTTTAAGTACACCCCGTTCACCTTTTTCAATGAAACCTACATCGCCTGTCATAATATCTGTGTTTCCAATACAGTGCATATGACTTTCGTTATACTTTCAAATTTTTGTAATTCTTTAGTATTTCACTTGAATCCTTGTACCTTTGTATCCTCTGGGAGGGTACCTGTTAAATGTGATACTTTGCCACACTGTTGTCCGGTTAAAATTTACCGATCAACGAAAAAACCGTTTTATAATAGAATGTTACAGTATTTTTTTGATTCATCGACTTCAAATTTTTCAAATATTGCGATCAATAAATTCAGTAAGTTGCATTTTGAAATTGCCAAATATTTAATTTAACCGGATAGTACTGACTTTGTCATAATTTATTGCAACTAATCTGGAAATGATCCTTTTTAATTAAAGTTATTCCGGGAAAAACCCGAAAATCTACTTGAGGGACGCTTTTTGAAAGAGGGACGTGAAAGTGAATAAAGATTTCATCATGCCGGCTACTACTCCGGGAGTCAACGAGATGGAGTTGAATCCGATAACTCTGTCTTTTCGGGGGAAGCTGGAAAAGTCATTTAGTGATGCCTATTACGTCAACTCACTCGGAATGGTCAGGTTTTCGCTTCTGGCCGGAATATTATTATACGGTGCTTTCGGTATTCTGGATGCCGAATTGATTCCGGCAATGAAGTGGACGCTGTGGGCAATCCGTTTCGGTATTGTCGTGCCGTCACTCCTGGTGGTCATTTTATTTTCTTACTTTCCTGTTTTTAAAAGGTATTTTCAGGTGTCGGTTTTTACAGCAATGATTGTAGCCGGCTCTGCAATCATTTTTATGATTGCCATTATGCCTCCTCCCGTCAACTATACCTACTATGCCGGCTTGATTCTTGTGTTTATCTGGGGATACACCTTTACGAGGGTCAGATTTATCTGGGCCACCTCTGCCGGCTGGCTCCTCGTTGCATTCTACGAATTTGTGGCGGTATGGGCCACCCATACCCCGGTGTCGATCTTCATAAACAATAATTTTTTCTTCATCAGTGCCAACCTGGTGGGGATGTTTGCCTGTTATTCCATTGAGTATTATACGCGCAGAGATTTTTTCCTGGCCTTCATGCTAGAGCACGAACAGGCAAAGGTTACCTCCGCCAACCAGCGACTGGAAAAAATTGTTCAGCAGAGAACGGGGGAACTCGTAAGAAAAAACGAAGAGTTAAGGCTGGAAATCGAGGAGCGGAAAAGGGCCGAACAGCGAAGGACGGAACTTGAGAGTAAACTTCAACAGGCGCAGAAAATGGAGGCAATGGGCACCCTCGCAGGAGGGATCGCTCATGATTTTAATAATCTGCTCATGGGTATTCAGGGAAATGCCTCGTTAATGCTCCTTGATCTTGAAACGGACAATCCGCACTATGAACGTATGAAAAATACCGAGCAGTATGTCTTAAGAGGCGCCGAACTGACACGACAATTGCTGGGCTTTGCCCGGGGTGGAAAGTATGAAGTGAAGACGACAGACCTGAATGAGCTGGTTCGGCGGAGCGCGACCATGTTTGGGCGTACCAAAAAGGAAGTGACCATTCGTTATGACTTGAAGGATAATATATGGGTGGTTGATGTCGACCGGGGGCAGATTGAGCAGGTGCTGCTCAATCTTTTTGTCAATGCGTGGCAGGCGATGCCGGGCGGGGGGGAGCTGCATCTCCAGACGGCATGTGTGCATGTGGATCGGGACAACCTCCATGATCCCGAAATGCTGCCCGGTAATTATGTCAAAGTCAGCGTGACCGATAACGGAATCGGGATGGATGATGCGACCCAGGCAAGGATATTTGATCCTTTTTTCACCACGAAGGAAATGAGCAGGGGCACTGGCCTGGGCTTGGCTTCGGCGTACGGTATCATCAGAAATCATGACGGATTTTTCGAGGTCAGAAGCAAGGCTGGTCGTGGCAGTAGGTTTTCTTTTTATTTGCCAGCATCCCATGAAACGGTGATTGAAGAGGACACGCCGGCCTCGAAATTGCTTTTGAGAGGAAACGAAACAATCCTGCTGATTGACGATGAGGACATGATCCTGCAGGTGGCGAGTGATATGTTGGACAAGCTCGGCTACAAGGTGCTGGCGGCGCACAGTGGCGAGGAGGCGATCGGAATTTATTCGAGTAATGCGCCTGAAGTCGATCTTGTAATTCTCGATGTCATTATGCCCGGCATGAGCGGCAGCAGGACATTCGATTGCCTCAAGGAAATTAATCCGCATGTGAAAATACTGCTTTCGAGCGGGTACAGTATATCGGATGAGGCCAACAAGATAATGGCGAAGGGATGTGAAGGGTTTGTCCAGAAACCGTATGATATTCACCTGTTCTCACAAAAGATTAGAGACGCGCTCGAGGTGACCTCAAGGATGAGAGGCTTCGATATAAACACACCGCCAGGCGAGTGCCAATCCACAGAGGCAGCAATGTAGACATCGGGGTATGCATAATCCCACATGCGAGGAGATACCAATGGCACAGCTTGACAGAAAATTCTGTACGATTTTCAGTGACCTCGAAGGCGGACACATCAGCATAAGGGAACGTCTCAATGGATTTTCCGAAAAGGGACATGACCTGGAGGAACGGTTGACCGAAGAGCTCGAAAAATTTGAGCCATGGCGATTCGAAATCATGGATGAACTAGGAACGATCGTGTGCGAGTTTACTAATGGACAGGCTGAAGCCCACAGGGACTTCATCAGGTCATCGAGGTACTATGAAATCGTTCAGGAGGCACCGTTCTACTGGAGAATTATGGCAAAACCGAACGGCTACCCGGGCGATGCCCAGATGATGAGCTTTATATATCGTAATCAATTCGAGGGGAAAACGCCCTTCGGTATGTTTCTGCATAAGCATGCCGTATCAACCAAAGCTTGTCAGTCGGTGCGAAACAGAAAATTGTATCTTACCCAACAGATCGTCAAGGCCCACAGCGGCAAAATACTGAGCCTGGCCGCCGGTCCCGCCCAGGAAATGAGGGAACTGCTGGATGTCTATAAGAATGATCATTATCAGTTCATTGCACTCGATCACGATATGGACACGTTGAAAACCTTCGATGTTTCCAACGGCGATCGGCGTTTCAAATATGCACTGGCAAATGCGTTTCAGATCATGTCCGGCAATTATCGCGCCGCCAGGCCCAGAAAATTGATGGAGCGATTCTGTTATCCGCGCAAGGATTTTCAGGGGATGAACCTGTTGATGAGTTCGCTGAAATACGAATTGATTTATTTGAAGAAAGACGACTTTGACCTGGTATACAGTGCCGGACTATATGATTACATCAGGACCTTTGCGCTTGATGACAGCAGGGGCACAGTGGCGTTGACGAAACATTTGTTCGATCTCGTAAAACCGGGAGGTGCACTGATCGTCGGTAATTTCAGTTTCAACAATCCGAAGGATCTCCGGTTTATCATGGAGTATGTATATGACTGGCGCTTAATCTATCGGAGCAGACGTGATGTGCTTGAGTTTGCGCGCGCCATACCGGAGCAATCGATCGAAGAAATGCAGGTTATTCCAGAGTCTCTCGGTATCAACAATTTTCTGAAAATCGTTAAAAAGCAGTCAAACGGCAATGGTAATGGCAATAATTATCGTCTCTGAACGAAAATGCTGCAGGCTCCTGTCAGGTAATCGTTGCGAAATTAAAATCAGTGACTGGTGTAGTGCTTCTTGTCTTATGCCTCGGCAATATTCACTCCTGCGGTGGATAGATTCACGACATCGCACATGCCGACAGTGAACGCAGTCTGAATCCAACCCTCCGCCGTTTTTGCGTCGAACGTTACGGGTCTATTTGCCGATCAGCAATGCTTTTTCAAATCGTACCGCCACATCCCCCCAATTGACCACGTGCCACCATGCGTCGACATAGTCCGCTCGTCGATTCTGATAGGAAAGATAGTATGCATGCTCCCATACGTCGAGGATCAGAAGCGGTGCCGCGCCGGCAACCACGAGATCCTGATGATTCCCGATGGTCAGAATAATGAGGCGCTCTGCCACGGGATGCCAGGCAAGAAGCGCCCAGCCGTTTCCTTCGACACTCTTGGCGGCTGCTGAAAAATGATGCTTAAAGGTATCGAATCTGCCGAATGCGTTGTTTATGGCCTTGGCCAGCACGCCCTTCGGTGTTCCTCCCCCGCCTTTGCCTGCCGGTGCCATATTCTGCCAGTACAGCATGTGATTAAGGTAGCCTCCCATATGGAAGGCAAGCAGGCGACTGACCTGCTGAATAGCGGAATAATCGCCGGTTTTATGCATGGTGGCGCTCATTCCAATCGCCGTGTTCAGTCCTTTGGTGTAGCCAGCGTGATGCCTGGTATAATGGATCTTAAGGGTGGTTGTATCTATGTGGGGTTCCAAGGCATCGTACGCGTATGGAAGCGGCGGTAATTGATATTCCTCAGTCGGAGGGGGCAGACCGGGTTTTGTGGTTTGTGCAATTACATTTGTGCGGTCGGCTGCCACTTCGATGAGCAATCCCCCGGCAGCCAGTGCCGTCGTACCGATAAAGCCTCTTCGAGTGATGTCCGCCATGGTTGTACCTCCTTTTTTCCTTTTACTTTGGATAAGATACAGGGAATGGGTGATCCTCGCGTGTGATGACCCCGTTTGTTGCCGGTTTGTCTCGTTACAGTGTCACACGAGCAGTCAGGGAGGGGAGGAGGGGCGAATGTACGGTATTGATTCAGCGCTTATGCACGCGCAGGTGGCTAAACAGGAGAGCCGTCACAACAATTGAACAGTATAAACATACTAAAATATACTTTGATACCGGAACGATGTCAAGCATGTATGGCGAAGCATGAAAACACGGCTTACAGTGGGCATATGTCTGTGTCACAAAGAATAGAGGTTGTTTTGAAAAGGAATGCGGGTATCGACGCGATCTTGGTCGGATTATGTCTTTCCGGACTACCAAACCTCGACTTCCTTGAATGTGTGGTGTGTCCAGGACACGTTACTCGAGCTCCGCGACCATAAACCTCAGGAGTGAACATGCCTCGTCAAGTCCCCCCTGGAAGGCTTCGGTAAATGTGGTGTCGTTCGTCCTGCATGACAGGAAAAGGGGGGTAAAGTAGATGGCCCGGAAGTCCTCAACATATCCGACATCCTCACCGAAAATGAGCTCGATCAGGTGTTCGGTTTCTTCATACCACATGTTGAATTCAAAGGAACAGGGCGAGGTGGATCTCAGACCATCAACCTGATCCAGTTGATGATTCAGTTGTGTGAGGGCGTCTTCTTTCGTTATCATATATCACTTCCGTACGTCATGAAATAATGTTGTGGGTTCATTTGTACCTCAAGGGACAACAAGCACACGCTTCCGGGGGTGATCTGTGCATGACACGCAGGTTCCATTCCTGATCGTCAGCTGTATCCACACCCGCTGATTTCACTATACAGTCGGCGCGGGTCTACCATGTCGTGTGCGGCTATCAACTACCAGGGCCGCCCTTACCGATATGAATGTGAGGTGGTACCGAGATCGAATCCGGCATTACGGCAGTTTATAATATGTCAGTGAACTTCACATCTCGATATATAAGGAACGCCAAATGGTCAAGAAAAATTTTTGTGTCCGTCACAGAGGGCATTCAGGGGTTTGATTTCATTGAACTAAAGTTCAAGCATTTCTCCGATCACCGGTACCCGGACAATCCCGGGAATGGCCTCCGCTCTCCAGCGCTTTTGTGCTTCCTGCTGCCATTTCCAGTCCGGCCAACCCCATCCGTTGTTGTGTGGACCCTCTTCGTGCCCGCTGATATGCATCAAGAGTGTTTCCCTGGGGGCGAGTGCCTCTGCATAGTGCCGGACCGTTGAGAATGCCGTATGGCCCGTATTGCAACCCCTTACTTCTTCCACGCTCCAATTGAAACAGTCTATGAAGAGGTAATCGGCCCCGGCAAGCAGTTGGACAGCCGCGCGATGCACATCCGATGACGGATTGACAATCCAATCATTCGTGTTGTCGAGATCCCAAAGCAGGACGGCCTTTTTTGTGGCGGTCGCGATAACAAAGGCGGCGCTTGCATAGACTGGTCCCTTGAAGGTTACGGCATCAATGTCGGCCGAATAGTGCGAGACGCTGATGGGTGTGACCGTGAGGCCCGGTAGGTCGAGAGGGACGGGCGGCAGGACCGTGCCCGGCGGCTTTGCTTCGTCGCTGATTCGAGGATCGAGGCATCGATACCATTCGTATGAATGGGTCTTCTGCAGCCACCCGGCAGTGCCTCGACGACACCAGACCGGTAGCTTTGTCGCCGGTTCTTCCCGCATTCGGGCAAGTCTGCGCAACGTTTCGCACAGACGGTTCAATTCCAGTGAATGGTCGGGATGCCAGTGCGTGAACAGTAGCCAGTCCAGACGAGCATCATCTGGTGGTGCCAGGTCACACAGACTGGTGACCACGCCAAGCCCGACGTCCACCAGGGCATGCCATATGATGTTCCTGTTATCTTTGTCGGTGGCGATAATGGATGCCGATGTGTTGGCCACACGTACATGCTGTGCCTGCCTGCATCGTGCACAGGGACAGCCGAACTCCCTTAAAAATGCATGACCCAGCCCGTTTACGACAATGCGGTAATTCATTCCGCAACCCTCCTGTATGACAATGTGTGCAGCCGTTGCAGGGCCCATCACTGTGATTCTGTTTTCTCTTGGGGAAATCCGTTTCGATCAAACGGCACGTCCCGAAACGCAAACATAAATTGGTGGTCTCGTGTTGGGAAAAACCACTGATTCTTATGATTGAACCGTATGTATCTGCTCATGGAAGCGAAATCCAGCATCCATCCGTTACTATCGTGCCTGAAGAAGTAAGGCGGCACACGGCGATTGCTCACGGGAAACCGGATCACGGCACTGTCTCCTTCCACGGCAACGCATCCCCGGCTGAGTGCGTTTTCAAGGGCCCGACACTCATTGTCCTGCTGGGCGTCTGTGACAATCCAGGTTTCAAAGAAATGCCTCGTGGCAGGCGTGTAAATGCCGAGGTGCGGGTCCTTGATACGTAATCGCAGTACTTCGAGATATCTGGCAAGTGTTTCCCGCGGCGTTCCCTGAGCTCCGAATTCCGCGGCGCGCGATGTTGCCGCTTTGTTTGGGCTACCGTGTGCAATGATCACTGTCGTTTCGGCACCCGCTCCTCCCGAAAAATGGTCTCCCAGACGGGGGCGTGCTTCTTGGACGGTATAGTACGATTCGTCGATGGCACCGAGAGCCTTGCCGACGAGAAGTTCTACTGTTGCCTCGATACCCGGTCCCACTCTGTTCGCACGGAAAAAGGGTGCCATCTGCATGCGTTCGACGTATCCCATAAAACCGTCGGTGAAGAGATGTTCCAAGTCATATCCGATCTCCATACGTACCTGTTCGCCCGACGGATCAATCAGAAAAAGGAGTCCCTTGGCTCCGCGAGTTTTATTCCCGAGCGCGAATATATCGAAAAGCCTCGTGGCTTCCCGGCTGATATCCGCAGGGCTGGAATCCAAAATAACGATTTTAATCTGGATGTCGAGTTCTGTGAGAAGGGCGGCGATATATTCCGCGATCCGTGCTTTTTCGTGTCCGGTCAGAAGGCCGGGCTGGTCCTCGACGTATTCCGTTCTGTTGTTCGAAGCTGAGCAGCCCCACAGCAGACAGAGCACGAGACATGCGATCGTCAGTGTGCGCAGAGGTATGTTCATGTGTATGGCGCTGCCATCACAGGGGCCTGGTGAATATTCTGTCACCCTCCCGAAGCGTTCCGTTGAGGTCGATTTGAAAGCCGTGTTCATCTTCAATAATAAGATCTCCTCTCAAGGCCTTGGAGTAGAGCGCTTCACTCACTGAAATCAGGGCATGTTTCACCTGCATGCCTTCATATATTGCTGCCTGCTGCCCATTGACGAAAACAAAAATTTGTTCTGCCATCAGCGGTTCACTGTGATTCTTCCCTCAAGCCGGGGTGATACGGGCGAATGTGTTTTGATGTAGTGTGATACCGTATCGCGCAGATCGTCACCGTAGCGAATGTTGCGCCCATGTTTAAATGTCGTGTATCCGTCTCCTCCCGCTGCCAGAAAATCGTTCGTCACGATCCGGTAGACCGCGTCGGGATTCAGCGGTTGGCCGCCGATCCGGACACGAGACACGCGATGCCCTTGTGCGTTCTGCAAATCATACGTGACGGTCATGCCCGCAACCTGAATGATACCATGTTCCATGGCTGCACTCTGCTCCAGGATTTCCATAATCTGTGAGCCCGCCAGGTCCATGGAGACCAGCACATTGTCATACGGGAGGAGCTCAAAGATTTGTTCACGCGTAATTGGTCCTTTTGGTATGTCTACCTTAAAGCCCCCGCTGTTCGCAAACGCAATCACTGCACCCGTAGTATCCTTCATGGCGTCACAGATAAGGTTTGCCTCATTCGATTCTCCCATTTTATTTGTCAGAAGCTCGACATTGGTTGTGCCGATCACTCTGGAGAACTCTTCCTTGATGCGGTTGTGGTAATACGTAGTAATATCGGCAACAACCCGGTCCTCGGGATCGTCGACGGCCGAATAGACCGTTTTCAGCTCATTCTTCGTTGTGTGACGGACGATTCGTCCGGTATGCCGGTCGATGGACAGCTCAAGGACTCCCAGGTACGAATCAAAACATCCCGCCTGGACGATAATCGTGGTACCGACGGTTACAGGATCGGTAATGCGTGTGTGACTGTGACCGCCTACAATTATGTCGATGCCAGGCACATCCCGGGCCATTTCTATGTCCGCCGCGAGGCCGGAATGCGAGAGGACAACGATCACCTGGGCATTCTGTTGTCGAACTGCCTTTATGAGCTCCGGCAGAACATCCTGCGGGCGACGGAATGTAAGGCCGCGTACATTATCGGGTTTCGTGGTGACCGCTGTGTCCGGCGTGGTGATGCCGATGATGGCAATGGTAATACCCCGGCGTTCACACAGGATGAATGGCGGGACCCCGGGCAGATACGAGCCGTTGCCCTCGAAGATATTTGCCGCAAGAAAGGGAAACCGTGCGGTGCCGATGTTGCGTGCAAGGACATCCCGCCCCCAGTCGAATTCGTGGTTTCCGATGACCATGGCATCGAATTTGAGATAATTCATGATTTTAATGAGAGGTGCCCCCTGAAACACATTCGAAATGGGTGTACCCTGGAATGCATCGCCACCGGAGAGCAGCAGCGTGCCGTCGGGATTTCCGGCCCGCTCCCGCGCGATCATCACCGCCAGATGGGCTGCGCCGCCGACGGGCTTTGTGGGACTGATATGTCTTATAATGCCTGGAAGTATATGCCCATGGGTATCATTGACATGCAAAATGGTGATGTCGGCAGTATCCGGGGCTGCGGACGCGGGATGCGGGGCGAGTACCGCCACGGATAGCAGCAGATACACTGCCGTGATGTAGATGAAAAATTTCTTCATAGATCCTCCGATGACTGATCGGCGTGAATACATTTCTCCCTGACGTGTCAAGGTCCGCCTGACAGTTTGCCCCAGATTATAGCGCGGGTCTTCGGGATTCAAGAAAAAAGAAAAGTCGCAGTAAAAAAATCCCCTGTTTTGTGGTACATTACACAGTAATCACTCAGTTGCAACTTCTATATTCGTATTCGGAACACCATGCGCGTATCTTGAGACGGAACCATCCCTGAGAAGGCGTTTCCCGAAACTGATGCCGGTGATCGTATTCTGTGCCGCATTGTAAAGTGTCTATCACAGAAGGAGATTTGTGCATGCATGATGGTGGCAAAGACCCGGTCATCGTGGCCGAGAGGCTTTCACGAATTTATTCGATGGGGGCGGGAGCGGTAATCGGTGTCACGGGTGTTGATCTCAGAATAGCGCACGGCGCACTTGTTGTCCTCAAGGGGAACAGTGGCTCCGGGAAAAGTACCCTGCTGTCGCTTTTGGCCGGCCTTGACAACCCTTCCTCCGGCACGTTGACTGTGGCCGGGTGCAATCTCAAAACGGTGACAGAAGCAGATCTGACCCGCTACAGGCGTGAAATTGTCGGCATGATATTCCAGTCGTTCAATCTCCTTCCCACATTAAGTGTACTGGAAAATGTCTGTCTCCCCAGGCTGCTTGCGGGGCATCCCCATGATCGTACCAGGGAAAAAGCCATTGAACTCCTTACGTGGCTCAGCCTTTCGGAACGACTGCATCATCTGCCTGCACAACTGTCGGGGGGAGAGATGCAGCGGACGGCGATTGCGCGGGCACTCATTAACGATCCGGCCATCATACTGGCGGACGAACCAACTGGTAATCTCGACAGTCATAATGGGCGTATGGTCATTGAACTACTGGCCGAATTGAATCAAAAGTGGCGTCGGACTGTCATTATCGCGACTCACAGCGATATGGCAGATCCCTACGCATCCATGCAAATCTGCCTGAAAGACGGGGTACTCACGGATCATTCATGCGACCTGTAACTTATTTTGTACGTATCTTTGTCTGGTTCAGCATCCGCAATATGATACGGCATCGCGGACGGGCGGTTGCAGTCTTGGTCGGTATCGCGCTGGGGGCTGCCGTGTTTACCAGCGTCAGGCTTTCCGTTCATGCATCCATTACCTCCTTTGTGCGGAGTATGGACCTTATTGCGGGTCAGGCCGATTTAGTTGCAGTCAGGCCGGGTGGCCGCGTTGAGGAACAACTCATCGGACCTCTTCTGAAGCACCCTGCCGTGAAGAGTGCCTCGCCGGTGCTTACCGCATACGTCCGTCAGAAGGAAAAACCGGACGAGACCTTTCTCCTGTTGGGGTTTGATCCCATCCTTGATCGCGACTTTCGGCAATGGCAGGCAGGCCGCACTGATGACAGTGTTCGCGATGCGTGGCTCGGGTTGTTGCAAAAGTCCTATACCGTCATCATAGGCGAGACGCTCGCACGACACCATGGACTGGCCGCCGGCGATACGGTCACTCTCGAACATGCCAGGCAGACGGTTTCCTTCAAAATCCTGACAACCCTCGCGCCTCGGGGGCTGGCTCTTGTCGAAGGTGGCCGCGTTGCAATTACCGATATTGCGACGTTTCAGGAATTTACGGGTTTGCAGGGATACGTGGACCGGATTGATGTTCTCCTCATGCCGGATGTCGGGGTGGATGACGTTCGCCAGATCGAATCCCTGCTTCCCCATGGCGTAATTCTTGAACCACCGGCGGAAACCAAAAAGGGTGGTGCCCGCATGATTCGGGCATACCAGCTCAATCTTTCCATCCTGAGCTTCGTGTCGCTGTTTGTCGGCATGTTCCTGATTTACAGCCTCATTGCATTGAATGCGGCGGCGCGTCGCCACGAACTTGCCGTGCTGCGTTCCGTTGGAGCCTCGGCACGTCTCGTATTTTTGCTCTTTATGACGGAAGGTTTTTCCCTCGGACTTGTGGGATGGATTGCAGCAATCCCCCTCAGCTCCGCACTGGTGAAATATCTCCTGGGCGGCATCAGCGAGACCATATCGACATTGTTTGTCAGAATCCGGGTGGATCGCCTTGTCCTGAGCGGGTGGGAACTTTTACTGTCGTTTGCGATTACCATACTTGTGGCGCTGCTGGCATCGTACAAGCCTGCACGGGATGCCATGCGCGTTGCACCGCGTGAGGCGATGTCGGTGGCCACTTTCGGCTCGGGTCATGCGACGATGGCACGCATCGCCGTTGTCGGTTGCATTCTCGTGATGCTTGTTGTGCCGTTGTCGCGACTGCCCGGTCTTTCCGACATTCCGTTGCCCGGATACATTGCGACATTCCTGCTTTTTGCAGGCTTTTCACTCATGTCACCCTGGGTGCTCCGCAAGCTGGGAGACTTCAGTGCACCGCTCTTGCAGCGCACTGCGGGGGAACCCGGACACCTCGCGGCACGGTATGTAGGTGACAGCGGTCTGCGTACGGCAATCTCCGTCGGGGCTCTGATTACGGCAGTTGCCTTGTTTGTGGCCCTTGTCATTATGATTCACAGCTTTCGTCATACTGTGGAACTCTGGGTGCACCAGACAATCAGCGGCGATCTTTTTGTCGGCTCCAAAATGGCGGAAATCAATCGTCATCGCGATCCGCTTCCGCAGAATGTCGTGCACGTGCTGCAGAACCTCGGAGACTCGGTTGATATTGTACCGTACCGCCGATTTTATCTCGATGACGGTCATGTCCCTCATCAGTTTGAAACGATTGCGTTTGATACCTTTTTCAGGCATGCGAAATTTTTCTGGATCAAAGGGGTTCCTGCGGACGTCATACCGAAACTGATCGGTGGACAGGGGGTGGTCGTGTCGGAAGTGTTCACCAACCGGACCGGTCTGTCTGTTGGAGACCGGTATCGCGCACTGATAGAATCGTCGATCGTTGATCTTCCTATCCTGGGGGTGGTGCGTGATTATCGTACCCAGGGCGGCGTGGTGTTTTATTCGATGAGACACTTCAACGAACGCTATCATGATTCCCGCTGGAGCTGGGTGCGAATCTACTTCCGTTCCCGCAGTCAGGACCTGCAAGATGCCACTGAGAAGCTCAGGGCGGATATTGTACGGTGTTGTGGTGATACCGTTGATCTTATCTCCGGTGAGGAACTGCGGCACGTGATTCTCCGGATCTTTGATGAGACCTTCGGCATTACGCTCGTGTTGCTCGTGATTGCACTTTTTGTGGCGGCACTGGGGATCGCCACGACCCTGGTCGTACTTGTGCTGGAACGGACGCGCGAGTTGAACACCTTCTATGCGGTCGGGGCGGATTTCGGAC
>Ga0272441_10002883_pt1 | contig 34076 bp, 28 predicted proteins | sample SSMProp6N_FD_193582 | JGI IMG/M metagenome (GOLD analysis project Ga0272441, IMG submission 193582) | Marine sediment archaeal communities from Little Sippewissett salt marsh, Falmouth, MA, United States - SSM-Prop-6N | ecosystem: Environmental > Aquatic > Marine > Wetlands > Sediment ... | reverse complement strand
GCGGGACGGAGGCGCTGCGCTCATGATTACCCGGGTGGCGCACGCCGGCTGGCCGGGCCCGTCAGTATCCGGTACCGGTTCTCAGGATGTGAGGGAAAAGACCCCGGTACATTCGCGGGCGGAGGCGGCGGCCGCGGAGGCGGCGGCCGCAAAGGCGGCGGGCCGTCCTCCGCAGGAGAGTAGCTTCGGGAGAAGGGAGCGATGGTTGATTTCGGGAAGACTTGCGCCGCCGCGCTCCCGCATGGGAAGGGGGCGCACCATGTCACCATGACACCAGAGCCCCGCAGACCGGCGGAGCGGGAGGAGCCCAGCGCCTTGACAGTGGCCCCCGAGCGGCTAGAATCGCCCCTTCCTGCGGCTTTGGAGAGGGATATGGCGAAGAAACTTGAGCGGATCGGGATCCTGACCAGCGGCGGCGACTGCCCCGGGATGAACGCGGGGATCCGCGCCGCCGTCCGGACGGGACTGGCCAGCGGCCTTCGCGTCACCGGCATCCGGCGGGGCTACCAGGGGCTGATCGACGGCGACGTCGTCGAGATGGACCACCGTTCGGTGGCGGGCATCATCAGCCGGGGCGGGACGATCCTCCAGACCGCCAGGTGCCAGCCCTTCTATGAGCGTGAGGGGCGCGAGAAAGCCGCCGAGACCTGCAGCAGCGAAGGCATCGACGGCCTCGTCGCCTTCGGCGGCGACGGCACCTTCCGCGGGGCGGCGAAGCTCGCCGAGGAGACGGATATCCGCATCGTCGGCGTGCCGGGGACGATCGACAACGACATCCCCGGGGCCGACTTCACCGTCGGCTTCGACACCGCCATCAACACCGCGGTATGCGCCATCGACAGGATCCGCGACACCGCGACGAGCCACGAGCGCCTCTTCCTGGTCGAGGTGATGGGGCGCGACTCGGGCTTCATCGCGCTCTACGCCGGGATCGCCGGCGGCGCGGAGGAGATACTCGTCCCCGAGACGCCGACGGACGTGCCGGCGCTGGCGAGAGAGCTCGAGCGCGGCAAGAAGCGCGGGAAGTCCTCGAGCATCGTCATCGTCGCCGAGGGCGACGAGGCGGGGGACGCCCTGGAGATCGCCCGGCAGCTCGCGGAGCTCGCGCCCGTCTACGACACCCGCGTCTCGGTCCTCGGACACCAGCAGCGCGGCGGCTCGCCGACGGCCTTCGACCGGGTGCTCGCCAGCCGGCTCTGCAACCGCGCCGTCAAGGAGCTCATCGCCGGCAGCTCCGACATCATGGTGGGCGTGCGCGCCAACGAGGTGGTCACGGAGCCCATCTCGATCTCCTGGGAGGGCGGCCGCACGAAGCTGCCAGAGGACCTGCTGGAGCTCTACCGCACGCTCGCGACGTGACGCGAGGCCGCCACGCGGCGGCGGCTAGAGCACCGTCTGGAGCGTGAGCGTTATGCGGTACTCAGCCCCCTGCTCGATCCGGCCGCCCGCGCCGAGGCGTACGGGTATCACGAGCTCGTGCTCGTCGTTGAAGCTCGGCACGTACCGGGCCCGGACCTCGTTCTTCGAGGCGAGCGCGAGCCACCGCTTGCCGCCGAAGGCCAGCCTCGATCCCGCGATGAAGGCCCTCGCCACCGCGGTCTCGCCGGGCTTCATCGCGACGCCCGCGACGACGGGGCTCTGCCCGCACCGCCAGACGAGCTCCATCGACTCGACGCCCTCGAGGGCAGGGCCGTTCCGCCTGAAGCTCGCGTCGATCGTGACCTTGGGGAAGCTCTCGCCCTTCATCTTCTCGATGGTGTACTCGAAGGTCACCGTCGAGCCGAGGTCGACGCCCGGCCTGGGCCATGGTCCGAAGAGGCCGCCCGTGACGCGTATGCGAATCCTCTCGGGGGTGCTCTCGAGTATCTTGATCGTCGCGTGGTTCGTCCCGGCGGCGGACGAGCGCCACGCGCGCCCGCGGCCCGTGATGCGGAACTCGGGCCCCGTCCGGTTGCCGAGCAGATCGCAGAGCGCCCCGCCCTTGTTGAGGTCGAACGAGACGTACCGGTACGGCGAGCCGACGCGCACGGTCGACGGCGTCGTGGCGACGGGGCCGTCGAAGTTGGGCGACTTCGAGAGCCTCACGTTGTCGATGAAGAAGGTCCTGTCCGCGCCGATGCCGGTGAAGCGGAGCTCCAGCGACGTGATGGTCGAGATGTCGAATCGCCGCGAGAGCATCCCCATCGGCGACTCGATCCCGTCGAAGCCGCCCGCGATCTCGGCGACGCCGAAGCGCTCGCGCCTGAGATTGAAGACCTGTATCTCGCGGAGCGGCACCTCTATCGTGGAGCGCCTGCCGGAGACGACGCCCAGCCGCGAGTCGTGGTGCACGCGGCTGAACCAGTCGGCGCTCTGGGTATTCTCTATGAAGAGCGAGAAGGGCACCCACTCCTCCGTGTCGGCGATCTTCGGCGTGAAGACGTCGAAGACGAGCGACTCGTACGGCCGCCAGTCGGCCGGAGGGTTGGAGAGGCATATCGCGGCGGTCCTGCCGGCGGGCACCTTCACCGCCAGCGACCTCTCGCCGGATGTCGCGTGCTCCTCCGAAAGGCTGACCGCCCCCTCGGCCCGGCGGCCCCACACGGGAGCGGCCCGCCAGTTGACGAGGTCGGCCTCCCTCTCGAAGTCGCCGAGGAGCGTCACGGGCCTCGGGCCGAAGCCGGTCGGCGGCGGGCCCACGATGTCGAACTCGCATCCCGCGAGGAGAACTGCCACGGCCAGAAGCGAGAGGATCGTGCGTCTCATCGGCCACCTCCCTTCGGCGCGGCGGTCGCAGCTGCCGGGGTGCGTCTCCGCTCGGAGCGCCCGGCCACCTTCCTGTACCTGAGGAGGAAGTCCATGAACTCGAGTTCGTCGGCCACCTGGTAGGAGTGCCCCCATTGAGGGACCGCTACCACCCGGGCCGTGCCGCCGTGACCGACCATCCTCTCCGCCAGCTCCATGGCGTGGTCTGGGGGCACGATGCGGTCGGCCTCGCCGTGATAGAAGAGGATGGGGGTCCTGGCCAGGCTCTTGGCGTAGAAGATGCCCGAGCTCCTGTCGTAGGTCTTGGCCGGCGGGCCGCCCATCGCCGCCTCGAGGCTTCTCACGAAGGGCTTGCGCGGCCGCTCGGACATCTCTGCGTGGAAGCGCCTGAGATCGCTGACCCCGTGGACGATGACGCCCGCGGCGTAGAGGTCCGGGTTCCGCCCCATGTGGACGGCTATCGCGCCGCCCATCGAGTTCCCGTGGGCGTAGATGCGCGTGGAGTCGACCGACCACTTGCTGCGGACGTACCTCACCATGGCGTCGATGTCGGCGAGGGCCAGCTCGTTCCCCCAGGCGTTGCCGTGGAGGTCGCCCGAGACGAGTATGCAGTTGTAGCTCGAGGCCAGCGGGTGCCACAACCCCATCCTGGCGATGCCGTCGTGCCGAGCGCCGTGCGAGTGGTAGTGGACGACGAGCGCGCAGGGCCTCCTCGCGTCGTAGTCCCTGGGCAGGCAGACCATCATCTTCTGCTTCGACCCGTCGATGGGGTTGGCCAGATCCACGACGCAGCGGTGCTTCGACCAGTCGACGTAGTCGGGGTCCTCCTCGGGCTGCTTCTGCCGGACCTTGGGCGGCGGCCCGGAGTGGTGCAGCGTCACCGTCAGCGGGATCCGCGATTCCTCCTCGATGGGCGTGACGGCGCACCTGGAGTAGGACGGCACCTGCGAGTAGACGCAGAGCCCGTTGGCCATCGCCGCGTCGTCGCTCACCGACAGGCTGACGGTGAGCCACTCGCCCGAGAATGCGACCGCCGAGGCGTTCTTCGCCGACCACGTCGTCGCGCGGCCGCGGGAGTTGTCGCGCACGACGCGCAGCGTCCCGAGGTCGAGCGAGTTGACGCGGCACGTCACGTCCGAGAAGCCGTCAGGCGGACAGGTGCAGCCCGGGTAGTCGCTCGAGACGCGCGCCGCGACGGATACGCCCCTCACCGGATACCTCTCGCGCCGGCGGACCCGGAAAGTGAAGTGTCCCTTGCCGCGCCCGGCAATGTGGTTGAAGATTCCGACCCGGGTCGAGTAGGCCCCGCCCGTCCACTCCGCCGAGTCGATGTAGGCGCTCGTCTCGGAGGTGATGGGGATGCGGTAGGCGGTCCTGTCGACCGGCTCCTCCGCGCGCGCCGCGGACGCCGGGCCGAGCACGACCGCCGCGAGGAATATCCACTTGGCTCTCAAGGCTGCTCCTTCCCGGTCCCGGGTCACCGCTCCGGGCGAGGTTATATCCCGAACCTGTGGGTCCTGTCAAACGACGCGCGGGGAGGGCCGGCTCTTCGATCAGCCCTTCAGGACGGCCAGGGGCACCATTCTCGCAACTGTCCGCCCGAGGCCGGCCCCCGTGACGGTCTCGATGACGGCGTCGATGTCCTTGTATGCCTGGGGGGCCTCCTCCTTGGCGAGGCGCCTGTTGCCGGCTATGAGGACGACGCCCTCCATGGCCCGCCTGAAATCGTCGTCGGAGATCCTGCCGGGCTTGAGGACCTTGCCCCTGCGGTTAACCTTGCCGGCGGCCGCGGTGCGGCTCATCGTCCGCCCGGCCCCGTGGTTCACCGACCAGAGGGAGTCGGCCGCGCGCTGGCCCGCTACGAGCAGGTAGCTCGCCGTCCCCATCGAGCCCGGGATCAGCACCGGCTGCCCCGTCGCCTCGAAGGGCGTGCCGACCATGCGGTCGGGGCCGAAGGCGCGCGTCGCGCCCTTCCTGTGGACCCAGAGCCGCTCGCCGGAGTGCTCCTCGAGCTTGGCCATGTTGTGCGGCACGTCGTAGACGCACGGCATCTCGATGGGCCCGAACTCGGCCCGGAAGGCCGCGCGCACGAAGGTCGCCATCACCTGGCGGTTGGCGAAGGCGAAGTTCGCCGCGCAGTTCATGGCGCCGATGTACTTGCGCCCCTCGGGCGTGTCCACCTCGAGGAAGGCGAGCTTCTTCGAGGGCGCCCGGTCGCCGGCGATCCGCTCGGCCGTCTTCATGTAGTCGCCGCCAACCTGGTGGCCGAAGCCGCGAGAGCCCGAGTGGATCATGACGACGAGCTGGCCCTCGTGGACGCCGAAAGCGCGGGCGAGCTCCGCGTCGTCGACGCGGTCGACGCGCTGGAGCTCGATGAAGTGGTTCCCGCCGCCGAGTGTGCCGAGCTGCGGGCGCCCCCGCGACTTCGCCTTCTCCGAGACCGCCCCGGGCGAGCCCTCGACCGAGCCGCGCTCCTCGGCACGCTCCGCGTCGGCGGTGTCCTCCTCCTCGTCGCGGAGGGCGGAGTAGCGCTCGTGCACGGGGTGCACCTCGAGGAGCCCCTTGAGGCCGCGCGCGAGCACGGCGTCGAGCTGCTCGCTCGTGAGCTGCACGCTCCGCTTCCCCTCACCGAGGGGGACGTCCCGGCGGATCGAACGCGCGACGTCGGCCGCGTCGACGTCCTTCGCGTCGAGGGGCGTCGTGAGCAGCCTCATCCCGCAGTTGATATCGTAGCCTACGGCCGCCGGCACCACGATGCCGTCCAGCCCCGCGACGCAGCCGATGGGCACCCCGTAGCCGAGGTGGATGTCGGGCGTCGCGAGCACCCTCCTGGCGCCCGGGAGCGCGGCGGCGTCGACGAGCTGGGAGAGAGCCCCGTCCTCCAGCCGTATCCGCTCCGAGGAGTAGACGGTCGCGTCGACCCTCATCGGGTCGCGGCGCGGGATCACGAGCCGCCACGGGTCGATGCGGTCACAGCTGACCTTGCCGGACATGACGATCCCTTCCGGTGCCGGGGGAGCGCGCTTGCTGCGTGGAATCTACTCCTGGAGCTCGATGCTCCAGTAGGCGTCGGAGACGAAGCGCTCCCAGCTCGGCTTGCGGTAGCGGCCAAGCCTCACGCCGATGTGCGTCGCCCACTCCGGCGGCTTCGGCGCGCGGACGAGCTTCATCCCCGCCTCCTTGGGCAGCCGGTTGGACTTCCTGTCGTTGCACGCGACGCAGGCGAGGACGACGTTCTCCCAGCTGGAAATCCCCCCGCGCGAGCGCGGCACGACGTGCTCGAGGGTGAGCTCTACGGGGTCGAAGCGCCGGCCGCAGTACTGGCAGGTGTTCTCGTCGCGCAGGAAGATGTTCCGCCTGTTGAAGCGGACGCGCTTGCGGACCATGCGGCCGAAAAACCTGAGGCGGATCACCTCGGGGATGCGGATCCTGAACGAGACGGTCTGGATGACATCGCCCGACGTGTAGGCCTCGGAGAGATCCTTCCAGTCGTCGAAGTCGTGCGTGCTGTGATCCTCGGGGTTGACCACCTCGGCCATCCCCTGGTAGACCAGCCCGATGGCACGGCGGACCGTGGCCACGTGGACCGCCATCCACGAGCTGTTAAGCACCAGAACTCTGTCACTCAGACCTGCCATGACCCCTCGCTTCGTGCACTAGCATACCCCATGCGCGGCGGCGCTGTCAAACGATATTGGGGGATAGGCGACGCTCGCGGCCCTGAAGGGCGCTCAGTCTCCCCGGTCGCCTCGGCCGTCGGCCCCGTCGGGCGGCAGCCGCTTCCGCACGAACTCCCGCGCCTCCTGGGACGTCGAGACCTCCCCCTCCAGCCGCGCGTCCTCGACGGCCTCGAGGATCCCGCCGATGACGGGCCCCTGCGCGTAGCCCATCTCGAGGAGGTCGCGCCCGGTGATGAGCGGCTCCGGCGGCCGGTTCCTCTCGTCTTCGAGGATCTGTGCGTATCCGGAGCGGCAGAAGTCGTAGCCCTCGAGCTTGCCGTGGCTCGCGACGCAGTCGAGGCGGTGAAGCTCCAGATGCAGCGGGAAGCTCTCGCGCCGGAAGAAGCGCCTGAGCTTCGCCTCGCGCATGCGTTTCACCATCGTGAAGCGCATGTGGTCGCCGACGAGCTCCACCACCAGCGCGACCTGGCGGGCCGACATCCTGAGGCGGCGGCAGACTGCGCCGGCGATCTCGGCGCCGCGCGGGGCGTGCTCGTTGAAGCGGATGCGGTCGGTGCGCGTCTGCGTGACGGGCTTGCCCACGTCGTGGAGCAGCGCGGCGAGGGCGAAGGGGAAGGTCACCTCGATGCGCTCGCGCGACGAGCGGTCCATGTGCTCCAGCATCAGCAGCGTATGCTCGAAGACGTCGCCCTCGGGGTGGAATTCCTGGGGCTGCTCAACGCCGCGCATCGCGGCCACCTCGGGCAGAATGACCTCGAGCAGCCCCGTCTCGGCCATCAGGCGCACGCCGCGCGCCGAGCCGCCGCCGGTGAGGGTGAGGGCGAGCTCGTCGCGGACGCGCTCGGCGCTCACGCGCGAGACCGTGTGCGCGAGCCCCTCCAGCGCCGCGCGCGTCCGGGGCTCGATCTCGAAGCCGAGACCGGCCGCGAAGCGCACGGCGCGCAGGAGCCTCAGCGCGTCCTCGCCGAACCTGTCGGCCGGCTCGCCGATGGTGCGGATGACGCGAGCCCTGAGGTCGGCCTCGCCACCGACGCGGTCGATCACCTTGTCGGTCGCCGGGTCCAGCAGCAGGCCGTTCACCGTGAAGTCCCGCCGCATCACGTCGTGCTCGGCGTCGGAGAACTCGACGCCGTCGGGGCGCCGCCCGTCGGAGTAGCCCCACTCCGTGCGGTAGGTCGTGACCTCTATGCTGAAGCCGCCCTCGACGACGAGCATCACCCCAAAGATCTTGCCGACCTCTCGCGTGTCGTCGAACAGCTCCGCCACCTCGGCCGGCCTGGCCGAGGTGACGACGTCGAAGTCCTTGGGACGGGCGCCGAGGAGTATGTCCCTGACGCAGCCGCCGACGAAGTAGGCCTCGTGGCCGGCGGAGCGGAGCTTCTCTGCGATCCGCTCGGCCGCGGCTCTCATGGGGAGTCGGCTCCGCGCCCCAGCAGGCGCGACTGGAGGGTATCGAGCAGCGCGTCCGCGTCGACCTCGCCGGCCAGGCGCACCGCGCTCCCTCCGGCGCCTTCCGAGACGGCTATGCGCCCCGGCGCCTCGCCCTCGGTCTCGACGGTGACCGCCACCTCGCGGAAGCGCACCGGGGGCTCGGGCAGGCAGCATGCCACGGCCAGCACGTCGTCGAGCGCCGGAGTTCTGGTTGCGCGAGAGGCGCCCCACGTGCGGACCATGTCGCAGAGGAGCAGGGCCTCGTCGACCCCCGACTCGCGCATCGCCTCGACACGCTCGGCCGGGAGCGTGCATCGCCCGCCCGCGTCGGCCCCCACCAGCACGACCGGCGCGCCCGAGGCGAGGACCTCCGCCGCAGCGGCGGAGTCGCGCGCGAAGTTGGCGTGCGCCGTCACGCCCGACGAGTCCCCGCCGACGACGACCAGCCCCGCCAGCGCCTGTGCGAGGCTCTTGCGCCGGCGGATCGCCCTCGCCACGTTAGTGAGAGGCCCGGTCGCCACCAGCGTCACCTCGCCCGGCGCCGCCATCACCGCATCAACGAGCAGGTCTATCCCGTCCGGGTCGACGACGCCGCGGCGTTCTTCGTCACTCAGCGACGCGGCGAGCGACACGCCCCCGACCGGGTGCTCGCCGCCGAGCGTGGCAGACTCGCCGGCCGCCACCGGCACGGCCGAGCCGCCGAACGCGTCGAGCACCTTCCGCGCGAGCTGCGAGCGGCGCGCCACGTCGCCGTATACGGTCGAGACGCCGAGCAGGCTCAACTCCGGGCACCTCATGGCGAAGCCCAGCGCCAGCACGCTGTCGACGTCGTCGCCGATGTCACCGTCGATGAAGATCTTCCGCAACGCGCCCCCCCTACTTCCCCGTGATGTAGACCGGCGACGACCAGGCCATCTCGCCGTCGACCTGGACGACGCGCACGTAGTAGTAATCGGTAGAGCCGGCGGGGGGCGCGGCCGTCCTGAAAGCTATCCGGCCGCCCATGGCGCCCGGCGTCTCGGCCACCTCCACCCGACCGCCGGAGACGATCTCGATCCTGTCGATGACGTCAGTCCCTTCCGCGTGGGCGTTGATCTCGAACTCCTCGCCCGCGGACAGGTCGATCTCGGACCCCATGGGCCGGCCTGCCGCCGTGAGCTCGAGGTAGATGCGGCATCCCGTCGTCGCGTAGGTGCGGCGGTTCCTGATCGCATCCATCAGCGCGTCGCGCGTCAACTCCCCCAGGAGCGCCGCCACGTATCCCGTCCTGAACTGGAAGTGCCGGCAGTTGAGGTTGCCCGGGAACTCGCGAAGGTCGATATCCTCCCCCATGAACGCCATGTGGTAATCGGAGGAAGCCACGAAGCCGAACCGCCAGCCCCTGGCGAGGCCGTCGGCGACGAACGAGCCCGGCTGCGGATCGACGAGCGGCCGCAGGGCCCCCTCGCACTCCGAGCTGCCGTGGGCGCTGAAGACCTCGATGGCCGGGGTGATCTCGGGATCGAACACCTCCCACGAGGTGAGCCCCATCCCCAGGCGCGAGTACCCGGTGTGATGGGGGATGAGCGTCCAGCCCGCGGCCCTGGCGTCGTCGATCACGTTCTCGTTGTCGTAGGTGTTGACCAGCCCGATCTTCGGATCGGTCGAGTACAGGCTCATGTGGCTCTGGCCGGCCGCGCGGACCATCGTAGACTCGTATGCGATGAGCGTCGCGTACTCGCCCGGCTCGTCGTACCTCTCGGCGGCGTCGACGAAGACGGGCCACTTGGCGACGTCGTCCTCCCAGTACTCGCGCAGGTGGTCGGAGACGGCGCCGAAGTCGAGTCCCTCGGCGTCGCGCGAGTGTGCGTAGTGCTCGTCGGGGGTGCCGTTGCCGTCGGAGAGCTCCGTGTGGCAGTGGATATCGCCGAAGTAGACGCCGTGCGCCGGGGCGTCGTCAGTGACCACGACGGGGTTCGAGACACCGGCTATCCCTGTGCCGGGCGCCACGACCGATATCCGCGCCGTGCCCGCCGAGCTCAGCTTCAGCCCGTCCACGCGCAGGACGCCGCCGTCGCCCTCGCCGAAGGCGACCGCGGACGGCACGCCGCCCAGCTCGCCTCCGGTGCAGGATATCTCGACCCGCCCGGCGAAGCCGGCAGCGAGGTTCGAGCAGGCGTCGCGGGCGGCCACCTTCAGCGTGAACGGCTCGCCCGCCTTCACGCGCATCGGGGCCACCACCTTCAGGCGCCGGGCCTTTGCGCCCCTCACCGTCACGGCGGGAAGGAAGTGGACGACCTTGCGGATCGGCTCGATCCGCGTGTAGCAGCGGAACCAGCCGTGGAGGTCGGTGAGCTTGCGCGACTCGTAGGTGGTGTACCCCTTCTCATCGACGTAGACGGGGAACTCGACGCGCCGGGCCATGAGCTGTACCTGGGCCCCGCGGCTCCCGAAGCTGCGGTCACCGTAGACCACCTCGACGACAGAGCCGGCCGCCAGCCCTTCGACGCCGCAGGTCACGCGGACGATGTGCACGGAGAGGCTGTAGGTGTTGAGCACCGACGGCACGGGGACGATCTCCACCCGCACGCTGCCCCCGCCGCTGCCCTCCGCGACGCGGGCGGTGGTGTAGCCCGGCGCCAGGGGGAGCTCCGTCTGCGGGATCGACCACGAGTTGGTCGGGTAGCTCGTCATGAAGACGATCTCGATGCCGCCGCCGCCGGCTATGCCGTCGGGGCCGGCGGTGTAGCGGAAGCGCATCTGCGTCCACGAGCCCGCCTCGAGCACGTCCGGCGCGACCAGGTCGATCTTCCCGGGAGCTTCGTCCATCGGCGTTCCTCCGGCGGTCTCCGACCGGCGATTCTAAACGGCCGGCAGCGCCGCCGCAAGTGCGGCGGAGGACGGGGGAATGTGGAAGTGAGAGGGCCGTCCGGCCGCGCGACCCGTCAACTTGACACCGCTCCCCCCCCGCGATAGAGTTGCTCTTGCGGGCAGCATCGGTCCGGGATTAGCGCGAGGGCAACCACCATGGCAGACCCCCTGAAGCTCGTTGTCACCGGCGCGACCGTCTATGACGGCACCGGGGCCGCGCCGGTGAGCGCCGACGTGGGCATCGGCCCGGGCGGCCGGATCGCAGGCGTCGGGAAGATCGAACCCTCTGCGGCCTCGCGAGTGCTGGACGCATCCGGCCTCGCCTGCGCGCCCGGGTTCATCGACGTTCACAATCACTCCGACGAGGGCGACCGGATACTGCTCGCCCCGCTGGCTGAGAATCTCGTCCGCCAGGGGATCACCACGATCGTCTGCGGCAACTGCGGATCGAGCCGCCACCCGATCGGCACACATCTCGAAGCCGTCGCGGAAGCCGGCGTCTCGCTCAACTACTCGCTCCTCCTGGGCCTCGGGACGCTGAGGCACGCGGGGGGCGACGCTGCCGAGCTGCTGGCCGACGCGCTCGACGAAGGCGCTGTCGGCCTCTCGAGCGCCGACCCTTCGGAGAGCGGGGACGAGCTCGACCGGCTGCTCGAAGTTCTGCGCGAGCGCGGCCGCGTCTACTCGCCGCACTCACTGGCGAGGGACGACGCCCCATGGGACGAGATGGCCGCCGTGGCGGACGCCTGCCGCCGCACGGGCGTGAGGGCCCACGTCTCGCACGTGGCCGCACGTGACGCGCGCTTCTGGGGCGGCGCGGGCAAGGTGCTCGCCGTCGTCGACGCCGCGGCGGCGGAGGGCCTCGCGCTCGACTTCAACGTCTACCCCTACGACTCCGGCTCGGCCGGCCTGTGGGGCATGTTCGTGCCAGGGCCCTTCCATTCCGACCCCGAGATCGGCAGGAAAATCAAGGAGCACGCCCCCGACCTCGAGCGCGCGCTCGCCGAGAAGATGAAGAACGTCGGCGGAGCCGAGCGGGTGCGCTACGCGGGGGCCGACGAGGATTTGCGGCTGAAGACCCTCGACGAGATATCGCGCGCCGCCGGCCGGGACCCCGTGGATCTGCTCATCGACTGGATGAAGACCAACCCGGGCGTCGTGGTGCACAGCGAGTCGGAGGAGGACCTGCGGGCGCTCCTCCGCCACCCGCTCTGCACCGTCATCACCGACGGCTACGCCCGCGCCCCCGGCGACCCCGTCGGCCACCCGCACGACTTCGGCACCTTCCCGAGGGTGCTCGGCCGCTTCGCGCGCGACGAGGGCCTCTTCGCCCTGGAGGACATCATCCGGAGGATGACATCACTGCCCGCCGGGACCTTCGGGCTCGGACGCAGGGGCACGATTGCGTCCGGTGCCCACGCGGACATGGTCCTCTTTGACCCGGCGAAGGTAGCCGAGGCCGCGACATACGAGGACCCGGGTGTGTTTCCCGTCGGCATCGAGCACGTGCTCGTCAACGGGGAGCTGGTGGTGGAGTCCGGGCGCCACACCGGGCTCAGGCCCGGCACGGTACTGAGAGGGGAATGAGCGAGATGAGCGCCACCCGCAAGATCGTCGTCATCATGACCGACACGCAGCGCACGGACATGCTCGGATGCTACGGCAACGCCGGCATGAAGACGCCGTGCCTCGACTCTCTGGCGTCGGAGGGCATCCGGTTCGACCGCGCGCACACGTGCCAGCCCGTCTGCGGGCCGGCGCGCTCGGCTATCTTCACGGGCACGTATCCGCACTCGAACGGCTCGTGGGGCAACACGATGGCCCTCGGCGACAACGTCAAGACCGTCGGCCAGCGGCTGCGCGATAACGGCTTCCACACCGCCTACATGGGCAAGTGGCACCTGGACGGCGGCGACTACTTCGGCTTGGGCCGCTGCCCCGACGGCTGGGACGACGACTACTGGTACGACATGCGGCGCTACCTCGAGGAGCTCACGCCCGAGGAGCGCGTCCGCTCGCGCAAGGTGGCGACGAACAGAGAGGGCATCGACGAGAGCTTCACTTTCGGCCACCGTGTCTCCGACCGGGCGATTGACTTCCTCGAGAAGTTCAACGACGAGGACTTCCTGCTGGTCGTCTCGTACGACGAACCCCACGGGCCGCACCTCTGCCCGCGACCATACTGCGACATGTACCGCGACTACGAGTTCCCCAAGAGCCCGAACGTGCGGGACACCCTCGAGGGCAAGCCCGAGCACCACCGCGTGTGGGCGAGCCCCGGCCGCCTCGCCGAGGACAAGGATGCCCTGAAGGTCATGTCGCCCGACTTCTTCGGCTGCAACTCGTTCGTCGACTACGAGATCGGCCGCGTCGTCGACGCCGTCGACGAGTTCGCTCGCGACGCCCTCGTCATATACACCTCCGATCACGGGGCCATGCTCTCGTCGCACTGCCTGGGGGGTAAGGGCCCGGCCATGTACGAGGAGATCACCCGCATCCCCTTCATCGTCCGCTGGCCCGGGGTCTCGCCCGCAGGTTCGGTCTGCGCTCACCCCGTCAGCCACATCGACCTCGTGCCGACGATCATGGACGCGGCCAGCCTGCCCATTCCGAAGCTGCTCGAGGGCGGCAGCATGCTGGGTACCCTCGCCGATCCGTCGGTTCGGACGAACGAGGTCGTCTTCATCGAGTTCACGCGCTACGAGATCGACCACGACGGCTTCGGCGGCTTTCAGCCGGTGCGGGCGGCCTTCGACGGCCGGTACAAGCTGGCGGTGAATCTCATGACATCGGACGAGCTCTACGACCTGGAATCCGACCCCCACGAGATGAAGAACCTGATCGGCTCCGCCGAGCACGCCGGGATACGCGACGGGCTCCACGACCGCATCCTCGGCTGGATGAACCGCACGCGCGACCCCTTCCGCGGCTACTACTGGGAGCGTCGCCCCTGGCGCACCGACGCCCGCGAGGCCACGTGGGACTACACGGGCTTCACGCGGCAGCGCGAGAACGAGGAATACGAGCTGCGGCAGCTCAACTACGGCACCGGCCTCGAAATGAAGGAGGCGCAGAGGCCGAAATAGGCCGCCCGCTCGCGCGCCCAAACACCTCGTTGGCGCGCCGGTGGTCCTCCGGGCAGTCTATCTCAACGATGTCGTAAGCGGAGACGTCTACAACGCCCATGCGACATCCGCGGTCGATGGCTCGCTGCACTCCGTCTATGAAATCCCCCAGCATCGCCCCCTGCTCGTCCGCCGCCTGCATCTCGGCCGTGAGAATCTCTGCCGCGCGCGCATCGAACTTGCCCATGATGTAGTCGCCGGTGGCCGTTTCCTGACGGACGCTTGCCCCGGCCTCGACGACCAGTCCGCCCTCCACACGCACCAGGGCGTCACAGGCCCTGCACGGACCGACGTTCACCGCCAGTGAGGTCGTCTCCTCCGACAAGACGAGGGCGTCCAGGGCCGCATCTTCGAAGCAGACATCGCCGAACAGCTGGTAGAACCCCGCCCGCAGGTACTCCCTGGCGCACCACAGGGAGCCCAGCGCGCCAGTTGTCTCGTGCCGGGTATTGACCACGAAGTCGACCTCCCGGCCTTCACACGACTCGATCACCGACTCCTTCATGTAGCCAACGACCACGCATGCCCTGATGCCGTGGCGCTCGAGAGCATCGAGCTGCCGTTCGAGGATGCTCCTTCCAGCCACCTCAAGCAGACACTTGGGCCTGTCGCTTGTGAGCGGCCGGGCCCTGGTGCCGTCACCGGCTGCCAGGATGACACCGTTCATCGCCTCACCCCATCACGTAAAGGCACCCCGTCCGGTGCATCGAGCCCCATGGCATCGTAGAGCGCGGCGACGGCTCTCTCCGTAGCGGCCCCGGGCTCGTGGAAGAGGTCGGTCGCCATCGCCCGGCGCACGTCTGACCGTTCGGAGGGGTCCTCAAGGGCCCGCTCGACCTCGGCACGGAGCCCGCGGCAATCGCGCACCACGGCGCCCGCCCTCATGCCCCACGGGTCCTTATCGACCTCGGTGCCGCGCCGCCTGATCTCAGCAAGCAGTCCAGGCACGTGGTAATAGATGATCGGCCTGTCAAGAAGGGAGAACTCCCAGGCCACAGAGCTAACGTCGGAGATAAGCACGTCGGCGACATAGAGGTACGGGCAGCTGTCGTACCCCAGGGCCAGGCTCAGGTTCGGCGCGTCCCATTCTGTGAGGGCAGCCGCCCAGTCGACGCCGCCGGCCGACGGGCTGAGCCGCGCGGAATGCAGCTTGACCACAACGTTCACCGGCATGTCGACGAGCGTCCTTATGATCTCCCTGCCAGACACGCTCAGCGACGAGTCGGAGTAGAGGTTGTGTGTCGGGGCATAGGTGACGGTGGGTCTTGAGGTGTCGAGCCCGAGTTCCCGGCGGATTTCGTCCGCGTCCAAGGACCCGTCTACCAAGCAGTCAACCTTGGGGAAGCCGACCATGACCAGGCGAGGGTCCTCCTCGTCCCAGCCGTTGCTCTTGGCCACGCGCCTCCGCATATAGTTCCCGTAGACGAAGTACCTGTCATACCGGAGCCCGGGCTTGGCGAACCAGTTCTTCGGCGAGACTCCGTGGTAAAGCATGACCCTGGCGCGGGCCCTCGTCCTCGGCCTCGAGGAATCGGCCGCCACAAAGAGATCGTGCCGGCGGTACCTGGAGAGGCGCTCCGATGCCAACCTGACGGCACCAGCGCCGGCACGCTCGTAGAGCTCCGCGCACGAACGCCCCTCATTGCGGCTTCCGGTGAAGGAGATCGAGACCCGGGGATCACCCCGCAGCCTGCGGTGTATGGGCCGGAACACGATGTAGTTCATCTCGTTCCGCGCCCAGAAGAGAATGGAGCGCTTCGACGAGTCGCCGAACACTTGGTGCGTCTCCTCGGTGGCTAACAACGGCTCTATATCGACAATACCACAAACGCCGGTCTGCCGCAAGTCTTTCCGGCGGGGCGGGAAGCTCGGGGCGGGGCATAAAGCGCCGCCGTGCCGATAAGGTCGCCGGGACGGGCCCAGCATACCAAAAACCCCTCTTCCGCCTTGACTAGCCCCCTGGGGCCAAATATAATCGCGCCTCCCCGCGCGAGCGTTGCAGACTAGTAGGAGAGGCATCATGCCGAAGGTCGTACTCGCTTACTCCGGGGGGCTCGATACCTCCGTCGCCGTGCGGTGGCTCAAGGAGGAGAGGAACCTGGACGTCCTCACCTTCTCGGCCAACCTGGGGCAGCAGATCGACCTAGAGGCCGTGGCCGAGAAATCCCTCGAGACCGGCGCCAAGAGCGCCCACGTGGGCGACCTCCGCGAGCGCTTCGTCGATGACTACATCTGGCCCACCGTGCGCGCCGGGGCGCTCTACGGCGAGGGGTATCCGCTCGCGACGGCGCTGGGACGGCCGCTCATCGTCGAGGAGCTCGTCTCGCTGGCCGAGGAGAACGGGGCCGCCTTCGTCGCCCACGGCTGCACCGGCAAGGGGAACGACCAGGTCCGCTTCGAGACCGCCGTCGCCGGCCTCGCGCCGCATCTGAAGGTGATCGCCCCGCTCCGCGAGTGGCACATGAAGACCCGGGACGACGAGATCGACTACGCCAGGCGATACAACATCCCCATCGAGGTGACCAAGGAGAAGCCCTACTCCTATGACCGCAACCTCTGGGGGCTGAGCGTCGAGTGCGGCGAGCTAGAGGACCCCTGGAACAGGCCCCCCGAGGACGCCTACGAGATGACCGCCTCGCCCGAGTCGGCCCCCGACCAGGCGGAGACGATCGTCCTCGGATTCGAGGAGGGCATCCCGGTGACGCTCGATGGCGAGCGCCTCGGCGGCGTCGAGCTCATCGAGAAGCTGAATGAGACCGGCGGCCGCCACGGCGTGGGGCGCCTCGACTGCGTCGAGGACCGCGTCGTCGGCATCAAGAGCCGAGAGGTCTACGAGGCGCCCGGCGCGACGATCGTGCACGCGGGCCGCTCGGCGATCGCGAACTTGGCCTGCTCGAAGGAGGTGCTCCGCGTCTCCGAGAATCTCTCCGCCCTCTACGGCCAGCTCATTTACGAGGGACTGTGGTTCAGCGACATCCGGCGCGCGCTCGACGAGTTCTACCGCAAGGCTAACGAGGTGGTGACGGGCGAGGTGCGCATGCGGCTCTACAAGGGGTCGGTCGTCGTGGAGGGCCGGCGCTCCCCCGAGAGCCTCTATGACCTCAAGCTCGCCAGCTACGGCGAGGAGGACGCCTTCGATCACGAGGCCTCGACGGGGTTCGTGAAGATATGGAGCCTGCCGCGGATGGTCGAGGCGATCCGGGCCAGGAGGTCGGAAGGGAACTGACGAGGGGATCCCGCCGGTGGAAATCGTTCTCGTCGGCAACAACGGCTACACGGTCCAGGATAACCCCGAGCCCGAGAGGTGGGTCAGGCCGCTGGTGGCGGCGAAGCTCGGCCACCTCGAATTCTTCGCCGACCACATGGACCCCCTCTTCGCGCGCGAGGTGATAACGGGCCGCTCGGAGTACTTCCGCGCCACGGCCGAGGTCCTGGGCGAGAGTTCGATCGACGTGGTCTCGATCGGCACGGGCAGGCTCTCTTACCTGCAGAACCTGATATCCCACCCGTACGCCGACATGCGCCGCGAGGGGCTGAGATGGCTGAGGGGCCTCGCCGACCTCGCGGCCGCGCTCGGGGCCCGGTACGTCACCGGCCACTACGACTACATCTCGGCCGCAGACCTCGCGGCGGGGAATGGCCTGGTCGACCGGATGGTCGAGGGGCTCCTCGGCTTCGCTGTGTACGCGGAGTCGGTCGGGCTCGAGGCGATCTTCCTCGAGCAGATGCACTCGCCGGCGCTCAAGCCCTACACCATCGCCGAGGGCGACGAGATACTCGCGCGGCTGAACGGCACCAGCCCGCTCCCCTTCTACATGCACCACGACCTGGGCCACATGGCCCACGTCCGCCGCGACGACCCCGCGCACTCGGAGGCCGACAAGGACCCGTACGCTTGGCTGGCGCACGACTTCGCCTCGCGCGTGGCCTTCGTGCACTGCCAGCAGACGGACAACGTGACGAGCCGGCACTGGCCGTTCACGCGGGAGTACAACGACCGCGGCATCATCGAGCCCGGACGCGTCATATCGTCGCTCGAACTCTCGGGCGCCGAGCGCGCGTACCTCTCGCTCGAGGTGCTCTACGAGCGCGGCACTCGGATCGAGAAGATCACCGGCGATTACGTCGAGTCGGTCGAGAACTGGCGATCGGCCCTCGCGGCGACCGGTTATACCGAGGGCGAGGACGGCCTCTACGTTCGCAACGGGGCTTCGGGAGGCGGCCGTGACTGAAGAGAACCCGGTCTGGGACCGAGGCCTCGAGGAGCGCGCAGCGCGCCAGGGGCACCGGAAGGCGGCGGGAGGGCCCGCGCAGGCGGAGGGCCGCCCGACCGTCTCGCCCCAGTGGCCTTCGGGCGCCGCGGGTGCTGCGGGCGCAGCTGCCGTCGCGGCCGCCGGCGCTGACGGGGTCTCGGCAGCGGAACGGGCCGACCTCTGGGCCCCCACGCGCGAGGAGCAGGCCGAGGCTAGACGCCTGGTCCTCGACGCCATGAGCCGCGACAAGGGCGGCGGGCTGCTCGTGGCGGCGGCGGTGATACTGCTCGGCGCGGGGACCTCGCTCATCTGGGTGGGCACGCGCGAGCCCGAGCCCGAGGAGGCAGCCCCGGTGCGCCCTGCGAGCCTGGAGTCGCCGGCGGTCGTCAGCCTCCAGCCGCCCGAGTTCGAGACCGCCTCGGCGCCGGCGGAGAAGCCGGAGACGGGGGGGACGGGCCGGAAGCTGGACATGGACGACCTGGACTTCGGGCCGGAGCCGGTGCCGGATGACTTCTTCGAGGGCCCGGAGCCGGAGATATAGGATGGCGGGCGCGGCGGTCGAGATACTCTCGGTGGGGGACGAGCTGATGCTCGGCGAGATCGCCGACACGAACGCCGCCCACATCGCCGGGCGTCTCTCTCTGATGGGGCTTGCCGTTCACAGAACGGGCGCCGTCGGCGACCGCATGGACGAGATGAAGCGGGCCATCGCCGAGGCGATGTCGCGCAGCGAGCTGGTCGTCATGAGCGGGGGCCTGGGACCCACGCGCGACGACATCACGCGGCAGGCGGCCGCCGAGGTCGCCGGGGTCGAGCTCGAGTACCACCCCGAAGTGGTTGAGGCCATCGCCGCGCGCTTCAACAGGCGGCTCGAGGATATCCGCGAGAATAACCGGCGCCAGGCCAACATCCCGGCGGGCTCGAAGCTCCTGCCGAACCCCGTCGGCACCGCGCCGGGCTTCCTCCTCGAACGGAACGGCTGCGCCGTCTTCGCGCTGCCCGGCGTGCCGCACGAGATGAAGCGCATGTTCGCGGAGTACGTGGAGCCCTACGCCCGCGAGCACCTGAGCCGCACCATCACCGTGCAGCGGCGCATACACGTCACGGGGCTCGGGGAATCGGAGATCGACGAGCGGCTGGGCGAGATGATCGAGCCAGGGCGCAATCCCCTCATGGGCACCAAGGTGGCCGATGGCGTATGTACGGTGAGGCTCATGGCCACCGGAGAGACCGACGAGGCCGCCCGGGCCCTCGCCGCGGAGTGCGAGGAGGAGGTCCGCGGCCGGTTCGAGGGCCACGTCCTCGGGGCGGACGACGAGAGCCTCGAGCAGGCGGTGGTGAGCTCGCTCACCTCGAAGGGCCTGAGCGCCGCCGTCGCCGAAAGCTGCACGGGCGGGCTGATAGGCGCCCGCATCACCGGCGCGCCGGGAGCATCGAAGTGCTTCCTGGAATCGGCGGTGACCTACTCCAACAAGGCCAAGACGAAGCGGCTGGGGGTGCCCGCGGAGCTCATCGCCGAGCACGGGGCCGTCAGCTCCCCTGTGGCCGAGGCCATGGCCCTGGGAATGCGCGAGGGCTCGGGGGCCGATATCGCGCTCGCCGTCACGGGTATAGCCGGGCCCGAAGGAGGCACTTCCGAAAAGCCCGTCGGTACTGTATACTTGGGGGTCGCGAGCGAGCGCGGCGCGCGCTCGGTGCACCGGAGGTGCTATCCGCCCAGGGACGCCGTGAGGCGGCGGGCTGTCAACTACGCGCTCTACCTGCTGCTGGAGGAGGCGGCGGCGCTGGAGGCCCAGAAGTAAGATGCCCATGCTGAGCCAACGCTACGGGCTCATCGGAGATATCCACGCCAGCCTGCCGGCGCTGGAGGTGGCGCTGGACTATCTCGACATGGCCGGGGTCGACAAGATCCTCTGCCTGGGCGATCTCGTCGGCTACGGCGCCAATCCGAGCGAGTGCATTCAGAAGGTCCGCGACCGCGTCGACGTCATCTCCATCAGCGGCAACCACGACCGCCAGGTGATCGGCGAGCGCGACAAGCGCATGCGCAAGACCGCTCTGCAGGCCCTCGAGTGGACGCAGGACAACATCAGCCCGAACAACGCCCGGTTCCTCAGGAACCTGCCCTCGGGGCGTGTCGTCGATGACGTCTTCATCATGGTCCACGGCTCGCTCGTCGAGCGCGACGCCTACATCCTCAACGCCAAGGAGGTGGCGCGTAACCTCGAGTGCATGGCGAACGACTTCCCGGAGCTGCGCGTCTGCTTCTTCGGCCACACGCACGTCCCGATGCTCATCGGCACCAAGGCGGTGGTCACGGACCTGAAGAAGACCCGGACCTTCCAGCTCGACCCCGACGACATATACCTGATCAATCCCGGCAGCGTCGGCCAGCCGCGGGACCGTTGCCCGACCTCGGCCTTCGGCATCTTCGACGCCGAGAAGTGGACGATGACCTTCGTCCGCAAGGAGTACGACATCAAGCTCGCGCAGCGGCGGATCATCGAGGCCAACCTGCCCGAGAAGTTCGCGCGCCGCCTCTCCATCGGAGTCTGACCGGAAGGAACACCGTGGCGATCACCCGCAAGGACGTCGACTACGTCGCCCACCTCTCGCGCATCGACATGACAGAGGATGAGGCGGCCGCACTCACGGCGCAGCTCGAGAAGATCGTCGGCTACGTCGACAAGCTTGCCGAGCTCGACGTCTCGCGGGTCGAGCCGCTCGCCTTCGCGACCGAGGCGGGAAATGTCCTCCGCAAGGACGTCCCCCGGGACGGGATCACCCGCGAGGACGCCCTGGGCAACGCCCCGGCCGCGGGCGGCGGCTACTTCCGGGTTCCCCCGGTCATCGAGGGCGGCACGCACTAGAGGGTCGACGTGGGCAACGTGGCATCCGAGATATGGCGACTCCCCGCCCCCGTGATAGCGGCCAGGGTCCGCGCGAAGGAGCTCTCGGCGCTCGAGGTGACGGGCGCCTTCCTCGAGCGCGCGCGCGCCGTCAATCCTGAGATCAAGGCCTTCCTCGAGATATTCGACGACGCGACCGACGCGGCGGAGGCCGTCGATGAACGCATCGCCGCCGGCGACGACCCCGGTCCGATCGCGGGCGTTCCCGTCGCCATTAAGGACAACATGTGCATCCGCGGCAGGCTCTGCGGCTGCGCGTCGCGGATACTCGAGGGCTTCCGGCCGCCCTACACGGCAGATGCCGTCGAGCGGGTCGTCGCCGCGGGCGGCGTACCGATCGGCAGGACGAACATGGACGAGTTCGCCATGGGCTCGTCGACCGAGAACTCGGCCTACTTCACCACGCTGAACCCGTGGGACACAAGCACCGTGCCGGGCGGCTCGTCGGGCGGTTCGGCGGCTGCGGTCGCGTCGGGGGCGGCGCCGCTGGCCGTGGGCTCGGACACGGGCGGCTCGATCCGCCAGCCGGGGGCGCTCTGCGGCGTCGTCGCCTACAAGCCGACCTACGGCATGGTCAGCCGCTACGGCCTCATCGCCTTCGGGTCAAGCCTCGACCAAATCGGGCCGTTCTCGCGCGACGTGGCCGGCGCGGCGCTGCTCATGGACGCCATGAGCGCCCACGACGAGCGCGACGCGACCTCGCACCGGGGCGAGTACCCCGACTACTCGGCGGCCGTCGCAGCGGGCGACCTCGCTGGCAAGAGGCTCGGCGTGCCCGGCGAATACTTCATCGAGGGCATTGACCCCGAGGTCGAGACGCTGGTCAGGGCCGCCATCGGCCGCGCCGAGGCTGCGGGGGCCGAGCTCGTCGAGATATCGCTCCCCCACACCGAGTACGCGGTCGCCGTCTACTACGTGATAGCCACCGCCGAGGCCTCGAGCAACCTCGCCCGCTACGACGGCGTCCACTACGGGCACCGCGCCGAGAAGCCCGACGGCCTCATACCCCTGTACTCGCGCTCGCGAGGTGAGGGCTTCGGCGCGGAGGTGAAGCGCCGCGTCATGCTCGGGACCTACGCGCTCTCGAGCGGCTACTACGACGCGTACTACCTGCGCGCGCTCAAGGTCCGCAACCTCATGAAGCAGGACCTCGACTCCGCCTTCGAGACGATCGACTACGTCGTCTGCCCGACCTCGCCGACCGCCGCCTTCAAGGTGGGCGAGCGCGCGGACGATCCGCTCTCGATGTACCTCTCGGACATCTTCACGATCAGCGCGAATCTGGCGGGCGTTCCGGCCGTTTCGATACCGTGCGGCTTCACGTCGGCGGGGCTGCCGGTGGGCGTGCAGGTGATGGGCAGGCACTTCGACGACGCGGGGGTCCTCGCGGCGGCGGCGACCCTCGAGAGGACCGAGAGCTTCACCGACAGGTGGCCGGAGCTCTGAGAGCACGGCCCAACGGAAGGGATCGAGTGCGAGTCGGCCCGGCATCGAGTGTGACCCGGCGGGCCTTGGCCTGGCGGGCGGCAGAAGTCGGCAGCGTCTGACGCCGCTTTCGACTTGCCGCACGCCACGGCCTCGCCGGGGGCACCGAACACGAGGCACGCCGGGTCCGACTCGCCGGAAACGGATGGCCAAGAAGCTCACCTGCCCATGCGGCCGCACCATCTTCGACATCTCGGAGAAGAAGCCGGGCGACGAGCTCCACTGCCCGTGGTGCTCCAAGACGACCGTCGTCCCCGACGAGAAGACCGGCGCGCCTCCCGAGAAGAAGAAGGACGCGGCCCCTAAGGCCGCCGCGTCCCGCTCTGCCGCCGGGGAGGAGAAGAGCCTCGACGAGCTCCTCGCCGAAGAGGAGGCCTCCAAGAAGCGCCGCCCCGAGGGTCGCGAGACGCGCGAGACGCGCCAGAAGATACCTGGCGTCGGACGCGGCGTCAGCGAGAAGTGGTTCCTGCTGCTCTGGACCTCCGTCCTGGTGACGGGCGTCATCGGGTATTTCCTGACGCGCTCGGTGCAGGAGGGCGGCCACCTCGTCATCGACTGGGACCGGTACCCGTGGTGGTTCTGGGTGATGCTCGTCATTTCGGCGATGCTGCTGGGCCTGCTCCTCCAGATCATCTACGTCCTCATCTTCGTGGTGCGTCCGCGCCGGCGCATGATGGCGCGCTCGAAGAAATCCGGCGGGGCGCCGGTCGACGGCACCGACTGACGCGCGCTCACCCAAGCTCAGCCCCCCCTCGGCACGTGATGGATCGTCCTGCACCTGGGGCACCCCACCCGGTCGCCGGGCGCCTTGCCCGAGATGTTGAGCACGGTGCCGCACTGCGGGCAGCGCATCCTGCCTTTGGCGAGCAGCGCCGAGTCGTCCGCCGCGGGCCCCTCGGCCGAACCCCTGCCGAAGATCCCGGCGATCGACCTGACGAGCCCGCTCGCGAGGCCGGCCCTCGGGCGGCTCGGGTCTTCGTAGAGGATCTTGGCCGCCCCCACGCCGATGATGTCCTTGTGCCAGAGCTCCTTCTGCCCGGCGATCTTCTTCCCGCCGACGCGCGTCCCGTTCGACGTCCCGAGGTCCACCACGACGAAGGCCGTCCCGCGGCGCTCTATGCGGCAGTGCTCCCGGCTGACCTTGGGATCGTCCGCGAAAGTGACGCGGTTCGCGCTGGCCCTGCCGACGGTCACCGCCCCCGAGTCGAGCGAGACGCGGAAGGGCTTGCCGCCGGCGGGCTTGACGAGGAGGCTGGCCACGGCGCGCCCCTCTCTCAGCCGTCCGGGCTCGGGCCCCAGAGGTGCTCGCCGGCCTCGGTGTAGTCGAAGAGCTCCTTCAGGTACGCGGCGAGCTTCTCGTCGGTGGGCCCGAAGCGGTCGGAGTACATATAGCGCTCGAGCTCGTAGCCCATCTCGCCGGCGTTCTGGTAGCGCGCCTCCAGCGGGCGCTCAAGGGCCTTCATGGTGATGCGCGCGAGCTCCTCGGGAATCTCGCCGCGGTACTCCCGCGGATCGGGGATGGGGGCGGACTTGACGTTGTCGAGCGTGTCGTAGACGTCCTCGACCTCGAATATCTGCTCGCCGGTCATGATCTGGTGGAGCACGATCCCCAGGGCGAAGACGTCGCTCCGCAGGTCGGTCTGCTTGTACTCGGCCTGCTCCGGCGACATGTACTCGACCTTGCCCATCAGGATCTCGCCCTCTTTGTGCTGCATGTAGTTGCGGGCCTTGGCGATCCCGAAGTCACAGAGCTTCACCACGCCCTCGTAGCTCATCATGATGTTCTTGGGCGAAACGTCGCGGTGGACGATGCCGAGCAGCTTGCCGTCGCGACCGGCCTTGCGGTGCGCGTACTCCAGGCCGCGGCAGACCCGGCTGGCGATGAAGGCGCCGAACTCCACGGGGAAGGGGCGGTCGAGCTCGAAGTGCCGCTCGATGTAATGGTGGAGAGTCCGGCCGCTCACGTACTCCATGACGATGTAGTACATGCGCCCGAGCTTGCCGAGCTGGTAGACCTGTACGATATGCTCGTGGATGAGATCCGAGACGAGCTTCGCCTCGCCGATGAACATGTTGACGAACTCGTAGGAGTTCGTGAACTCCTCCAGGATCGTCTTGACGGCGACGGTCTTCTCGAAGCCCTCGGCGCCGTACTGGACCGCCTCGTAGACCGAGCCCATCCCGCCCTCGGCTATCTTGCGGATGATCCGGTAGCGGTGCTGTGGATCGGCTATCTCGTCTATGTCGAGGCTTCGCTCGGCCATCTGCCCTCCTCCACGGTCGCCTAATCGTACCTCTGGCCCCCAAGGTGTCAAGCCGATTTGGCGTGCGCGGACCTCCCTGGTCTCAGGGCGGCATGTCAGGACCTCCTTCCCATGCGGGAGCGCGGCTGCGCGAATCTTCCCGACCTCAACCATCGCTCCCTTCTCCCGAAGATACTGTCCCGCAGAGGACGGCCCGACCGCTCCTGCGGCCCCGCTCGCCTCCGCCCGCGAATGTACCGGGGTCCTTTCTCTCACTCTCGAGAACCGGTACCGGATACTGACGGGCCCGGCGTGCCGGCGCGCGCCACCCGGGTTCGCTTGGCGCACCGCCTCCGTCCCGCGTTCTCCACCGGGGCCCCGGACTCCGCCAAGGCACGGCGCCTGGCTCGGCCGGTCAGCCCCGTCCGTCGGCTATCGCATACGCCTCCTTCCGCAATCCCTCCTCCCCCCTGCGCAGCCCGTGGGGACATGATACTCACGCGACGACGCGTGAGCGCACGAGCGCCACCGCGACGAGCTGCACGCGTCCGGCGCGGCGGCGGTTTTCGTGTCCCCACGGTGCTCGAAAAGGGGGACACGTAACGGCGCCGAAGGGCGCGGGGGCGTGTCAAGACCCCCGTCCCCCCGATCGGCCCAATCCGCCCGCAACCCGCGACGTACATGTCCCCCTTTTCTCCTGCTGGGGGGCATCGAGTTAACGTCCCCCCTCACCCTAGGACGTTTTTGTGCATATCCCGTGCGCACCACAGGCGTATACCGGGGCAGCTAAGTCCTTTATTGACGGGGGGTTACGGGGTGTTTTCGCGGGGGCAAAAAAGATTGGAATATACCATGGGGGTGGGTTTTTGGGGCGTGGTGGCGGGCCAGGCCCGGGCGCGGGAGGGACCCCGTGCCCTAACGCCGCGCCTTCGTCGGGCTGGAGGCCCGCCTGCCGCGGCACCTATAAGCGGGCCACCCCCAAACCTTGTATACGTTCCGCCAGCGGTGTAGAATAGTAGCAGGAACCCCGGTTTGCGGGGTATTCTCCACAGGAGAAGAAATGCCCGAGGCGTCAGTCGTGATATCCCGCGCCCCTTCCGGCAGTGCCCGCCGCGCCACGGATCGCAGCCCGGAAGAGCAGCGAACCGCCGAGGACGAGATATCAGCCTCGCTCGCCGCGCAGGGGCTGAACGTGCTGGTGGTGCCGCACATCTACAACCTCCCGGGGGTCGAGGGGATCGCCTCGAGGCTCGCGTCGCTCGCGGGCCCCCTGACGCTGGCATCGTGGCTCCATCCGAGGCCCGCCGAGTGGGTGCTGCGGTACCTCGGCTACGAGGGCGAGGTCGCCTGCGTCGACATCGGGGCCTACTGCTGCGCCGGGACGTGCGTGGGGGCACTGGCGGACCTCATGAAGGGGGCCGAGGGGGCTGGCGCCGGGGCCGTCGAGGAGCTCGAGACCGAGGCCCCCGAGCGCTGGTACCCGGTGATCGACTACTCAAGATGCGCCGAATGCGGCCAGTGCTTCGACTTCTGCCTCTTCGGCGCCTACGAGCGCGACGACGGCGGCCGCGTGAAGGTGAGCAGCCCCGACAGCTGCAAGCCGGGCTGCCCGGCTTGCGCCCGCGTCTGCCCGGCGGGGGCCATCATCTTCCCGCACTACCAGGCCGACGAGGCAATAGCCGGCGCGCCGGGCTGTGAGATCCCCCACGCGCCGCCCGACCGGGATGCGCTCGTCGCGGCGGTCCGCAGCGCCGCCGCCACCGGGTGCGACTGTTCCGAGGCGGTGAAGGAGGCGCTCGCCGGCCGGGGCGGGGCCTGCTCGGCCTGCGGCTGCACGAGCCCGGACGGCATCGACGAGCTCATCGACGCGCTGGACGAGCTGGACGCGTGATGCAGCGCGCACCTTCACGGTTCCCGGCCGAAAGAACGGCGCAGGCGGGCGGTTTGGACGACACGTATGTCTGACGAGGCTACCAGGGGCTTCCCCGTCGTTCTGACGGCGGACCGCACGCTGATGGCGGCCTACAGTCTGCTCATGGACGGCATGGTGAGCGCCTCCCAGACGACCTCGACGCCGGGGCTTATCTGGCGGACGCTCCTCGCGCCGGGAATCAACGGCGGCCTCCGCGCCCGGCAGGCGCCGCTGGGGGTGCGCCGCGTGGAGGCGGCGCTCGTCGCCGGGGGCTTTGGCGAAGAAGACGTGGCCGTCGTGACGCCGGAGGAGCTCCCCCGCGCCATCGGGCCGCGCACGCGGGTAATCGGCCTGTCCTCGGGCGACCCCCTAGGCATCGGCATGAGCAGCTCGACGATGACGGCGCTCTCGGGAGGCGAGATCCTCTGCGGAGCGCAGTTCCGCCGCCTCGCCGGGCGCGCCCGGGCCATCGCGGACGGCCTCGGCCCCGGGGGGCCCCGCGTTGTCATGGGCGGCCCCGGGGCCTGGCAGCTGACTGGCAGCGCTGAGCACCGCGCGCGCCTCGGCATCGACCACGTCGTCTCGGGCTACTGCGAGGACGATATCGCATCGCTCTTCGGCCGCCTCGTCGAGGGCGAAGACACGGAGCCCGTCGTGCGCTGCTCGTACGGGCAGGCCGAGTCGATACCGGCCATACGTGGCGCCACGGTCATGGGCGTCGTCGAGATCAGCCGCGGCTGCGGGATGGGGTGCGACTTCTGCACCCTCGCGAGACTGCCCATGAGGCACCTGGACGTCGATCGCATCGTCGCCGACGTCCAGACCAACCTGGCGGCGGGCGTGAAGAGCATCTCCCTCATAAGCGAGGACCTCTTCCGCTACGGCGCCGCCGCCGCGGCAAAGCCAGCGCCCGAGCGTCTGAAGTCGCTCGTCCGCGCGGTGCGCGATCTCGCCGACGTCCGCCTAATCCAGGTCGACCACGCGAACATTTCGTCCGTGGCCGCCTTCGGCGACGACGACCTGGCCGAGGTGCACGACCTCATGGCCGGCGAGAGCGGCGCCGGAGCGCTCTGGATCAACTTGGGCGTCGAGACGGCAGCGGGCGAGCTGCTCGAGATGAACGGCGGCGCGGCCAAGATGCGCCCCTTCGGCGCGGCCGAGTGGGGCGACGCCTGCCGGGAGCAGGTCCTCCGCGCCTCGCGCTCAGGCTTCCTCCCGATGGTCAGCCTGGTCGTCGGCATGGAGGGCGAGACGGAGGAGCACATCCGCCGGACGATCGCGTGGGTCGAGTCGCTCGCGGACGAGCGCGCGTCCGTCTTCCCCGTCTTCCGCGTCGCCACTCAGGAGGGGGAGGGGGAGGGGGCGGGGACAGGAGCGGGGCGCCACTTCACCGAGAGCGACATGACGCCGCTGCACTGGCGGCTCTTCGAAGTCAGCTACCGCCTGAACTTCAGGTGGATATCGGAGCTCTACGCGCGGGGCCTCGCGGGGGGCGGGGCGGGGGTGCTGCGGCGCGCGCTGATGAAGGTGCTGGGCAAGATCGAGGCAGGCAGGCTCGGCAGGCGCCTCAGGCGCCTGGCGCGAGGCGGGAACGGGCGGGCCGGATGAGCGGCCGCGTGCAACTCGACTACGAGAGCCTCCGCGAGACCTACCGGGCCGCGCGCGAGGAGCTGCTGTCGCTCAGGACCGACGGGGGCTGGTGGGAGGGGGAGCTCTCGGCCTCGGCGCTCTCGACGGCGGTCGCCGCCAGCGCCCTCTCGGTGAAGGAGCCGGGGGCGCGCGCCGACATCCTGAACAGGGCCCTCGACTGGCTCGCGCGCGATCAGAACCCGGACGGCGGCTGGGGCGACTCACCTGAGAGCCCCAGCAACCTGCCGACCACGATGCTCGTCCGCGCGGCCTTCCGGCTGGCCGGAGGCGACGGCGACTTCGCCGGCGTAGTCGAGCGGTGCGAGGGTTTCATCACCTCCCGGGCCGGCGCCACGAAGAGCGAGCGTGCGGACGCCCTCGAGGCGCTCTACGCCCCCGACCGGACATTCGTCGTGCCGATACTCGCGAACCTGGCCCTCGCGGGGCTCGCCGACTGGGAGCGCATCCCGCCGCTGCCGTTCGAGCTCGCGGCGATGCCCCAGTGGAGCCTGCGCGCGCTCAGGCTCCACGTGGTGAGCTACGCCCTGCCGGCGCTGATAGCCGTGGGGCAGCTCCTTCACGCGAAGGGGCGCAGGGGCGGCCCCCTCGCGCGCGTCCTCCGGCCGCTGGTGACCGGCTCCACGCTCAGGACCCTCGAGCGCATACAGCCCGAGACGGGCGGCTTCATCGAGGCGGTGCCGCTCACGGGCTTCGTGGTGATGAGCCTGGCCGGGGCGCTCAGGCCGGAGCATCCCGTGGCGGAGCGCGGGGCGGAGTTCCTCCTGCGGTCGCAGCGCGCGGACGGCTCGTGGCCCATCGACAGCAACCTCTCGGTCTGGGTGACGGCGGGAGCCGTGACGGCCCTCTCGGGGGGCGGGGGGGGCGGGGTCTATTCGGGGCCGGACGGCGAGGCGCTCCGGCGGTGGCTCGTCGAGCAGCAGCACGCCGCCGTCCATCCCTATACGGGCGCGAGCGCCGGCGGATGGGCGTGGACGCACCTCGCGGGCGGCGTCCCCGACACCGACGACACCTCGGGGGCGCTCGCGGCGCTCTGGTCCCTCACGGGCGGGACGGAGACGGAGGCAGAGCGCCGGGCTGTCGCCGCGGGCGTGAAGTGGCTGCTCGGCATCCAGAACTCCGACGGGGGCTGGCCGACCTTCTGCCGCGGCTGGGGCCGTCTCCCCTTCGACAGGAGCGCGCCGGACCTCAGCGCGCACGCGATGCGGGCCATCGGCCGCTGGGCCGCGCGGGGGCCGAAGCGCGCCGTCACGAAGGCCCTAGAGCGCGGATTCGCCTACCTCGCGGCCACTCAGCGCCCCGATGGCTCGTGGGATCCGCTCTGGTTCGGCAGCCAGCTCACCCCGGACGGGACGAACCCCGTCATCGGGACGGCGAGGGTTCTCGCCGCCTGCCGGGACCTCGGGGCGCTGGAGCTCGAGAGCGCCCGCCGGGGAGCCGGGTTCCTCATCGCGGCGCAGAACGCCGACGGCGGATGGAGCGCGGCGGCCGGGCTCGATAGCACCGTGGAGGAGACGGCACTCGCCGTCGAGGCCCTCTGGAGCGGCCCGGGCACGGGGGGCGAGGTGTCGGCGGCCCGCGAGGCGGCGGCGCGAGGGGCCCGATTCCTCGCTGAGCGCGTGGAGGCCGGCGAACTGAGAAACTCCTCGCCAATCGGGCTGTATTTTGCTAGGCTGTGGTATTCCGAGCGCCTCTACCCGGTCATCTGGACAGTCGGGGCGCTCGGGCGGATTCTGGTCACCGGGGCGGCCCGCGAGGCGGCGGAGCGGGCCGCGGCACCTGCGGAGTCTCAGGATGGGTAAGCTTCAAGAGCGGACGTCGGAGGAGGCATCGGCGATCCGGCACGTGCCCGCGGAGCGTGCGGTGCGTGACGGGGTGCGTGCTGCGGCGGCGGCGCGGGCGTCGGGGGTGAGCCGTGCGCGGCCGATGACGCGGGGCGAGCTCGAGTCCGCCGGCAGCGAGGTGCTGGCGTCGTTATCTTTGCCGGAGCGATATCTCGGTTTCGCGATGGTGGCGATCGACAACGAGTTCTGGCGCGAGCAGTTCGAGGCGGTGCCGACGGGCGAGCGGCTGCTGCTTCTTCCACACTGCCTGAGGGATTCACGACACTGCGAGGGCACGTACGACGCGGTGGGGCTCCACTGCGTAGGGTGCGGTCGGTGCGAGCTGTTCGGGCTCAGACGGGAGGCGGAGGAGCTGGGCTACCGGGTGCTGGTCGCCGAGGGGACGCCGGCGGTGGTCCAGCACGTGCTCCGCGGCGAGGTGGACGCGCTGCTGGGGGTGGCGTGCCTTGAGTCTCTAGAGAAGGCGTTCGAGCACGTTGCCGCGCTGGGGATTCCGCACGCGGCGGTGCCGCTGTTGCGCGACGGATGCGTGGACACGGAGGCCGAGCTGGACGTGGTGCGCCGGCTGATGCGACGGAGCTCTGTGCGCGCGCACGAGAAGACGCGGGGGTACGTGCCGCTTCTGCGCACGGCGGCGGAGATGTTCGAGGAGGAGACGCTCGGGCGCCTGCTGGGGCCGGTGACGAAAAGCGGAGTGCGGGAGCTCTCGGCGAGCTTCGGCGAGACGGCGGAGGTGTCGTCCGAGTGGCTTGGCGCGGGTGGGAAGCGGTTCAGGCCGTTCGTGACGCTGGCGTCGTACGCGGCGATGACGCAGGGGACATCGGCGCTGGAGCCGGGCGCGGAGCTGCAGGGAGTGTTCGGCGACCCGGTGAAGCGTGTGGCGCTGGCGATAGAGGTGATGCACAAGGCGTCGCTGGTGCACGACGACATCGAGGACGGGGACGCGACGCGGTACGGGGTCGAGACGGTGCACGTGCGTCACGGGGTGCCGGTGGCGGTGAACGTGGGGGACTACCTGATCGGCTTGGGCTACCGGCTGGTGGCGAGCGTCGCGGGGGACCTCGGCGGCGAGTGCGCGGCGGACATACTGGGGGCGCTGTCGGAGGCGCACGTGAAACTGTGCGTGGGGCAGGGCGCGGAGCTTTCGGAGCGGCGTCGTCGCCCGGACGAGTGGCGGCCCGCGGCTATGCAGGCGGTGTACGCGCTGAAGACGGCGCCGGCGTTCGAGGTGGCGTTCTACGCGGGGCTACGGATGGCGGGGGATGCGGGCCGCTACCGCGAGGCGCTGAAGGCGTACAGCCGCCAGCTCGGCGTGGCGTACCAGGTGAGGAACGACCTGGAGGACTACGAGGAGGAGGGGGCCGCGCGGACGGCGGGCCGACCGGAAGAGTGGAGCTGCCGACCGACGATACTGCGAGCGTTCGCGGGGGCGGAGGCGGCGGAGCGGCTGGCGCGGACGGAGTCGAGCGAGCTGCCGGCGACCGAGAAGCTCTCGGCGGCGCGTCGGATATACGAGGAGCACGGGGTGTTCGAGTCGGCGCGGCGGATGATCTCGGGGTGCCGCGAGCGCGCGCTCGAGCACGCCGACGCCGTCGGCCACGACGTCCTCTCCGAACTCATGCGCTTCGTCGCCAATACGGTGCTGTGAGACATGGTGATCGACGCCCCCGGCTACCTACTGCGTCTAGAATCGGGCATCGCCGCCGGGGCGGCCCTCCTGCCCAACGGCTTCGCCCAGCCCCACCGGGAGTACATCGAACGCTGCATGCTGCCGGACGGCGGCTTCGCGGGCCGGCGCGGCGGCTCCGACATCTATTACACGGCCTTCGGCCTCCGTGCCGCGGCGCTGCTGGGGGTGAGTTCACCCGGCTTCTGGGAGCGCGCAGGCTCCTTCGTGGTGCAGGCCGGAGCGCGCGCGGCGGGCACGGTCGAGTGCTTCTCGACGCTGGCCGCCGCCCGCCCGCTCATCGAGCGCGCCGGGGCGCAGGCGAGCGGCCCTCTGGGGGCCTCGCTCTCGGTGGCCGCGCGGCCCGTGCTCGAGAACCTCTCGCGCGGCGGGCCCTCGGCCGAGGGCCCGGACAAGGAGCCGACGCTCTACGGCACCTTCCTCGCCATGCACTGCTGGGGCATGATCGGACAGCCCATGCCGGACGGCGACGAGGCAGCCCGGTTCGTGCTCGCACACCGGCAGGCGGACGGCAGCTTCTCGGACTCCGGCGCCCGGCAATCGGGGACCAACCCGACATCCGCCGCGGTCGGGGTGCTCTCGGCGGCCGGGGCTCTCGACGAGGAGACGGCGGCGGGCGCGGCCCGGTTCTTCGGCCGGATGCAGGACGGGACGGGGGGCTCTCTGGCGCACGGGAAGGCGCCGGCGGCCGATCTGCTGTCGACTTTCACGGCGCTCGTCGCCGCGGTCGAGGTGCGGGGGCTCCACATGATAAGCCTGGGCGACTGCGGGCGCTTCGCGAGAGAGCTGGCGTGCGATGACGGTGGCTTCCGGGCGGCGCGGCTCGACGACGAAAGCGACGTCGAGTACACATACTACGGCGTCGCCACGATGGGGCTCCTCGCGGGGATAGCGGCGGCCGGCGCACCGAGCCGCTGCCGCTGCGCGGACGAGCCCGGATGCTGCGAGGCCACAGACTAGCGGGGACGCGATGAGCGAAGACAAGGCTGGAGCGGGCGGGCGGCGCCTCGTGCTCGAGGGCGTCTGCAAGGACTTCCCGACGCCCTCGGGGAAGCTCGATATACTGAAGGGCGTTTCGCTGGAGATGGCCGCCGGCGAGTCGGCATCGATCGTCGGGCCTTCGGGATCGGGGAAGAGCACGCTGCTGAATATCATCGGCTCGCTCGACCGCCCGACGGCCGGGACGGTCTCGCTCGACGGCCGCGACGTGACGTCGCTCACCGACGACGAGCTGGCCGCCTACCGCGCACGGCAGGTGGGCTTCATCTTCCAGGACCACCACCTCCTGCCGCAGTGCACCGCGGTCGAGAACGTGATGCTTCCGACGCTGGCGGCGGGCTCGGGCTCAGGCGGCGGGGCGGCGGAGCGGGCGCTGGGGCTGCTGGAGAGGATGGGCCTCGCCGAACGGACGGGCTCCTTCCCTGCGCAGCTCTCGGGGGGCGAGCGCCAGCGCGTCGCCGTTGCGAGGTCGCTGATCAACTCGCCGGCGCTGCTCCTGTGCGACGAGCCCACGGGCAGCCTCGACGGGGCTGCGGCCGAGACGGTCGCCGCCATGCTCGCCGAGCTCGTGGCCGAGAAGGATCTGTGCCTCATCGTTGTCACCCACAACATGGAGCTCGCGGGCAGGTTCGGCCGGGTGCTCACGCTCGACGGCGGGGTGCTGACGGAGGCATCCTCCCGGTGAGGCCCGCAGCGTCCGCGACGAAAGGGGCAAGTTGAACCTCTGGAAGCTCACCACCAGGAGCGTTTCGCACTACCGCCGGTCGGCCGCGGCGGTGGCGCTGGGCGTCGTGGTGGGTTCGGCGGCGCTGACCGGCTCGCTGATCGTGGGCGATTCGATAAAGGGCTCTATGCGCGATATGGCCCTCGAGCGGCTGGGGGGCACCGACTTCGCGCTCGTCTCGCAGGCCGAGTTCACCGAGACGCTCGCCGGTCGCATCGCGGCCCGGGAGGAAGCCCGGGGCGTCGTTGACCGGTGCGTGAGCGCGATCATCATGCCCGGCACCGTCCGGAGCGGCGACTCGAAGACGGTCGTCCCCGGCGTGACGGTGATCGGTGTCGCGGACGGCTTCTTTGAGGTCGCGGGCGGCTCGCGGGGGCCGGGCGGCGCGCCCGCGCGGCCCGACGGCCGGCGCGTGCTCATCAACGGCAATCTGGCAGAGAAGCTAGGCCTTGCCGAGGGGGCTCTCCTGCTTTCGGTCGGCAAGAGGCAGTCCGCCCCCACCGAGAGCATATTCGCGCGCCGGAGCCGGGAAGAGACCGTCC
>Ga0272441_10002882_pt1 | contig 34085 bp, 23 predicted proteins | sample SSMProp6N_FD_193582 | JGI IMG/M metagenome (GOLD analysis project Ga0272441, IMG submission 193582) | Marine sediment archaeal communities from Little Sippewissett salt marsh, Falmouth, MA, United States - SSM-Prop-6N | ecosystem: Environmental > Aquatic > Marine > Wetlands > Sediment ... | reverse complement strand
ATGACATGGCGCAGAGGATGGGTCCTGACATTCTCAGGGTTGATTAATCCCTCATCGAGTTGTTGCTGAACGAGAGTGTGATCCTCGGTGAGTTGTTCCAGATGACCGTTTCGTGCGCGATACGTTCGGCTGTCTCCCACGTGCCCGAGCACAAATCCGTCAGCAGAAAATGCGAGGAGTTCTGCCGTGCAGCCCATTCCTTTGTGGTCCTGATTTTGTGCGACATGCTCCAGGATTCTTTCGTTTGCAAAGCTGAAAACCTTCTGGATAAGCAACAGAATTTCGTCTTCGGTATTATTGGTGTGCTTTGAAAATATCTCTAATGCGGTATCAACGAAAATCCTGCTGGCAAGTTCGCCTGCTGCGGCGCCGCCCATACCATCTGCCGCAAGACAAAACCCCATTTCGGGACTGACGATGAATGCGTCTTCATTGTTCCCACGCTTCAGGCCAATATCCGTTTTTCCGGAAAAAATTCTTTCGTACACGATGCGTTCTACCCGTTGCACGTTATTCAGTATTCGAGATGTCGTTCTACTCTTTGAAATGCTTTTTCAGAAAGACGACCAGATCCGATGCATCGAAGGTTATCTTATGTGCTCTTTTAAAGCCAGCCAGGTCAGCGTATAGGGCCGACGCACTCTGATATCGTTCTTCTTTTTCTTTTTCCAGACATTTCATCACAATACGGTTTATTTCTTCAGGAATCTCCGGCATCACACTGGTGAGGGGGGCAATATCCGTTTTGGGAATTGCGCGGATTGCCTCGAAATCATTCTCGAATCGATACACCCTCTTCCCGGTGAGCATTTCGTGAAAAACAAGACCCAATGCATAAATGTCAGCTCTATGATCCACCGGTTTGCCGAGCACCTGTTCCGGAGACAGGTACGCAAGTTTTCCTTTGATTTCTCCTGCCTGCGTTAAACTCGGCTCTGAACTTGCTTTTGATATTCCAAAATCGGTAATTTTTACCTCGCCCTGGTAGGAAATCAAAATGTTCTGGGGGCTGATGTCTCGATGGACAATATTAAGTGGTTCTCTCGATTCGTCATCATGTTTGGTATGCGAATAATTGAGACCCTTACAGGTTTCCGAAATAATAAAGATGGCGTGGTCAACCGGCAGGCCCTGCTTCAGGGAGGAAAGGATTTCCCCGAGGTTTTTACCGTCGATGAATTCCATCGCAATGAAGTATGCTTTATCAATTTGCCCATAGTCAAAGATCTGAACCACATTAGGGTGTTGCAATAACGCAGCCACCCGTGCCTCCCGGGTAAACATCTTAATAAAGTCTTTGTTTTCCGCCAGGTGTGGCAGAATTCTTTTCACGGCAGCTTTTTTCCGAAATCCTCCGCCCCGGATGTAATCTGCCAGAAACAATTCGGCCATACCTCCCTGTGCTACTTTTTCTTTGAGCACATAAGGGCCGAGTCGGGTCATGCTTTCAATCTCTTTTTGCGTCTTAAGGGCCCTGGTCTTGGCTGAACGGTCGAATGTGAACAGGATGCCGAATATCAGGACAGTAATGAGAAGAACCCCTGACAGGTAAAAGTTCCTTGCACGATTTAAAGAAAGATAAAAATCAGCTGTAGTGAATGAGATATAAACCTTTCCAATCTCTACGTCAGCGAAAGTTATATTTTTTAAAAAACTGATAACAGGTGCTTTGTCTTCTGAATTTGCAACGATCAGTACCTCGTCGTCAGTCGTTACGATCGGTGTTTGATTTTTCAGCGGGTCAAATGTTCGATCCATTATCTCCGAGCCAGTTTTCGCCAGGATGACATTTTCATGGTCGAGTATCGCCGCAAATTTCACGCCCTCCATTTTTCCCAATTCTCTGAGTTCAATGTTGAGTGCGAGGATATCTTTCTCTAAAACGAAGGGTCCGCTTTTTGTTGCCAAGTCTGCAGTAACCGACGTTCCCTGCTGATAAAAGGTGTCTTTAGTATTTGAAATAGTTGAGTGATAGATAAAATAACCGGCGGCATTCACAACAAGCCATACAGCCAGACAGATAATAAATAATCGTTGGCTTCGACGAAAAAAATCATTCCCGAAAAAAACTTTCGCAGTCTTATTGAATATGCTCGTCGTAAAGGCCTTTATTTTTACTGCCGTTATTATGGCTATATTGTTCACAGACATGACACCCCTCCTGATACAATTTCTGCCAAACTTCAGATAACCGGCTCATGAACAATCTCAGCTAAATACGAAATGACATGTTGTATACCCGGTAAGAAGCTATTAGTATGAAGCATTCTGCCACATCGATATTTTGATTGTTGTATTTAATGTCCGGGGCCATTTCACGAACATTGGGTTGAGTTTGTCTGCATGTTTATTCCGAAGGAAATTACTTTCCCTTCGCAGTACAACAGTGAAATTATGGGGATGTTATTTGACATCTCCTTCCGGTGAAAAGACAAACCTGCAATTTTCCTGTGAAGCATAGCCCCCAACCTGTGCAAGTGTAGATAAAACTAATATAGCGACAATTAATTGTCAAGTAATTTAACTGACTGAATTTTATCATCATACTATTCGATTATCATGGTTACTTTACACCGGCAACAATCACCTTGACACCTGTGAATCATCTTTGACACAATACGATAAGGATAGTCATCTTGATAACAACATAAGGTTTTTCATTGGGTTATTTATCAACACTCTTGAAAAAAACCATAACTTGTGATAGAAATCCGTGGAATGTCTGAATAACGGTGACGTATCTTTCCAAGCACAATTGCTCAGTCAAGGCGCCTCTTTAGAGCCTGCTGTTCAACTACTCGTCAATATCCATGATTTTGCAGTCCTACAGGGTTATGTTGCCATGATATTGATATATTTTCTGTTCGCGCGATATCCGGCACGCCGGCTTTGCAGACGCATGGAATCCATTGCTCTTCATGCCCTCATCGTTGCAGGCAGTGGGGTGTTGTTATGTTCCTGCGCGCCAACCATGGACATCACTCGGATTCTGGACGCCCCCGTGTATCGTTCTGAAGACTATATTGTGTATACACTTCCTGGTGAGACGACACCTGGTGCACTGGCTGAACGATTTTTGGGAGATAAAAACAAGTCATGGATGATCACTGAAGCCAATCCTGACGTCTCATTCAGCCCAGGTCGATCTATCGTCATTCCACTTAAATATAAGAACAAAGGAGGGATATACGAGGGGGGCTTTCAGACTATACCGATTCTCACCTATCATCGTTTTTCCGATACATGCACTTCGCCTCTTTGTGTGCCGGCCCGTGTCTTTGACCAGCAAATGCGTTATCTGAAGGAGAATGGCTATCATGTCGTTACTCCGGAGGATCTCCTCGCATTCCTGGAATATCGTCGAGGTCTTCCCAAAAAATCAGTGCTGATTACCATGGATGATGGCTATCGTTCTGTTTACAAAATTGCGTATCCGATCCTGAAAAAATATGGGTTCACGGCGACTGTTTTCATTTATACCAGTTTCGTCGGCGTTTCCAACATGGCAATAACATGGAAACAGCTCAGAAAATTAAAAGCGGAAGGTTTCACGATCGGTTCGCATACGCTTTCACACGCGGACCTCACAAAGAAAAAAGACGGTGAGACTGAAAACGACTTCCTTGCCCGGGTTACAAAAGAACTTGTCGAGTCCAAGAAAATTATCGACAGAAAACTCAAACAGGATACGTTTAGCTTTGCGTATCCTTACGGACGCTACGATCAGATGACATCCCAGATTGTGAGGGAAGCAGGATACAAAGTTGCAATGTCCGTCAGAAGGGGAGGCAACCCGTTTTTTGCAGATCCCCTGTCATTAAAAAGAGACCAGATTTTGAAGAGGGATTTACGGACATTCAAATCAAGATTACGAACATTTAACAATTTATGCTTAAAGTGAGAAAACCATGAAAATCAAGAGTAGAACCATTTGTGCTGTTATCGTGCTGATCATGATTGGGGGGTGTGCAAGTCTCTCCACCAAAACTCCGGAAGACCAATATATGGCAGAAGCAGTAAAGTACGAGAAACAGGGAAATATGGTTGACGCCTTGGAACAGTACACGCTTGCACTGACAGTAAATCCCGAAAATCAGGCAGCAAAGGAAAAAAGCACAACGATAGAGCGAGAGCTTAAGATACAAGCAGATGAGCACTATCATAAAGGTGTGATATATCACAGGAAGGGACAATACAAAAATGCGCGGAAAGAATTTTTAATTTCTTTGCGTTACAATCCGGAACATGCAGGGTCCAAACGAATGATGATTGTGTCAAAAAAAGATGTGGAGCAGGCGAAACGGTACATTTTACATACCGTTCAACCGGGCGAGAGTATCTCCAAATTGGCGGATCGTTATTACGGGGATCATCGAAAGTTTCACCTGATCGCGGAATACAATGAGCTGGAAGACGCAACCAATGTCAAAGTCGGCAAACAGATCAAAATTCCGGTCATAGAAGGTGTCCCGATCATTGCTGACGTGACGGAGATTCACGCTGATTCCAAAGAGCAACTCGACGCAACGTCGAAAGAAATTATCATTGTGAACAGGTTTGTAACGCATACCATTCAAAGAGGTGAAAGCCTGTCAAAGCTGGCAAAAAAGTATTACGGTGATTACAAAAAATTTGACCTCATTGCCAAATTCAATGGTGTGGCAGATATCCGGGATGTGAAGGTCGGTCAGGAAGTACGAATACCCGAGGTGAAGGGTGTGCCATTTTTGATAAAGGCAGACGCCGTTGAACCGCAACAAACGGAAGTCTCTGTTGCTGCTCCGGCAGGCGCACTGCCGGAAGAAGAGGTAGAAGAAGAGCCCGAGGCGCAGGGTGAAGAACCAATGGTAGAAGATCAAGCAGCAGCGTACAGGGACCTTGGCATTGAATTGTTCAATAGCCAGAAATATGAGGATGCGATTAGCGAACTTCAGAAAGTTTTAAATGTAAATCCGGAAGACGAGGATGCAACAAAGTATCTCTCAATGGCATTTTTTGAAAAGGGAATACAATCCAGCAAGGATGATGCCTATCAAAGGGCAATTGAAGAATTTGAGGCATCGTTGCGGTACGATAAGAATTGCGAAAAGTGTAAAGAGTATATTGAAAAAAGTAAAGAGATCTATAAGGATATCCATTACAACAATGGTTGTTCCTGTTTTGGAAACGAAAAATTAGCAGATGCTATTCGGGAGTGGGAACTTGTGTACGCTATGGATCCCGGCTATAAAGACGTCGAGCAGAATCTCAAAAAAACGAGAAAGCTCCTTGATGCACTGGAAAGCATTAAAAAAAGTAAGCATCAGTAAGGTTAATACGAACTGGTTCAACTCCGTGTCAACCAATCGCACATCATGACATTATGATCATCACGCTGTATGACGATGATATTTTCGATTGGGAGGGGTGCCACTTCGTTTTGTAAAGTCGATGTTTCGAAAATCGGGTGAAATATGACAGGAAGACAAACAATCGTCGCGCAGCTCGTTCACATAGAAGGTCCGTTAAAAGGCACAATACAGGAATTTCCTGATTCGGAGATAACCATCGGCCGCAATCCCGCCTGCCAGGTCCGGTTTCCGAAGGACCTGACAATTATTTCACGCAACCATGCCCGAATTGTTCGAGAGGGCAATCGGTTCAAATTAATTGACGGAAGCACCAACGGAACCCTGGTCAACGGCAAGTGGATAACCGAGGCATTTCTCAAGCCGGGTGATGTGCTGATCTTTGCCGAGGGAGGGCCGAAGCTGAGTTTCCTTACCAAAATTGTGGACAGCCCGGAGCCGACATCACAAGATGACCTGCTCCACACACCGCTCGCCCGGCAACCAGAGCCCGTGCAGCCAAATTCGCCGGCGCAGCATTTTACCAACCCGGATGACGGATCGACGAGGTCGATACAGAAAGTTCAGGTGCCGCTCGTCATACAGTATGGTCCCACCCTGCAGTCATTCAGGGAACTGCCGGTGACGGTCGGCAAAAACACCGGCTGTGATTTTGCCGTGGATCATCCCGAAATCATGGATCGGCATGCACAATTTTTCTATGATGGGGATCAATACTGGGTGAAGGATCTGACCGGCAGAAACCTGGTTTCCATCGGCGGGCAGCCTGTCGGTAGTCAAGCTCCCCTTAGTCCTGACTGCCTGCTTTCCTTAAGCCCCGGTGGGCCAACCTTCCGGTTTCTGGGCGGGGGCCGCCTGGCGGAGCACGATGCACCGCTGCCGGAGTAAAACGTCGGCAGGGCAGGCGAATAATCCTCAACAGAAATAACTGCACATTCGGCATTGATAGCCGGTATCACTATTCGGGGAACGACAATGGAACATTCACACGCAACCCAGACATCCGAAGCGAGGCTGAACTGCTGCCGGGGAAATCCGGCCCCCTCATTTGTAGTCGACGGCTGGAATCGGTTTATGCATTTTCCGGAGCAGGCCAGAAATGACTTCCTGAGTCTACTTGCGCCGGCTATGATGGAACCCGCCGATCCGGAGAATAGAACGAGAGTCGGAACCTTCTGTAACGGATACGGGCTTGCGGAGGACGCTGTGGTCGTCGCCATGCGGAGTTGCAACTTTCTGCTCCGTCAGGCGAGTATGCTGGATCTCGATGCGGATGCGTTTCGGCAGGATCTTGCAGACCTTTCCGGGGGAGACCCACAGGCGGCAGGACCGATTCTTGCGAATTACAATGCGGCCAAGGCCGATCTGCGACTGCAGATCCTCCGGGAAACTCTTGCCGATCACGGGAATGTTCTCGTCGGACTGGACTGGCGGGTGGACAATGTCACCACTTCCGATCGTGGCGTAAAGTTGAACTCCGACGTGGTGTTTCTCACGCTGCGTTACCGGGACGGTAACAAGGCCGAACGGATTACCCTCCAGCTTACGCCGGAAGCCGTAAAGGAACTCAGACTCTTTTGTGAGAAGTTTACCGTTTGATTCTGCATCGGTACGAGTTCGCAGCGCATAAGACAGGACCGAAGCACCCGGAAAGTGTAGAAGACTGGAATATTATGTTTTTTCTGCCCAGAGACGGTTAAATCCTGGCCACGTCCACCGAAACATTCAGCCCGTGACTCCCACCGCCGGTAAACATACCTTTCAAAGGTGAGACATCGTTATAATCACGACCCCAGGCGGTTGTGATGTAGCCTTCAGGGGGTGTGCGACCGACCGTGGGATCGAAATCGACCCAGCCGGACGCCGGGTCATACACGGAGAACCACGCATGGGATTCATCGGAGGCAATCCTGTGATTTTCACCATGGAGGGCCGCCGTATCGAGGTAGCCGCTGACGTATCGTCCCGCCAGACCCAGTGACCGGAGGCAGGCGATGGCAAGGCGAGCGAAGTCCTGGCATACCCCGCGCCGTTGCGTAAATACTTCATGCACTGTCGTTGTGACGGTGGTTGACCCGGGATCGTAGATAAAGTCTTGATGAATCCGCTGCATAAGGTCGAAGGATGCTGCCATGATAGGGCGCCCCGGGGTGAATGAAATCAGCGCGTACTCGGCCAGTTCGGGACCGGTGGCGATAGATTGAGAATCCGCCACGAACTGACGGACCTCAGATATGTCTTTGCTGTCTTCATTATCCAGGCGGTGGCGGACCTCATCCCAGGGAGACGAGGTTGCTCGCTCCTGATTTTGTGACTGCTCAATCTGTACGACACTGATGGCTGTGACTGCAAGTGTCAGACACTGGGTGGCAACTTCGAAGTAACTCACGTTGTTGCCGAAGGTATCGGTGTACTCGCGTGTCATGTCGGCCAGGGGGCGAATCACGAGTTGGTGGAATTCGCAGTGCTGGCAGGGCAGGTTTCGGGGCTTCAGGTGCGCTTCAGCCTTACACGGCGATACCGTGTTGTCAAAGCTGTAGGTTGTGGTATGGACGATACGATAACGCTTCATGGAAGACAGGCTTCTATCATACTATAATCAATATTCTCCCCCCGGATGGGGGAAAACTAGCTCTTCATAACTACTTCACACCGGAGGCGTAGGAACTATAGGGATGCCCAGTCGACTATAGGTCACGGCGTATTCCGGTATAGTTTCATAAATTCCGTGCTCTTCAATGGAATATGACCGGTGCCACGGCCCGCGTATCATTTCAATATCATTACCTTGAACTGGGCCGGTGCGAGCGTCATTCCCGGTGCGTTCATGCTCATTCCGTTTTGCCCGGTGGGGCTGGTCATCTTGGTGGCGGGGGCCCCTTCGTAGATAACTCCGAAGGATCCCATAAGGTGCTTGCAAGGCCCCATCATCATCCCGGAGGCCACACCCCCAGCGACCCCTGCGTTATCCCCCTGACTTATGGGAATCTGCGTCATCAGATTGTGGGCGGGCATACAGGACAGGTAGATTTTTTTACAGGCCGTTGCCGGATTAGCCGTCAATCCCATAGCCATATTCGGGTAAGGAATCGGAATGGGTCCGACGGGACTGGGAGTAAGGCAGGTATCGGGAAACCCGAAATTCAAGCCCCCTAACTGGCAGTTTGCAAACATGGTCTCACCTCCTAACCCATAAGAATTTTGTCACCGTCTATGCGGACATCCTCTTCGGCAGTCAGGACGGAATACTTGCCGCGAAGAGACATGAGCTTCTTGACGAAATAACTGAGCTGCCCGGCCCTGAGTTGGTCCAGTTCCTCGACCCAGCGGTAGGATCGTTTGACTCGCTGGGATACCCGGTCAAAGACGGAATCACAGGCCTGGCCAATCAGCTTTATTCTTTCAATCTGGCCCTCTAGGAACATACCGAAGAAGGAGAGGTGTTGAATACTGACTTCTGCCTCCATGGAGTTGACCGAAAGTTCCGCAGAAACCATCGAGGTGTCTTTCGCCGTAACCAGATCGATGCCCTCCTGGGCGGCAACACTGAAACGGCCGTCTGTGGTCTTCACTTCCACATCGCCGTCAAACATAAGGGTTGAAGGTCCTGCTTCCGCTCTTTCAAGAACGCCAAGGATGTAGCATCGTCCCGATTCGGTCTGAGAAATCAGAACCGTGTCTCCCGGCAGGGGTTCCACCAGGCAGTTGACTGATTTTTTGGCCGTCAGCACCCCCAACGCAGTTTCAACCGTGAAGAAACGACCTTCCGAGCCGGTAACAGAGCAGTATTCCAAAAACACGGGTTCCCTGTTTACAAGTCGTGCCAGATTATCCATTGTTTTTCTCTCCTCATATAATTGTAAAAGTATAATTTCATAACTCCACCTTCCAGTCTTCGGCCTCGGCACGCTCCGTGTCGGTGCCCAGGGCCTGCGCTCTGCCTGCGGCATCCCACCGGGTGTGTTCCTCGGTGATCCGGTGCAACTTGGCTCGAAAGAGCCGGGCCTGCGACATGTCCGCACCGGACAGGTCCGCATGGGAGAAGTCGCAGTAGGTAAGGTTGGTTCCCACGAAACGGGCCGCCCGGCAGACGGATTTTTCAAAGATACTGGAATCCAAGTCGGCCCCGCTGAGGTCCGCCCCGGTGAGATCCGCCTCACCGAACGTCGTCTGCCTGAGAAACGCCCCGTTGAGACTGGCCTTGGTCATTTTAGCCTGCATAAATATGGCATACTGGGCCTTTACCCGATCCAGAACCGCCTCAGTAAGATTGACTTCCATGAAGTTGGCCTGGGTCAGGTCGGCTCCCGTGAAGTTTACCCCGGACAGATCGGCACCTTTGAACTGCACCCCGGTAAACTGCATGCCACTGAGATCCATGCCGGACAGGTTCGTGTTCAGCATCATGGTCAGTTCAAATTTGGCCCCGGTAAAGACGGTGCCCTCAAAGACGGCGTCCATCATAATGGTCTGTTTGAGGTTTGCGTCGCTCAGATTCGCGCCCTGGAGTTTGGCCTCGTGCATAAATGTGCGGTCAAGACTGGTGTTCGAAAGATCGGCGTTTGTGAGAGTGGCCGAAATCAGGGCGGCAGTGGTCAGGTCCGCACCGGACAGGTTGGCTCCGGTCATGTCGGCTTCTGTCAGCTTGGCATTAACCATGTCGGCATTTTTCAGGACAGCACCAGTCAAACTGGCGTTGATCATGACGGTTGAGCGCATGATAACGCCGGTCATGTCCGCGCCGGAGAAGTCGGGCGTGGTGAAAATGGACTCCCGGAGGTCGGCCCCGCGCAGGTTTGCCCCCTGGAACCGGACCTCTTCGAAGATCCCGCCGGAGAGGTCAGCGCCGGTCAGGTCCGTGCCTGAAAGATCGGCTTTCTCAATGACTTGTCCCTCTTTGATAGTATTAATCAGTTCTTCCCTTGTCACCTGGCCTCCAATCAGCGATTTTGGTCATTTTGAGGTTTGCGTCCCTGAAATCGGGCTCTCCCACCACCGCCCGCATGACTTCAGCGCCATATAGATTCGCCATCCTGAGATCGGTCCTGACCAGTCTCGCACTCTTGAGGTTGGCCTCCATCAGGTTCGCGCCGGTTAGTTTGGCATCGCTTAGATCAGCTTTTATAAAGTTAGCCATTTTCGCACTAATCCCGGTAAGATCCGCATTCGTAAGGTTTGCCTGCATGAGGTTTGCGTTGTTCAGGCTGGCCTTTACAAACAATGAATTGGTAAGGTCGGCTTCCATCAGGTTGGCATTGTCAAGCACGGCGCCGCTGAAATCCGTTCCTTTAAGGTTTGCGTTCTTCGGAAAACGTACGTTTGTGAGGTCTGCATCTTTAAAGACAGCATTTTCGCATGAGGCTTCGATAAAATTTACACTCTGTGCCTTCGCTCCTGAAAATTTTACACCATCCAATATTGGCTTGATAAAGTGTGACCCGGTCAGGTCTGCGCCGGAAAAATCTGCGCCGGAAAAATCGGTTTCTAAAAAGGTTGCCTCGGTCAGGCTTGTGTGTGACAGGTTCGTCGTATCAAAGGTCGCCTCCATCAATTCGACCTTATCAAGGGTGGTGCCGCTGAAATCTGTGCCGGTCAGGTTGCTTTTTGAAAGAATGCCTTCCGTGAGATCGGCATTTTTTACTTCAGCCTTGGTGAGATTTGCACCTCCCAGACAGGTTTCATGCATATTTGTGCTGTTCAACCGTGCCCCGGAAAGGTTTGCCCACGCGAGGACTGCCTCTGAAAGATCTGCGCCGGTAAGGTCCGCCCCTGAAAGGTTTGCACCTTCAAGGTAGATGCCGCGAAGGTCAGCGTTTTGAAGATCCATCTCGCTTAGATCGACACCGGCAAAATCCTTTCCCTCAAGACTCTGACCCTGGGCATGCACAGCAAAAAACTCATGCTTCAGCCGTTGTGCCTCTTCAGGGAAAAGGGGCTCAGGCTCCGGAACGTGATGGGCTGTTTTTCTGTATGCCTCTTTTGATTTTTCCTCTGCAAGCTTGAGCTTTTCAATCATTGCAGGATCGTCCGGATCAAATTTCTTGATCTTTTCAATCATTGCAATTATCGGGGATGTTTCCCCAGAAGGTTGTGCTTTCGCCTGGGCCACTGCCGTATTATAGTCAATTCCGAGCCTTGCGCAGGCCTCGTGTACCCGTTTTTCAACGGCGTCCTTTGACTTTTTTAGCTTTTCTATTGTAGTATCGGCGGAAAAAACGGGCCGTTTAGGTTGTTGCCTTTTGAGTTTTGCCATCATTTTTTCATAGTCAAGGCCCTGTTTTGTGCAAAGATCCTTTATCTTTTTTTCCGCCTGCTCTTTTCTGGCCATGGCGTCGGCCATCGCCTTGTCCTTTCTGGTTAAGGCATCCGCTTCTCTATCTTTCATGAATTTCATGAGCGCTTCAGGGTCAAGATTGGTGGGATCCATTGCCGGCATTTCAGGGGCTGGCTCCGGCGGGGGCGGCGGTGGCATCACGTCGTCAGGGTTCAACCCGGCCTTCTCCATCGCTGCTTTGGCCTTTTCCATGGCCTCAGCCTTTTTTGCTTCAGCCTTTTTTTTCTCCTTTTCCACCCTTTTCCTTACATTTGCTTCCAGGACACTGTCTTCCTTCTGTCCCTCTTGCATCAGTGAGGCAAGGCCCGATTTTTCACCCGGGGGGATGAGGTCCTTTTCCTCGATCATATAGAGATATCCCGTTTCCGCATCCAGCCTTTTGAGGAGCGCCTCTTGGTAATGGGCGACGGATCGGGGTTGATCAGTAATCCGTTCATAGGCGACAAGCATCTGCAGAACATCTTCCGAATCATCCATTCCGATTTCTGCCACGCCTCGCCAGACGGTTATCCCCTTTTCCGCATGGGGGAACAGCCAGACCGTATCAAGATTGGTCTTGATTTCTTTAAATTCTTCACCCTCTCCGGTTTGCTGGTTAATGAAGCAGCGCGACTTGAACCCCGGAAGGCTGGCCTGCATGCGCGGCTTTGCAGGGTGCATCCCCTTGATCTCAAAACTCTCATCACCGTTGAAGAAACCGTCGAGCCACTGGTCAGAAGGTGCTGCATTGAAATAGGTATAATCAATATCCTCTGCAAGGCCGGGAAAGAGGCTGTCGAGCCATTTTTGATCGTAGGTTCCCACCTTGTCCATGCGCTGGGGCCAGGTCAGATCGATCGGGCCGAAGCCGGCAGGCTCCGGCTTTTTCCCGGGTGAGTCGATGAGATTGCGAGGGTCCTCGATGTTCGGCAGGGAACGGATCGTACCCCCCGTATCGGTCTTGACAGCGGCATGTCCCTTGCCCAGCGGATTTTTCCTGTACTCAGGTCCACCGAAGGCATTCTCGTAGGTAATTGCCATTTCCCTGAAGGACAGGGGATCGGAAATGGTCTTGAAAAAGAGAAACCGTCTCTTCCAGAACCGGTCGCCGAAGACATACAGGGTTTTGTCGATCGGTCCGATTTGAAGACCGACCTCACAGGCGGGAATCGGATTACCCTCGGGTGCGAAGCACGTGCCGACAGCGAGAACTTCTCCTTTCGGCTTGGGCATGCACATGTCGAGCATGGCGTTCTTGCCCAGTTCCGAGGCTGCGAATTTCCAGAGATCAGGCTCTGAGAGCAGGGAAGGCGAATCGAAAGAGAAATAACTGAGGATTACCGTGCACAGATAAAACTTCCTGTCCGCTTCAAAGGTTTTGTATAGGAGACTCTGATTTAAGGGTTTTATTATTTTCATCTCTGTAAATTGTTATCTATATTTTTAAATGTTCGTTTCGATTCGGGGTGAATCTATCCATTGAGTTTTAAGTCAGCAAAATTAATTGCGACTGTATTCGTAGCTATGTCAATCATTTTGTTTTCCAGAACTGTATCGCAATTCACAAGTTTTAGGCCTTTTCGTTCAAACTCAGGTGCCCACCCGAGCTTTAACGTTGCGCTTGCAGCTATTTCTAAACACAATGCCAAGGTTATTTCTTCTTTTATCCCCGCAAAAAGTGACAAGGCGTGTATTAATGAAATCTCCTCTTGAGAACCTACGAATAGCTCAAATTTATGCAATAATGAAATTTCCTCTTGGGAACCTCCAAATGTCTCCAATTTATGACCTCCATAAAAATCCTCGACAGATGCAAAGCTAGCGGAAAACTTATGTCCATAAAAGTATTCTTCCGCTGGCCCGTAGTGTGTTTCTTCGACGCGTCCGTGATGTTCCGAATATGCGTTTCCAAAGGTATGTTCTTGCGTGTCGCCGTAATGCCACAAGAAATCATCGGAAAATGTGGTATTGTCCTCCAATTTGTTTATTACGTTCAGCTTACGGCATTTCAGGGTTATATCCTTATTATCACCGGCGTCGAGGATGATGCCTCCACCCGTCATCTCGATTTTCACATCGCCATCTATTGCCTCAAACTTATGGCAGCCGTACGTCTCGTAAAATTGCTCACCTTCTACAGCAACTGTTCTTTTCCGTGCGTTCTCGTTTTCTGCATGCTGCAGGATTATTCTGGTTACCGCATCTTCCTTTTCGTTCCAATTGCTCACATTACCAGCCAAGGCTGATCCGGTGTACGTATAGATATCGGGATCCATGGTTCCTTTGATGTGAGTAATAAAGTCATCTTGGTCTGAATATTTATTCTTTGGATCACGGAGATATTTAATAATGTTCGTAATGTCAGTATCTATCAGCATCTTTTTCTCATACTCGGTTTTACCTTGAAGAATTTTAATTCCACCGAAATCGCTTTGTTGCCCTTTTTTCAGAATATCAAGCGCATCTTCTATTTCATCAATGGTATCATCTGATAATTGAAATTCCAGCGGAGAGTCTCTGTCATCATCAAGTATCACCGTTTGATTGTCATACGATTCCGCTGCATACTTGCCTTTAGTAAATATTCTTATCCCCACGGTCGGGTCTTGATCTTTTATAAATCTGTCAATATATCGCATCTGCTGTTGCTGCTGCGGAAGCCGTCCCTGAAAGCCTGTCCCGTATTGATCCGTGACGGTCCCGAGGCCTGCCTTCCACTGGCTGCTTTCCGTCGTGTCTTCATGATGTGTGTCAACGGTCGAATGACATTCCTGAGGCGTATTTTTCGTCCCGTTTCCATCGTTTTGATACTGCTGTTGACGCTGGAGTTGCGGGCCGCCAGTCTTCTGAATCGTTCCGCCGGGTCCCGGGCCGTCATTGAACTCGAGAAAACTGCCGCTGGCGGTCTTGATCACGTTTTTCGTGGAATTATCCGCCGTGACCACACTCGGGTTCAGGGGGTTGGGGACGGTGCCGACGATGATGGGCCGGTCGGGATCGCCATCGATGCAGGTCCAGATGACCTCGACATCTTTGTGCAGCGGAAAATGCATGCCGTGTGAACCGCCCCCGTAGGGCTGAGCCATGCGGACAAACCGGGAGGCCTTCCCCTCGCCGGAGCCGCTGAGATCGAAGGGCATGATCACCTTGTAGCGTCCCTGGTTGTCAATTTCCGCCCGGTCTTTGAGGAGCGCCGCATCGACATGGGCATTCATGATGCCGTACATGCGGGGTTTCGGTGTCTTCCGCTCCGGTCTGAAGGGCACGTCCGAGGCGATCGTCGTAAAGGTGTTGCGGTAGGTGAGGTGGTCACCTTCGTTGTTGCCCAGACCCGACACACCGGCGACCGGCTGGGTGCCATCATGCTCCACACCGGTGATTACGTATTCTCGGTTGAAGTCTTTCCGGAAGTGGCCCTCGAGGGTATACCGATGACCCGGGAGGAATATGCTGCAGTCGCCTTCTCCCCTGAAGACGGCCTGGCGGCAGCGTATCTCTTCGGCGCGTATTTTTGCCAGTGCCACGCCTTCTTCCGGCGTTTTGAAGTGGTTGCCGTATTCGGATATCAGTCCATGTCCCTTGCCGTCCACGTCGGCTTCTCCCTGGAGCGGCACATGGGGCGTCCGGTAGTTGTAGTCCTTTAGAATCAATTTTTTCGGCATGCGCCGGTGCCGGCAGGATAGCGCCCGGATCGACTCTTCCTCCGCAATGACCATGCCCGAGGGCGAATGATAGGGGATCGTAGTTTCACCGGCTATGGCGGAAAAATGGATGTTGTCGTCGGTGATAATGATCTTTTCCTTCTCGTCGTCGTGCTCAAAAAAGTAGAAGATTCCCTCGTGTTCCATAAGCCGCGAGATGAAATTCAGGTCACTCTCCCGGTACTGTACCACGTACTCGCGTTTCTGATATTTCCGGGTGAGTCGCAGTTCGAAGTCTTTCGTTGTCAGGTTCGCCGCGGCAAGGCCGGCGGGCCCCTTGTCTTTTGAACCCTTCAATTCCTCCTCGACGATTTCCGGGACTGATTTATCCTGGTAAATCTGGTTCTGCTGGCTCATGGAGAGCAGCCACAGGCGGGGTACCAGGACGGCCCGGTAAAAATGCAGGTCAAGGGAGGTTTCATGCTGCTGTTCGAATTCCGCCAGCACGCCATGGATCATACGACGCTTTCCGTCCCGTTCAAGGGTGAGCAACGCTGGCCATTGTAGCATCTCGTCCGCATCGATGTCGGCATTGTCCGAGACCAGCTCTATTTCAAACCGGAAGGGCTGTGAGATTTCTTCTTCCCCATGAAAGCGGATCACCCTGAAGGTATCCTGCACGAGGGACGATGCCCTGGACTGAAAATAAAAGCGCGTTTGAATCGACATGATAGTGCTCCTGTTCGTTAAAAAAATCAATTTCTTCTCCAATTCAATTGGAGAAGATGATCCAAGGATTCCAGGGATCAGGGTTTCAACGTCATGACACGCGGTGAGGGGTGAAAATGGCCCGCACCTCTTTCAGTTTCGGATCCGAAAACATCCAGCCGTCCACCCCCATGGTGGCGCGCGTGGCATCGCCAAGACTTATGGTCAGGGCCTCACCCTCGGCCAGGATTACTTCGATATCGTATTCCAGGGGTTCCACGAAGTACAGATCGGTGAGAAACGTGACCCGTTCAAAGTCCTCAGTACCCGGCGAAAATCGTTTGTAGTCAGCCCTCGTCAAAGGGCCGATCCGAATTCGGAATTTCCCCATACGATCGGTCAGTTGACTGCCGAGGTAGCTGTCGGACCCCATAAGGCACCCGGATACGCCCATGCGCAGCAGCTGGCTTTCCGGCAGCGTCGCTTTTCGCTCGATACAGGGGGCGACATCGACAGGTATCCCTCCCAGGGCATCCGCAAGCAGTGTTTTCAGTCCGAGCGCAGAGCGGGGAAACTGCGATAAGAGGCCGATGTAACGGAGCAGACGCCGCGGTTCGGGCATGTCGTCCCGGAATGATGGCTCGCCCAGACCCAGCAGGCAGAAGAGCCGTTCCATGTGGTCCGCGCTGTTTTCTTCGACTATCTTCAGTGACTGGCGATATTTGCCCCAACACTCGTAGAGCAGGCCGAACAGACGTTCGTTGATGGTATCGATGAAGTCTCTGGATACGGATTCATCCTCGGCGGCTTCATCGATCAGGTCTTCCGTGTAGAATGGCGGCAGGGGTGACGATGCACCATAAAGCCCCAGAAAATTAACATCGATCCGAAATTGCGGGTTTTCGACATCTCCGATTTCCTCAACGCTCTGGACTTCCGCGGCGGGGAATGCCAGGCTCAGGTGCGGTCTTGTTCGTATGGTTTTGCTGAAGTCGGACGATGTTGTGTGTGAGCCGGACGGCTGCGGCACGAGGAGGCGCAGCAATCGCATGACCTGAAAAAAGGAAAAATCATGTCCCTTCCTGAGAAGTTCTTCTTTCAGCGCGGTGTCCCGCTCGGGTTTCAGATGAGGGGGTGATCCCCCAGTCGTGCTGGCCATTGATAGAGTTCTCCCGTTATAATTTCCCTGACCATGAGCCGGGTAAAGGTGTTGACAGTTGCATATGATCCCAGAAAGTGATCGAGAATAGACCCGAACAGGAACAGATCGCCCGGGCTGGCATAGTAGTCATGGCGGGCTTTCAGATCGATATCGCGGCCCCTTCTCAAAATGCCGGATACGAGGCGATCTGCCCCGCCGGATTTTATAGCCTGAATTCCGGCGATGCGCTTCTGGTTGGCCAGAAAGGTCTCCGGCTTCCGAGGGTCTTTAAAAAGGTACAGGGTGAGAAGTGCCTGTAGATTTTCCGTTTTCGCCAGTGAGGCGTAGTTCAGCGACAGGTGAGAAATCAGGCGCCACAGGAGATTGGTTCCCAGCGGCGGCAGAATGTTACTCGTAGGCGGACGAAGATTCCGGAATTCCACCTGTTCAGGGGTCCCGGTGGTGGACCGGGTGATATCACCGGTCCGGATTCCTTCAGGTAAGAAGCCGTTGGTGCACAAAAGCTCGATCGACAGGGTCTCCGCAGCCGGCAGTCCGGACTCAGTCGGATAGGTGATCGACAGATACATGTCAATGCCGTGTCTTACAGGTGAAGTTTTTGTCTTGACGCAATACACGGGGGCACCGTGTTGATCCGAATAAAAGAGGTCAAAGGGAACATACCGCCGCTCTTCGGCGGTACCCTGGATAAATCCGGTGACATTTTGTACGGAATATACCTGAAAATGGGTATCCTTCTGCCCCGAGGGGCGCACCCGGTATTCGGTCCTGCGATGGTCCAGTCGGATCGGATCGGCATCATAGGGAAAGATATTAATGACCGGCGTGGCGAACAGAACAAAATCATCCGCCGTGATGCGAGGCGGAGTAAACGGAACGCGGTCAAGTTCAAACAGTATTTCAAAGCGCCTGCCCGATCCTCGATGCTGCCACTGCGACCATCCGGCAAGATCAAGAAAGAGGAACTTTTCCGGCAGAATGAAATATTCCTGAATTGCCCGGTATCCCGGAAACGAATTGCTGGGGTATGGGATCATGCCTTCGTCGGGACCGAATCCGGCAGGCCTCAGGTTGTCGGGAGAGAGAAAGGACACATTGGCGCTGTCCGCAGCTTTGATGACGATTCGCTTCAGGTAGCGCCGCAATAAAAGATAACGATCGGAGGCGGCAGGAAAGTCTCCTGCCAGGTAAAACCGCAACGACTCCGGGTGCCAGTCTGCAAGGTTGAGATCCGAAAGCTCAAGTACCAGTCGGATGGCCTGCGGTTGTCCCGCCGTCTCCACAAAGGATGCTTCCAGAAGCCGCAGTGGGTGAACGTCGACAGGGTAGCAGGTCTGAAACAGGCACGACGTGCCCTCCACCGGTATCGAGGCCACCTGTGTAGCTGCCGGGATGGTCATGGACTGTTTCAGAATGGGTCGGGGGGCAAAGGCAACGATCGATGTCGAGGGCAGCGGCCGCAGATAGTGCGGCCAGATAAGACTAATCACTTCGTGAATGATCTCGGGAAATTCGTCATCAAGCTTCTGCCGCAACAGCGCTATCAGAAAGGCCACCCCTTCCAGCAAACGATCCACGTCGGGGTCGGCAGACCGGCCACTCAGCATGGGGGCTACCGCCGGGTGATTTTTTGAAAATTCGCTCCCCAAATCCTTTAAGTTGTCCAGCTCTTGCTGGAAGTAACGATTGATCATAATGCTCCATCTATCATTATGTTGTAAAAGCTCATCCTGAACAAGACCCTTTGTATCGCTTATCCCCTGATCATGACTTTGCCGTCGGAGCCCATCATGCTTTCAAGTACCAGGGGTGTCCTTTCGTCTTTCCCTGCCAACTGTGCAACGATCTGAAAGGTGACTGTCAGCATATCTTCATCCTGAGGTATAAACTTGACCCGTACCGATTTTAAACGGGGTTCAAATTTTTCAATCGTGTCTCGAATCGTCATCTCCAGGTCCCGAACAGAATCGGGGAATCCTGACCTGAAATCAGTGAGATCGGGTATGCCGTAATCATGGCCAATTCCCACATTGCCCCGGCGGGTATTCAAGATCCGTTCAAGGTGCAGGACAATCGAATGAATCAATCGCTTCGGATCCTGTCCGTCACGACGATCCGGAGTCTTTTTCCATGTCCTGATGCGTTGGATCAGTCGCTCTTCACGCATAATGGCCCTCGCACTGCCTTCCATCCCGGTTCTCGTTGGTGCCTGTGAAGCCCGGAGACGTCTCTTCAATTAGCACATATACAGGTGTCGGCGTCACGCGCTCCTTTTCTTGCCGTTATTGTGCTTCCAGTTTGCCTATAAGAGAAAGGGTGAAATAGGCTCCCATATATTTAAAATGCGGTCTCACTTTCAGACCAACCCTGTACCAGCCGGCCTCACCCTCGACGTCCTCGACCACGATCTGGGCCTGACGCAGGGGGCGTCGGCTCCGGATCTCGGGGGTTGGATTGTCCTGGTTGGCAACGTACTGGCGAATCCAGGCGTTCAGCTCTCGCTCCAGGTCGGTTTTCCCTTTCCAGTTTCCGATATTTTCCCTTTGAATTACCTTCAGATAATGGGCCAGTCTGTTTGCTGCGAACATATACGGCAGCTGACTTCCCAGCTTATAGTTAAGCGCAGCTTCCGTGTTCTCAGGACCGGTCCCGAAATATTTCGGTTTCTGTACGGAGTTGGCAGAGAAGAAGCAGAGAGTGTCATGATCTTTGCGCAGGGCAAGTGAAATAAATCCCTCTTCGGCAAGTTCAAATTCCAGACGATCAGAGATCAGCACCTCGGTGGGAATTTTACTCTGAAGGGTGCCCATGGATGAGAACTGATGCAGTGGCAGACCATCGACCGTGCCGCCCCCCAGCGGTCCGATAATATTTGAGCACCAGCGGTATTGCGCGAAGCTGTCTGTCAGTCTGGTTGCGAACACAAACGCCGGATTTCCCCACAAATAATTTTCAGAAGAGTCAGAGACATTTTCTTTATAATAAAAGGTCTTTGCAGGCTGGGTGTCGGGATCGTAGGGTAGTCGCACCAGAAAGCGCGGCACCGTCAGGGCGATGTAACGTGCATTCTCGGACTCCCGGAAAGACTGCCATTTTATATAACGCGGACCTTCGAATATGGATTTTAAATCTTTAAGATTGGCAAGACTGCCAAAAGAATCCAGTCCGAAAAATGCAGGCCCGGCTGCCGCAATGAACGGTGCGTGTGCCATGGCCGATACATTGGAGACATATTGGAGCAGTTTCATATCCTGCGGTCCGGGGTCAAACTCGTAGTTGGCAATGATATTTCCGTACGGATGTCCCCCGAACTGGCCGTATTCCGCCGTATACACCGTTTTATAAAGTCCCGATTTGGTAATCTCCGGTGAATCCTCGAAATCCTGCAGCAGTTCGTCTTTGCTGACATTGAGCAGCTCCAGCCTGATATTCTCACGGAAATCGGTCCTGTCGACTAGAAAATATAATGAGCGCCAGGCAGCTTCCAGTTTCCGGAAGAGGGGAGCATGAAGGATGGCGTCCACCTGTAGGCTGATTCTTTGATCAATTTCGGCGATCATCGCGTCGATCATCGCCTTGGAGATTTTGTCCACTGAGACGTCCGGCTCGATGAAGTGGGAAATCAGCGCTGCCACACCTGTTCTGGTCAGGGCAAAACTTTCATTTCCCGGCTCCAATTTCGTGACCGCCGCGATTTCATCAAGCAAAGAGGGAAACCCCGCAGTTTCATCCCCAGCGGCAGCGTGTGTGTCTTGATCCGGTTTTACGGTCATACAGTACCCTTTGTATATTTCGAATATGAACGCTTAAAAAGTCAGGTTTTTCCCCAATTTAATTGGCAAAGAGAAACCTTCGGATTCCAAGGGGCAAAGAGTCAAGGTTTTCTTTTCTAATGACTTTCTAAACGCTTTTAACATTCTTTCGATTTCCGCTATGCTTTTTTTGAGAGCACACCCATCTCAACCTTTATAATAAAATCTAAATTTTCTGCTCATAATATCTGTGTTTCCAATGCACATACAGAAACATACGATATATAAAGCATCCTGATATAATCCAAGGTTGTTTTTCTTCCATTCACTTGACTCCTTGAATCCTCGATTCCTTGCACCCTCTGGAAGAATTTATTCCCGAACATTTTGATGCAACCCATATAATTTGCTTATAATAACCGTATCTTATCGGGAAATGATCCAATAAATCTTATTGAATCGTATTAATTCCATGCACACATTATTATGTGCTGAGTTTTAAGGCTGCGGCCGGATCGAGTCTGGCGATCAGACTCAGCACGTCGTTGGCACGGCCCTTGATTTCCTTATCGGTCTGGCTGGTATAACCGGCCCACACCAGTGTGAGACATTCCATCGCGAAACGAGGATCCCATGATGTCAGGCGATAGGTTTTAATATCCTTTAAAATCAAGTCAAGATGCGGCAGCGCCATATCTGTCCGTTTGGCCGCGATCAACATCCGGCACAGTGCCATTCGCCACTCGAGCGCTTCCTGTTGCGAACCACAGTATTTTAATTCGTTGTGCAGCAACTGGACCGCATGCGGCAGTTTCTTTTTCTTGACCAGGGCTTGTGCCTCAGCCAGCACATCCGCTCTCCGATTACTCCCATCGGTTTGGTCGGTTGCGCCCGGCTTCGAATCAGTAGTGTCTGCTACCAGGTCTGCCCCGAACGAAATTTCATTCAGCCACTGCCTGGTGTCCGGGTTCGCAAACGGAGTGCCATCGGAAAAGCTCATACCGACGAGTGGAGGGAAACGGCGGATGAAAAATGCCGTGTCCTGGCACACCTCTTCGTGTGCGTCCTGATAATCGTCTCCCAGACTGGTGAGGGCTTCGGCAACGAAACGATTCAGATCAAACCAGAATATGAATTGGGACAAGTGCTGTTCCGCAGAAAGAATCAAGGCCTTCCAATTGCCATTTTCTTTGAGCTTCAGAAGGGATTGACAAACATACGGTGGCGGTGGCATTATGTGTGTTTGTCCGTCAGTCTCCGGGGGGAGGGATGATAGCACTGACCAAGCCGCGAACCGGTGATAGCGATAGGCCATGACGTTCGTGGGATTGTGTTCCAGGAGAGTGCGTGCGGCCTGACGCACTTTCTGCATGCCTGAAGTAATAATCTTTTGAGCATCCTGTTCGGATACGAAAGTCTCCGGTTCCGGGGCTAGAGCAAGACCGGTTGCTTCCTGATGCGGTTTTGGCTTCGTTTCCACTGCCGGGTCGGCTTCGGCCTCGGCAATAATCACTGCAGGCTTGTCCTCGTTCGTTTCATCGTCTGCCGTAAACACAGTCTCTAATGCCGTCTCGATTGGTCTGAGCATCGGCGGGTCGGGCAGATATTCAACCATGAGGGAATCAATTGCCGTAAGGGCGGTAAAGATGGCAGCACGCGTTTTTCCTGCATCAGATTCGGCTTTTATTCCCTTGAGGGCAGTTTCTGTCTTTTCAATCCACCAGTCAATGGCTCCCACACGACCCCGCAGACGTTTTTTAGGCGGAAACAGGTCATCCCAGAAATTTGTAAGCAGATCGTGAATCACTGTCAATCCGTCGGCAAACCCCTCGATCTGGCGCAAATGAATCTGGCTCACCGCCAGATAGCCCGCGACGAGAAGATCCTTGGACTGTTTCGCAAGGATCGACGCTGCAAGATCGCTGACTTTTTGCCAGTTGATGCTTCCCGATGCCGAGGGCAGCGTAAGTTTGTCAATTTCCGCCTGCAGCTGTTCAAACTCGGGTTCATAGCGAACATCCGATCCTGCAGGTTGATCGGGTTCAATCGGATCTTTTCCCAGAGAATTAATTTTCATTTCCCGCGTCCTGGTCGTTTGTTAAAAAGTAATCTACACTGCGATCTTCCAAGCGCATTCTACTCGTAAGCCTTCACGTATGTGCTCGTGTTCAAACTACTGTTCACAATCGGTTCGGTCTGCCGCCGAAACGGTCCACAGTCTGACAAAATCGCTCGAATTCAGTGACCGGTTGAATATCGCAAGATAAGATCTTTCAGGAATGCCGCCCATAAATACGGCGTTCGGTATAATTTGCATGACAGACTTCAAACCACAATTCATCTGCCCTGCTACAAAAAGTGAGTCCTGTCCATAGCCGCCATTTATGGGAACGAAGAATTCATGCTGCGTTAACAGACCCCGTGCGCCTTTTTCTACCTCCGCAGAAATACGGGGGGGCTTGTTTTCTTCAGCGAGAGACCCCGCGCCCGCGATGTTCATGCGTTTATCGTAAAACCGAGACCAGTCCGCATTCGGCAGCTTGATTCGGCTGAGTTCGGCCTCCATCTGTTTTAAATCTGCAAAGCGCCCGGCGGCAATGTGTTCAATATGTCTCCAGGTATCTTCAAAAGAAAACGTCAAAAGGTCCCAGTTATCTTCCCATCCGGGAAGTGTTCCGATTCCGATGATCAGGAGGGGATACGGCCGACCTCGGCCGTCACTGCTGTCCCGTCCGACGCCGCAGGCAATGGACCCCTTGCCTACACCCCTGGACCAGAATCGCCAGGAATGGATTGTCGATTCCGGGCGGTTCTTACCGGCCACTATTTCATATCCATTCTCAAACCAGCCGGCGAAGGCATTTGCCAGGGGTGTCGTCACACCCAGACGAAAATAATCCATCGCAACAGGATGTTTTCCGATGGCGAACCATTCCCATGAGAGTTTTTTTATCATCGATCCCAGCACGTTGCTATAATTTCCGGCACCCTTCTCGGGCCGGTGTAGAATAATCCGAGCACCGGCCTGTGTCCAACAAAGCGGTATTGTGTTGTGATATATCGGATACCCATCCGTTGCAGGTCAGCCGCTTGATCAGGAAAATCACGGGGGTGGAAGGTGCGGGTTCCTTTTTCAAAATCCTTCAGAAATTTGGCGAAGGCCAGATGCCCCGTATACTCTTTGGTTAAGGTCAGGTTTCCGATTTTGATCTTGAATACAACATCACCGCAGGTATCAGGCGACCATGTAAATTTCTTCTTTATCGGGTAATTGAGGTTGCGCAACTGCATGGTTTTGTCGGCACACTGCATTTCCAGAACAGTGGCATGAGGCTTCACTTTTGCGTCCTTATTCGCCCCGGTTGGCTCAGATTTGATGGTGACGGTATACTGTGCCCTGGCCGGTCGTGCCGATCTCGCCCCCTTGGTCAGGAATGTAAAAAAGTAATTATCAAAGGGTACGCTGTATCCCAGGATTTCTTTCGCATAAAAACCTTTTTTGAGACTTCGGGCGATAAACGGCTTCGCCGGCCCGCTGACAAATTTTCTGGCATAGCCATCCTGGTCCAGAAGCAGTTTCATGAGTGTGTGTTTGTCCGGTGCTCCCTGCACCTCTAAGAGAACATCCGTTTCCCAGGTTTTCTGTAACCGGCATGCCGCTTCCCGTGAAACAAAGTCAAGGAAAAAATCGAGAGGACCCCGTGCCAGGGTCCAGAACAGTTGTTGATCCGGTCCGGCGCCAGCCATGGCGGAGTTCAGCCGATTCAACGCTCGCAATCCCGTATAATATGGAATTTTACTCGCGGCAGGGTCGTCTTTGTAGATCGCTACCGCCGTTTCGTATGCCGTTTCACGTGACGCTGATACAGGCACGCTCTCTGTCAGGGCATCCTCGTAATCCCGCAATGCCTGAGATGCCGCAAGTTTATATTCCAGCTTCCCGGCTTTTAAACCGGATTGCTTTTTAACCCGGGCAATCTTTGACGTGACTTTTCGTGCCGCAGTTTTTATGATTCCCGGTGTTTCACCACTTTTTTTCTTGATATTTGCGGCTTCGCGTTTTGCGTCATTGAAATCATACACAAGCTTCAACCACGACGGAAACGTCTTGCTTCCGGAAAAGGGCGTCATTTCCCTGGCGATTCGATCAAAAAGAGCAAAATACGGGTTCTGGTCGGATCCCATCAATGCCGCCACCTGCTGCCATTCCGTTTCTCCCTTCAGTCGCGCACTCCCCTGATGGAACGCGAGCCCAAATTCATGCCAGGCATTGAAATAGGCGTCACGGTACCAGGTCTGAAACTCCAGTTTTTTAGCGGCAATGACCAACGGATCGACAAGGGCTGATTCAAGCTCTTTAATGAAAGAATCGATCTTTGCTTTCCCCTCGAGTGTAAAAGCCGGCGCGACTTTCCTGTCATCCCTGGCCGCCTGGCTTCCCCCCCAGAACTCTTCCAGACCGAGATACGAAAGGTCGGGATCGAGATTTGTCCATGCGACAATCCATTGCAGGTTGGTATTTTTCAACGTAAGGGCATGGGTTAACAAGAGTCGCAGTTCATTCATCTCCTGAGTCAGGCCACTGGTGTCGTCGTGCCAGAAAACATAATAAAGGTATAAATCCGAAAACTTACGGCCGACTTCAGGAATGATGTCCAGGCCCGGCGTCTGCAGGGTATATTCAAAGCTCCGCAGAGGCTTCACCGTGATGCTGTCCAGTGATTCGTTTTCCAGCCGGGCGCGTAAGACGTTGATACGCCGTGCCAATTGCGCGACGTGGGCGCCGATAAGCTCTTCAGGGGTTTCTGCTGAAAAATGTGCCATTACCCTGGTGATTTTATCGTTATACCCGCGCAAAAGGTTGTCGAGAAACTGTTTGCTGTATTTCGTCTTGAGTTCATGCTCAACGGACATGCTTTCAGACAGGCCAAAACGGGGTATCCACCACCGGTCGTTCTGTTCTTCAACTCTCAGGATTGCCTGACGAAATCGATCCATTCCAATCACGTCTGCAATGAGTTCGTTCTGTAGAACCACGGGCTTGGAAACTTCCCTTGAAACCTCTCTCATGATTAATAAATTTTTGGTGAAGGAAAAACTCAGGAATCCGCACAGCGCGATTGTGACGGCGAGCCATGCCGTGAGGCCGAGGTTCTGGGTCAGCCGTTCCCATGCCAGCATCCGCTGGGTTGGTGCAAACAGTTTTCTGTCAGCCGGCATAATTCGTGAAAAAAAATCATGTAGAAATAATCCCTTGTTGGTTCCCGGTAGGACCTCCCGTTCATCGATCATGCCGAGCTCTTTCAGGAAATGAGAATAGGGGCTGCCCTCCTGTTTTCCGCTGCTGAAGAAAAGTCCTCTGAGTATCGGTGTCTCCTGATAGGGTGTCTCCTGAAAGGTTTCTTTCATAAAAGTGCCGAGCCCGGTTTTCAGTCTTGCAAACTCTTCGGGAAAGAGTATCAGGCCGGGGTCGGTTGCCTTTGACCGGGATTCATGAAAAAGGAGCAGACGCAGATCTTTCAGCCGCTCGGTAAGGGAATCAATGGCCCGCGTCGTAAAAGATTCGACATCGGTCGAAAGCTCCTGATTTATCATTCCCATGGCCTGGCTGTGTGTTTCGTCGGAAAGGCTCTCGCAGAATGTGGTCATCCCCTGAATCAAATCACACTTTGTGACTAATGCATAGACCGGAAATTTGGCTCCCAGCACGCGCATCAACTCATCAATGCGGCGGCGGATCGCGTGGGCATCTTCTCTCAATTCATCCGGTCCGGCGGTTGTCAGTTTGTCGGCGGCAATGGTGACGACAAGCCCGTTGATGGGCTCCTTCTTGCGAAACTTTGCCAGCAGTTTCATGAAGTTCTGCCACTCGTCACTGTCGCGGCCCTGATCAACCGGGATGGCATACCTGCCGGCGGTATCGAGAAGGATGGCCTGCTCGAAAAACCACCAGTCACAGTCACGTGTTCCCGAAATGCCGGATGTCCGCCTGATTTCGGCAAAAGGCGATGATAACCGGGCGCTTTCAATCGCTGTGGTTTTGCCCGAACCGCTTTCGCCTATTATCATATACCAGGGCAGGACATAGAGCGGATTTCCGTACTCTTTCAAATGCGACTTTCTGAGGGCGGTGATGGCTGTCTTCCATCGATCCTGCAATTCTTTCGAGCCGCTTTTTTCTTTATCTCCCAGCGTCTGACGATGAGCTTCATCCTGTGCAATAACCTGCTGCACGAAGCGCTGCTCAGCGCGTCTGAGCCATAGCTTTCTCAAGAATATGACGCCGATTACCAGGCCCAGGAGACCCACAAGAATAAATACCGCGACCCACCAGCTCCACCCCATGCTCAGTACGCCCCCCCACACAATACCGACCAGCAGCAGAGATGCGAAGACGATGAGGGCAATCTTCAGAATTTTCCACACGATCTGTTTCATTTATGGCACCAGACTTAAAAGATTTTCACCGATATTATCCAGAATAAACCGGTAAATAAAAAATAAGGCGGCGTACAACACCACCGGAAACGCAATGCCCACCAAGTGAACCGGAGAAAAGCCTTTTCTGTGTTGCCGAGGTTCCGGTTGATCACCCAGCAGGGGATATGCCTCTGCAAAAAGCTGGTCTTTGTCGATGGCCGGCAGGCCTATTGAACTTCCGAATAGCACTTTCAGGTTCGATGTCTTCAATTGTTCCAAGAGAAAATCGTCACCCTCGTGGATATAACGTCCCGTGAATCCCATGGCGAGGCAGAGGTAATACACTTCCCGCACATAATTCTGATGAGGGCCGAGCGTATTCAGTCGTGTAAAAAAGATCTCGCCGGCATCGGTGGTGTGATAATGAGTGCGCTGTAACTGCTGCAGCTGCCACTGGTCTTTCTCGTTCCACGGAGAGTTCAATATCACTTCATCAATCCATGCAAAAACGGCAAACCGCGCATGATCAAAATCCTCTTGCGAAATACCTTTCTCCCGGAGGCAGGTATCCGCCAGGGAAACCAGACGATCGATATCGGCTTTTACCTGTTCGAAGGCAGGCCGCCGCGCGTTCACCGTTTTCAGGAAATAGGCGACATAGGCTAACAATTCCATGAAACAGTCTGTTATCCGCATAGCTATGTTCTCCCTACTACCATTAGTTCAACTTTAAGATCTTGCGGCGCCGCATCCCAGTACAGGGCAATATTTCTGCCCTGCTGCACGCTGGTCCATTGATCGCCATGATGATCTATCTGGCAATACATGGTCCGGCCTCGGCGGGGCAGTTCCTGGGGTGTCACGGAAAGGTACTCCATTTTCACACCGGGAAGCGACTGGGCAATCAATAACGGCAATGATTCTCGTGAGCTCAATTTTGAAACGACCTCCAGGGACTGCAACAGTGACTGTTGATCGGTTTCCGTGACCTCCGTTTCAAAAACCAGGTAAAAACGATTATGACCTTCAAAAATCGCCGGTGGCAACTCTGCGGCAAAGTAGGTGCCATCGTACACCAGCTGGATTGCATAGTCGGGGCCGGCCGTTATCTCGTCGAGCAGTCTGATGATTATAGCACCGGCTCCGTCAAAACATTCCCAAAGGTTGCCGTGGTCGTAATCTAACACACCCGGACTTCCATCTGCCATTTCCCCCATGACATTGACCTGTTCTGAAAAGGAGGAAAGCTCGCCGATCAACTGTTTCAGAAGTGTATATGCCGTCCAGGGGTGGACATGGTCTGAGGACAACACTTGCTCCAGGATGGGTATGTATCGATTGAGGGATCGCAGGGCCAGCAGATATACCGTGTCCCTCGCGCCGAATTCGGCAGTGTGGACTCCCCGATCACGCTTGTAAGCCTCCAGTTGACGTCCCCGGGATGCGATTTGATTTTTGATATCCAGAAGTCGCTTTGCCAGGGTCTCGGAACTCTTCACGGTCAGGACAGGCGGGATAAATTTTTCAGAAAGAACAACATGCGTGCCCTCCCTTTCGAGACGGGCAACGGGAATAAGATGGTAGTCTCCGAGCTGATCCAGTTCTGTTTCCCAGAAGACTTTCAACACGTAATGCAGCCGCTGAATCTGTGCAGGAGACCCGTTCTGGTGCAGATCATGAATTTCTTCAGGATCAATCGATGTGGCACACCGGGTATTGACATCACTGAAATTGAGAAGGCTCGCCAGCACGGTGACATTCTCCCCGAACTGGTTCCATTTTTTTATTCCGATATATACGGTAAGCGGTTTGCCGCCTTCCACCCACGCCTCGTCAAATGATCGGGCCTCCACAACGGCGTTACCCGGCAGAGAGACATAGGTCATATCCGGGAATAGAAAATTAACCCGCACAAGATTGAAACTGCCATTATCCAGGGCGGCTTCCTGTATCTCCAGTTCTCCGATGCCCCAGGGATAGGGATACAGATATTTGTATACGGGCGTCAGCAGCGATTGCGCATGCAAATCCGCCAGCTGCATGTGCTGGGGCTGCAGAAAAAGGCCTTGGTACCAAAAAAGTGGTCGCTCCATAACGAGACACCCCTTGTCTTATTGAATTTGTTGCGGTCCTAATTTAAGGTCGATTCCAAGGACATCAAACCGTGATCCTATGAGCCGTCTGATAATTCCTTTGACCGGGACGTCATACAGCCGAAGTATTCTCTCTTTCTCAATGCGGGAATAGCCTGCGACAACCGCAACGTATCGAGTGCCTTCCGCACGGTCAAAGGTGAACATTTCATGTTGCCCCGGTTGGATAATCATTTTATTGGCCGCGGCCACGCTGGCATCGAAGAGGGAACACTCCAGGAGCCTGCAGAGTCCCTCCTGATCGCCGGCAAGTTGGTTGAGTGCGTTGGGGTCTTTAATCTGATAGATACACACTAAAAGGGTATGCGCTGTGCCGGCATAGAGATTTAATTGAGGATCTGCGTTAACGTTGACTATGACCGCATTCTTGGCGTATTCCACGAACGGCTGCGGGACCTGTTTCGATGCACACGCCACGACCAGAAAAACAAATCCCACCCAGATTAATATGAGCGTACACTTTCTCAACGGGGTTCCTCCTCACTGTAAGAATAGTTTTTGACAATTATTTTCAAATTCTCTCAAAAGCTCCTCCGTAAAACGGCCTGATTCAAAATATTTCTTCAACACCTCATATTTTTCGGCATATTTATCAAAAGCGTCGGCCTTTCGCAGGGGGCCTACCTTGAAACCTCCACCGGCACCGGCGGCGATCAGGTGAGGATTCAATTCCGTAAGGATCTGGCTTACCTTTTTTTCTCCTGCAAGCTTGAATGCCTGATGTGCGATCAGAAAGGCCTTGTTGATCTGCCCGAGATAGCTTTCAAGGGATCCCGAGGAGGGTTCCCCTTCAAGATGAAAGCCGATAACCTGTCGAATCGTTTCGACACCGTCACGCTGGCCCAAAAATGTCATGTTGATAATGCTGATCAGCTGATTCAGCATGTCGAATATTGTATTCAAAGAATCGGCCAGTCGCTGCAGAAGCTCGTCAGATGAAAATTCGGCCTGTGACACCTGTCTGCCCAGAAGAAATGAAAAAATACGTGACAAGACCTCCTGATCCACGATCACATTTTCCAGCGCACAGGCATCATCTGCCTCGAATCTGCTGCATAGTTCATCGACAACTGTAAGCTTGTCACCCCTTGAAAGATCTCTGACTGACCGATCGAGAAATTCCTCTATCAGGTTTTCGGCCTGTAATGGATCCGATAAGTATATCTGCCTGACATCGCCTGCCATTTGATCCAGTCTCAGCTGCTCCATCATGGTCTTATTGTCCGCCTTGAGATTTCTTGTAATTGATTATCATCGTTTTCGGTACGTCGTCGATTACAGGTTTGGGTGATGGGTTATCTTCGGTCGATTCTTCCGGTGCCGCTCTATCTGTGTGCGGGGGCTCTTTCGATTGGGTCGATTCTACCACCGGCTCGAGAGGGGCGTGCTCCTGCGAAGCCGGGTGTGCGTGCGCGGAGATGATTACCGTCTCAGGAATATCGTCATTTCCGGATTCTATCGGGGGTACTGGTCGGTCTTCCGAGACACGTTGACTGATAATCCGGGTTTTGGGAAGTGCCTCTTCTCCTTCCAATTCCCGGTCAATGGCATCGGATGATAATGCAGAGTCCCTCATGGTCCGGCTTGTTTCAGGCGGGTGATCTTTTGAGATGGCATGAGACGAAGGGGCGTCCCTGAACATCTCAGGTGTGAGGACCACCGTCTGTCTGATCAGGTCGTTTTCAGGAGCAACGGAACTTGCGCGGTCACTTTCCTCTTCTTCTATTGAAAGACCGGCCGCGTCGTGCGCCGGGCCTGGAGAAATTGTTTCCATCCCGCTCTGCCACTTACGGGCGATCCTGACGAGAATGTCGTGAATGTTCTGATTATCATCCAAAACACGGGCTCTGCGATTTTCCCTTTCCGACGTAAACAGCGCATTCTTTATCTCAGCGGTGATGCGCTTATATTTTTCCCAAAAGTCGGCGGGCGACCATTGTGAAGTTGCCCCAAGGCTGTTATTAATCAGGAGAAATCCCAGATCGAGGGACTGTGTCAGAAACTGCGTTGCGTCTTCACCGCCGCGGTGGTGATCCGGATTCCAGAAAATATTTTCCGGAGAAAAGATATGTGACTGATAGAGCTCGTCGCGCGATTCATGGTCGAGGTCATGCTTCGATGCCGTTAAATTGACAATATGTTCGATTTTTGAATTAATTTGTGAAATATCCTGTCTTGAATTCATAAACAGAACAGAGAACCAACAGGATGCCAGGAACGAAAGTGCATGCGATTGGGCGGAGTGATGCGGAGAAGGCGGTTGACCGGAATCTCCGCCAATGCCGATGAATTGTACCTGAAAGTTCCAGAGGAAGGGCGTCATATCGTCGTGATCAGCCAGTGTGACCCAGAACCTATCCAGCGATAACGCGAGATCGGGATTCTTGAATTTATCCTGCCCTGCAAACGCAAGTTGTGCCAGTTGTCCCAACAGGCCGAGTTTGAGATACAGAACCTCAAGGAAATGTTTCGGGCCTTTGTTGAAGAAATATAATGAATCCTGCCAGTCGGGCACATTGGAATTTTTTATAGGGTTTAATCTGTCCCCTTGGCCTTCGGTCTGAAGACGGTGGGCCACATCTTCAGGATTGGCTCCTGCAATCAGCGGCAGAAAATCGAGCACGTGCATGGAGGGAGCATTAAAGGTCATCATGAAAAATGGATAGAAGGAAACGGCGACGATTCTTGAATCAGATAGATGATCCCCCTGGTAGCATTCCTGAAACCTGTCACAGTCGAGGCAGGGCATATCCGTCTTTCCATTGCCGTCCTGCACCATTCGGCCGAATTCCCTGATCAGGTCATGCCGGTCTTTTAGAGTGGGCGAATCTGATGAACCTCGCGTATGGACATAAAAAGGGGAGGTATTCATCGTATCGTTACAGTGCGGGCAAAAGAGATAACGCGTCAGGGAGGTCGCGTATGGTTTGAGATTCATGCGCGTCAGCAGCGCATCGTCATCGCAGAGTTTTAGTGGAAGTCCGCACTGTGGACATGGCGGATGAAAAAATATCTGTTTGTATTGACAATAAAATAAAGGCGACCATGGCAGAAAACGGCCGTTATCGTCGACCTGATCTCCTAAGATAAGAACCGAATCTGTTTTATTCGAATCAGCAAGACAGGTAAACAAGTTCTGCCATGCCTGATCAATATCGTGGTTAGTGGCAGGCCATGATGCATCCGTGCTGAAGTGGTAGTTGTCCTTTTGGATGAGGATAAAAACGTTCCTGATGACGGAACCTGCGTCGCTGACGATGGAAGCCTCCATCATTGAGGCGATCGGATTCGAGTCTCGTACTGTGGAAAAAGGAAAGTGAGCTTCCGTGTGGAACGAGCTTTCCTCTTGACGTGGCAGCAATTTTAACTGGAATCGAGCATTGGTGGTTTTTAAATAATGAGCCAAAGAAGGTATATCCGTATTGGAATGCATGCCCCAAGCCACCCTCTCTTTGAAGTTGCCCATCTTTGACAACTAGCCGGTTAGGATTCCGTACAATCTCAATCTATCAGCTTCTGCGTTTCAACTATCCGGTTCAGCATACATATAAGCGGTCTGTAGGAGCGAAGAATTATACAATTGCAGCTACGACCTCTTACCTTGAGACACGATCAACTTTAAGTTATGTTTATTCAGTTAACGAATTACACGCGGGTTTATAATATTACACCCAACATAGTGGTTTCCAGGCATGGATGTCAAGTTACACCGATCGTAAGATGACGCATACATATCAATGAAAAGCATCCTTACATTTTTTCAGGATATGCAACCATCTGACTTCTTAAAGAACAAGCCGGTGATTCTGCGAAAGTGGATCAATACATATGGTCCCTCTGACAGGGGCAGATTCCGATGAATTGCCAATGATATGTATATAAATTTTACTAAACTGTCAAGAATCTTATTAATCTATTCGCGATAGTTATTTGATATTATTGAGAGACTCTTGTGTCCAGACTGGCTTCGTTTCGTTGCACACGGAGGACCATGAAATTGTATTTTTTATCCCTGCCGGACATATGTAATCATCATCACGCTCGTTATGTAGAAAAGATGATAAGGGGTATTTCACGGAAGCAGGGAGCCGGGATTAAAGTTTCGTCTGCCCGACCGTGTACATGAAATGAGTGTGATGGAAGTCTTATTCTGAAGATACTCTCACGTTATTATGATAACTGCTTTTTATCAGTCATTTCCCCGGACCTGTTGTCGCTCACCTTATTGACACAATACGTGATACATAGTGATATCTGTGCTTGCCGTTCAAGTAACCGGGAAGCATGTATGTAATTGTTATCATTAATAAAAAGTATCTGATCTTTTTATGGGACTTCTTTCGCAGCCAAGGTGAACATCTTTGCCAGTTCATATTTGCACCTTCCCGGCGGAGATGTATCATTGGCTGCATTACGCACGGTCTTTGTCACGATGATTGTGTGTATGCGGTGTCATTCTTCCGATTATTTCCACTAAAAAAGCGTTATCAGTCAAGAGAAGCGCATCGCAGTTTTCTACTTGACATACTAACGCATTGAGTTATTCTAAATGTGTTTTTATTTCATATCCCTGAAGCAGCTGACCGCG
>Ga0272441_10002880_pt1 | contig 34120 bp, 40 predicted proteins | sample SSMProp6N_FD_193582 | JGI IMG/M metagenome (GOLD analysis project Ga0272441, IMG submission 193582) | Marine sediment archaeal communities from Little Sippewissett salt marsh, Falmouth, MA, United States - SSM-Prop-6N | ecosystem: Environmental > Aquatic > Marine > Wetlands > Sediment ... | reverse complement strand
CGAGCAGCCGATTCAGGTGGTCCACGGCTTCCCGCAGAAACTCGAACGTCTCGACGTTGTCGACCGATCCGATGTGCTGCGAAACCGTAACCGCTGCGCCGCGGTAGATCGCCGCCGTCACGCCGGTCTCCGGCCCCAACGCGAGGATCGACTCGTCCCCCAGATCGATCGGGATGGGTCGCGGCACAAACCCTCGCGATCGGCGGATCAGCACGGTCTTCCCACCGGCACGTCGCGAAACGGAGTCATCGCATCGAGCAACAATTCGGCGATTGTGAAGGAGGACGTGATCGACCAACCCGGTGAACCGCGCCTCGATCGTCTCGTTGTCGATTGCCATCGGGCGGCCCGGCAGGTTCGCGCTCGTCATGACCAGCGCCCCTGTGTGCTCGGCCAACAGGAGCACGTGCAGGCCCGAATACGGAAGCATCACCCCGACCGTGTCCAGCCCGGGAGCCACCGCCGGCGACAGCGCCGACCCCTCCTTCGTGCGCACAAGCACAATCGGCCGCTCCGGTGACCGAAGCAGGCCCCACTCTTCCGCAGTCGGCACCGCGAACCGTTCTACCGTGTCCGCGGCGGCCACAATCGCAAACGGCTGCTGCGAACGACCGACTCGGTCCCGCAGTCTGCTGACCGCTTCGTCGTTTGACGCATCGCAGACGAGGTGTGTTCCTCCGATCCCCTTGATCGCCAGAAGCTTCCCGCTCCGTAGGGCCCTGGCAGCTCGCACGACGGCGTCCTCACAAACGCCGTCGAACACCAACCGCGGTCCGCAGACCGGACACGCGATCGTTTGCGCATGGTACCGCCGGTCCAGCGGGTCCGTGTACTCCGCCTCGCAGTCCGGGCACATCGGAAACGCCTCCATCGACGTCTGCGGACGATCGTACGGCAGTCCCTCGATCACAGTGAAGCGCGGTCCGCAGTCCGTGCAGCTCGTTGCCCAGTACCCGTCATACCGAGTGTTTGAGAGAATGTCTCGCTCGCAGTCCGCGCAGATCGACGTGTCCGGCGGGAGCGTCCCCTGGCCCGCCGTACCGGCCACCGACGGGGCGATGACAAACGTGGTCTCCCCCACGTTCGAACGCGACTCCACGGAGATGTGGTCGATGACCGCAAGTGGCGGCGTGTCCGACTGCAGCGCATCCAAGAAGCGGTCGATCCGGTCGACCTCCCCCTCGATGTCGATTTCCACTCCGGCGTCCCCGCGGTTGCAGACGGACCCGGCCAGACCAAGCCCTACTGCGGTACGGTATACGAATGGCCGGAATCCAACGCCCTGAACCGTTCCCGTCACCCGGATCCGACGCCGTTCAACCATGAGCCGCCGACCCGGAGGCCGTCTCGTGCTCCTCGCCAGATTGGACGTCGAGTGTCAATCGATCGACGAACAGCTCTCGCCCTTGCGTCACACGGACGTCGCGTGCACAGCGGGGACAGGAGAGAATCGGTACGGAGAAGTGCATCGCCTCATCGCTCAGGTGCTCGGGTGCGCCTTCGAATCCACACGCGTCGCAAACGACGTGCGCAGCGACCGCCTCGATGCAGAGCGTCGCCCCTTCGAGCGGCGTCCCCTGTTTCATCACATCGAATGCGTTAGCGAGGGCTCGGTCCGAAAGAATGCGAAGCTCCCCTTTCTTGAGAAACACACGCTTCACGGCGCCGTGGTGCTGCTTCAGTACGGGGAGCAGAGACGAGACCAGTTCCGATGCTACGGAGTATTCGTGCATGGCAAGTCCAATGCGGACATCAGTTCGTCGATTCCCCGCTCGTGCTTCGCGTCGGTCAGCACGATCTTCCCGTGCGGATTGATCTCCGCATAGTCTGCCACGATCCGCTGTGGGTCTACATCCACTGCGTCCGCCAGATCGAGCTTGTTGAGTACGACAACGTCGCTCTGCGCGAAGATCTTCGGGTGCTTCCGGACCATATCGTCACCCTCGGTCACCGAAATGACAACGACCTCGCTCTCGGTCCCCAACGGGAAGTCCGCCGGACAGATCAGGTTGCCCACGTTCTCGATGAACAGGAAGCCCACGTCGTCGATCGGAAGGGATTCGACTGCGTGGGACACAGTATGCGCGTCGAGATGGCAATCGTCCTGTGTGTTCACGTTGACCGAGCGTGCGCCTCGCGAGAGGAAGCGCCGATGGTCGTCGTCACCCGCCGAGTCCGCAGCGATCGTGCCGACGTGCAAGTCTTGCTGCCGGAGCCGGTCCACTAACCGTTCGATCAGCGTGGTCTTCCCGCTTCCAATGGCCCCCATCACGCTGAACGCTCGTACTCCCTTGGCACGAAACAGGTCGTGGTTAGCCTGCGCCAGTTCCAGCTGACGCGCCAGGATGTCTTCGCCAGAGAACCGAACATCGTGCATCTTCCGCCTCCTATCGAGACCATGCTCGCGCACGAATGATAGACGGGCAGCAGAAGCCCCGCAAACGTTGTCGGCCGTGAAACCTGCCGTGGACCTGCTTGCTTGTTTCGGCTACAACCTACGACCCGCTAGAAAACGAATCGCCCCGGCGAGGGTATGTGGTAGCGAGTACAATGTCGCAACACCCGTGCGTCGCGACATGCTCGCCAAGGGAGGAAGATCAATGAAGAAGGCATTTGTTGGAGCTGCCATCCTGTGTGCAGCCCTATCTGTCGTCGCTGCGGCCACTCCGGACATTGCCGTCGACTACCTCGAGTACAACGCGGGGACCGTCATCGCCGGGTCCTCGATCCAGCACACGTTCGTCCTTACCAACACCGGCACATCCACACTCACGATCTCGGACATCGGCGTATCGTGCGGGTGCACGGCCACGCGTCTGGCGGACACGTCGCTCGATCCGGGGGAATCCGTGGAGCTTGCCGCCGTTGTTGCCGTATCGGGGACCGGGACGTACAGCAAGCACATATACGTCTACTCCAATGACCCGAACACGCCGAAGCTAACGCTGGATGTCCGGTACACGGCAGTTGCCGCGTTGCCGTATACCGTAACCGCCGAGGAACTGGAGTACTGGTATTACTACTTGATCGATATTCGAGATCCTGCTGAGTATGCGGCCTATCACCTCGTCAATGCGGTAAACATACCAGCTGCTGAGCTGGTCACGGCAAGCGTGGGTTTCCCGAAGGACAAGCTGATTGTGATCTACGATGAATCCGGCGGTGACACGGCTGATCCTCTCGCGCAACAGCTGAATGCAGCGGGGTATAGCACGCGTAGCTTGTGGCGGGGGCTGGAATACTATGTGAGTCAATTCGGAAGTCTGGGCATCGTCTTCGGGCCTGGAACAAACGCTGCCGATCTTACGTCTAATCCACACCACGACGTCGGATCGGCATTCCGCGACTCATATCACATTGCGCCCTACAGACTATTCCCGCTCTATGTCTTGGTCGATGTACGCAACGCGGAAGCGTATTCGGCGCAGCACTTCGTGGGCGCCCTCAACATACCGTACAGCGAGATTCCTTCTTGGTACGACGTTCTGCCAAACTCGACGGCCGACGGCCTGGAGATCTACCTCGTCTTGTACGACGGTTCAGGCAGCGCGTCCGATGCGGCAGCGAGTATGCTTGTCGATCGGGGTTTCGATCTTGCGCGGAGTCTGTTCGGTGGCCTCGCGGAATGGATGGTGCAATACGGAACCCAGTGGATCGTGAGCGCGGACTAGCCGCCAGGGACTTGCTAAGAAAGGGTACCGCGTGAATCGACCCATTCGACTTGCCGTCGTTGCAGCGTTCGTTGTCTGTCTGTCCGTCGCCGGGCTCGCTCAGACGACGGACCTCGTGCTCTTCTACGAACACGGTTGCGCGCATTGCGCTCAGGTTGAAACGTACATCGACGAGCTCCTCGCGACGAGCCCCTCACTCGCCGTCCACCCGCACGAAATCCACGAGGATGGGGCGATGGATCTGCTCAGCCGCTACCTCGTGGCGTACGACGTCACATTGGGATCGCACCCCGTGCCATACCTCTTCATCGGCGACGTTGCGGCACTTGGCGGAACGTACTACGGGTTGTATGACGAACCGTACGAGACGTCCGGCCGCAGCGAGCAATTCGCCCTTCAGGACGCCGTCCTCCTGGCGATCGACTCCAACGCCGTTTCGGCGCTCGATCGCATTGCCGACGCGGCCGCCCCGAACGGTGGCGGCCTGACGGAAGGACTCACGATCTCGGCCATCGCCATCGCCGCGTTGGTCGACTCGGTCAATCCGTGCACGTTCGCTGTTCTCGTTCTCCTTCTCGGAACGCTGCTGGTCATGCAGCGCCAGGGTCGGAAGCGGCTCGTGCTAAAGGCGGGGCTTGCGTTTACCAGTGCCATCTACGTCTCGTACTTCCTGATGGGAATCGGAATCTTCTCGGCCATCCAGGCGGCTGGTGTCCAGCAACCGTTCATCATGGTCGTCTCCGGGTTGGCGATTCTCCTCGGGATTTGGAACATGAAGGACTTCTTCGCGTACGGCAAGTGGTTCACAATCGAGGTTCCGCAGCGCTGGCGGCCGACGGTGAAGCGGTTGACGTCCTCCGTCGTCAGCGTTCCCGGTGCGTTCCTCATTGGCGTCCTCGATTCGCTGTTCCTACTGCCCTGTTCCTCGGGCCCATACATCGCCATCCTGGCGTTGATCTCGAAGGACGCAACCAAGACGCAGGGCGCGGTATACTTGCTGCTGTACAACCTGATCTTCGTGTTGCCGCTCGTCGTGATTACGCTGGCGGTCCAATTCGGATTCACGACAACGGCCCGGGCCGAGCGTTGGCGCTCGGCCCGACTGGGGAAGCTGCACCTGGTGTCAGGGATTCTGATGTTCCTCCTTGGCGCAGGCATGTTGGCCGCCACGCTGCTGGGGTGGTTGTAGTCGTGAACGCGATCGTCCGTCCTTCCCTTCTGTCTGTTCTCTGTCTCGTCGTTGCGTGTGTTGCGCTGACGGTGCCGGCGAGCGCCGAAGACGCTGATCCGATCGTGCTGTTCTTCCACGATGCGGAATGTCCCGACTGCGAAGTAATCGCCGGCCTTCTCGACGAGCTTCTCGTAGGGATGCCGGAGGGTGCGATGCGAGCAATTGAAATCGGAGAGCCCGGAGCCGTTGAGCTCCTCGGCTCGCTCTGCACTGCGTACGGCGTCGAGGCAGCGAACGTTCCGGTGGTCTTCGTCAGTGATGAAGTGATCGTCGGGGCGGGCCGAGCAGAGGAGTTCCAACTCCGCGCCGCCATCGGTGACTGCCTTACCCGACCCTGTTCCTCACCGCTTCTCGCGCTGCAGAGCGACCCCTTTCCCTGGACGGATGTCCTCTGGCTCGCCGCCGTCGCCGCCGTTTTCGCCTTCCTCATGGCCTGGCAAGTCCGGTAGCAGTCCCCGAAGCTCAGGTGGACGGACGCCGTGTTTCCGATGCCGGAGCATCGACGAAGTCCGTGAAGCAAGGGAGAGGTTCAACGGGCATGACGGACGCACAACGGCCGAACACACCAGAGCGAACGAACGAAGCGCTGATTCGCGCACTCCGCGACGCTGCCGGCAGCGAGAGACAATCCGAGCTCAAGGAACAGATCGTTCAGCGAAACGTTGGACTCGTCAAGTCGATTGCGCTCAAGTTTCTCCATTCGGGCGAGCCACTCGACGATCTGATCCAGGCCGGCTACATCGGCCTACTCAACGCGGTGACGAACTTCGATTTGGCACGAGACACGCGATTCTCGACGTATGCCACATACTTGATTCAAGGGGAGATCCGACACTACATCCGCGACAAACACTCCACGATACGGATCCCTCAGTGGGTACAGACGATGAATCGCAGGGTCAAGGAGGCCGAAGAGGCGTTCTTCCAGCAGACTGGTCGCGCTCCGAGCTTTGAAGAACTCGCGCAGTCCGTGCATCTGACGGTCGAGCAACTGACATCGTTGCTACGCGGCCGGGAGTCGATGACGTACGTGTCGATCGATCAGGAGCGCCGTGCCGCGGACCCAAACCCACCGCCGCCGCCGATCGAAAGCCTCCTGCCCACGGCGGAAGAGGTCCCGTTTGACCTACGGATGCGTATCCTGGTGTCCATCGAACAGCTCGAATCCATTCAGCAGTCCATTGTTCACGGTCTCTTCTTCCAGGGGAAGAGCCAGGCGGAGGTGGGAGAGGAACTCGGGATGTCACAGCGGCAGATATCCCGGATGAAGGACCGCATCCTGAGAGGGATACGCGACGAATTGAACGACGGTCCATCCGAAGAAACTGAACACCGGCAAGACTAGGCAGAATTGGTTCAAGGGGAGATATCGTGTCTCAGACAACGCATCCAGACGATCTACTGGCGCTGATCGCACGAGCAATCGATCACCTGCGCTGCAGCATCGACTTCTTCGAGGCGGCGGACCAGGGGGCCGGGATCGAGGAGTTGTCAACCGTCGTCCACGACATTGACACGTATCTGGATCGCATCCATACGGACCCGCTTCTCAACCTTGCGTCGCTTCCGGCCGGCCGAGTCAGGGACGGGCTCCTATCCGTGAGCGATGATCTGTCCACCGTGATTCGACAGGTCGAAGAGCAACCATCGTGAACGCCATGCCCGCCACGGCACTTGTCACGGGAAGCACACGCGGTCTCGGACTCGCCATCGCAGAGCGCCTCTGTCGCGACGGAGTCGACGTGGTAGCCAACTATCGAACCCATGAGGAACAAGCCCGGACGGCGGGAGCACGTCTTCGGGCGATCCGCCCGTCGGCTCGTGTGGTACGCGCCGACGTCACCGACGAGCGAGAAGTGCACCGACTGATTGGCGAAACACTGTCGCAGTCAGGCGGCTTGGACATCCTTGTCAACAACGTTGGCGCCTTCGCCTACACTCCCCTGCTCGAAACGGGGCCCGAGGAGTGGGACCGAATCCTTCGGAGCAATCTGACGAGCGCATTCCTATGCTGTCGCGAAGCGATCCCGCACATGCGCACACGAGGCCGGGGCTGCATCGTGAACATCGCGTCGATGAGCGCAGGCGTGTTGCGGGCGACACCGAATACCCTCCCATACGCCATTGCCAACGCTGGCGTGGTTCTGCTCACGCGTACGCTGGCCCGCGTCGTCGGACCCGAACGCATCCGGGTGAACGCCGTCTGTCCCGGGTTCATCGAAGGCGCGGACTTCCCGGCAGACGACCCCAAAACGAAGATCCCGCTGGGACGAATGGCGCATCCCAGCGAGATCGCTGACGTAATCTCGTATCTCATCTCGGAGAACGCATCGTACGTCACCGGCGCGGTCATCGACGTACACGGAGGCGCTCTCCTCTAGCCGGCTACTGCGTTACGTCGGCCTCGTACCCTCCGTTTGCCGCCTCGACAGTGATCGTGGTCGTCTTCTGTTCCTCGACAACCACGTCTTCGATCACGATCGGCGGATCGGTCTCGATGACCACTGTGTACGTCCCCACCGCTAGCTCCGGACTGTCGCCTCCGAGCCGACCGGAGAACACCTCGTTCCCGTTCTCATCGTACACGGTGTAGCTGAAGGGAGCCGACAGACTGATTGCCGTACGCAGCTCCTCGCTTGAATCCGCGTCGAAGTACAGCCCACCGGTCGTGGCGGCAATCTGCATCAGCTGGTCTCGGGCTGTGGCATTCTGGCTGACGTCGAACCCCACGACGTTGATCCGGAGATCGTAGCCAGAGGAGATCAGATCCTGTGCGGCAGTCACCGGGTCACCGTTGCAGGTCTCCATCCCGTCCGTGATCAACAGAATCAGCTTGCCGCCAGACACGGTAGCCAGATCATCCTTTGCAAGGATCAGTGCATCGGCGATCGGCGTGGCCCCACGCGGAACGATCCCAAGGATTTGCGCGGTCAGCCATTGCCGATCCAGGGGGGAAATCGGGGAGAGCAGGTAGATGTTGCCGCATCCGCTGAACACGCGCATGCCGACCATGGCACCCTCGGGCAGGTCCTCGACAAGATCGATGAGTACCTCTTTGGCGACCTCGATCTTCACGTCGCCGTCCACCGTCTCCTCCATGCTGGAGGACGCGTCCAGGATAATCAGAATGCTGTCCGGCACGTTGCCGATCGCGATCGCGAGTTCCCCGATCGGCTGAAGCTCGAGGCTCCCGAATACTTCGCCGATGAGCGGCCCTCCGGTCTCCTGCTCCGGTCCCATCGCACCGATAGCGTCGATGCTCGGTCCCGGGCAATCGGAGTGATCCTCGTCCGCCGGAACGTCGGTGACCCGTACGAATCGGTACATCGTCCCGCTCGCTGCATACGGCCCGATGTCAATCGCTCCCGGATACCCAACGGTCTGCCCGACGCTGACGTAGTTAAACCCGTCTGTGCTGATCTCGACGAGGGCCGGCTTGCCGTTCGTGATGTAGATGAACAGGTCATCACCCTCACCGTCGGTGAGCGCGTTGTCGACGAACTCGACGATCAGGTAGCCCCGTACGTCCAGCTCGCTCAGCCGGAACCCGAGTGAGACTGCGTTCGTGTCGCAGCCATCGCAGCCTACGCACCCCGGGGCACAGGACGCGTCAGGGGGTCCCAATGCCTCTTCCGGGTCGTCGTACGCGTCGCGTACACAGCTTGCCACCAGGTAGTCCACGACCCGGTCGGCAAACGCGACGTCCCCGTTGGGGAACGTCACTCCTGAATACGTTGCAGACGCAGCGTAGGCACCGCCTATGGACGCAAGCATCAACGTCACGAGCGTGCCAATCGCTATCCTCTCGGCGAGCGCCGTGCCTTTCATCCCGTCACCTCCGCGCCGATAGTCCCCAATTGTATAGCATTCCATCCATCATAGAGCGATCCCATAGGGAAGACAAGTCATACGTGCTGGTAAGTCCCTGCTCTAGTGCACTGTCGCACTGCGTTCCTGTTGACAGGCTCTGAACCGTCAAGTATGATGTGCCCCGTTGCCGAGGTGGCGGAATTGGCAGACGCGCATGGTTGAGGGCCATGTGGACCTTATACGTCCGTGCGGGTTCAAGTCCCGCCCTCGGCATTCACCTTTTGTCCTATCGGGAGTTGCCGGTCATGCGGATTGTCTTGGACGTCATGGGAGGCGATCTTCCGCCTCATGAACTGGTTGCCGGCGGCGTTGCTGCTGCGCGTCGTCGCAAGTTCGATCTCGTCCTCGCTGGATCGCAAGACGTCATCCAGGAGGCACTCAAGGCCCAAAACGCCAAACCGGGCGTCCCTTACGAGATCCTTCCTTGTTCACAAGTCGTCGGCATGGACGATGCGCCGGTTCGATCCGTTCGCGAGAAGCGCGACTCCTCGCTGGTACGCGGACTCCAGTACGTCAAGGATGGACAAGCCGACGCGTTCGTCTCCCCCGGCAACACCGGTGCGATTGTGGCCGGAGCGTTGCTCACCCTCGGCAGGATCCCCGGGATTCCACGACCCGGCCTTCTCGCAACGCTTCCGACGCTGACCGGAAAGGACATCTACGTGCTTGACGTCGGCGCAACCAGCGACTGTACGCCCCAACAACTCCTCTCCTTCGCACAGATGGGGACCACGTACGTTCAAGAGACCCTCGGTATCTCGGAGCCAACCACAGCTTTGTTGAACATCGGAGCGGAACGTGGAAAGGGAAACCGACTCATCTCGGAAGCGTACACCCTACTAGAGTCCGACGGCCTCGCGTTCCGAGGGAACGTGGAGGCCCACCACGTGTTGATCGATCGGCCGGCGGACGTCATCGTGTGTGACGGCTTCGTCGGAAACATCTTCCTCAAATCGATCGAAGGCGGGGTCACGGCGGTCACCGCGCTTCTCAAGGACTCCATCCGAGGCCGTACACTGGCCATGCTCGGAGCTCTCCTCATGAAGGGCACGTTCGCGCGTGTACGGCGGACGCTATCGTATCAGCAGCGAGGCGGCGCACCGCTACTCGGCGTCAACGGGACAGTCGTCATCGGTCATGGACGTTCGGACGCCAAGGCCATCCAGAGCGCAATCGATGTTGCCTGCCGCGAGGTGTCCGCTCGGCTCACCGACAAGTTCCGTGAAGGCGTTGCGTTGAAGGGGCAACTGGATGGGGGCTAGGATGACCGGGACCGGGCACTGTCTCCCGGCCACCCGCGTCACAAACGCGGACCTCGAGAAGCGCGTCGACACGACGAGCGAGTGGATCATTCAACGGACAGGGATCGAAGCGCGGCATCTGCTCGGCGAAACGGAACACCCGTCCGATTTGGCGGTTCGCGCAGGGCAGCGGGCAATGCAGCAGGCGGGTCGGTCGCCGGCGGAGGTTGATCTCCTCATCGTCGCAACCAATTTCCCGGACATGATCTGTCCAGGATCCGCGCCCTTCGTCGCCCGGGATCTCGGCCTCGGTGATGCCCCGTTCTTCGACCTCAAGGCCGGCTGTAGCGGGTTTGTCTACGGCCTCGCCGTCGCCGACGCCCTCCTCCGCGCAGGGCTGTACCAGTGCATCCTTCTTGTCGGCGTCGAAGCACTCTCCCGCGTCACTGACTGGGACGATCGCCGGACGTGCGTTCTGTTCGGAGACGGGGCCGGCGCCGTTGTACTGGAACGGGGCAAGGAGGACGAAGGCGTCCTTGGGAGCGCGTTGTTCGGCGATCCCGAGAAGCCTCTCCTACTCCACATGCCCGGCGGTGGCACTCGGACGCCGGCGACTCCCGACAGCATTGCGCGGCACGAGCATTTCGTGAAGATGGAGGGATCAGGCGTGTTCCGAACCGCCGTCCCCATGATGGAGAAGGCCGTTCACGTGGCCCTCACAGCAGCCGGCGTCACCTTGCCCGACATCGACTGGCTGCTTCCGCATCAGGCAAACATCCGCATCATCAATTCGCTTGCCCGCCGCCTCGATGTCGATAGGGAACGGGTGTTGGTCAACATCGATCGAGTGGCCAACACGTCCACCGCGTCGATCCCCATCGCGCTCGACGAGGCGCTGAGGGACGGACGGATCGTTCCCGGTCAGCTGGTCGCCATGACGGCGTTTGGCGCCGGCGTCACGTATGGAGCCGTTGTCGTACGCATCACGTAGTCCGGAGGAGCACATGGAACCGATGACCGCCTTCCTCTACCCCGGCCAGGGCCGGCTGCCTCGAACGCTCGCCTCCCGGCCGGAGGATGTGTCCCGCTTGTACGAGCGAGCGGCGGCCCAGGGGCTTCCGCTTCTGCAATGGATGCAGGACGATCCGCAAGGCCGCCTCTCCTTCACCGACGCTGCACAGCCCGCGCTCTTCCTGGATGCCATCGCACGCGACCGCGCCCTACGCACTGCAGGCGCGTCTCCCATGGCGGTTGGCGGGCACAGCCTTGGCGAGTATGCCGCGCTCGTCGGCGCCGGTGTGCTTTCGGCCGAAGATGCGCTCGAGATCGTCATCGAACGGGGCCGTCTCATGCGGGAGATCGACGGGGCCATGGTCGCGATCCTGAAGCTGGACATCGCAGACGTCAAACAGCTCTGTGAGGCGGAAAGCGGCGATGTCGTCGTAGCCAATCACAACGCCCCCGAACAGGTGGTGGTATCGGGACGTTCGCCCGCCGTCCGGCGCGTCTCCCTTCGCGCCGCCGAACAGGGGGGACGCTGTATCCCGCTTCCGGTGAGTGGGCCATTCCATTCGCCGTTCATGCAGCCGGCGGAAGCCGCCCTGCGGCCGACGATCGAGCAGACAACGTTCCTGCCACCGTCCGTTCCCGTCGTCAGTGGGGTCTCCGGCAAACCGGAGACCGACCCTGAAGAACTGAAGCGCCTTCTGACGCGCCAGATCACATCCTGTGTCCAGTGGGTCGCTGCCGTGAAGTCGCTTGCGTCTCTCGGCGTTCGCCGCGCCATCGAAGTCGGATCGGGGGATACGTTGACGCGCCTCGGCCGACGGATCACGAGTACCGTGCTATTCATCCCCTTTGAGGAGGTCGATCGATGAACGAATTCGAGGGTCGCATTGCCATCGTCACGGGGGCCACGCGAGGAATTGGGCGAGCAATCGCCGAGCGTCTGATTGAGGAAGGGATGACCGTCATCGGTTTCGGACGCAACGTTCAGAAGGAAGAGAAGCTTCAGTCCGGGCTCGCGGGATTCCACTTCCTGCGCGTCGATGTCACCGACGCCGCTCAGGTTGCAGCCGCTGTGCAGGACGTCGTGTCCACATACGGCCGACTCGACCACCTCGTCTGCAATGCCGGGATCACGAAGGACCGTCTGATGCTTCGAATGTCCCCGGCCGATTGGCAGAGCGTTCTGGACGTGAATCTCACCGGGACCTACCACTGCGTTCACGCAGCCCTGCGCGCACTCCTCAGGAGCCCTGCAGGCTCTATCGTTGCTGTCTCATCGGTTCTTGCCGACACAGGGAACGTCGGACAGGCGAACTACGCCGCATCGAAAGCCGGAATCATCGCCCTCTGTCGCAGCGTGGCCAAGGAGGTCGCCGGTCGAGGCGTTCGGGTGAACGTCGTGTCGCCAGGGTACGTTGATACCGAGATGACGGCAGGATTGGACGAACACGTTCGGGCGGCGTACTTGGAGCGCATTCCGCTTCGCAGAGCCGCTACTGCAGGCGAAATCGCCGATGCTGTGTGCTTCTTGCTTTCGACCCGGGCTTCCTATATAACTGGGCAAGTACTCGGCGTCAACGGAGGACTGTATCCCTAGAAGGGGCAAGAAGAGGGAGGTTCGGTAGTCATGAGCGATATCGCGGACAAGGTGAAGACGATCATCTGTGATCAGTTGATGGTGGACGCAGACGAGGTGAGCGACGAGTCCTCGTTTGTTGAGGACCTCGGTGCCGACTCGCTGGACACTGTCGAACTGATCATGGAGTTCGAGGATGAGTTTGGTGTTGAGATCCCCGATGAAGAAGCGGAGAAGATCTCCACCGTGGGAGAAGCGATCGCCTTCCTTGACAAGCTCCTTGCCGAGAAACAAAGCTAGACACCTGACGAATGAAACCGGAGGGACGGCGGCGCACGCGTCCCTCTTTTCTTTCCGCGTCACCGTGGAGAATCCGACTGAGGTGATCGTCGATGCCTGAAGGAGAGAAGCGCGGTCGTATCGGAGGACGCAGCACGAATCCGTACTACGAGGATCACAAATATCCTGAGCCGACCGTCTGCCCACGTTGCCACTTGGTCTACCACAACGGTCGCTGGCAACGTCAAGAGACAGCCCCGTCGGAGGCTGCAGGGACTGCCGCCGCATCGCACGAGAACCACTGCCCGGCGTGCCGGCGGGAGATGGACCGCATGCCCGGCGGCCTCGTCAGTCTTCGAGGAACCTACTGGCAGGCGCACCGCGATGAGATCGAACACATCCTACGCAACCAGGAGAAGAGCGCCGCGGCTCACCGCCCCCTCCAACGGATCATGTGGTTCGAAGCGAGTGATGTCGAGGCCGAGGTGGCTACGACCAATCCCCATTTAGCCGTCCGCATGGGCAAGGCTGTGGAGAGCGCCTGCAAGGGGAACCTCGTCGTGAAACACGGTCAGGGAGACCAACTGGTCCGTGTCTACTGGGAGCGAAACGATTCTGCATAGCGTCCGGATGACCGGACGTCACTCAACGATGTTGCGACCGTGGCGTCTGAAGCACCCGGCTGCGCCGCGAGTCGCTGGTCCCTGCCGGAACCAAGGGTGCGCGTGAACGATCGAGAGGCCATCCTCGAGTTAGCCGTTGAGGCCGCGACGAAGGCAGGAGACATTCTACGGTCCGGGTTGCACGATCCGGAGAAGGACGAATCGGCCAAGTCGCACCGCAATGACCCCGTCACCAAGTACGATCACCGAGCGGATGAAGCCATCGGCAGCGTGCTGCTTGAAACACTTCCCGACATCCCGATTGTGTCGGAGGAAGCCCCGGGCACGGCCTCGGCGGACGTCTGTCGATGGGTCGTTGACCCTCTCGACGGCACGACCAACTTCGTGTGCGGCCTGCCCCACTTCTGCGTGTCGATCGCACTGGTCGAGCCCGATGGGACCACCGTCGCCTGTATACACGATCCAATCCGGAGAGAGACGTTCGCCGCCCTTCGCGGGCGGGGCGCAACCGTGAACGGATCTCCCCTCGCGGTCAGTCGGCGGGCAACACTCGACCGTGCCGCGATCGGCGTCGGCCTCTCGCACCAACCCCTTCGACGTCAAGCGGTACACGCGGTCCTTCCGACGCTCTACCCCTCCGCTCGGTGTTTGCGCGTCTCGGGTTCCGCCGCGCTCGATCTCGCATACGTCGCTGCAGGCCGCCTTGACGCCGCGTGGTACGCCAGCCTGAGCGAGTGGGACGTTGCCGCCGGCTCGCTCCTGGTCCATGAGGCCGGAGGACGAGTCACCGCCCTGTCGGGGTCTCCCTTGATACGGCCGGACTCGGAGGGTGTCCTCGCAACCAACGGACGGATCCATCGCGCCATGCTGGACGTCGTCTCTGGGAGTCTCCCGCTGTGACGGGCCTATCGGATCTCACGCCGCGCTATCGATCCATCATCCCGGACTGGGAGGCGTTCGCAGCGACGTGTGTGCGACCCCTTCCGCCCATCTGCCGAGTGAATACGCTGCGCTGCGAGCCGAGCCATGTCCTCGAGCGTTTCGCAGCGCAGGGCATCGTCGCCGAGCCCATGCCATGGGACGAGGCATTGCTTCGCACAGAGGTCCCGGTCGGACGTACGCTTGAACACTGGTTGGGGCTGATCTACGTTCAGGAGGCGACGCAGACGATCCCGGTTCTGGCGCTCGATCCGCAGCCGGGCGAGTGCATCCTCGACCTGTGCGCGGCACCCGGCGGCAAGACGACCCAAATCGCCGCGCGGATGGCAAACCGAGGTTGCCTGGTGGCCAACGAACCCAACGGCCGCAGACAGCCATCGCTCCTTGCGAACATCAATCGACTCGGGGTTCTTGTGGCAACCGTCACGTCGTATCGAGGCGACTCGTTTCCAAGCAGCGGGCCGTACGATCGAATCCTCGTGGACGCGCCCTGCTCGGCAGAGGGCACGCTTCGGAAGGAGTCTTCCCTTCGAGGTGGCGCGACGTCCTCCTCCATCGAACGCCTCGCTGCGCTGCAGAGGCGCCTCATCGTGCGCGCGTACGACCTTCTCAAGCCTGGCGGCACGCTCGTCTACTCGACGTGCACGTTCGCACCGGAGGAGAACGAGGCCGTTGTTGCCCATCTGCTCGGAGCGTCCGACGCCCGTGTCGTGCGTCCCGGTCTTCACGACTCCTTCTCTCCCGGGCTCACCACGTGGAACGATGAGGAGTATCCGGAGGCCATTCAAGACACCGTCCGGATCTACCCCCATCAGATCGACAGCGGAGGAGGCTATCTTGCCTGCCTTGTCCGACCCCGCTAGGGCCGCCGTCTGTGCGCTGTTCGTCGACCGGTTTGGCGTGGACGCACGCTTCCTCGCCACGCTGCGCTGGATCGAAACCAACCAGGAAGTATGGGTCGTCAGCGAGCTCCCGCCGGACGGCGTCACCCATGTTCGTCCACCCGGCATACGCGCCGCTCGCCTGCATCCAAGCGGAATCAAGCCGACGAGTCATTTCCTGACACTCCTTGGGAACCGGATGACCCGATCACAGGCGGCTGTCAATCGACCGCAGCTCCGCCAGCTCCTTCTCGGGCAGCGGATCGCGTGGCCGGACGGCGATGCTGATGGCTTCGTTGCCATCCGCTTGGCGGATGACGTCCTCGGCTGCGGCGTGCTGCGGCGTGGCCGCCTCTCTGCCCCCATCCCGACCGGCCGCCGCCGCGAGCTCCTGAGCATCCTCGAAGACGTGTGATTCGATCTCACCGATCTGTAATCCAGATCACGGAATCCGCACCATCGGATCGGCTAGAATCGCTATCGGAAGTTGGATCAGTCAATCAAGGGAGGTACTGAGGATGCGATTCAAGACGATCTTGCTGGTGACAGCGGCTCTCGGGCTGCTCACAACGACTGTTGCCAGCGCTGCGGGGGAGGACCTGGTGTTCGTCCTCGACGCATCGAACAGCATGAACAAGATTCTCTCGGTGAAGACGAGAATCGATGCGGCAAGAGGTGCACTGACGGAGCTTCTACAAGGCATGCCGGACGGTCGCTACGTCGGCCTGATGGTGTACGGACATCGAATCAACTACGAGAACGAGATTGAGAGCTGCCAGGATCTCGAGTTCCTGTTTCCGATCGCGTCGTTCGATCAGTCGATCGCGACCCAGATGATCGGCGCGATCGAACAGCTATCGCCGCAGGGAAAGACACCGCTCGCCGACTCGCTCTCACTGGCCGCGGACAACCTTGTAACACTCGGAAACGGCGGCGCGATCATCCTCATCAGTGACGGGGAGGGAAACTGCGGCGGACAACAGCAAGTCGTCGCGGAGATGATCGCCACATTGTCCCCCGAGGTAGTCGTCCATGTCGTCGGTCTCGATGTGGAGGCCGAAGCCTACGAGACGCTGCACGCCATCGCGGAGACGACCGGTGGCGGGTACTGGAACGTCGGCGAGGCTGCAGGCCTGTTGGCCGCGCTCACGGCAGCCGTCGGCGCGGGCACGGTGACTACACCGGCTGCGATGGCCTCCGACATTCCGCCGAACTACGCATGCCTCGGCATCACGAACGTGATCTACGGCACGGACGCGGATGACGTCATCTACGGCACGTCCGGGAACGATCTGATTTATGGTCTTTCGGGAGACGACTTCCTGATCGGCCTCGACGGGAACGACGTCCTGATCGGCGGGCCCGGCGACGACATCCTCGAAGGAATCGCAGGGTGTGACCTACTGGACGGTGGAGAGGGAGACGACATTCTGTTCGGCGGTTCCGACAACGACATCCTCTGCGGCGGCGATGGACACGACTCGCTGGAAGGAGAAGACGGGAACGACGTCCTCGACGGCGGCAGCGGATGCGATGCGCTAATCGGCGGACCGGGCAACAACACCCTCTACTGCAGCGACAACCTCGACGTCCTCTACCAGGGTACCGTTGTCTCCGGCCCGTATACGGCCTGTCCGGTCTGCCTTGGCGTCTGCCCCGCAACCGCGGAGCCGTGCTACCCGGAGACCCCGGCGCCGGCATGCGCATACCCCGAGCCGCAACAGACGGCGGCCTCGTGCGCTCCATCCGCGCCGGTCGAATGCTCGATGCAGGGCATTGTGAAGTGCATTGACGAAGGGTCCAGCCTGCAGTTGCACGGTTCGGCGACGGACGGCGATTGCAACATCGCCGAGGTGTACTGGGAGGTTAGCTCCGGATCGCTGAACAATCCGTTGTCGCTCGATCCGATGTACTGCGCTCCGATGATCGACGGCTGCTCCGACCTGGAAGTTCTCGTCACGCTCAGCGCAACCGACACGTGCGGCGCATCCGCATGCGACTCGTTCCTGCTTCTCGTACGCAACGTCAACCATGCGCCCACCGTCGAGGCCGGAGGCCCCGTCTGCATCAATGAGGGGGACGTACTCGCTCTGCATCCTGTGATCGCAGATGCAGACGGCGACCCCTTGACGGTCGAGTGGACCGTCGGTGGAGGCGTGGGAGTCATCGACGTGACGACGACATCGTACGCGGCGTATGTCGCCCCAATGATCAGCGTGTGCGAAGGAGTCGATGTGCCTCTCACGATTCGGGTTACGGATCCCTGCGGCGCAACGGCCTGCGACACACTCATGGTTCACGTCGCCAACGTGAATGCGGCACCGATTGTAGATCTTGGACCGGACTTCACGCTCGACGAAGGGTCGGTCATCCGGCTCACACCGGTTGTATCGGATCCCGAGTGCGAGCCGCTCCAGTACTGCTGGGCAATCACCGGCGGAGCGATCGATAGCGCGTACGTGCAGAATCCCACGTTTGCCGCACCGTTTACCAACAACTGCGACGGGTGCTGCGTAACGCTAACCCTGACCGTAACCGACCCGTGCGGTCTGTCGGCGACAGACTCAGTCAACGTCACGGTTCGCAACGTCAATCGACCGCCTGTGGTTGACCTCGGCGAGGATCTGTGCGTCATCGAGGGTGGAACCCTCCACCTGATGCCGCACGCAGTCGATGCAGACGGCGATCCTCTCACCTATCTGTGGTGCGTCTCCGGCGGCGGCTGCGTGGATAACATGCGCGGCGCTGATCCGGTGTTCATCGCTCCGCTCACGAGTGCCTGCGAAGGAATCGACGTTTCGGTCACGGTCACGGTAACCGATCCGTGTGGCCTATCCGCGACGGATGAGATCATCATTCACGTCCAGAACGTGAATCAGCCTCCAAGCGTCGTCGCGGACCCGTAGCGCGGGGCCTCTCTCGACTGATTCATCGGGGATCTGCTCCGCCCGGATCGGGCGGAGCAGATCACCTCTTTCTCATCGCACTCGCGACCGCACGCGAGACGATCGAGGACAATCGCTCCCACCGGATCAGCAGACGCGAGCTCTGTGGCCACATGAAGGTGCAGGCACTTGATCCGGGCTCGGTCCCGTATCCCGCCGATCCCCCGCTCGGACAGGCTGCTGATCATCCCCCGCCGTTCGAGCGCTTCTCTGTCCTCCGCCGTCAACAGCGCCAGCCGATCGCGGATTACGCGTTCATGAGCCGCGTCGAGTGCCTGCTCGAGTTCTCCATCCGCCGCAACCCGACGCTCGAGGTCGCCCACGCCTCCGCGTGCCTCGATCCGGTCGATTGCCAGACGAAGGAAGGGACAGGTCAACCAGTGAATCGTCGGAAACGGCTTTCCATCGATCACCGGGTACACGAGTGCCACGACCGGGTACCCGTACCCGCAGCGTGTCGGCACCCCGATCACGCCGCGTGGAGCGCGCCCGATCTGCTGCTGGATGATCTGTAGGTCGTCCCTTGTCACCGTGTCCATGACGGGTGCTCGTACTTCGTCTGCAGAAGCTGAGACGCTCGGCGTCTCTCCTCCTCACGCAGCGGTCCGCTCTGCTGTACCCCGCCGAGCGTCGTCTCCAGTCCCAGGAGGATCGCTCGCGCCGCGTCAAGCGGGTCCACCGCACGACCGAGGGCGTCGGACAGCGACGTCATCGGCGCCGGCCGCGACCGTACGCCGCGTGGATTGTAGTCGTTGTGGTGTGCTCGCAGCACGTCGATGTACTCCGGCGGGCACGCGGACACCATCATCGTCGTGTGATACAGGGTCGCCCCCCGACGACGGGCCTGTGCCGCACCGCCAAGCTTGGCCCGATCAGCCTGCAGCCGATTCCCTACCGCGACAATCGGCACGTCAAACGCCGCGCGAAGTCCGCCGACGATCGCCGCGCCGATCCACTCGAACGTGTCGGCGACGCTTCGCGAGCGCTCTCGCGCCGCAAGAACTACGGACACGTTCAGGTTCCCCGGGTAGTGAATCACCGCCCCGCCGCCCGACATCCGGCGGGCAATACCCAAGCCCAGCAATCGAGCGCTGGCCTTGTCGACTTCGTCTTCGATCCGCTGGCTCCGCCCCACGACGATGCACGGACGACCGATCCACAACCGAACCGTGGTTTGCTCCCCATCCTCAGCGCGCTGCAGCAAGATCTCCTCCACTGCCAGCGCAAACGGGGTGGAGACCGGCGCCAGATCGATCATCGCCCGCATGCCTTCGCAAACGCATCCGCCGCTGCGTACGAGCTGCGAACCAACGGTCCACTGACTACGGCGCTGAACCCGAGGTCTCGAGCGACCGCCGCCAGCGCGTCGAACTCCGCTGGCGGGACGTACCGCTTGACCGGTAGACAGGCCGGCGTCGGACGCAAGTATTGTCCCAGAGTCAGGATGTCAACACCGACCGCCCGAAGATCGCGCATTGCACCGACGATCTCCTCTACGCTCTCTCCCAACCCGAGCATAAGTCCGCTTTTCGTTGCGTGGCATCCGATCGATCGCACGCGTGCCCGCTCGAGCACGCGAAGCGACTGGTCGTACCCCGCCCTCGGATCCCGGGCCGTCGAACTCAACCGTCGCACCGTTTCGAGGTTGTGGCCGAGGACGTCCACCCGTGCTTCCAGCACGCGGTCGACGTCGCGCTCCTCACCGGAGAAATCGGGGATCAGTGCTTCGATTCGAACGTCGGAAACGCGATTGTGGATCGCTCGGACCGTCTCGGCGAACACGCCGCTTCCTCCATCGTCGAGATCGTCCCGGTCGACCGAGGTCAAGACGACATAGCGCAGCCCGAGCGCGGCGACGGCACCGGCCACCCGCTGCGGCTCTTCAGCGTCAGTCGCCCCGTTCGGATTTCCCGTTGGAACTGCGCAGAAGCGGCACGCTCGCGTACACGTGTCGCCAAGCACCATGAACGTGGCGGTACGCTGAGCCCAACACTCCGGTGCGTTTGGGCACGCTGCACCTTGACACACTGTGTTCAACTGGTACTTGGCAAGAACCTCGCGTACGCGACGGATGCCCTTCGCGTCCTCCGGAGATGGAGCACGTACACGAAGCCACTCCGGTCGCTCAGCCATTCCACGTCCTTCCGTTTCGCACGTCCGCCAACGTCACCCGCTCGATGGACCAATCGAAGACGTCAGCCATGTTCGACACAAACGTCGACACGAACACGTCCATCGACGGCGGTTCCTCCACGTGATCGGCAAGGCTTGTCACCTCGACACCGAGACCGCACGGGTTAATCAATCGGAAATGGTCCGATCGCACCGCAAGGTTCAGTGCCACTCCGTGTCGGCTCACCCATCGTCGGACAGCGATCCCAATCGAACCGACCTTCCAGTCGCCAACCCAGATTCCGGGAAATCCTACCCGCTGCTTGGCAGCGAGCTTGTAGCAGGCAAGCGTCCGAATCGCTGTGTGCTCGAGCCGCTCGACGTACGCCTTGATGTCCCGGCCGTACTCGCGAAGATCGACGATGGGGTACGCGACAAGCTGACCGGGACCGTGGTACGTCGCGTCCCCGCCACGATCGACGTGGATCACATGGATCCCCTCGCGCTTCAGCACCTCGGACGGCGCAAGCACGTTGTCCGACGACCCCCTTCTGCCGATCGTGATGACCGGATCATGCTCCACAGTGATGACAGTATCAGGAATTCGGCCGGCCACACGGAGCTGGTGAACACCCTCCTGCACCCCAAGGGCCTCACCGTAAGCCACTCGCCCGAGCGGCAGATGCCACGCAGTCCGTTTACTGCCGTGTGAGTTCGGCAAGCGGATCTCCCGTGCGGACTGTCGATCCCGCCGGCGCAAGGATCGCGCGGAACACTCCGCTGTGCGGCGCCGGAACGACAAACGTCGTCTTGCTCGTCTCAACCTCTACGAGGTCGTCCCCTTCGGTCACCGCGTCACCAACGTGGGCGAACCACTCGACAACCGTTGCTTCGTCGATGTCCCCAAGGTCGGGCAGCGTCACTCGATTCTCGGCGTCCTGCATGTCGTCCCCCTTCGTGTTTGAAGTCTAGCCGATCGCCAAACGTCCATCATCTTGTGTGCCGACCAGCCGGCTTCTATAGTGTGCACAAGGAGGAATCATGGGCTTCTCATGCGGCCTCGTCGGCCTGCCGAATGCCGGGAAGTCGACGATCATCAATGCCCTATCCAACGCGGGCGCGCGCGTGGAGAATTACCCGTTCTGCACGATCGAGGCGAACGTCGGCAGTGTCAGCGTACCGGATGAGCGACTGGATCGGCTAGCTGCCCTCTTCCCGGAGAAACGGAAAGTCTATACGCATCTTGACTTCGTAGACATCGCCGGACTCGTGGCCGGGGCCAGCGAGGGTGAAGGCATGGGCAACCAGTTCCTGGCGGAGATTCGAGCCGTCGACGCGATCGCTCACGTCGTTCGATGCTTCGAAAGCCCGGATGTCGCACACGTCACCGGAACTCTGGATCCGATTCGCGACATCGAAGTTGTGGAGGCCGAGCTGCTGCTCAAGGACCTCGAAACCCTCACCCGCGTCGCCCACCGCCTCCATCAGGAAGCCAAGGGGAAAGAACGCAGTGCCCCGGCCCGCGCCGAGGCGTGCGATCGACTTCTCGCATACGTCGCCGAGGGGAAGCCCATTCGGAGAGTCGACCACGATGCCCTGCTCGACGACATCCTCATTGAAACGTCCCCCCTTACTGCCAAACCGTCGCTGCTTGTCGCGAACGTCGGCGACAGCCCGGTGGAGTCCTTCGTGCGAGCCGTGCAGTCGGCAGCAGACGAGCGGGAGACCGAGTGTGTGGTGATCCGCGGCCGCCTCGAAGCGGAAATCGGAGAGGTTGCATCAACTCTCGAGGAGCGGGCAACGTATCTCGCGGAATACGGACTCGAAACGACCGGGCTCTCCGGCCTCGTTCTCGCCGGATATCGTGCCCTCGGCCTGATCACGTTCTTCACCATCGAGGGGCCCGAGGTCCGTGCGTGGACGGTCCCTGAAGGAACCCAGGCCCCGGCTGCGGGAGGAAGGATCCACTCGGATTTCGCGGACCGGTTCATCGCCGCAGACGTCTTCGACCTAGACGAACTGGAGACTTGTGGATCGGAGAAGGCACTACGCGAAGCCGGAAAACTCCACCGAGCCGGACACGACTACATCGTGCGTGACGGTGACGTCCTTCGGTTCATCTGCGCATGATGCCCCTCGTGCTCCCCTGGGACGCCGAGGAGACGCCGTACCAGCTACTTCGGGCTCTTGAGACAGGTCGGACCGTGATTTTCCCAACCGACACGGTCTACGGCTTGGGCGGCAACCCGTGGGACGAGCGGGTTCTTGCTCGGGTTCGCACGCTCAAGGACCGCGACTCGTCACTCCCGTTTACGCTTCACGTCGCATCCAAGGCAGCGTTGTCCCGGTACGCGAATCTCTCACCGGAGAACCAGCGCCGGGTCGAAATCGTTCTTCCCGGCCCGTACACCGCGCTTCTGCCCGCCACCGGCGCTGCCCCTCGGTCCGCCGTGCAGCGCGAGACCGTCGGCATCCGCTGGCCGGACCACCCGCTCTTCGCGCAGGTGGTTGGCGCCATCGATCGCCCGGTGTTCGGGACAAGCGTGAACCGGCACGGTGAGCCGCCGCTCTCCGACCCGATCGACATCATCGACACATTCAGCTCGGTGGACCTAATCATCACCGGCCCGGTCGGTGCTGCGTCGTCCGCAATCATCGACTTCACCGGCACGGAGCCCCGCTGCCTTCGCGGCACGGTTCCTTCGGAACTTGCTCAACGGCTCGGTCTGCAGACTAGCTGAGCAGCAGCCCCGCCACCCCGCCCACCGCCAATGCCGTCCCAGCTACCGTACGCATCGTAATGCGTTCACCGAACAGCAACCACGAGAACGGGAGGAGGAACACCGGAACCATCGCCATCAGCGTCGACGCAACGCCCACCGAAGCCCCGGACAACGCGACAAGTGACAGGGTCACGCCGAGGAACGGACCCACGATCGCGCCCGCTGCCGTGCACAGCGCGGCACGGCGGTCGCCGAGTGCCCGGAGCGTCGGGACGGTCTGCCGTACGGGAATCGCGACCACCCACGCTGCAATCGTCGCGGCGAGGATCTGAATCACGTTTGTCGACAACACGGGAACTCCGGCGTTCATCCCCTGGACCGAGAACATGTAGCGAGCCGACTGTGTCACAACCGTGCCGAACGCGAACAGGACTCCGAGACCCACTCGTCGCGACGCCGGGAGTCCCTGGCCGCTGTGCCGTGCGGACACAACGAGCACGATGCCACAGACGACGATGCCCCCGGCAAGCATCTGCAGGACGGTCATCCCTTCGCCGAAGAACCACCACGCGAACAGTGCACTGGTCACGGGGATCATCGACGTCACCAACGACGTCCGGTGCGGCCCGAGGTGGTACAGCGCGCGAAACAGGAACGCATCAGAGACCGCAAACCCCACGACCCCAGACAGCACGAGCCACAGCCAGGCAACCCCGGATGCATCCAGGGGAACCGGCGTTCCCAGGACCGCCCAGTGTACGATCAGTAGGCAGACCAAGGCGATCAGAAGCCGAAGCCGGTTGACTACGTCGGCACCGACCCGTCTCACTGCGACTGTGAAGAAGAGATAGCTCCCCGTCCAGAGAAGGGCCGTCCCCAGTGCGGCCAGCTCGCCGATCACCATGCACCTACCGGTTGAACGGTTCGAAGCGCGCGATGAAGTGGCGCAGCGGCCCTGCGCCTTCGGTGATCCGATACCCCGGCAACGACGTCAACTCCGCCCTCACGCGCTCGCCTGTTTCGACGACGGCGTCGAGGTGATCGCGCGTGTACATCCGCCGCGGAATCGCCAGCCGCACCAGTTCGAGTTCGGGGTACAACGTTTGGCCCTCGTCGTTCTCGTGCGCAAACATGACGCTGCCGATCTCCACCGCACGCACCCCACCCAGCGCGTAGAACGCATTCGTGACAGCCAACGCAGGGAACGCGCTCTGTGGGAACTCCGGCAGAACCGCTCGCACATCGATGTACACTGCATGCCCGCCGACCGGTTCGACAATCGGGAGACCGATGCGTCTCAACCCCTCGCCGAGCATGCGCGTCTGGCCGATCCGATGGGCAAGGTACTCGGGGTTCAACGCCTCGCGGAGCCCAACGGCAATCGACTCCAGGTCGCGTCCGGCAAGCCCGCCATACGTTGGAAACCCTTCCATCAGGATCAGCCGCTCGCGTGTCTTCGAGTACAACTCCGGGTCATTCATCGCGAGGAGTCCGCCGATGTTCGACAGTCCGTCCTTCTTGGCACTCAGGGTCATGCCATCCGCACAGGCGAACATGTCCCGCGCGATCTCGGTCGGGGTCTTGCTGGCGTATCCCGTCTCCCGCTCGCGGATGAAGTACGTGTTCTCCGCGAAACGCGCCGCATCGAGGAAGAACGGCAGATCGTGTGCGTGGGCGATTTCGCTGATCGTACGCAGATTCTCGACGGACACCGGTTGGCCGCCACCGCTGTTGTTCGTGATTGTCATCATCACAAGCGGAATCCGATCCGTTCCGACATCCGCGATCAGCGCCTCCAGCTTGTCCGGATCCATATTGCCCTTGAACGGTGTATCGTTCGTCGGATCAAGACCCTCGTCACAGACCAGGTTTGCCGGCTCCCCCCCGTTTGCCAACACGTTGGCGCGCGTCGTGTCGAAGTGCATGTTGTTCGGAACGACGTGTCCCGGCCGAACGATCGAAGAGAACAAGACGTTCTCCGCCGCTCGCCCCTGGTGCGTCGGGAGCACATGGCGGAAGCCGAAGACATCGTCTGTGACCTCACGGAATCTCTCGTAGCTGCGGCTTCCAGCGTAGCTCTCGTCGCCGCGCATCATCGCGGCCCACTGCTCCTGGCTCAGCGCTCCGGTGCCGGAGTCTGTCAACAAGTCAATGGTGACGTCTGCTGACCGCAGATTGAACACGTTGTGTCCTGCCTCGGCCAGGCGCTTCGCCCGTTCATCCGGAGACAGAACCGTGATCGGTTCGACCACCTTCACTCGATACGGCATATGCACGATGTTCCCATCCTCTCCTCGGTTCACACTCCGATACACGGAGATCGCAGACAATGCCTCGGCCGATGTCACGAAGAGAAGGGGATACGAAAACGGGGACACGGAATCGTGCGCCGGATGAATGCCAGCAGGTCGACATGCTGCGTCCAGCAGACAAAACCTCGGCACCCGTACGGCCGTCCGAGTGGCCCGCTCGATACGACTCGGTTGCCCGTGTTCATCTCAACTATCTTAGACGATTGCCCCCGCCGCAGTCGAGCCGGCTGCGCTGCCTCTACTCCTCTATACTCTGTGTGCCCGCGTGTGCGGAGCCTCGGTTCGGGAAGGACCCTATGACATTCCGAGTGTACGATGCCGGTACCGATCGTGCGGCCGTTCAACGGATCTGGCGCGAAGTCGGCTGGATCGAGAACGAGACCCACGAGAAGGGGATGGATGTGTTTCTGCAGTCGGGACGGACACTCGTCGCCGACGTCAACGGCGCAGCGGAATGCATGGTCAGTACACATTGTGCGACGCTGCGCTACCTCGAGGAGAGTCTTCCCGTGTCGGGGATTACCGGCGTCACCACGAGCCGCATCGCCCGGAAACAGGGGATTGCATCCCGATTGACCGCTCGCGCTCTGGCCGACGAAGCGTCTGCGGGGGCCGCTGCGGCTCTGCTCGGCGTATTCGAACAGGGCTTCTACAACCAGCTCGGCTTCGGCAACGGAGCCTACGAAGTCTGGTGCACAATCGACCCTGCACAGCTCCTCGTTCCGACCAACGCGCGACCGCCGATTCGCCTGACCGTGGACGACGGGCCCGACATCCACGCCGCTCGCGTAGCACGGCTGCAACAGCACGGCGCCGTCAGCTTCCAGTCGCCGGACACGACAGTCGCCGAGATCCTTTGGAGTGATGGGGGGTTCGGTCTCGGCTACCGCGATGAGAGCGGCCGTCTCACGCACCATGTCTGGTTCTCCGCCACGAAAGGGGAGAATGGCCCGTACCGCGTGGGCTGGCTGTGTTACCAGACGCGCGAGCAGTTCATCGAGTTGCTCGCCCTGCTTCGCAATCTTGGCGATCAGGTGCACTGGGTCCGGCTGCACGAGCCCCCCCAGGTCCAGCTTCAGGACTTCCTCCGACAACCGTTCCGATCTCGCGCGCTGACCGAGACGTCGAAGCACGAACTGCGATTTGCTGCGAGCGCCTACTGGCAAGTGCGCGTCCTCGACGTCAACGCTTGCCTGGCCGCCACCCACCTCGACGGCGGTCCGCTTGCGTTTCGCCTCGAACTGAACGATCCCATCGGCGACTACTTGCCCGACGGCACGGCGTGGCGTGGAGTCTCCGGCGCGTACGACGTGACGTTCGGGCCCACGTGTCGTGCGGAACGTGCCACGTCCGACCGATCCCATCTCCCCGTACTCCGAGCGTCGGTCAATGCCTTCTCCCGTCTGTGGCTTGGGATCCGCTCCGCCACGAGTCTGTCGTGGTCTGACGATCTCTCGGCGCCATCCGACCTGCTCACCCGCCTCGATCGTCTGCTACGACTTCCCCACCCCACGATCGATTGGGATTTCTGAACCGAGTGAACCCACAGCCGCGGAACGCCGACACACGATCGTTGCCTCCGCGATCCGCGAGAGGATGAAATCGGTAGTGCGAAGGGGTGAACCAACGATGAAACTGATACGAGGGCTAATCACCGGTGGAGGGATCGGCGCGTTCTTCTTCTTCAGCTGGATCATCCAGCTGTTGTGGAATGGGATCCTCGTCGACCAGTTGGCGATCGTTCCAATCGCCGCCCGCCTGAACTACTGGCAGGCCGCTGCACTGTGGTTTCTAGCAACGATCCTGTTTGCGTGGGCAGGAATCGGCGTCACACCGGCTCTGCGCCGACGTTGGCAACGCTACGACTGATCCGCGCGTTCGGGGTCCACGTCGTACGGACGGGCACGCAGACGTGCCCGCGACACGCCGAATCGGCGCTGCGCTACTCGCCGCCACATCGCGTTCCCACCGACGACGTATGCCCAGCGGGGGATGATCGGCCGCTGAAGATCCCGTTCGACGGCAACCGGGATCCGGTCTCCCAGCGCCAGAGCGTCCCCCGCTGCACGCAGCAGCCGCTTCACCCGGCCGGTGACTTGGCCCGCTGAGCCAACCGACAGCGCACCGCGCCACTTGAACCCCGCTTCGCTGCAGAACCGTCGGCAGATGCGCTGCGCGGTCCCGTTCTGTAGCGGTTCGACGAAACCGCAGTTCAGGATCGTGCAGAACGAGGTGTCCGGCGGGCCGTCACTGGCCGCCCGATGCGCGGAGATCCTCTCCAACGCCCGGATCACCGGTGCAGGGAGACTGTCGACGTACAGCGGTGCCGTCAGCAGGAGCACGTCGCTCGAATCGACCGCTGACAGAAGGCCGCACGTTGCCTCATCGTCGGCCAGTGCTTCCGCAAGATGGATCCAGTCAACGATCCAGCGTCCGACCTCCAGGCGGCTTGTCACAAGGCGAGCGAGTTGCGCCGACGCGCTCCGCTCCATGGGCTTCGGGCTTCCAACAAGAATCAGCGCACGCCGCGTCACTCGCCTGTCACCACCCCTACGGAACGCGCAACCCGTTCCTGACACCCTGCCGGATCACGGTCGACAACGCATGCCTCCACGCGAGGGGAGTGCATGTTGATCCCGTTCCGGTGGACGAGGCTCTCGAAGATGGCCGCCTCCTCCGACGTCGGCTCGCCGACTCCGATTCCCAGCAGTCGCGGATACCGTGCGTAGCGCGCAACATGGTGTACTTCACCGTCAATCCGACGGAAGTACGGAAGGATCAACGGAATGAGTCGATCAACGACCTTCTTGAGGTGGTACGAATACCCTCCGAATGTAATCGGCGTCACAAACACGGCCAGATCGCTCCGGATCAGTCTGCGCGCAAGGTCCCTCCCTGCATCGTCCGTGATGCACACGCCGGGCGTTTTCACCCAACAGGCAAAGCACCCGCGACACGGCGCAATGTCGACCTCGTCCAACCGAACCCTCTCTGCCGTCCAGCCCGCGACCTCAAGGGTCTCAACAACTGTGCCGCAGACGGCGTCCGTCGCGTCGCCCCCCCCGTCGAAGAGAACAGCTTTCCTGGACCGTTCCATGCTCTCATTCTACCGCGGGAGCCACAACGTAACAGCCCCTGCACGACCCGCAAACACGGTGTACCCTTAGGCGAAATGCGGAGGTGATAGCGTGAAAGGGGTTCGGTCATCGTATTCGGTCCCAGCCGGGCGCACAGGCCGGACGGCTTCGGTTCGCCTGTTCCACCTCGGCATTGGCCTTGCAGGGCTTTCCCTGCTCCTTTTCGTCTGTAGAACGCTGATCGCGGAAGCCGCTCTGGAAAGCGCGGCACTGGCGGCCCTCACAACAGGGATCCTCTGCGGCTGGGTGGCCGTTCTTCTCCGGCGAATGCCCGTTCTCCCTGCGAGAACCCTGCTGTTCTTGGGGATCTGCTGGATTTTCGGCCTCGCCGCGGCGGCACTGCTACTCCTCGGATCGCTCCGGCCAGGCGCTCTCGCAGTTTGGTCGGCTCTCGTTCAATCCCTCGCGCTCTCGCTGAGCCTCCTCCTGGCCACCGCCCTGTTTCGTAGTCTTCTGCACCGACGTCGGCGGTTGCTGCTCGTCCGCTTGCTGTCCCTCTTATCACCCCTTGGCATTGCCGCGCTCCTCATCCTGCTGACGAGCGCGCGCCCCTAGGCTACACCGCGTAGGCTCGGTATACTGCAAACCAACTGGTGGGAAGGGAGCGACCATGACGAAGCGCCTCATGCGGAGCCAAACACGTGCCATGCTGGGTGGGGTGTGCGGCGGGTTGGCTGAGTACCTCGAAGTCGAGGATAACCTCATCCGTCTTCTGTTCGTGATGTTCACCCTGTTCAGCGGGGTGGGTGTTCTCGTGTACATTGCGCTGTGGCTCATTCTCCCTGTAGCCGGTCTCACAAGCCAATCTGCACACGAACAGCTTAGCCAAGGGGCCGACGACATCGTACGTCGGGCCCAAGCGATCGGAGAGGACGTGCGTCGTGCGGCGGAGTCATCTCGTCGTCCGGGTGTGCTCGTTCTGGGCGTCACGCTGCTTCTCGTCGGTGTCGCGTTCCTGCTTCAGGTCATCGGCATCCGATGGATGCAGTGGTTCACGTTGAACACGCTGTGGCCGGCTGTCCCGATCCTTGCAGGTCTCGTCATGATCTGGCACTGGTTGGCCGGAGCCGGAGGTCGCTCCCCCGATGAATAGACGCGTCGGCGCGTGGCTGATGCCTCTGATTGTCCTGTGTGCTGGAGTTGTCCTGCTTCTCAACACAACCGGTGTCATCTCATGGTCTGTGTGGGGTCAGGCGTGGCGATTCTGGCCGGTCCTGTTGATCGGATTCGGGCTGTACATGCTCGTTCGCAACCTGCTGCGAACTCGATAGCGCGCCGGTCGGATCCGCTCACATGTCGTTGAATGCGCTGTTCACGGCATCGACGATGCGGTATGCGGAGTCAACGCGGAACACGTATTCGATGGTCCCTCGGCCGCCCGTGTGGAGCGCCCCCACGTTGAGTGTGATTCGAACTCGTCCTTCGGTATCGACGGACGCCGAGACGGCTTCCGCACCCGCTTCGTCTGTCGAGACACGAAACAGAGTGACCGGCCCCGTGTACGCTGCCACGCTCCGATTCGTCACGACGAGCGCAGCGGACACCTTCTGCCTGCGCCAGGCGACTCTTCGACCCGGCAATCGAACGCCGCGCCACGTAGCAACCGCGCGCACCCCCTCCTCACAGACACGGATTCCTTCTACCAGCAGGCGGCGCCGCTGTCGTCGTGGCACTGCCCCCACACGAAACAGCCGGTATGCCCAGGTCTTCTGCTCGCTCAAGCGAGGCGCACCCCCTGCGCGAGGCCAGCTGCGACCTCACGTCCGTCACTGTACCGGTTGTCTTGCTCTCCGCCAAGGGTTGCACGGCCATCGTCGTTGCGGTACGGTCGTCGAATCCATCGCACACCAGGTTTGGAAGGGGACGTCCGGATGACCACGAAGCAACCCGCCACGACACGACGGGCCTGGGCGATTGCGGCGATCTCCGTGTGCGCAGTCGTCGCGGTTGCTGCAATCTACTTCGCGATTTCGAAGACTCTTCCCAACGCTCTGCGGTCCGACACCGCAGAGATCGAAGAGACCATCGATCAGGACACCACGCCGGAACGCGACGTACCGGCCATCGGATACACGGTCGGGTTGACGGCTCCGGACTTCACCCTGGCAACACTCGATGGGGACCCCATCACGCTCTCCGACTATCGCGGAACGGTCGTCATCCTTGACTTCTGGGCCAGTTGGTGCACGCCGTGCAAGACCGCCATGCCCGTACTGCACGCGAAGTGGTTGCCGTATCGTGACCAGGGCGTCGTCCTGATCGGCGTGAGTCTCGATCGAACCGAGGCCGAGGCCCGGACATACATTGCTTCAAGCGGGTTCACGGACATGATCACGCTTTGGCAGTCCTACCGGTCTGCACAGGCCGTCGCGGGCGACTACGGCATCACCGGGATTCCCCGAACGTTCGTCATCGATCGAGACGGAATCATTCGATTCGCCAACCACCCCGGATACCTGACGTCTTCCCGCATCGAAGAATCGCTGTAGATCCTCGTTCGGGTCCCTCGACGGCGGTATACTCGGGCACAGATCACGCCGCACACCGCGACGATCAGAAGGAGGACGGTTTGGACACACGCACCGCCTACAGAGAACACCTCGCAGAGATGGCGCGCTTTGCGTCGGCCCTGGCCCTGTTGGGCTGGGATCAGCACGCCCACATGCCGAAGAAGGGTGGGGCCTTCCGCGCACAAGTCACTGCCATGCTGGCTCAGATGCACTTCGAGCGTGGAGTGAGTGACGACCTCGGCCGCTACCTTGACGAGCTCAAGGCTGACACGAGCCTGACCGAAGCGGAGGCCGGAAGTGTCCGGCGTATCGGCAAGGAGTACAAGCGAGAGAAGGCAATCCCCCCCTCATTGATCGCCGAGGTGGCTGCTGCACGCTCTGAATCGCAGCAAGCGTGGGCGCAGGCTCGGCAGGCCTCGGACTTCAGCGTATTCAAGCCGCACCTGGAGAAAATGGTTGAGTACGCTCGCCGCTTCGCCGACTACTACACGTTCGATGAGCATCCATACGACGCCCTGCTTGATGGGTTTGAGCCCGGGATGACGGTCAAGCAGCTGGGCACGATCATCGATCCGCTTCGGGCGCAGACCGTCCCGTTCCTCAAGCGACTACTCGATGAGGGAACCGCGCCCGCGTCCGACCTGCTGTCGGGCTCGTTCGACGTCGATGTCCAGCGGAAGCTCGCCCATCGAGCTCTGGAGGCAATCGGTTACGACTTCGACGCAGGCGCGCTCGACGACGTTCCGCACCCCTTTACCACGTCGATTGGTCCGGACGATGTTCGCGTGACGAACCGCTACGCACCGAACCTACTTGGCCCCGGCCTGTTCGCGGCGCTGCACGAGGGCGGACACGCGTTGTACAACCAGGGAATGCCGGGAGATCTCTTCGTGTTGGGTATACCCGGTGGGTCGTCGAATGGCATCCACGAGTCGCAATCCAGGATGATCGAGAATCAGATCGGCCGGAGTCTCCCGTTCTGGACGTTCTTCCAGCCGATCCTTGCCCGGTACTTCCCCCAGTTCGCCGACGTCTCGGCCGACAACCTGTTCCGAGCGGCCAACTACGTTTCGCCGTCGTTCATCCGCGTCGAGGCCGACGAGGTGACCTACAACTTCCACATCATGCTCCGCTTCGAACTCGAAGCGGGGTTGATCGATGGGTCCATCCGTGTCGAGAATCTTCCGGATCTGTGGAATGAAGCGATGGAGCGATACGTCGGGGTCGTGCCGGACTCGGATGCCGTTGGCGTGCTCCAGGACGTCCACTGGTCAATGGGAGCCTTCGGCTACTTCCCGTCCTACATGCTCGGGAACCTGTATGCCGCACAGATGTTCGACACGCTCCGGAAGAGCCGCCCGAACCTCGATGCGGAGATTGCCTCGGGAGACTTCAGCGGACTTCTTGGCTGGCTACGTGAAAACGTCCATCAGCACGGTGCCATCTACGAGCCCACCGAGTTGATGACGAGAGTGACCGGCAAACCGCTTGACTCCTCGTACTTCGTTCACTACATCCAGGAGAAGTTCTCTGAGGTGTACCAGCTGCCGTAGTCTCCTTGTCGCAGGCATGGAGCGAGGCGCCCGAGTCCGATCGGCTCGGGCGCTTCGTTTCTCAAGGAGCGTCTCGTCTACTTCTGTTCGCTCTTCGATCGCGGCGGCCTTCTCTTGAAACGCCGCTTCGTGTTTCGCTTTCCGCGTTGCGCTGAGAGCGGAAGCTGCTGCCGTTTTGGCGGCTCGTACGTGCACATGCCGGCCAGCGCGTCATGAACCGTCTCGAGCTGGTACTCTTCCGTTCGCTTCGTCAAGGCAATCGCATCGAACAGGTCCGACCCAAGCTGTGTCGACCACCGTCGCATCTGCGCGAGGCAGTCGAGCGGATCCTCGGATCCGTCCGAGGCCACCGCGATGCCTACCACCGGCTTCCCGGACAGCACGCTCTTCTTCTCGCCCGACTTGGTGCTTTCGCATCGACGAAGACGATCGAACAGCGCCTTCATCGCCTCACTCGGCTCACCGAACACCGTCGGCGTGATCCAGGCGAACCCCTCAGCCTCGGCGAACATCTTCTGCAACTCCGAGAACGAATCGTCGAGAGAGCACCGGTGCTCGGTTCGGCACACACCCCACCCGCCGTTGCAGATGGCACAACGCTGTATCTGGTACTCATTCACGTTGATCAATCGAGCCGGGCTTCGCCCATCGATGATCCCCTGTCGCGCCGCGTTTCCGCACACCGCAACAGCGTCACCGGGCACGGCGCTGCTCATCACGACCAGAACCTTCATCGGTCTCCTTTCTCCATACCGTCCGAATCTTACCCGGTCTCGAGCGCCGATAGGACGCGCTCCGGGCTGAACGGCGTCGTCCGGAGCCTGATCCCGACAGCGTCGTAGATGGCGTTCGCGATTGTCGGTATCGGCCCGTTGATCCCGATCTCGCCCACGGACTTCGCTCCCATCGGTCCGGTTGGCTCATACGACTCGACGAGAATGACGTCCACCTTTGGACAGTCCAGGGCAGTCGGTATCTTGTAATCGAACAGTGTCGGGTTGCGCACGCGGCCGCGTGAGCTGAGAATCATCTCCTCAGTCAGGGCATAGCCGATCCCGTTCACAATCGCGCCTTCCATCTGACCCTCCGCCAACTGCGGGTTGATCGCCACCCCGCAGTCGACCGCGGAGACGTAGTGAAGCACGCGCACGCGACCGGTCTCCGTGTCCACGGCAACCTCCGCGAAATTCGCCAGAAACGGCGGCGGCGACTCGACAGGGACGCACGACGCTGTCGCGGCGATCTGGAACTGGTCCGCCTCGTACATCGCACGTTGGCATGCCCGTTCCAGACTCACTCGTTCTCCGGACGAAGCGACCACGAAGCCTCCCGCGAGGGCGAGCGATGCTTCCGGTGCCGACAGCAGCGGAGCCGCGGCACGGAAGATCTGCGCTCGCACGTCCTCCGCTGCCCGTTGCACGGCGGTCCCCGACACGTACGTCGTTGAAGACGCGTACGCCCCCACGTCAAACGGCGTCACATCAGTGTCGGACGACGTCACGACGATTG
>Ga0272441_10002879_pt1 | contig 34123 bp, 28 predicted proteins | sample SSMProp6N_FD_193582 | JGI IMG/M metagenome (GOLD analysis project Ga0272441, IMG submission 193582) | Marine sediment archaeal communities from Little Sippewissett salt marsh, Falmouth, MA, United States - SSM-Prop-6N | ecosystem: Environmental > Aquatic > Marine > Wetlands > Sediment ... | reverse complement strand
TGAACCAGAGGGCGCATCTGTCTCGACTCGCTCTGCCTCTTGCAGGCTCGACGCTCGCGATGTCGATGGCTTTGGGGGGCGGCGGCCTCGTGCTGCAGCTCTTCCTTGCGTCTCGCAGCGCCTCGACGCTGCTCATCGGCGCTCTGAGCAGTCTAAGCGCTGGCGGAATCCTGATAGGAGGAATCCTGTGGGGCACAGCATCTGATCATCTGCAGCGCAGGTCGCTTCTGGGAACCCTCGCGCTGGCGCTCTCCGTCGTTATTGGCGTGCTTGCCACGCTGCCGCCAGCCGGCGTGACCCTTGCAAGCGCCTTCCTTCAGCGCTTCCTTCTCGCAGGATTCACTACCGTCGGCATCGCGATGGTCTCGATGTCCAGCACGGCAGCGCGCAGGGGCAAAGACGTGTCGTACGTCTTCTCTGCCGGAGCGGCGGGAAGGGCCCTTGGACTGCTCGCAATCGGCTTCTTGTTGGAGTCGCTTGGCTTTCGGTGGACGTTCGCGCTTCTCGCACTGCTGCCGATCGCTGCCTTCGCCCTTTCAATGACCCTGTCAGGTGAGCAGGCTCAGGACCCACGTGCGGAGAGGCACGGCACGTGGGGGCAGCTTCGCGCCCAGGGTCTAGTGGATCTATACCTGGCTGCGGGCTTGCGGCAGATGGCCGTTTTCGGAACGGTCTCTCTACTGTACGTGTACATGGACTCGATCGGCATAAGGGCTGGCCTCATGGGCGTTGTCAGCTCCTTGAACATGTTCATGCAGGTCATTGCGCTCATTGCCTTCGGGTGGCTTGCAGATCGGGTCGGCAGACGGGGCATCTTCGTGTTCGGGTTCATCCTGTCCGCCGTCACCCCCTGCCTGTTTGCCGTCCTGAGCAGCATCTCCGGGATGGCCATCGCATACGTGTTCCACGGCCTGGGCTTCAGTGCCATCCATGTCGGCTCCACGGCCTACATCGGCGACCGTGCACCGCGCGATCGCCAGGGGCAGATGCTTGGGCTGTTTGAGTCTTCGAGAGGTCTGGGCGGGCTCTTCGGACCGCTGCTGGCCGGGGCACTGACACCACTCATTGGGTTCTCCGGCATGTTCTTCGCGATGGCGGGAGTAGCAGGCGTGGGTGTGCTCCTGGTCGTCGTAAGGCACTCACGAGTTCGCTGCTTGAGACTCCCCTTGGTCTGAATCTCGCGGTGGTGCAGAAGAACCTCCTCCCTGCGGGGAGCGTCTGCGAAGCGCACTCAGGTGTTTGTGTAGCGCTGCTGAAGCTGGGTTGCGAGCGAGTTGCGCTGACGCGCTTCGTTTGGCATATGAGGTGCAGCACACGCCAACCGGGTTGCAATTGGAGGTCGATCCTATATGATATGTGCCATATGATCCACGAACTCGTATCGGAGACGGTCCAGGAGAAGGCGTACCAGATGATACGGGGATCGATCGTCCGGAATGAGCTTCTGCCAGGGGATTCGCTCTCAATTGACGAGCTCTCCCGCAAACTGGGAGTGAGCCAAACACCCATTCGTGAAGCCCTGTCCCGGCTGGGGGCGGAAGGGCTCGTGGAAAGGCCGCCAAACAGGACAGCTATCGTATCCTCCATAGCTCTCGAAGACATCCATCAGGCCTACGAGATGCGCAAGCTCCTGGAGCCTCACGCTGCCAGGCAGATCGCAGCAAGCGTTGAGACTCACCCTGAGATCCAGGCGGCACTCCGGACGATCAAGAGCTCCGCCGATATGATTTTCAACGCGCTCCCTGACGCCACCGAGTCCCTTGCCCCGTCTCACTATGCAGCGTGCCAGGAGATCGACTTGCGCCTCCAGGAGCTCATGGTCAGCGCACTCGGGGACACGCTGTTCGGACGGGTCCTTGCGCTGGTTGGGAACTACAGCCTTCGCATGCGGTCGCTTTCCGTTCTCGGGCTTCACTCACAGGATCTTGAGACGCTTCGTTCGATTCTCGCTGACCATCTGGCGATCATCGATGCCCTTCTCGCTGGAGATGTGCGAGAGGCCGTCCAGACGATTTCGGTCCACCTTCTTTCCGCTGAGGAGCGCACCGTTGACGCTTCGCGCAGAGCTGAGGGGGTGCCTGGCGAGTGATAGCGACGGAGATAGCGTACAGCAGGCCACGCCCCGCGGCCGGAGCGATCAGCCTGAATAGCTGTGAAGAAGCCCACCGTCCGAAGCCGTCTCATCGGCTTCCCGGTCCTGATAGGAGGATCAAACATGAACGCTGACCGTATCGAGGCCCTTATTGCTGCAACTGGGCTCAACGTAGCGCCCGGTGAGAAGCGAAGCGGCTACCTTCATGTGCCAGGCTTCTCCCCTGACTTCGATGTGCCGCTTGTCATCGCCCGTGGTACTGATCCCGGCCCCATCGCGATTGTTATAGGAGGTATCCACGGCGGAGAGCACAACAGCATTGAGGGCCCGCGGCGGGTGGCCTTCGATCTGGATCCCGCTGATGTCACCGGCGCCGTGGCCATCGTCCCGGTCGCGAACCGCTCAGCGTTTCACGCCCGCTCCCACAATGGCTCACCGCCCGATGGACAGAATCTTGCCCGCCTCTTCCCAGGAACGCCAGACGGGAAGGCTCTGGAGCGTGTCGCCCACGTGATCACATCAATGCTGCTGATTCACGGTGATGCCGTCCTCGAGCTTCACGGCGCCGACGCCCTCGAGGTCATTATCCCCCATGTGTACGTTCCGGAGCACACACCCGACCCTTCGAACCAGAGGCCTTGGACTGAGTGGGATCTTGCCGACATGTACTGCATCGAGGTGGTCGCGCCTACTCCTCACAGAGACCCTGGATCGCCAGTGAACGTTAGTGCGTCAGCGGGCATTCCATCGATTCTCGCTGAGGCTGGATCTGGCGACCTTGACGAACACGCCATCGGGATCCACTACCGCGGCATCACCAATGTCCTTCGTCGCATGGGGATCCTTGAGGGGCTTCCCCTTATTGATCGGCCGAAGCGGCGCAGGGTCCGCTATGTACGTGTATCCTCCCCAAGATCCGGCTTCTTCTACCCCGCGGCTGCTGTGGGACAGCCAATCCAGAAGGGACAGGCCCTCGGCGAGGTCACCGACTACTTCGGCACCCAGAGGGACATCATCACTGCGCCTGAGTCGGGAGTCGTGGGGTTCATCAAGAAGACCATGGCGACGAATGAGGGGAACGGGCTCTTCAGTATTGCGGTCGATCAGGATGAGTAGCCAGCCTCTCCACTGGCACACGGAAGGAGGGTGATTCACGAGACACACTAGGCGGAACGACAGCAGAAAGGGCGCAACCCCGACAGGTGGGTGCAACCAAGGAGGAGGTACTGTCAAATGAAACGGGAGACCCGCAAACTTCTCTTCTCGATTGGCTTGATGTGTGTGGCTGTGCTTGCAGCAGGTATGCTTGCGACAGCTCAGGAGTACGGCGGAACGTTGATCGTGGGCGTCTCTGACGAGGTAACGCAGCTGGACCCGCACTTCACCAGCCAGCAGGCCCACGGAATCATGATTGCGCGAAACGTGTTCAATGGCCTACTGAAGACGAATCCAGCTTGGGAGGTCGAACCGGACCTCGCAGAGCGTTGGGAAGTCAGCGCCGATGGGCTCACCTGGACATTCTACCTGCGGGAGGGCGTCCGGTTCCACAACGGCGAGCTATTCACAGCCGAGGATGTCAAGTTCTCTCTCGAAAGGCTCATCGATCCCGAGTCGGGTTCGACACACGCGGGTGCCTTCGACCCCAACATGACCGTCGCAATCGTCGACGACTACACTGTGACCATCACCCTCTCTGCACCGGATGCCGACCTGCTGGACACCCTCGCAGGGCCAAGCATGGCCATGGTTCCGAAGAGCGTGGTTGAGGCCTACGGCAATCTCAATGAGATCGTAGTTGGGACGGGCCCGTTCTACCTCGCCGAGCGTCGGGCTGACGTGAAGACGGTACTCGCGCGCAATCCGGAGTACTTCGAGGATGGTCTGCCGTATCTCGACCGCATCGAGTTCCGCATCATCCAGGACGACACAGCTCGCCTCGTGGCTCTGCGCATGGGCGAAGTTCACTTCATCGATAGGGTCCCCTGGCAGATGATCGAGGCGATGGAGAGTGCGCAGGGCGTTCGGGCCGTCGGGGGAGCAGGCATCAACCTCCGGATCATGAGCCCCAATATCAACCGAGAGCCGTGGGATGACCCGCTGGTTCGCCAAGCGTTCTACATGGGCCTCAACAAGCAGGAGATCGTTGACGTGGTCCTCGCTGGCTATGGCGAGGCGCTCCTCGGCGGCGTGATCCCATCAACCCTGACGGGGCACAACCCCAATGCGTGCTATCCAGACGGCGACGTGGATGGAGCCAAAGCGCTGTTGGCGCAGGCAGGCTACCCAGATGGATTCACCACCAAGCTGCTGACGTTCGGCGATATCCAGATCTACGTGGACTACGCCCAGATCGTTCGCGAGCAGGCGAAGAAGTTCGGTATCACGGTCGAGCTGGAGCTTCTTGAGCTCGGCATCGTCCAGGCACGCCGCGCCGCTCAGGACTTCGACCTTGTCGGAGCAGGAATCGGGGGCCTCACGAACTCGCACTCGTTCATCGCGAACACGTACGGGGCTGCGTCGAGCCGGAACTTCAACGGCTACACAGATCCCGTAATCGAGGATCTGCTAGCGCAAAGCAAGGCGGCAACTTCGACAGAAGAGCGGGAACAGATCCTGATAGACATGCAGGAGCTGCTCTGCGAGTCGATGCCGGTGTTCCCGTTGTTCAACGGCTACACCCACTGGGGTATAAGTGAGAAGCTTAAGGGCTGGGAGTTCAATCCTGGCTACGTGCAATACTTCGGCTACGTCTGGCTTGAGGACTAGCTGAGTACGTGCAATGGAGCGGAGGTGTCGCCCGAGGATGCTTGCAGGGCGACTCGTGGCGACACCTCTTCTGGAGGGATCTCACGATTGCTGAACTGAAGCCTGTTTCGCGATGAGCCTCTCCTATTTGCTGCGCCGGATCTTGCAGACGGCCGTAACCCTGTTCTTGATGAGCCTCATTATCTTCGGGGCACTCCAGGCGATCCCGGGCGATGCTGCCGTGGTTCTGCTGGGTGAGTACTACGGCTTCGAGGAGGTGACCGTACTGCGTGAACGCTTGGGTCTGGATGATCCTGTCTACCTGCAATACCTGCGGTGGATCGGCAACGCTTTTCGTGGCGACCTGGGCAGATCGTGGCGAAGCAACGAGCCGATAAGCACCGAACTTGCTCTTCGTCTTCCGGTTACGTTTCAGCTTTCTCTGCTGGCGTTCTTCACTTCTCTCCTGATTGCGATTCCTGCGGGGTTGGTCTCCGCGGCTAGGCGCAACACCTGGCTGGATCGATTTGCTCGTGTTGCGGCCCTTGTTGGGATCTCCCTGCCGAATTTCTGGGTCGGCTTGATGCTGATCCTGACGTTTGCCCTTGTCCTTCGCTGGATTCCTTCGGGGGGCTTCGTCAGTATCCGGTCGGGGCTCGGCCCGTACATCCGATCGTTGGCAGCGCCCGCCCTGACGCTCGGGACTGCCATGGCCGCGAGCACGATGCGCATCACGCGGGCGTCAACGTTAGAATCCCTGAGCCAGGACTACATACGGACTGCACGATCTAAGGGCTTGAGCGAGGCCGTCGTGGTCACCGTGCATGCGTTCAAGAACGCCCTGATTCCGATCCTCACCGTCATTGGTGTCCAGTTCGGGACGATGCTTGCCGGGTCAGTTGCCGTCGAGACGGTGTTCTCCATCCCGGGCATCAGCCGCTTTCTCATCGACGGTGTGACGAACCGTGACTACCCCGTGGTCATGGCAACCGTTCTCGTGATCAGCTTAGGCTACATGGTCGCTAACCTCATTGTCGACCTCCTCTACTCCGTCATCGATCCAAGGATCCGCTATGCGTAGACATCTTCGCCCCAAGTCGCTGCGTGCGGAGCCCACGAAGTGGCGCACGCGCCTCCGCAACGTACGCCGCTTCTTTGATCCATTGACCGTGATCGCGGCCATGGTCGTTGTGGCGATCCTCATCGCAGCGTCGTTTCCGAGTCTTGTTGCGCCCTACGGATACGAGGACATGATGCTGACCCAACGTCTGAAGCCGCCCTCTCTGCAGCACCTCCTCGGAACGGACAATTTCGGACGCGACACCTTCAGCCGCCTGGTCTTCGGTGCACGCGTTTCCGTCTATGTGGGCGTTGTGGCGGTCCTCATCGCGTCCACTCTGGGGGTTGCCATCGGCATTCTCTCCGGTTTCTACGGAGGGAGCGTGGATGCAATCCTCATGCGGCTCATCGATGTGATGCTCTCGTTCCCGTCGATTCTCTTCGCGCTGGTGTTGATCACACTACTAGGACCGTCCGTGACCAGCTTGATCATCACCATGGGCATCATCTACTCGCCGCGTTTGGCTCGTCTCGCCAGAGCAGGCACCATGTCCGTGAAGAATGAGGAGTACGTTGAAGGTGCCCGCGCCGTAGGCGTCCCGAATCTGAGGATCCTCGCCAGATACGTTCTGCCCAACATCGTCGGGCCGCTGGTTGTCCAAGCGAGCCTCCTGCTCCCAATCGCTATCCTTGTGGAAGCGACGCTGAGTTTCCTCGGACTCGGTGTACAGCCTCCTACGCCCTCCTGGGGTGCTATGCTGAGCGCTGGCCGCTCGTACATGGAGATTGCGCCATGGCTGACCGTGTTCCCTGGGGCCGCGATTGCAGCCATCGTGCTGTCGGTGAACCTTCTCGGAGACGCTGCGCAGGACTGGGCGAACCCGCGCCTTCGGAGAAGATTGTGAATCGGCTCGCGGGTGGATTGCGACGCCACAGCTGGCGGGAAAGGAGACTCGCATGCGGGTAAGGATCTCAGTCTCGGGCGACGTCGCATCCACAGCGGCGACACTTCAGGAAGGTCTGCAGAAGGCCGGATTCATCTTCGTAGAGACCGATCGCTCATATCGAGTTACGATGGAGGCCGGGAGACCAGCGAAGCTGCTCGCGGAATCGATGTTCTGGGCACGGAAGCAGCTGGCAGACCCATACCCGCGGACGCATTCCATCGAGATCGAAGGGGAGATCGCGTTCCAGGGCAGCGGAGCGTCCATCGAGGCGGCTTTCCACGAGTTCCATGATCGCCGGAAGCACGCACTCGGCGGGAGCCACGCGCTCGAGACCTGCATGGACGAGTTCTGCCGCATCGCCCTATCGCGGCGCACTGAGGTGTGACAGCGCCACCCACACAGGAGGAGGAACACGCAATGAGCTTCGGCAGATACTTGGACATCGATTTGAGTCTCGGCGTCATCCGGGAGTACGAAATCCCGGAGACATGGCTCGCAAGGTATATGGGAGGAAGAGGGATCGGCGCGCGGATCCTCTTGGAGGAACTCCCAGCAGGCGTCGACCCTCTTGGCCCTCAGAACATCGTTCTCTTTGGGACAGGGCCCCTTACGGGAACCGGTTTCCCCGGCGCATCGCGGAATGTCGTGATGGCGGTGTCGCCGAAGACGCGTAGCGTCAGCGGAGCCTACGTCGGTGGCTACTTCCCACATGCGTTGGGCAACTCAGGGTACGATGGGATCTTCTTCCGTGGCGAGTCAGCCACGCCGGTGTACCTGGAGCTGACCGCCGGCAGTGCGGCTTTGCGTGACGCCTCCGAGCTCTGGGGGCAGGGTGTCGGCCAGACTGTAGATGTTCTGAGCGAGCGGCATCCCGGCGCAAGGGTGTCGTGTATCGGGCCGGCTGGAGAAGCGAAGGTCAAGTGTGCGGCTGTAATCAGCGATCGGAACCGTGCAGCGGGAAGGCCCGGCTTCGGCGCCGTGATGGGATCGAAGCGCCTGAAGGCGGTGGTGGTTGATGGAAGCGTGGGCGCACCCATCAAGGACGTCGAAACGCTGCGCGCGCTCTCCAAGCGACTTACTTCCTCGCTCCTGCAGAATCCAGGGATTCAACGGATGCATGAGCTGGGTACGTGCACGGGCATTATGGGCAACAACGAGCGTGGTATCCTCCCGACGCGCAACTTCCAGGAGGGGTTCTTCGAGCGCGCGGACCGTATCAGCGCTGAGGTCATGCGAGACACGATTCTACGAGAGCCTGATACGTGCACAGGCTGCCCCGTTCGCTGCAAACGCGTGGTGGAGACATCATTCCGGGGTGAGAAGGTTCTCAAGGAGTTTGGTGGTCCGGAGTATGAGACAGTAGCCGGGTTCGGCCCGCTTTGCCTTGTCGATGATCTCCACGCGATCGCGCTGGCCAATCAGAAGTGTAACGACTACGGGCTGGATACGATCAGCGTCGGAAACATGGTCGCTATGGTGATGGAGGCGTGTGAGAAGGGCATCCTGGATGAGGGCCTCGAGTGGGGTGACGCAGCCGGGCTGGTGGAGATGGTCGACAAGATTGCCAGGCGAGAGGGTATCGGGGACGTGCTTGCAGATGGCATCGATCACGCGGCGGCGACCTACGGCATCGATTTCGCTGTCCACGTCAAGGGACAGGAGGTCCCTCTGCACGAGCCTCGCGGCAAGAAGTCCATAGGCCTTCAATACGCAGTGACCCCGCGCGGGGCAGAGCACATGGAGGCGATGCATGACACAGAGCTCGAAGCCGACAACCCCTTACCTTCCTACGGAGTGACCCAATCCATAAGCCGCCTTTCGTGGGACGGCAAGGCCCCCCTCACCATCCTCTATGAGAACATACGGTCCTTCCTGAATTCGAGTATCGCCTGCGTGTTCCCGATTCGCGATTCCGGCTACGAGTTCTCTCTTCCCATTCTCCGCGAAGCTATCGAAGCCGTGACGGGTTCAGCAATCGACAAGGAGGAGCTACTCGCTATCGGTGAGCGCAACTGGAATTTGCTAAAGATCCATGCCGGGCGAGCTGGGCGAACGCGAGTCGACGATGACCTTCCAGCTCGACTGAAAGAGCCTCTCTCAAAGGGATGCTGCGACGGGCAATCGATACCTGACGCCGTCTTGCAGGAGAAGATCGATGAGTACTACTCCTTGCGTGGCTGGAACCAGAGAGGCCCGACAGAGCAGAAACTGCAGTCTATCGGAATGGATGATGTTGTCCACTTCCTGTAGTGCCTTCTTCAGGGCCGGCTGGTCTCACCTGATCGGCTCCGAGGGAGAGCCAGTCGCGGCTGCTGGGGCAACAGGATTGCTCCAGCCGAAGGCCAGGCGATGGTTCGCACGACAAGGTTCAGAAGAGGCTTGTCGGGTGCTGCCGCCGTCTGTCAGTGGTGAACACGCGTAGCGTACGAAGGGGTGGAGATGGCCATGTTTGAGAGGACACGAAGCTTCTTGACGAAGCTGGGCTTGCCAAGCGGCGATGCTTTTGACCTGCCAACGTCAGAGAAGCGTTTCGCTGACGGCGCCCATTTTCGCGTTGAAGTCCCAACTGTCAACACGGCGCAGGCTTTGCAGGCGCTGGTCGAGACGGCGGAGAAGCACGGCGTGGTTGTCAATCGCGTTGACGAGACGTATGGGGGGTTCCGGCACACAGCGGAGGAAATCAAGGAGTACCGTAGCATCGCTCGGGATTGGGGGCTAGAGCTGAACTTCTCCGTTGGCCCGAGAGCCCCGTACGACACGGGCGCAACTGTGCAGACCTCTCAAGGAGTGCGCATTGGGTACCGTCTACGGGGAATGGAACAGATCGTACGGGCGATCGAGGATGTGAAGCGGATCGTGGATCTCGGCATCCGTGGCGTGCTCGTCTATGACGAGGGACTCCTCTGGGTGCTGAGCAAGATGAGGCATGCCGGAGAACTACCGCCCGAACTCCACTTCAAGGTGTCAGCGCACTGCGGCCATGCGAATCCTGCTGCGTTCCGCATGTTGGTTGAGCAGGGCGCCGACTCGATCAACCCCGTGCGCGACCTTCAGCTTCCAATGATTGCTGCCCTCCGCCAGGCTGTGGACGTTCCGCTTGACGTGCACACTGACAATCCTCCGGCCTCGGGAGGCTTCATCCGGGTTTACGAGGCCCCTGAGATGGTCCGCGTTGCAGCGCCGGTTCACCTCAAGACGGGGAACTCAGCTGTCGGTGCACACGGAAGCCTAACGTCTGACACGGATGGAAGAAGGATGGCTGACGTGGCAGCTATCACTGTTGAGATGGTTCGCAAGTACTTGCCCGATGCGATCCAGACTGAGCGCGGCTGCGAGGATCTGGCGATCCCCGTCTAGAACCGAGACGCACTGCCGCATCCAGAGACGACAGAAGGAGAATGGATATGGGGCACAGAAGCGCCGCGATACAGGGTACCTTCTTCAATTCGTTTGTTTACGCAGTATGCCGTGCTCTATCCGAGAAGTGCGGCAAACCGGAAGCCGAGAAGGTCCTCGCTCGATTCGGGGAACTGCTGTTCGCTGAGATCACATCGCAGCGGGCGATCGATCTCGATGATCCCCTGGCAACGCTGCGGTCCATCGCAGAGTACCTAGTCAGCGCTGGGTACATGGCGAAGATCGACATCTCCGAGGTCGACAAGCTCGTGTACACCATCGACATGTATGGCGGCCCCGCACACGACTCATCACAGCGGTTGATCGCTGAGGGCCATGCTCCTTCACACGTGCTCACCAACACGATGTTCGCGGCGCTATCCGCGATGGGGCTTCGCGCCACGCTTGAGCACCTGGATGTCTCTGATCCCGCCAACACCAGAGAACGTTGGCAATTGGCGAAAGCACAGCGGTTCACGGGGACCGGCAATGAAAGCTCTGAGGAGGCTCAGCGATGAAGCGCATCAAGACAAGTGAGGCACGCCGATTTCCGTACCACTACCCCTCCAACGCGTCCATCGTAACGGCGAGAGACGGGGATCGCAGGAACTGCATCGCCGTGAGTCGGCACGCGTGGTTCGCGTTCAACCCTCCGATGTACGGAGTCGGCATCGGATCCGCCAAGCACACCTGTGAACTCATCAGGGCTTCGAGGCAGTTCGCGATCAACTGGCTCCCATTCGAGGCCGTGACCAAGATCGCCGCAGCAGGCAGTGCGAGCGGGAGGGATGTTGACAAGTTCGACAAGTTCGACATCCGAACGGCTGAGCCTCTCGTGATTCAGGCGCCAATCGTTGAAGGCGCATATGCTGTCTACGAGTGCGAGGTGGTCAGCGAGTATAGCATCGGCGATTCTACGTGGTTCGCCGCCAACATCGTCGCCGTTCACTTCGACGAGCGCGTCTTCACGGACACGCTGCAGATGAAGAAGCTCGCGCCTGTGCTGTGGCTAAGCCGCGAGATCTACGCGAAGGCCGAGAATCCAAGGCTCTATCGCGTCGATCGGCGAGCGCTCACGGTTGAAGAGATTTGACAGGTGGGAGCCACCGTGCTTGCATCAGGCCATCTCATAGGGCATGTCATGGAGTCACAACGATGAGATCGTTCGCCGCACGAACGGCGGCGTTCTCTGCATCGCCCATCCGCGAGATGGTTCTTCAGAGCTCGCAGATGGCGAAGCGCGGAATCGACGTCGTCCTGCTCCATCAGGGGGAGCCGGACTTCCCTACGCCGCCCAACATCATTGCTGCTGCCAAAGATGCGCTGGATTCCGGCGACACGAAGTACGTCCCCGCTGAGGGATCGCGGGAGCTCAAAGAGGCAATCCAGGAGAAGCTTCGCCACGAGAACGGGATCAGCAACGTGACCTCAAGTGAGATCCTCGTCACCAACGGAGCGAAGCTGGCTCTATTCGTCGCAGTACAGGCTTTGATCGACGCTGGGGACGAAGTGCTGGGTGTCGTTCCGTATTTCGGACCTTATCGGGATGTGGTCACGTGCGCGGGCGGCAGGTTTGTGACAGCGAGGCTTGTACCTTCCAGTGACCGGTTTGAGCTTGACCGCGACCAATTCAGGGCATCTATCACGCGGAGGACGAAGGCCTTCCTGGTCAACACCCCGCAGAATCCCTCCGGCACAGTGTGGGCTCGCGGAGACCTCGAGTATGTAGCGGACCTCGCGGAACAGCACGACTGCTACATCCTCGCTGATGAGGTCTACGAGAAGATCCTGTTCGACGGAAGGGTACATCACTCGATTGCCTCCCTCTCGCCGGACATCAGACGCCGAACGGTCCTTGTCAACAGCTTCTCCAAGACCTACTCAATGACAGGCTGGCGTCTGGGCTATGCCATGGCGAACAGCGCCCTTGTCAAGGCAATGGCGGATCTGCACCACGCCTCGGGACGATGTGCTACAGCGTTCGTTCAGAAGGCCGGTATTGCGGCTCTGACGGGATCACAGGCAGCGATTGCGGCCATGGTCACAGAGTACCAGGCTCGCCGCGATATTGTGCAGCAAGCGCTTTCTGCCACAGCCGACGTCCAGCTGCACTCCATCGAAGGGACCTTCTACGCATTCCCTGACATCTCCCAGCACGGTGTCGGCTCTGCAAAGCTGGCGGCGGAGATTCTCAAGTCGGCTCACGTTGCCGTGGTCCCTGGAGAATTCTTCGGGGACGACGCCCACATCCGCATCTCGTTTGCTACGTCGATGGAGCGGCTTGTCGAAGGCATGGAACGGATTCAGCGCTTCTTCGAGAGAGGGAGATAACATCGCCGTACTGATCCGCGTGTTCCCCCACCATTGGACAATCACGTGAGAGCGAACCGGCGAAGATGCGCGCACCTGTTGGCTGCTATGCTGAGAGTTGTCACGCATCGTACGAGCCATCCACCCATGGACTCCCCGGTGGGCCGGCGGATCCTGCAGCACCCCATCCTTGGCTCCCTCCCAGAGGTTCCGGTCTGCCACATCGCTGTCGACGGGAAGTGGATCCCAGCACGCGAAGGCGAGCCAATTCTCGCCGCCCTCCTTGCGGCGGGCGTGATCGTGGTCCGGACAACCGGGAGGTACGGCGCACCGCGCGGCCTGTTCTGCGGCATTGGCCACTGCTCGGACTGCCTTGTAACCGTGGACGGGCAGAGAAACGTGCCGGCATGTGGGACGCTAGTCCGCAACGGTATGCGCGTGGAAACTCTGCGGAGCGCATAGATGCGCCAGTTAGTTACGGAGGTCCTTGTCATCGGCGCCGGGCCAGCGGGCCTTTCGGCAGCGCGGAGTGCAGCCGGACAAGGGGCGGACGTCGTCCTGGCCGACAGCAATCGGCTCAGCGGCGGGCAGCTGCTGAAGCAGACACACAAGTTCTTCGGTTCGACGCGTCACGGAGCCGGGATGCGAGGCATGGACCTTGCTCGGAAGCTCACCACCGAATCAGAACGGGAAGGAGTACGACTCCTCCTCGGAGTAAGCGCTGTGGGGCGTTTCGCCGAGGGCGTTGTCCTCAAGGATGGTCAGGACAGGCTCGTCCTCGCCAAGGCTCAACGGTACGTCATTGCCGTCGGAGCCTCGGAGCGTGGGATTGCCTTCCCCGGCTGGACTCTGCCAGGCGTGATGACCGCCGGAGCAGCTCAGACGTTCGTCAATCTGCACCGAGTATCGATCGGCGATCACGTTCTCGTGGTCGGTAGCGGGAACGTCGGGCTTCTCCTGGCATATCATCTGCGTCAGGCTGGATCCGACGTCGTGGGCATTGCCGAGGCACGTCGCGAGATCACCGGCTGGGCTGTGCACGCGAGCAAGATACGCCGGCTGGGGATTCCCGTCTTCACGGGTGTCGCCATTGAGGGCGCCCGCGGCCAAGACCGCGTCTCCGAGGTCACTTTCCGGTCCTCGCATCGCAGATGGGGCGGCACCTGCAGACTGAACGTGCCGGCCGACGCTGTATGTCTCGCGGTTGGGCTCTCGCCGAGGACACAGCTCCTTCAGCAGATAGGCTGCGAGCTGGCGTTCTCAGCCGTGCTTGGCGGAACGGTCCCCGTTCACGATCGCTGCATGCAGACGACCCTGCCAGGATGGTATGTTGCAGGAGATGCCGCAGGGGTGGAGGAAGCCACCGTGGCGATGGAAGAGGGCCAACTCGCGGGGCTGTCCGCGGCCCATGGCCTCGGCTACGGATCTTCGCGATCCTACGAACGGAAGAAGGCAGAGATCCTTGTCTCTTTGGACGAACTGAGGGCAGGGCCGTTGGGCGGAGACCGCAAAGCCGCGAAGGAGGAGCTGTGTCTCTCAAGGAGTCGATGATTCGTGGTCGACTGCGATGCAGATCGATCGTTTCCGGTGGAATCTCGGCACTCGATCACGGTCGACTCGCCACATGCCCTGGGATCCCCACCGAGGCGCGTCTGCAGGAAGGCCCTGTCGCAGTGATTGAGTGTGCCGAGGAGATCCCCTGCAACCCCTGCGAGATGGCGTGCGCACGTGGTGCGATTCGTGTTGGCCACCCAATCACGAACCTTCCGGTCCTCGATACGCTGCTCTGTATTGGATGCGGGGAGTGCATTGCAGACTGTCCGGGGCTGGCGATCTTCGTTGTTGACGCATCACAGGATGCCAGAGATGTGGTGACTCTCCCCTATGAGATGCTCCCTGTCCCCTGTCCGAAGGACGTGGTGGCTCTTGTCGATCGGCGAGGGGAAATCGTCGGATCTGGGCGTGTGACACATGTGCGATCATCTACCAAGACGGACCGCACGGCCATCATCACGGTGACCGTCCGCAAGGGACTGGGAATGTCCGTTCGTTCCATCGACCCACCAGGACAACGCTGTGCGTGACTCCACGGGTCGAATCATCATCTGTCGGTGCGAGGAGGTATCGCGCGAAGAGGTCCTTGATGCGATTCGATCTGGCTGTGAAACGCTTGATGAGATCAAGCGCGCCACACGAGCCGGGATGGGCCGATGTCAAGGCGAAGGCTGCGCCCATATGGTCGCGGCGATCTTGTCCGAGGTCCTCGGTGTCCCCGAGGAGCGTATCCCGCCGTTCGCTGCACGATTCCCCATTGGCCCAGTGAACCTGGGAGAGCTGGCGGCCACCGAAGGGGAGCTGGCGCCGGGGCAGCAGGATCAGTCCTCTCAGGAGGCGCCATGAAGCCAAGACCGCAGGACGTCCTTGTCATCGGAGGAGGGGTGCTCGGGATGTCGATTGCCTATCATCTGTCCCGCCTCGGAGCATCTGTGACTGTGTTCGAGCGCGATTATCCAGGGGCCGGCGCAAGCGGTGCGAATGCGGCGATCGTGGCGTCCTCAACGACATCTCCTCTCTCCTATGCGCTGCTCGAGGAATGGGGCAAGCACCTCCTCGTGGAGCTCGGCGAAGCCGCAGGGGATGATGCGCTCTTCGAGGCCTGCGGCAGACTCCGACTTGTCACGGAGAAGGAGGTAGGAAGCTCTGTGATAGACGTTGTACGACGAAACCGAGAAGCGGGCATCGCTGTGCAGTACCTGCAGGCCGAATCGGTTGAAGCACTCGAACCGCAGATCTCGTCTGCAGGGCTGCTTGGCGCGGCGTACAGCCCCTCGGATGGCATAGCGGATCCGTTCCGGTTGCTGCGTGTCTTGGTGGAGCGGATAAACCGGCGCAGAGGGACACTGCGCCATCACACTCGCGTTTGCACGATCCGCCGGACGAACCGGTTTGTGCAAGTGACAACGCCCCGAGCGACGTATCTTGGGAAGGTTCTGGTCATCGCTTCGGGCGTTGGGTCAGGTCAGCTGTCGCAGCAACTCGGCGTCACGCTGCCGATTCGCCCGATGCGCGGACAGATCCTCGTAACAGAACAGCTGCCACGCCTGTTCCACCACGTCATCAGCCCCGGGATCACGCAATGCCGCAGCGGAAACATCCTTCTCGGCGTCTCCATGGAAGATGCGGGATTCGCAAACGAGAACACCCTCTCCGTTCTCCAGACTATCGCCCGCGGCAGTATCTTGAAGGCGCCGATCCTGAAGACGGCATGCATCATCCGCTGCTTCTCCGGGCTTCGCCCGATGCCACGAGATGGCCTCCCCATTCTTGACCGCTTGCCTGGATATGGCAACGTCTACATCAGCGTTTCGCACAATGGACTCACCGCATCGCAGGCGATCGGTCAGGGCATGGCGCAATGGATCGCCGAAGGAGAGAAGCCTCACCTTCTTGCGCCGTTCGCACTGGCAGCAGCACACCGTAGGAGCTGACGAATATCGCGCTGCTTCCGCGGCTAGCTTACCCCCATAGGCTCGACCGATCTTGTCGTTTCCCTCAGGACGCTTGGGATGCGAGTGGCTCGAGCGGCAGCCACTCCTCGTCGAAAGCGACGGGCGTGATCGGGACGGTGAAGAGAAGCAGACCCCGGATCCGCGACCGACCGTATCCCGAGCGGATGACCCACTCGCCTCGTAGGTTCAGCATGACGTCTCCCCCGTTGTCAACGAGAAGCGCGTGGTGAAGCCCGTTCGCCGCCGCCAGGCGCGCTGCCTGCTCCATCGTCACGCCGACGCGCCCACCCAGACCGGCGATTCCCAGCCAACGAAGCTCGCCGTCCTCCGTGAGCCCCAGGATCGAGTGGTTGTAGATGCCCTTCCGAAGCCTTATGCGCAGTGTGTTCTCTGCGCGATCGATCGCGAACCACCCCTGTTCCCCTCGCGGCAGGCGATCGGAGTAGCCCTGCGCGCGAAGTGTCTCCTCGACGGGGTCGATGCCCACTGGTTGCCCGCCACCTACATCCCGAACGTAGCCGTGCGCTGTGTCCAGGTACGTATCGAGGTTGATCTCGATCTCTTCTCCGCTGAGCGCATCGCGGACCTGTGTTTCGTTCAGTTGACCGTCGTCCCAGAATGTCTCAAGCCCGCAATCGATCTCCACCCGCTCGTTGCGAGGCCTCTCCGGTGGCCAGGCGAGGAATGGGAACTGCAGGACGTGCCGCAGGTCATAGAACCATCCGTTCACCGTCAGGTCGATCAGCCCCGCCTCGTCTATGGGCATTCCGTCCGCGACGAGCCGAGGTCCCTGGATCGCGGTGGCGATCTCTATCGTGCGATCAGTGCCGCCCACCTCGACGATCGGCTTCTCCTCGCCCTGCTTGAAGGACACGTCCGGCCGAAACTCCACGCCGCCGTTCCTCCAGACGAGGAGGGCAGGACACGGCTTTCCGAACGTCCCGCTGGCATCAGGGTCCGTGTACGCCATCGCCTCCCCATCGAACGCCATGAATCGTGGGTTCATCGTGATGTTCCCGGCGCCGGCGAAGCCGAGAACCGCGCGGTCTGGTCTTCGCTCCTCGTACCGCCGCACCTGCTCGGCGTAGGACAGGCTCTCCGCTCTCATCTCATCCGCTGAGTACGCCGTCTTCCCGGTGAGAGTGATCATGTATTGACCGGCAAACGGCGTGCCCGGCATGGTGTGACCGCGGACGATGTGGTGCCCGCCGCTGGCTTCCCGTTGGAACGTGACCGCAAGCTCGGCCTCTGGCGGTACCCGATACAGCACCACTCGCAGGTCTCGATCGGGGCAATCCGGCCTGTGGATCCCACGCGCTCCTCCGACATTCACTCTCATGGCTGCTCCTTTCCCCGTCCGGCATGCGTACTCCTACTGACCGCTTCGTCACCTTCCACCCGGACTCCCGAAGGGGGCGCTACCCACCTGCCTCCCAAGCCCATCCTGTGAGATCGCGATAGCGCTCGGCCAGCTGATCCCGCAGAGCGGATCGCAGTCCCAGTTCGTCCATTCGCGTCAGGGTGTCCTCCATCAGGGGAAGCGCAACATCCCCCTGTCCCGCATCGGCCGCCAGGATCGCGTGGACGCCGTTCGCGGCAAGCTCGCTGTGCTGAAGGCCCACATCCTGCGCCTCCCGTCCTGCGTCGATGAAGTACTGCCGAGCTCGCCCAGCTCCCTGTAGATCCAGCAGCTGCGCGCCAACCAGGAGCGTCGCTGTCACGTCTGCCGATACGCACTCGAAGCGATAGCCGAACGCCAGCAGCCGCTCGAGGCCCTCGAAACGCTGCTCAACATCCACGTCGGGCAGCGCCGCACCCAGCAGCCGAACGCCGTGCGCGGCGACCCGCGCGCTGCAGGCCATGTAGATCTCCAACGCCCGCTGCAGATGTCTCCGGGCGTTCCCGGTTTCCTCGCGTGCGGCCTCGACCTGCGCAAGCCCAACGAGGGTCTTGGCTTCGGTTCCCAACGCAAGGAAACGTCTCGCCAGGCCGAGGGCGCGCAGGTAGCTCACCTCTGCATCATCGTATCGATCGCACAAGCGCAGCAGGTCTCCTTGAACAGCAAGAACCGAGGCGAGCAGTGCCGTATCTCCCGCGGGCAGCAGCTCCTCGAGGATTCGCTCCACCTCGATGGCCGCGCGATTCACCTCCGCCTTCGCGCACAGCACCGCCAGTCGATGAAGGACGTATTGCATCTCCTGCGCACGCGACCTGCCCTCGGGGATCTCAAGGCTTGCCTCGAATAGCTGCGCGTCCGCAAGGTTCACATGCCCCCGCTCCAGATTCAGTCGCGAAAGGTTGAGCAACATGGCAGGAGGCGACGCAGGAAGCGCCTCCGCGATGAGCAGCGCCTGGCCTTCGTAGCGTCTCGCCTTCTCAGGGTAGCCCATCGAGAAGAGGTCCGCAGCATACAGCGCGCTGAAGGCGGCACGCTTGGCGCCCGAGGATCGCTGCACCAAGGCGCGTCGCGTACGTGCGGCCGCCTCGCCTTGGCCAAGGATAGCCTGGCAATGCGCACGAAGCTCCAGGAAGCCACCTTCCCACTCCTTCGCATCAGCAATTGCTTCGTTTCGAACGCGATCGAGACCCTTCGAAATCGCCTCCAGGGCTTCCCCGAAGCGCCCACACGAGCTGAGGACGCGCGCCTCACCGTGGATACAGGCAATCGACACCAACGGCTCGGCAGTGAGGGAACCCGACTCGCTGTAGTGTGTCAGCGCGTCCGCATAGCGGAAGGCCCCCTCTTCGTGGTGAGCCGCGAGATACAGGGAACGCGCCTGCTCCCCGGGCAGGTCGCACGAAGCGTAGCCGTTTGCCGACTCGTGAAAGGCGGCTATGGCGTCCTCAGCTTTCGCCTCGTCTACGAGCAGCGTGGCTTCCATCCGCCAGGAGAGCGCGATGACGTCTCCCGCCCCGTCCAACGACTCCGCGAGGTTCCGCGCGGCACGCAGGAGCCGCCGCCCGTAGCCGAAACGCTTCCGCTTCCCCGCGAGGTGACCTTTCATGGTGAGCGCCGCGGCGCTCACGCGCGACGGAGCCTTGTCAAGCGTCAGCGCCCTGTCTAGGCAGATCTCAGCGCAGTCGAGTTCGCCCGTCGACAGGAAGTGCCGTCCCGTCTCCAACTGCAGGAGCGCGGGGGCGGATGCGTGCGCTTTGGCGATTCGGGAGAGCGACTCCGCCTCACGCAGCGGCGCCAGCGTCACGGCGCCCGGGCTCTTCGGACCGCTCAGCGTCGGTTTCATTGCAGCCTCCGCTCGCTCTTCGCTTCGAACCTTTGCAGCAGCTTCGCAGCCGGATCCTCGAGTAGCTCCGGGGGGATCACCCCAAGATCCACTAGGAGGTACTGGAGCTGCTTCCCCATTGCGTGGGCGTGAGGCGTGTTGCGCAGGAACACGCGCACCGGAGCGTGGAGCCGATCCAGGATCTCGCGCACGCTCTGCTCCGAAAGCGCATCGATGCACGTCGATGCGAGGAGCCTTGCCCCAGCGCTAAGGGACAGGCCGCGCAATGGCGTCGCCGGCAGAGCGCACTTGATGCACTGCCGCAACGCCCGAAGCCGGACGTTGTCCTGCGTTGGGACAACACCGAAGTTCCCAACGGCCGTCTCCATCCCCATCCGGGCGAACAGCACGTGCAGAGGCTCGGTGGCGACGATCTTCGTCTGTATACCGAGGGAGGTCGGTAGAAGCGTTTCGAGGCTATTGACGTGGCCAATCTCACGGATGACCACGATCCGCGCTTCGCTCCCACGCTCCTCGATGATCTGCTCAATCTGATGTGCCAATCGTCGATTCCTCTCGAGGCAGTTGAGCTCATGGAACGTGGCAATCTGCTCCGTCATGACGTCGGCGGCCTCGTCGATCTGCCCCGCGGCGAAGTGGTTGAGCGCCTGGGTCCCAAGCTTGCGAAGATCATGACGCACAATCCGCTCCTGCAACCTCCATCGCAGGTCCTCCGTGACCCACGACACTTCGTCGCGCCGCTCCCCGAGGTACGCGTAGATCGCCTGCCACATGGGGCTCTGTGCATCCGAGTGGAATCCAGACGGAGCACGCAACTCCTTGGCTTGGGCCCGCAGCGAGATCATTGCCCGCTGAAAGGCGGCCGAGTCCGATACGCCGACGGTCGCGCCACGGTCGCGTATGAGGCCAACGCTGTCGACGAAGATGGGGCGCGCTCCTTCCTCCCGTGCCCGGTCCAGGATCGCCTCGAGGTCAGGAAGCACCTGTTGTTCCGCAAGTTCCGCGTCATCGGCAGGCGACGCGTAGAACAGCCAAACGCCGATATCGGCCGGCGCCAGCGCCTCATCGCCTTCGCGGAGAATGACGTAGGGCGATCCGACTGGCGGTTCGCCGATGATGACCGATGCTAAAGCTGGATCAGTCCCATCCGCCTCGCTGCCCTCCAGGCACCACCCTCCCTCGCGGGCCACAATCGAAGGCGGAAGATCCCCCGTTGGCGTTCCTTCTGGGAGGCGATACGCGGCACAAGCGACGCCCGCAGTGCGTAGGGCATCGGCAATGTGCAGCGCCGACCCCACTGAGACATCGAGATCCTGATCGAGCGCTTCGAACGTGGCGCGTACGCCATGGCTTCGTGCCAGTTCCTGAACTGCGGTCCGCATGCTCATGCCCTCTCCCCTCCTTCTCTTACACTGCGCTTTGCGCTGTGGTCCCCTGCTCTTGGGCCTGCTCGCGACCAAGGATGGAGCTCGATACCCGGCCGAGGACGATCGCCGGCAGATCCTCCTGGTTCTCGATACGGTACGCCTCGACATGGGGTAGGCCGACGAAGCGCTCCTGTGTCGCGGAGAACGCTTCGGGGGTACACTGCACATGGAAGATGAACACCCGATGCGTTCGCTCGTAGCTAGCGATCTTCGCCACCACATCGTTCAGATTTCCGATCCCCATGTCGCTGATCATCAGAACATCGATGGGGCGAGCGGTGCGCTCCCCACATCGCAGAAGGGAATCCAGAACCTCAGGAGCAAGCTTGGTGCCCGCGCCCTGGTAGGTGCAGATGTGCTGAAGGACGCGTTGTTCGTCAGCAGAGAAGTCGAGCACGACCGACTCGCTGGAGAAGTTAAACACCGCAACTCTGCCACTGTTCCCCAGATACGAGCGCGCCGCCACGCACCCGGCGAGTACGGCAAAGGACTTGTGCTGCTGCGGGTTGCGCATGGATCCGCTCGAGTCGATGGCCAGTACCAGATCCGGGATCCTCTCATCCGCGTACTCGCTCTCCCCGCCGGTGTACAGCCTCCGCCGCGCGATCGACGGCAGCAGCTGCCCGTACGACGCAATGGCATCGTAGGACTCCACTGGGTCTGACATCGTCCAGCTGCGAAGCTCCACCGGATAGGCGCGTGCGTCGAGTGTGCTCTGCCGGGGCGCCACGGGGATCTCGTACTGGCGCGCAAGGTGCCGGTACCACCACCATCGTCCTGCCCCTCGCTTCCCGCCGAGCAGCGCGGCGCCCGCACCTTGGATACTGAAGGCCTCCAGCAGCAGCTCCCCAAGCCCCTCGCCTTTCAGGTCCCCGAGCAGCGCTGAGACACCGGCATCGATCCCGCTGAGGCCCGCCAGATCGTCGGCCGCGTCGTCTCCCACGAGCGGCCACACTGACGGAGGCTCCTCTTCCTTCGGGCTCGGACTCCCCTTTGGGGCGCTGCTTTGCGCCTTGACGGCTGGCTGGAAGCGGAACATCGTGCTCACCAACTGCGCGAAGTCCCCTGCGGTCTCGAATCGCCTGCTGCGATCTCCATACGGCAGGGAAGCGAGGCGTCGCGCCAAGCCCGAGTGCACCGGCGTGAGCCGCTGCGCGACCCCGAACGATGAGCCCCAGCGGCGCTCAAGCGCAGCTGCAAGCACCTGCCAGTATCCGGCTGCAGCGTTCGGGGCTGGACACGCCGCCGACGCGCGATAGACATCCTGGATCTCCTCGGCGAAACCGCGCGACCAGAGATCGTCATCGTTGATGAGATGCAGTAGGCTCCGCAGGATGCGGCGGGCTGGCACCTCCGAGTACACCGCACCGCGCACAGCCAGGTACATCAACGCGTACTCCTGGAGATCCTTCGGAACACGAATCCGACGGTTCATCATCCTCGCGATCAGCATGCGTACCACGATCCTCTTGGGAACAGCATCTGGAAAGCGGCGGATGAAACGCAGATTCAGCAGGATCTCATTCCGCGAGAGCGTCCCGGCGCGGTCGTTCTTCACGTCCACAGTCGACACATGCACGTACCTGTGGATGAGGCGACGACGTACCTCCTCGAGTTCCTCGTCGACCATCTTCTCAAGCGTGCTCACCGCCTGCATCAGCCGACCTCCAGCGGATCCGTGGTTGTCCCAATCCGCGGATAGAGGACGTCCAGCTCCGGGTAGAGGCTCATGACCTCATCGAGGATGTACGGATGCGGCGCCTCGTCGAGCGTCATCGATGCGCCATCGATCATCAGCAACCCATCGCGCACCTCGTCGGGGTGGCTCACCAGCCACTCACGTGCCTTGGCGATCATGGGGCCATGCTCTCCGTACTCGGCGTGGAAGCCATCCGCCACCCTCCGCGCTGCTTCGAGGCGCACCGAGTAGCGCCGCGGCTGGGACTTCACCTCGTCAAGCAACGCGCGGCTGAACTGCGCCCGATGTAGCAGCGCAAACGGCGTGATGAGGCGGATGTGTTCCTCTGTCACGGACGTAGCTCCCGTAAGCCAGGCAACACCCGCCGCTGCGAGCCGAATCGCCTCACCCAGCCGGTGCGAGCCTCCGCCCAGCGTCTTCGCGCATGTCAGCTCTCGGAACCGGCAATCCGCCGGGCAGTCCTGGACAGCCTGGAAGTCCTCGACGAACGCGGACAGCCGCTTGCAGCGGGTCGGTACGCACGAGCTGATCGCCGAAAGCAGAACATCGAGGTACAGCTCAGCGCTTTCGGTGAGTAGCAGGCCGCGAATCTCCCCATACACCTGATCTAGTTCCGTACCCGTCAGCGTAGGCACTCCACGCGACCGAAGCAGAGACCTGAACTCCTCGGAGAACGCATCCAACTTCTTCGGCTCGTACGCCCCCGTGAGAAGCTCGATAGCCTCGCCCGAGCGCTCCCGGAGTCCCAACTCGCGGTACATCGATTCGGTGTCGTGCTCGCTAATTCTTCGTGCAATCGCCGGACCTGGCCAGCCCACTTCGCATGCCCAAGCGTGTCGATCGATCAGGGCATCGATCGGCTCGAAGCTCCCACGATTTCGTTCGTAGTTGGCTGTCGAGTAGAGGACAACACGCTCCTTTTCGATGATCCCCTGGAACGCCGAGAAGTGTCCATCATCAGCGCCCGTCAATAGACCGCTCTGGAGGATCTCGGGAATGCGAGTGAGTTCGTCAATCAACATCACGTGGAAGCGTGCTGCCGCCGTCCAGATCGGCTCGAGAACGCCCTCGTGCACGATCTTGGCGATGTTTGGCGGAGCCACAGCCTTCTCATCCGTCAACCCAGGGGTCCCTTGAAGCGTAGCCAGGCGCACACCGCGCAGCGGCATGCCCCCAAGGATGGCGGCCACCACCTGCGCGGAGGTTGTCTTCCCCCAACCGTAGGGTCCGAAGATCAGCAGTGAGCCGCGACAGATGTACGCGAGAATCTCAAGAAGCAGCGCTGAACTGAACCCGGTGTCTCCGATCCACATGTCCGGCAGGCACAGATGCACACGCGTGGAGATCAGCTCGTAGAGATCAACGACCCTTTGCTGCAGAGACCCACTGCCGAGAGGCAGGGTTCCGTCACGAACACCGCTCGGGAGTCCACCTGCCCCCGGCTTCCTACTCGCCATCGTCTTCCTCCTCGTACGCCCGCGGTTTGCCGCACCCGATGCCCTCGCCGAGTGAATACCCGTCGGCGTCGAAGGCGTGACGCGCGAAGCTCTCCAGCGCCTCCGCCACAACTGAAGCCAACGCGGTCTCACCCAGCCCGTCGCACTGCACATCCATCCAGCGAGCATCAATCCGCACTCCGTAGAGGCTCAGCTGCTGAAGTGGGAAGCGTGCGCCGCCCTCAAGCGTCACGTGCGGTGCCACAGCACCGCCGTCCAGCAAGCGCGCGCTGAGAAACGCGCCGAGCAATCCGATCAGCCGGCTGTCCAGTGACCCGAGGTTGACCCGCATGATACACCTCCGCCTACTACGCACCCTGTGAGACGGCCTTCCTTTCTCAATCGATGCGGCGATCTTCGCAACGATATCGCAATCTTCATGAGTTGTCAAGCGCGCATATATATGAGGGGCACGGCCATATAGCTGCTTGTTGTTCGCACGCTTAACGCATATATGGTGACTGCGAGAGCCTTATCCGCCACGCAGCAACACGGTGACGGATGCGCTACTGGATACCGCCATCTGGAGCGTCGCCCTACCCGCCACATCGGCAACAGGAAGCCGATCGGCTGCGTCCCTTCAGTGGAAGGCCCGATCACGTATGCCATGATGGATTCGCCTTCTGCCGCTTCGTCGATTGGCGTGCAACGCCGCAGCACCTGAGGATAGCTTGTCTCTTCGTGATGGGTGACGTAGAGGAGTCTTAGTACGTACAAGCAGGCCGAGGGCCAGAAGCGCTCTGCATTCGGTACTGGCCTGCGATATTCCTGCTTACTCCTTGCTTTGACAGTCCGCAACTGCTACGCTAGCGCTCGTGGGAGGTAGGGAACATGGACCTACGGATCACGATGCGTCACGGGGTGCGATGCGACCTCCTCATAACGATTCCCCTGGGGGAGCTGCAAGACATACGCCTCAGCGCCCCGGGTTGGGAGCACTTGCGGGAGTCCTATGGGATCGTCCGCCATCCCATACCGGGCATCATCACCGAAGAGGATCTAAAGCCGACGGCCACCTTTGACGCCCTCAAGCAGAAGGTCGTCACCGGGAACTCAGGGATCAAGCGGTACAAGCTCCCGCCGGAGGATCACCTCACTGCCGCAATCCACCTTCCGGAGCACGGCAGGGATGATCCCGCCCCGGGGCTCAACGCACTGGATCCCGACGGGTATGCAAACCAACGGATCATCCTCGTGGGCAACAGAAATCTCGGAAACAACTACGGGTTTGCAGCATGGGACAGCGACCGGTCGCCGAACTGCTTCCACCTTCTTGGAGAGCCTGTGGGGACGAGGACCTACACCTGTCTGATATGGCGCGCGCCAGAGGGTCCAGCGATCCAGTCGCTACGCTTCGAGCAGGACGGCGATGACTACAGGCCAGTCGCGGCAGATCCTGCGAGCACGCCCCTGGGGGATGTCGTGTGGTGCACGTACGGCCAGCGAGTGCTCCGCGCTGGAAAGCTCGTCGACACGGAAGACCTCCTGACGGAGTTCTACGACCTGAGGCACCTGTTCCACTTCAATCTCAAGGACCCTTCAGAGCAGGAACGCCTCAGAGCGCTGACCGCGCTCTACGGAGATCCCGTTGCGCTCAAGGAGGCGATGCGCGGCGTTTGGCATGGGGGCAGACCTAGGAGCCGCTACTTCCACAACGCCATGGGCATAGGCCATGACCGGCTAGTGATCGTCCAGCGCCACGGTACGCCCGAGGAGCTGGGAGAGTGGCTGCTCGAGGCTGGAGCCGAAGACGGGATCCTCCTCGACAACGGCGGTTCAGTCTTCACGTGGGGATGGTTCGCCGGCGTGGGGCACACCGATGGGCGCCGACGAGGCGGCGTGGTGTTCAGCTCTCCGGACTGGCGCCCCCCGTCGATCAGCTGCCTCGCGATCACTCTGAAGGGATCTGCGCGACACTACGAGGCACCCGGGAGCGTCTCGTTCTCCGTGACCTAGGCAAGGAGGGAAGGGGCTTGTCCTACACTGACGGCGGTTCTCTTGGACAGATGCGGCTTCATGAAGCTCGCCTTGCTCCGCGAGGCAACGACGGGTTCCTCATCGCGCTCCTGCATCGGATTCGATCGGAGCCCGCACAGCACGGCATTCGCCTTCATGTCGATCTGCACGATGACCTCCCCGCCATCGTCAGCGACGAGGGCAAGAAGCTTCTGTTCGCGAGCCTTGCCTCGGTCGACCGCACACCGATACGAAGCTGGATGGACCGCGCTCGATCGGGCGTAGCCACTGAGTACTGCAACGACGGGCTCCCCTTGCGCTGGGCGAGTGGAGGCGCCCTCGCTGTGGCGCCCCACCGGGAGGCGGAATACTTCGTGCTCTCGTACCGGAACATCTTCCCCCACGGGTGGAACCTCTTCGTGGGGCACGCTGGGGATTGGGAGGACCTCGTGGACATTGGAAGGATACTCGAGCGGGAGTTCCGCGAAGAGGCGATCCTCTACAACAGAGCAACCGACACCAGTTATGCGTTCAACATTCCCGGACAGAAGTTCGACCCGCAGGCGTTTCAGGCAGAAGCACTCTCACGGTGGAGCCTGCTGGAAAGCCATAGAGAGATACTTCCCTGTGATGTGGTCCGGGGCCCGGACTCCGTGACCGTGTCCCCTCGTACAGGGGGAGCCGATTCGGTACCACACACCTCGGAGGGCCTGTTTCTCGTCATCGACCCTGAAGCGCTCGGCATCGAATGCATGCAAATCGTGCGGATGCCACTACCCGACGAAGCTGATCTGAAGACGGATCTCGTGTTTCTGGATGGAGAACTGCACACTGATGGCCTTCTGGACTCCGCGATCGCACTGCTCGACATCGAGCGGTACAAGCAGTGGATGGCAGAAGGATCCCAAGGAGACCTCCCGCTCGCCCATGTCTACCAGTCGTGCAAGCATCTAGATGGTGGCATCGCCGACTCGAAGCAGATCCGCGACGACTGGGAGCATCGCAACGACTTCTGCCCGGTGACCGCAGAGATGATCGCTCGATGGCCGACCGCGGAGTCCGGGGAACCGATGTGAACCGGCAGACATGGGACGTCTGGACGCTGTTCGATCCCTCTGTGCCAAACGCTGCGGCGGCGCAGGAGGTGCTAGCGCGCTGCGTGCAGGAAGGACTCGACGAGATCTGCCGGATCACGGCCCGGGCGGGTGTCCGACTATCCAAGGCGCAACCTGGCGGGCTCGGCGATCAGAGTTTGCCAGGCTACGCTGGCGCTAACGTTCTGTCGCAGATCGAGGCGCTGTTCCTCCAGATGCAGCAGGCCGAGCGACCGGGTGTGGGCGGAGGCGTGATCTGGACATACCGTGACATCACTCCGCAGACCGTGCTTCCCCACCAGGAGATCCGCACGGTGCGCGAAGTACTGCACTGGGGTTGGGGCACCTGTATCGACTGGGCTATTGTCCTCACCTCGCTGCTCAGGGCGGTGTGCCTCGACCCGTTTCTCCTTGTCGTCACGCGCTGCATCCGAGATGTGGGTGGGAAACTCGTGCGCGATGAGGAGGGGAGGCCCCTCGAGGAACCGCATGCGCTCGTCGCCTGCCCCCTGGAGGAGAGACCACAGATGGCTTCTGCCGATCCCATCCTCACCGGCGCGGAGTTCCAGGAGGAGATAGAGCGTCGAGGCCAGCGTTGGGCGGCGGTCGAAGCGACGTGCATCCCCCGCGATGCAAACGGGCAGCTCCCCACGTATCTTCAAGCGACGGAGTCCGCCATCCGGCATCGGCTTCCCGCAGAGATCGCCGAGTGGGTAGATCCTCCTATAGACGCCCCATCTTGTGGTGGCCTCTCGGACTGCCACGTGCTGTTCGCAGTGGATCTGCACGCAGCGCGCGACGCCGGGATCGCCTCGATACGGCCTCTTGCCCCGCGCTATAGTCCACTCCCACGAGTACCGTCGCCAGCGATCGAGCGACCGGAGCTTGGAAGCGTGATCGAGTGGTGGCGCCAGGAGCACGCGCCAAGCGTGATGAGTGTCGTCGGAGGCGCGGGCAGGGGGAAGAGCGGACTCCTCGCTAGCTTCCTCTGCGCCCTTCCTGGGATCACGCTCGGCACGAAGGAGATCGCCAAGCGCGACGAGCTACGCAGACAGGATGCGCTCTTCTTCTGGGACTTCGAAGACAACCCCCACGTCCGGGCGTGCGCTAGCGCGCTCCACGCCTACCTCTCCGAGGATGTGGTGGCGGGGGAGCGCTACACGTTCGACGACGTGGGGGATCTCCTGGTTAAGGAGTGGTGCGGTGATTCGGTTCTGATCGTCCTCGACGGCTTGGAGTGGCTTCGGGATGCAGATGGCCAGCTGCCGGCAGAAGGGGGGCTGGGGAAGTTCCTCGAGGCTTGTTGCCTCGACGCTATCTCGGCGCGGGTTCTCCTTGCTGGTCGCCACGAGGCGGCTGAGCTCAAGAAGCACACGGGGCGTGTCGAGAGGGTGGACCTCCAGCAGTTCCCCGATCCGGCAGCGAAGGAGCTTCTCGTCGCCCTTGGCGTAAAACCGGACGCGGATAGGCTTCGGAAGATCATCGACGAATGCGGCGGCCTGGTGCTTCTCCTGCGTCTCATGGGCAAGGCGCTAGCTGGCGCTGAGCCAACTGAGTGGGCCGGTCTCATCCGCGAGCTTGATCCATTGGATCCCTACCGACACGTGCTCTCCCGATACTACCTGCCGAAGGCAAGGCAGCGGCCCGGATGTCTGCAGCTGGTGGAAGTGCTCTCTCTTCTTGAGAACCTTTCCCCAACGACGGCGCTTCTCAACGGAATCATGGCGAAACTCCCCGGGAAGGGGAAGCGAGTGATCGAGAGGCTGCGGTTCCTCGTGGATGAACTCCCGCTGGTGGAGGAGATCTCTGGACAAGGGGAGTCGAGCTTCTCTCTTCACGCCGAGGAGCGACGCTTCTTCGCCAGCAGGATGCGCGGGGGGCGAGAGGTGAGGACGCGCCGGCAGATCGCCGAGCACCTCATCGAGTCCGCAGAGGCTGCGTGGCCACTCGCCTCACGAGAACAGCTGCTAGGAGCCTACGAGGCGGTACGGCAGCTCGCCCTCGCTGGGAAGCAAGGAGCGGCAAACCATGTCTACAGGCGCCTTCTGAGCGGCGTGGCCGCAGAGAAGAAGCGCGAAGGGCCGTACGATCATCTCAGCCGGCTGAATCTCCTGTCCCTCGGTCGCGACGCAGTAAACGCTGTGCTCGCGGGGCGGACAGGCTGGCTCTCGCTGTGGCATGGGTTGCGGCCCTGGGAGCGGGCGAGGCTCTTCAACGACCGTGGCGGATTTGAACGAGAACTTGGACTCCTCGACGAGAGTGAGACGAGCTACCGAATGGCACTTCTCGAGGCGAGCAGATGGACGACATGGTTTTGGAGGGCGTCTTCGTCGGCACAGGAGGAGCTTCGTGTCAATCGATCCTTCGCACTACGGAACCCGCCGCGCACCCTCATCTTCCGCGGCCACCTTCGCGAGGCGCTGGCAGGCGTCGAGGAGGCGAAGCAGCACGAGGCACGGGCGGGTGACTCCGAAGGACTGCAAATCGCTTGGTGTCTTGAGGCACGCGCACGAGGGGGCCTTGGTCAGGTCGAGCGATCGCTTGCCCTCTACCAGCAGGCCCGGGAGATGGAAAGCGCTGACCCGGCGAGGTTGACGACGGACGAGCTGGAGAAGCGCGTGTTCACCAAGAGCTACAGCGTCTCCTGGGCGCACCTGCTGGCGCGCTCAGGCCACCCCGAAGACGCGGCAGAGATCGTCCGCGAGACGAAGGACGCGCTCGCGGGGAGGGGTCTTTCCGATTACGCGATCCTTCAGTGCGATCTCCTGCAAGTGCATCTCGATCGACTCGCCGACGCAGGTGTGGCATGGTTCGAGAGACTTCGACGCATCCGCCAGGCTGCGGACACGGCCCCGAGGAACGATGTGGTGATCTGGTGCGATCTGTCGATCGCCCGCTTCGCGCTCGCCGAGCTTGCGTTGCGCGGCGCGGGCTCAGCGACACGCAACGAGCTTGCGGCCCGCTGTATCGACTCGGTAGATGCAGGGCTGCGCCTCGCAGAAGGCTACGGCTACGCCCTTCACTGGATCGACCTCCAGGTGGCGCGCGGGTGTCTCCACCTGGCGGAAGCAGACCACGCAGAGGCGCGCGCGACGAAGGAGAAGCACATCCGCGAGGCCCACACAGCGGCACGGCTTGCCCTCTACGGGAAACCGCTGGTCGACGAGAGTGATCCCAGGAAGGATAGCCCGACCACGCCCATTCACACACTGAGGATCGTGGGTGCAGCGAATCCCGCCTGTCGCTATCGTTGGGGGATGGTCAACGCCATGAGGCTCCTTGTGGATTGCCACAAGGACGGATGTGAGGCGCCGCCCGTTCCCGCAGGGAGAAACCTCAAGTACTTCGAACGGCTGGAGTCGAGATTGCGCAAGAGGCTGCAGCCCGACCCCGCCAGGATCCCGGTGACACTGAGGTGACCCGCTCCATGACGCACGGTCTGATGGCCCCAGCGCAAGCCGCTCCAGTAAGAGGAACACCCAAGCAGATCGTGGTCCTCGGCGCTGGCACGTGGGTCCGTGAGCAGTATGCGCCGGCCCTGAAGCCCCATAGGGAAGCTGGCCGATGCCGTGTGTTTGTCCTCTTCGACTCGGGGTACTCGAAGCACGATGACCGCCTATCCTCCGCAGAGCAACTCAAGTACAACGCGACAACTCTGCGAAACGTGGAAGGATTCGAGGCATGGGGGGCAACCTGCCTCGATCTCGCGGATCGCAAGGCGGCGAGGTTTGCCCAGGGGATCGCGCCCCACACCGCATTCGTGGTCACCCCCGATGACACCCACTGCGACGTTGTCCAGGATTGGGCGAACCGCGCTTCCAACATCATCGTCGAGAAACCATTTGATGTGGACGCCGAGCGGATCCGGCACCTGAGGGCTCGTCTCGAGGGGAGCTCCTGCGATGTCGCTGGCTTCGATCACTACTTGGTCCGTGCGAACCAGTTTGCCAAGGTGAGCGAAGCCCTAGGCATTGACGCCTATCTCGAGGGCAGACTCCACTCGTTCGCTTTTCACATGTTGGAGTCCGGCGATCGCGGGATGGAGGAGCGCCAGGCCTCACTGCAGTCCGGACTCCTCATCGACATGGCGGTGCACGGAGAAGCCATGCTGCTGCCGTTCGGCGCTCCCAACACAGTGCGGCTGGATGGCGTCAAAGCTGCGGTCTACGAACCCTGTCCTGAGAAGGGCGTCACCAGTTCGGGTAGTAAGCTTCTTCGTTCCGGGATGGAGACGTTCAGCGAGGTTCGCTTCGGCTTCACCTCGAAGTACGGGGACGACGCAGAAGGCATCATCCGCGTCGGGAAGTGCGTGGGCGAGGAAGACGAGAAGTTCGTGGAGGTCGTCGGCGGGAAGGACCACGATCGGAAGGTGCGGCTTGACATGCGAAGCTGCATCGTCGATCGCTTCGGTGGCAAGGAAGAAGGCCCGTTCACTTCGTTGTTTCGCAACCCAGTCCACCTACTTGTCCGAGAAGTGATCGAGGGACGGAGCGCGACATCGCTGGCGCTCTTCCCGCCCGAGGAGGCCCAAGACATCATCACGCGAGTCAGCGAGTGGCGGTTGCCCATCGTCGCGTTCGTACAGCAAGGAGGAACCCTCGCTTCGTATCCAGCAAGGATGCCGCTAGCCGAGATCCTGAAGCGTGCGACCGAGCTGTAGCTAGAGGAGGATTCAATGCCCGCGAAAGAAGCAGACCGAGGCGCTCGTGATAAGGCTCCCATAGGAACTGCGCGCATAGCGAGACCCATCCGTGCGCGAGGCGCTCCCGTCGTCAAGGAACGACTGGCGGTATCCGTTCCGCAATCCATCGACACGCGCCCGTCAGATGTTGTGTGGTTGACGGATGCCGGTGGCGTCGTGGAGTTCCTCAGGCTGATGCTTCCTCGAGACACCTGGGTGATCGTCATCGACGGTGCTGGAAGTGATCTTGCAGAGAGCGTTACGGGGACCATCAGACGCGCGTCAGCCGCGGCACGGTTCTGGACGATCCACGGCTGTGAAACACAGGCCGGCTACCAGCGCACGCTCGTTGAAGATGCCATTGAGCTTGATCTGACCGACGAGGCAGATGCCGCGGTGCGAGACAATCTCGTGGCCGATCTGGCTATCATCCCCGAGAAGCCCTTCGCTAGCCGGGACGACCGCATCCGGAGGTGGCAGCAACAGACTGCGAGCATGCTCATCGAGGGACCTGTTCAGGCGATTCTCCGGCACGCGACCGAGTTGCCCGATCGGCCTCCGTACTTCCTGCTCGCCATACGCCCCTCAGATCATGCCCACACTCAGGACGCGGGAGTAGCAAGATGAACGCCTTGCGGTGTGCGAAATGACGGCGAAGACGCCGCGGACCCCGCAGGAACGCCGCATGGAGATCATCGAGGCGACTGCCCGCAACGGCGGCCGCCCCGTGAGAACACGCGACCTCTGCGAGCGTTTCGGCATCAAACAGAACCTTCTGGCGCACGACATCAATGCTCTTGCGGCTCTCAACCTCGTGGATCGCGGTCACGGATGGGTCGCAGCGAGGATTGCCGACCAACAAGCTCCATTCCATGGAACAGAGTTCTCCACCAGACAATCGCGCGGCCACGAGGCGAAGAGGGCCATCGCGTGCTACATCGCAGGCCAGCTGCGCCAGGCAAGTGATGTCGTCCTCGATGCCGGCTCGACCGCCCTCGCCATTGCTGAGCAGCTCGCCAGAGACGAACACCCCCTTGACGTCTACACCAGCAACGTGGCTGCCCTGCTCCGGCTCGGGGGGGCACCGGCAGTGACATGTCGCCTCATCGGCGGGGACTACAACCCACAGCAAGCGGCAACCGTCGGGTCCGACGCAGCGGCAGCCATCGAGGGAAGAACGTTCTCGGCAGGTGTGATCACACCCCGCTCGCTCATGCTGATTCCCCCGGGAATCGCCCTGGCCGATCAGCTGCCCTCCGGCGCAGCGGCCCGCGCAGCGCTGTCACAGGTTGCCAAGGCGCAGGAGATGGAGACTGCGGAGGCCGGGGAACGGAGCCTCTTCCTTAGCCTCTACTCCGCCGAGAATGCACAGCGTGAGTTGAAGGCTGTGATGATCAAGAATTCGATCCGGCTGTTCATCGCCGCCGATCACTCCAAGCTGTTCGCTGCGGGAGAGCCATTCTTCACCATCATCATCCCGCCCCCGCCGGCCCCGGCCAGGCGTGCGGAGGATGTGCAACACGGCGCGACGCTGCGCAGAGCCCGACTGGCCCCCGTCCGGAGCCGGGGTCCTGTCCGAGTCCGCCGCATCCTCAATCAGGAGCCGTCTGGAAGCGACACGGGGATGCCGCGGGTATGGAGCGACATTGATGCCGACGCATCGGTCGACGTACGCGATCCAGCATCCGCTGTCCTGGTAACATCCACGGACGAGAACGACGAAGTGCCTACCGAACTGCTGCGCCAGCTGATGGCGGTGGTGCCCGGGGAGGGCTCTGAGGCTCTGATGGAGCTCGCTCGATCGTCCATTGTCGTCGTGAAGCGCAATGGGGAACCTGCCACGATTGAGCTTCCGTGAGGGCATCGCCGCCGAACTGATAGAGGCGTGAGGCTCCTGGCAGGTGAGCGAGCCATGACGGGGAGAGGCGAACAGTGCTCCTAACGATCACGACGACGCACAGGCCGGCGACGGATCTCGGGTACCTGCTCCACAAGCATCCGGCCCGCTGCCAGAGCTTCCCGATTCCGCATGGGACGGCCCACGTCTTCTACCCGGAAGCGACGGATGCGCGTTGCACGGCTGCGCTTCTCCTGGACATCGACCCCATCGCTCTTGTGAGGAAGCCTCGCGGCGGGCACACCCGTCCGAGCTTCGCCCTTCGTGACTACGTGAACGAACGTCCGTATGTCGCGTCATCGATGATGAGCACGGCGTTGCGCACTGTATTCGGCACAGCACTGGCGGGAACATGCAAGGACCGGCCCAATCTCGTGAAGGAACGGATCCCGTTGGAGGTCGGTTTGCCCGTGGTGGCGGACGCGACGCGGGGCGAACTCGTGCATCAGCTGTTTGAGCCGATGGGATACTCGGTGGCGACGAGGCCGCTTCCGCCTGTGAGTGTCTCGGGAGCCGAGGACGGCCCTGCGTTCTGCGCCGTCGAGATGCGCACGGTAGCACGTCTCTCCGAGG
>Ga0272441_10002878_pt1 | contig 34128 bp, 36 predicted proteins | sample SSMProp6N_FD_193582 | JGI IMG/M metagenome (GOLD analysis project Ga0272441, IMG submission 193582) | Marine sediment archaeal communities from Little Sippewissett salt marsh, Falmouth, MA, United States - SSM-Prop-6N | ecosystem: Environmental > Aquatic > Marine > Wetlands > Sediment ... | reverse complement strand
GTTATAAATGAAGCAAAGTATAATGGTTATGAAGTTGAAGGTATTAGGAGAGATGGTAAATGAATTGGAAGAATAGATCAGCATATGTCTTTATTAAAACTACAAAAGGAAAAGCTCACGAAGTATGGGAACGGTTTCATAACTGGGATAACATGATTGGCACATGGGTTGTCACAGGAGAATGGGACGTTATTGTCTGGTTTGATGCTCATGATTGGGATACTGTCCATAAATGTGTTAGCGAGATTAAAGCATGGGATGATGTTGTTCAAACAAGTTCTCATATGGTCTATAATGGACATAAGCGAGATAATTGGTGGTGGGAAAAACCAGCTGGAACATGGGTTCTCATTCGAGAAAATCAATTAGATGAAACACCTTCTAAAATTCAGAAATGGGATTGGATGACCAGTGGTGCAAGTATTCCTGGAGATTGGGATTACATCTCTTGGATCGGTGGTAACAATTGGGACGAAGTGTGGAATCATATCATGGAAATTAAAGCAGAGAAATGGGATACGCTTATTCAGGTACCTGTGAAGTCCTGGTGGAATCAGAACTGGAAAGAGAAGTGGTGGTAAGTCAACCACCCACCTTTTTTTGAAAGAGAAAGAGTAAAATAGTGTACCGTAGTTCTTAATAAAGGGGAGCAGATTACCCCTTTTAGTTTCAATCATTTTGGGGTTGGAAATAATGAAAGAATTAGATATGTCTAAATTACGTCATGGAACAACATTACTCAAACGTGGATTTGCACAAATGCAAAAAGGTGGCGTGATTATGGATGTCGTCAATAAAGAGCATGCGTGTATTGCTGAAGAGAGTGGTGCTGTTGCCGTGATGGCACTAGAACGAGTTCCTGCAGACATCCGTGCTCATGGAGGTGTTGCACGCATGGCAGACCCATCGATAATCCAAAGTATCATGGATGCTGTGAGCATTCCGGTGATGGCAAAAGTACGAATCGGACACTTTGTGGAGGCCCAGGCTTTAGAGTCTCTTGGTGTCGATATGATTGATGAATCAGAAGTTCTTACTCCCGCAGACCCTTTTTATCATGTTAATAAACATAACTTTACCGTTCCCTTTGTGTGTGGATGTCGAAATCTTGGTGAAGCAGTACGGAGAATCTGGGAAGGAGCGGCCATGATTCGGACAAAGGGGGAAGCAGGAACAGGTAATATCATTGAGGCTATTCGTCATCAACGTATGGTTGATACAATGATTCACAGGATAAAACAGCTCAGTGGACAAGAGATAGCACAACTTGCAGAGACCTATTTATCTAGTTATGTTACCACTATCGAAGAACTTACCAATAAAAAGGTTACGGATACCACAGCTATTTTTGAGCAGTTTTCCTATCAAGAAGCAAAAAAAGAAGCAGTGAAAATCTTACAAGAAATTAAAACCATTCAGCGACTTCCTGTTGTAAATTTTGCAGCTGGTGGGATCGCAACGCCTGCTGATGCAGCCATTATGATGCAGCTGGGAAGCGATGGAGTTTTTGTTGGCTCTGGTATTTTTAAATCCGACAATCCTAAAGAAAGGGCGCGTGCCATTGTTGAAGCTGTCGCCCACTATGATGAACCAGACATTATTGCAGAAGTCAGTAAAGATTTAGGGGATGCCATGCCTGGTCTTGAAATTGAAACCATTCCAAAGGAGCAACGACTGCAAGAACGAGGTTGGTAGGAATACTTACCATTGGAATTCTCTCACTGCAAGGTGCCATTTCTGAACATAGACAATCTATTACAAAGACACTAGAGAAGGCAAAAATTAAGGGAACGGTTCTTTTAGTACGCTCTCCAAAGGACATTAATGAAATTGATGGATTGATTATCCCAGGAGGAGAAAGTACCACAATTGCCAGAATTTTGGTACAATCGGGACTCTATGATACTCTTCGCCAACGTATTCAGGAGGGAAAGTTACCGATCATGGGCACCTGTGCAGGGTGTGTACTACTTGCCAAAGAAATGGTTGAAAACAGGGAGAACGTGCCGCTTCTCTGTGCCATGGACATGTGTGTGAAGCGAAATGCTTTTGGAAGACAAAAAGAATCGTTTGAAAAAGCACTCTCTTTTTCAGAGTTTACAGAAGAGTATCAGGCAGTTTTTATTCGTGCACCAGTCATCACAAAAGTCTGGGGCAAGTGTCATATTTTAGCAACTCTTGATCAAAAAATTGTAGCGGCCAGGCACGATCAATTCCTGGCGCTTTCATTTCATCCTGAGCTTACAACCGATCTCAGGGTACATCGCTATTTTGTTAAGATGATCCTTTAAGCTTTCATGATAGCTAAAAGAAAGATTCCAAGAGCAATCAAGGCACCGATAATGGCTCCAATGACTGCAACAACACCATCAACAACATAGCCTGCAAAGGTTAGTGGCGGGGTTCCTAAAAAGGAAAGAACTCCTGCAAACCATAAAAACAGGACACCAACGATTAATCCTATAACGATGAGTATTGCTCCAACAGCTCTGCTTTTTCCTGATCCAAAATATGCAGTAAAGACACCTGCGATGATACTAGCGACGGCAAATACCAGCATTAGCATACTTAAAAAATAATTCAACATTTTATTTCCTCCCTAAAATTTAGTCCCAGTTAATGTTTTAGTATCAATCACTCCTTCTATAGACCGGATTTTATTCACGACAATGTCTCCTAGACTTTCAAAATCATCTGCTTCAATTTTTGCAATAAGGTCATATTCCCCAAATAAGGGATGAAGCTCAATAATCTGTGGTACTTTCGACAATTTATTGTAGACTTCATGTTCATGTGCTGGTGCTGCACTTATGAGTACAAAACCAATTGCCATTACTTCCTACCTCTCTGACCCTTATATGGTTATATAATATAAAGTTTATTAAAAATTAATAGGAGATTATTTCAAATCTCCACTCCAGATAATCTCCATTTTTTACCGAATATTTATCAGCGCCAATCATGGGTATCTCTTCATTGACATAATACTGCCAATATCTGTTGTTTTCTCCATTGACATCATGATTCACAGAATCAACAAGAAGGGAATCGAATTGCTCGTAATAGGTGTATTCAAGTGATAATTCATGATCAGAGGCTGCCCGTTGCAAGATAGTAAAAGCAGTATCATCTGCATAAGCTAGGTAATGATCTTCAAGAATCCAGTCATCTCCTCTAATAACCAGAGTGACACTTGTTTGATCAACTTCTTCAAGCCATATTTCGCTTCTTGTTGGCATTTTCAGAGCAGTTCCCGTAAATGATAAAGCAATGAGAAGAACTACAAGAAGAACGACTGGTATTTTCTGGATGGTTTTCACAGTCTTTGGTAGGTCAAGTTTGAAGTTCTGATGAACAAAGGCGGTAACGGGTAGGGCAATGGCCAGAAAGGTGACAACACCAGAGATGAGATGATAGATCATAAAGGGAATACCGGCAGTAAAAACGGTAGCAAGTGAGGACAGAGTATGAGGATAGATGAGGTACCACCAACCAATATTGGTCCAAATATCATAGAGAAGTACAAAACCAACGCCGAGTCCAGCTGCAATCCCAATATTGGCGAGTTTGATTTCTCCTAGACCTCTTTTAAATCGCTTTCGATTAAAAATATTGACCAAGGCAATCATAGCAAATCCTGAATAGGTAAACAAGACAATCCTATTCATTTGACTGCCAACAAAGATGGGATTTCCAATCAAGAGATCACTAAAGATCATACTACAAAGGGGAACCGCAATGGCAAGAGATGATCGCATTAGAATAGCGGCAAGAAAAGTCAATACCATAATGATTTCAAAATTTGGAAAGGGCTGCAGATTCTGTGCAACCAATAAATATCTTCCAATAGTACCTATCACAATTAATATTACTAAGAGTAAAACTTGATGTAGATTACCTATTGCTCCTTTTTTCATAATAAACCTCCCACTTTTGTCAGAATGAAAAACATGGTTTAAATGTTTTTGTTTTTTTATTGGGCAAGAGAACCATTAAGATGTAGACATTGAGCAAGTATCTTATCTTTAATTTTAATATTACACTGAATTTTAGCAATAATTTCTTTTTCATAGGAAATGTGAAGAACGTTTGTTTTTTGATAGAGATGGGAAACAAATGCCTGGGAGGCATTATTAAGGGGAAGAACAAGCTTGAGTGTCACAAGATTTGGTAAGGATGCATAGATAAGATGGAGGAGAGTATCAATATGATGTTGCTCCTTTACAGAAATACAGGCTATGGATGAAGTAGTAAGAAGGTCTTCCCTTTGTAAATAAGACAGTAATTCATCAATTTCCTGCGATGAACGTATATCCATTTTATTGAATGCTAGGACCAATGATGAAGTAGAGCCCAATTCTCGTAATTCATCTAGTGAAACGTGTAACTTTTTTGCAACAATTTCTTGAGGTTCACTTCCATCGACCACGAGCACTATCACATCAGCAACCTCAAGTTCTTCTAGCGTGGAATGAAAGGCATCAATAATCCAGGAGGGGAGATTCTCAATAAATCCAACGGTGTCGGTAAGAAGAATAGGTAAGCTTTTCGTCTGTAGTCTTCTCGTCGTTGTGGATAAGGTTGAAAAGAGTTTTCCTTCAACTTTAACTTGTTCCCCTGACAAAAGATTTAATAAACTACTTTTTCCAGCATTGGTGTATCCAGCAAGAGAGACTAAATAATACCCGCTTTTGTAGCGAGTCTTTCTTTGGAGATCTCGATTGATGCTTATTTTCTGAAGAGTCTTTGTGATTGTTTTCATCTGTTTTTTAATCATTTCATAGTAATCATCGACTTGGTATTCTCCCCCTGCCATAAATCCAGGATGTTCACCAGCTCTTGCTCGGTGGATTAATTCTCGAACAAAGGGACGTTCATAATGAAGTTGGGCCAATTTTACTTGTAATTGAGCTTCTTTTCGTTCAGCACGTTTTTCAAAAATAGCGAGGATCAAACGGATACGATCGTACACTGTTTTTCCAAAGGTTTTTTCTAAGACAAACCATTGAGAAGGCTTTAATTCCCCGTTGATAATAACAAGGTCGATGGTTGTATCCTGAAGATAATCGTTGATCTCCTCAACCTTACCTGAACCTATAAAATAGTTAACATCGGGGGTGATCTTATACTGAAGAAAAATTTTGGTAATAAAATACCCCAAGGTATCTGCTAATTGAACAATTTCTTGTGTGTTTTCATCAAGTGAAATGATAATGGCTGTAGCTGTTTCCCCTTTCATTGTTTCTTAAACCACTTTAAGGTACTATAGAATCGTTGAAGTGCGGTAATATTTCCCACGACTGCAAAGTAGATCAATACCCATTCTAAAATAGTTGTTTCCCAAGGTAAACTAAGCGGAAAACGTAAGGAAATATGCTGAATAATAGGAAATATCATCAGAAGAACTAATCGATCTGCTCGACCTAGCAATCCGGAATAATCTCTCCTGTGACCAATTGCTTGAGATTGTGTCCCCATATAACTTGTTAATAACATACCGATAATAGCTAAAAGTCCAATGCTAGGTCGACACCAGACACTGAGGGCAAGACCCCCTACCATAAAAACATCAGCGTATCGGTCTAACGCATGATCAAGAAAGTCGCCTCGTAAGGAAGTTTTTTTTGTTAACTTTGCAACCTTTCCATCAATAGCATCAAAAAGACCATTTAAAAATACAAAAAGTGCTGCAAAAAAGAGATAATACTGTATCAGTTCTGTCTCTGGAGAAGAAGCATAAAAAAAAGCACCTGCAAGAACAGCAAAGATAAGGGCAAGCCATGTTAATAAATCTGGATTGATACGGATAAATTTTTTTGCAATAAGAGATATGACAGGATCAACACTGTCACGTTTTCTATCAAGAACCATCTCAATTCTCACCCAATAAATAAGGTTGAAGCAATTCTTCAGACCAATCTATCTTACCTATTTTATACTTTGTACTCTGAAATCTAGAATCAAGAATGGTTATGATTTCCTTAACTATTTCATCTATGTTTTTCTGAGAGGTAGTAATCTCAAAAATATTTGTTGGAGAATGAAGTTCTATTGCTTCACATAAAATAATATCAAGGGCTTCTGCCTGAGCATTTTCTAGAATTTTATCTTTTGTCCACCCTTTCTTCTGGAGTCGAGTAATTAGCTCTTTGGGATGACAGCGCAGAAGAAGAATCTTATCAACTGAGGGCAACAAATGAGCAGCATGTCCTTCAATAAGTACCAAATCATGCGAGTGTTGATATGAAGAAATATGTGTTTCTAATTTGTCTAAATCTAAAATAAAAGAATCTCTTTTGATATCTTTTCCAAGAAAAAAATGATGTTCAAATGCTATTGAATTTACATCCAAGATCATATAGTCTTTTTTGCGTAACCGCTGCGCAATGGAACTTTTTCCAGTTCCCGGTGTCCCAGAAAGTGCAACAAGCATTCTATATCAACTTATGATAGTCGTATCCACGATATCCTTTGGAAAAACAATAATGAAGTTCCTGATAGTCTTTTCTGAACTCTTTGATATCTTTTTTAATTACTTTTAGGTTTTCGTTATCAAGAAGGGCGCGTTTAAAGAAGTGTGCAATATCAACCATTTCTTGTTCTTTCATGCCAATTCGAGTCAATTCAGGAGTTCCAAGACGTAATCCTGAAGGATTTAAGGGATCTGTATCCCCGGGGATGGTATTCATATTGGTTACAATTCCGGCTTCTTCTAGTTTCTTAGATGCCTTTTTTCCCTTACCTGGTCCAATTTCTAATAGGATTTGATGGGACTTGGTAAAACCTAATTTTTCACCAAACACTTTAAATCCTTGTTCATGTAATGCTTGGGCTAGTTGTTGAGCGTTTTTAATGATTTGTTGAGCATACGCCTTGCCAAATTCTAAGTGCTCTGCAAAGGCAATAGCTTTTCCTGCAACATGGTGAAGATGATAGGATGAGGTTACACCAGGGAATACTCCAAATCCTAGTTTTCGTAAAAATGATTTATCTTCATCAGTATCACCCTTATGATTAGAGACGATAAGACCTCCTTGTGGCCCAGGAAGAGTTTTATGAGTACTACCACTCATAATATCTGCACCTTCATGTAAAGGATCTTGAAATTGTCCTCCCCCAATAAGACCCAACACATGTGCAGCATCATACACTAGATAAGCCCCCACATCATGAGCCGCTTCAGCAAGCTCTTTGATAGGGCTGGGAAATAGAAAAACAGATCTTCCATTCAAAGCTAGTTTTGGTTTTACCTTTTTGATAAGTTTTACAGCACCGTCGACATCGATATTCATCTCTTCATCATTAAAGGGATATGAAATAAGATTAATGCCCCGCACTCCTGCTGCCCCCCACTTACCAAAAGAGATATGCGCTCCATTTGCTAAATCAAGAACGGTTGCTGATTCCCCAGGTTTCATTAAAGCTTTTAATATGGCAATATTAGCTGTTGTTCCTGCTGTAGGTCTTACATCTGCATAGTGACAATTAAATAATTTTTTTGCAAGTTCCATAGCTTTTAATTCTACTTCATCAAAATATTTACACCCTTCATAATAGCGATGACCAGGAGTTCCTTCAGCATACCGTCCATGAAAATCAGTAATAAGCATTTCTTTACACAGAGGAGAAAGAACGTTTTCACTAGCAATCATAGGTAATGATTCTGCAAAAAATTGGTTGTTCTTCTTTGCTTGTTTTCTAATGAATTCAACCTCGTTATACCAACTCATATAAGACCCCAAAGCCAGTATCAATGATGCTATTAAAAATGTATGGGAAAATCTGTTTTATTTGAATAAAGAGAAGGTATTAAGGTATCAATTTTCCATGAAATATATTCTTTTATAGTCTCAATATAAAATACAAAAAAATATACAAAAATGAATACCTAAATATATATTATATAGTCGTTGCCTTTCCTGAGGCTAATTGAAGAAGGCGCTGTTCACCATCTTCGGGACCTTTTACATAAAGAATATCCTGGGGATCAATTTTTGTATTCTTGTTAGGGCCATAAAGCCACTTCTGTTTATGTCTCATGGCAATAACGACCATACCAGTTTCGCTTGCAAGTTTCAGTTGGCCTAAGGATTTACCACACAGAACAGATTGAGACTCAACTACAACCCTTGAAAAAACGTTATCCGCATCACGAATGCTTATCTTTAAAATTGGATGAAGCTCAACATCGCGTAATTCAACATCGGCAATTTCCTGGGCGGCATCTGCAATTTGCTCTCCAGCATGTGCAATTCGCAAAAGCATTAACGCATCAGTTATACTATGTTTGCCATTTTTCACATCTTCTAGAGCTTTTCTTTGTAACGTTCGATAATGAGAATCGATAAGATTTTCCAGTTCATAGACTTCCTTTGCAATGACTTTATTATCATATAAAATCGAAGAATACGCTAGATCAACCATCAATTCTGATTTATCTTTGATTTCTAAGACAATATTTTCTGCTGTTTTTTCTTTCATTCTAACACCGTAAGATTTCCTTTTAAAAAATCTCGTAATTCTTGATAACCATCCTCAGCTCCTCGAGCAATTAACCAATCATCAGCCCTAATATCGGTATCAGATTGAGGATTGTATATCCAACAATCTCCTCTTCGGATTGCAATAATACGCATACCTGTTTCTGATTCGACATGAATATTGCCAATTTTTTGATTGCATGCTTTTGATTCTGAAAACACCTTAACACGAAAGAGTCGTTCCTCGGCTTTCTTTAAAATTTTTGGAAGAATTGGCCGGGTTTTCTCCTGAAGACTGAGTAAATTTACAATATCTCCAGCGGCATTTGATATAGTCTCAGCAGCCTCGGCAACTTGAAGAATTCCTGATAGCTGCTCGGCATCTTCCTTTGTTCTTGCAGCCATCATAGCCATCATCCGAATTTCGTAATTTAGTTTATCCATCCGCACTTCTAGAAATTTTACTTCTTCAGCAATCTCATCGCTATCAAAAAGGATTGCTGAATAGGCAAGATCAATAATCAATTCAGAGATATCTTTCATCTCTGTTAACAACTCCTTAACGGTTGTGGGTTCATATTTAATTTCAGTAAATTCTTCCTTTTTCCATTTTGGCGTCCGCTGTAATCTTCCCAAAATACTTCTTTTCTTTTTTTCACTCATAGGCCTACTACCCCAAGGATCATAAAAAAGAAAATAATTCCAAAAGTATCACCAACTGTTGTGACAACAGGTGCTACAAAATCATCAGGATCCTTCCCCTTTTTAAAAGACCAAAATGCAGTTGTAATACTAATAAAGGAAATCAGTAAAATGAGCAAGAGCCCTGTACCTACTATAATAGATACGAATTCCATGAAGCCAACGATCATCTGAATATTTCTAAAATATGAGAGGTAATATATAAGGATAGCTAGTATAGCATAGGTACAAAGTCCAATCAACAAAGAATGGAGAAAATTTTTGTGCATATTTTTATCCTTTATATCCAATTCAATATGGCCAACGTGTAAGCCTGAAGCAAGTCGCGCTCCCAAAATACTTCCGATGTTGCCTCCAACACTATTGATGACAGGAATAGTAATAAGAAATATGGGGAAAAGAATGAGTTTTTCCTGATGAAACTGAAGGAGTTGACCTGCAAAGATTTCAACAAGAACAGCTAGCGTTAAAATTGGAAAACTATTCTTCAGTATCTTTTTCCATGAATAAATCATAGAATTCCTCCCACGAAAACAGCACTTCCAAATAGACAGAGCATAGTAATAATATCTCCAAAGGTTGCCAAGGCTGGGCCTGTTACATTATCAGGATCATATCCTCGTTTGAAAACAAGATAAATGATAGCCACTGTAAGTGCAATCAAAATCAATCCAGAAAGTACCCCTGCAATTACCACAATACAAATAAGTTGGAGCGGATTGGGACTAACGTTAAAAAATAATGAGGAGATGTATGCAAGAATTCCGATTAAAAAGGACATAATCAGACTTAATAATAACGAACCTTTCATATTCTGTTTTAAATCCTCATTCCATAAATTGTCTTTGTTAATAATACCTAAATGATAAGCAGAACCTAAGCGAGAACCAAGTGCTGTACTAATATTGCCTCTCATAGCAATGACAGCGGGAATGATAACAATAAGTCCGGGTATTTCTTCAAGAATGTCGGCCATTGCACTAAGAGTATTTCCTGCAAGAATAGCACCAATACCGCACACAACAAGAAGGGGGAGGCTCTGGATCCACATTTCCTTTGCATACATTTTGCATTGCCTCCATATTTAATTCACACTCCTTATTTATGATAGCACTGTCGATATCTCTCCCACATTTGATCGGTGTGTTCTTCTATTGTTTTGATGCGTTGTTCATCTTTTTTTGGTTTGAAAAGATGACTGAATCGTCCTTGATATTTAATCCATTCTTCAAGTGGTTTTCGTTCAATTTTCTGTTCAAGGATTAATTTACTTTTTCCATTAAAGGTCATCACATCGTTTTCGCATTCATATAGAGCCCATGCACCAGTTTCAATAGCAAGACGTCCCATTTCAACAGTTCTATTCATACTAAAGCGCCAACCGGGTGGGCAAGGAGCTAAAATTTCAATATATTTTGGACCTTTGATACCTTTTGCCTTTTTTACTTTATTATACAGATCTTCGGGATAGCTGACACAGGCTTGTGCACAATAAGGTATATGATGAGCACGAATAATATCTCCCATATCTTTTCGAAATTCCGTTTTTCCTTTTACTGTTGTTGTTGTCCATGCTGCATAGGGAGTTGCACCACTCCGCTGTATCCCTGTATTGGAATAGATCTGATTATTGTAACAGAAATAGATAAAATTGGTACCTCTCTCTAAGGCACCGGATAATGCTTGAATCCCAATGTCATAGGTTCCTCCATCCCCAGCCCAGGCTATAACATTGATATCTTCTTTTCCTTGTTTGTCCAAAGCTGCCCGAATACCAGATGCACCAGCTGCCGCAGCTTCAAAAGCAATATTCATAACCGGAACATCAAAGGAGGTATTTGGATACAAACTTTCGATAACGGAGGTACAACAGGCAGGAACAGACATAATGGTCTTTTTTCCTAATGCTTTAAAGACAGTGCGTAAAGCCATAGTGGCAGGACATCCTGGACATGCTGCACTTCCTGGAAGAATACATTCCTCACTTGTCATATCTTTAAGTGCCATACGTTATTCCTCCACTCCATACCAAAGAGGTTGTCGAAGTTTACCTTCAATAGCCTTTTTACAAATGAGTTCAATATCTTGAAAAGTTACATCTTTACCCCCTAAACCTACAATTACTCCGTAAACATCTGCATCTGATTTTCCATATAACGCAGCTTTTACTTCTGTAAACAGTGCTCCACCAGACCCAAGAGATATATTTCTGTCAAGAACTATAAGGTTTGCTTGATTTGCTAATTGTTGAATTTCATTCTGTGGAAAAGGTCGGAATGTTCGAACACGAGCCAATCCAATGTTAAATCCTTTCTTTTGCATCGTATCGATGGTAACTTTACTTTCAGCACCAAGTGCACCCATAGCAAGCAAAATATAGTCAGCCCCATCACATTTATATTTCTCAAGTAAATCACCATGATAGAAACCAGATTGCTGTTTCCATTCTTTAGCAATCTGTGGAATCAATGCTTTTGCATTATGGTGAGCAGTATCCATTGCTTTTCGAACCTTATAATATCCTTCAGAGCCAATGATGTTTCCAAAGGTAATTGGATTATTTACATCAAGCTTCCAGGATGGCTTGTATTTGCCTAAATAATCATCCACCATCTTCTGTTCAGGAATCTGTGCAGGCATGGAGGTGTGTGAAAGAATAAAGGCATTATAATTGACCATAACTGGTAAGCTTACTTTTGTATGTTCTGCTAATTTAAAGGATTGAATGACTGTATCAAAAATTTCTTGATTACTACTACAAAAAAATTGAATCCATCCTGTATCACGCTGAGATATTGCATCGTTTTCATCAGCCCAAATATTCCAACCAGGACCTATTACTCGATTAATATTACACATGACAATAGGCAATCGTGCAAGGGCAGCCCAGTGTAACATTTCGTGCATTAAAAGAAGGCCATGGGATGAGGTTCCTGTGAATGTTCGTGAACCGGCAGCACTTGATCCAATGCATGCACTCATTGCCGAATGTTCGCTTTCAACACAGATGTATTCCCCTTTAAATTCACCAGTAGCAACATAATCTGCAATACCTTCCACAAGGGTAGTTTGTGGAGTAATCGGATAAGCAGCAACGACATCTGGTTTTGCCATAACTGCAGCTTTTGCTGCTATATGATTACCTGTATCAATCATTATGGTCATTGTTTTTGTTCCTCCCGTTTCATCGTAATTGCTTTTACTTTGCATTCCTCTGCACAGATACCGCATCCCTTACAGTACGTATAATCAATACTAATACTATCATCTTTTCCTCGCTTAATACTACTTTCAGGACAAAATATCCAACATCGAAGACACTTCACGCATTTAGCTTTGTCAAAAATCGGACGAAAAACTCTCCAACTTCCTGTCTTACCCATCGCACCTTTTTTTGGGTATGAAATGCTTGTTATCACATCAAATTTTTTCAAAAATTCACCTCTGTATGGTCAAAAGCTTCCTGGGTTGCCTTAATATTTCTCTCTGCCAAATCTTCAGTCCATTTCTTTTTAATAGCCTTTTGTATCGAGGACAATGTAACTCGATCTAGTAGGTTGGGTACGGAACCAAGGATGGGAGTATTGACAACCGGAATTCCTCCAACAAGAATTTCATATTTTAAGGCGATTCCTGTAGCATCAACTGTTGCTACATTGCAATGTTTAGAAAAATCAAAGTCATGTGGTTTTTTTCTCGTATTTATCAGAATTTTTCCATTTTTCTGCAATCCCTTAAGAACATCTACCACATCCATAATGCTCTCATCAAGAACAATAACAATATCAGGAGTATTAATCTCACTTCTCAGATGTATCTCGTTTTCTGAAACACGTGCAAAAGCTCGGACAGGAGCGCCACGTCGCTCAGCACCAAAAAAGGGAAAGGCTTGCACTCCTTTATTTCCGTCATTATATGCTGCTTCCACCAGAAGGTTTGCCGCTGTTACAGCACCCTGGCCTCCACGACCATGTAAACAAATTTCTATTAAAGATTTTGATGACACAACAATACCGTCCCGAACCCCAAAATGAAAATCGTACATATAACTGTTTTGAGTCAAGAAAATATATCTACTTTAGAGAATTCAATTTTGTATCCATCGTAACTTTTTTATCCCGTCTATCATCAATTTTCAACTCAGTAATGACACGTTTTGCTCCAGCATTAAGAACTGCTATATGCGCTTTTTGGACAAGAGAGAAGAGCGTTGAAAGATCTTTTGTTTCAATAATAGTTGCCATGGCATTTGTCTTAAAAGTAACTTGTTCTTTTTGTAAAATATCAATAACAATTTGTACATAATTATGGAGACTAGTTCCAGCTCCAACTGGTGCAATACTTAATTGAGCAATAATCATAATAATCAATTATACAAATATTTTCATACGTAATTAATTCTTTTCTAAAAAATTTGAAGATTCTATGGATTTATTCGTTTGGAATATCGTCTTTCATAAATTTCAGATTTTCTTTTTCTAAATCCGTAATTTCTTGTTTAACAAGATCGATAATTCCAACAATAGAGATGATAGTTAGTTTGTTACTATATCGTCGGCAAGCCTTTAGAAGTTCTCCGTATAAGCGAGTTTCAAGAAATTTATATTCAATCATTGCTTGATTTTCATTATTTGACGAAATGGTTTCATCCATCCCAATACCACACTAAAGGTAATACTGTTAATATTTATAAGAGTACGTATTTAAAAATTGAAATAATTTATGTTGCATATTTTTTCATAAATATTTCAAGTTTATCAAATGCTGTTTCTAATGTTTCCATTGTAGGTAGAATAACGGCCCGAAAATGATCCTTTCCATATATCGAACAAAACCCTGATCCATGAACAACAAGCACATGAGTTTCTTTTAATAACTGGAGTACAAATTCTTTATCGTTTTTCCAAATTTTTTGCTTCATTGCATCAATTCTTGGAAAAATATAAAACGCTCCATCAGGCTTTGCTGTTGAAATACCAGGTATTTCATTCAGACGTTTGTACGAAAAATCGCGACGTTTTCGTAATTTGGAGACTACTTCTTGAATGTGATCTTGTGGCCCTTTCAACGCTTGAATCAAGGCCTGTTGACAAACGGAACTAGCACAGAGTCTTGAACGAGCAATACGTAAAAACGCATCCTCAATTTCGTCAAGTACACCAGAATGATGAAAGAGGACATAGCCAACTCTCCACCCAGGGACTAAATAGACCTTTGAAAATCCATTGAACGTAATAATTGGAACATCGCCAGCCAGTGATGCAGTTGCAATCTGTTCTCCATCAAAGGTTAAATCATCATAAATTTCATCAGAGATAATAGGAACGTTATGTTCACCTGCAATATCTATGATAGATTTGATTACTTCTTTTGAATATAAAGCGCCCGTTGGATTATTGGGATTAATGATTACAATTCCTTTTGTTTTTTGAGATATCTTTTTTCTAATATCGTCAACATCTGGTTGCCAGCCTTCTTCCTCAATACATCGATAGGGAATTGGAGTAGCCCCAACAAAACGAGTGATGAGGTTATACTGAGGATAGGTTGGTCCAGGTATAAGTAAATCATCTTTGGGATTGAGGCAGGCATTTAGAAGAATTTGGAGAGATTCTGTTACTCCGGTCGTTACGCAGATGTCATCAATATCATAATGGATATTGTTGCGATGGTTTTCACGAGTCACAATTGCTTCTCTTAATTCTACGTATCCTTCAGAAGGAGCATAACCATTATACCCCTTTAGAGTGGCTTGATAGAGAGCATCTTTGATATGTTGGGGTGTATCAAAATCATATTTGTTAGGATCACCAATATTGAGATGAAGAACCTTTATGCCTTTTTTTTCTAATTCACGAGCAGGTAGAACGACTTCTCGTATGGCATAGGAAACGCCTCTAGAACGTTTGGATGCTTCTAACATACTATCAAACACCCCCATCTAAAGAAAGAATAAAAAACTGATGGTCTTTTATTACTTGAAAAAGGAATTATGTTTTGATGTTGTCCTCCCGCACGACACAACGAAAGAGATTTTTATTTTTGAGATAAGAGATATTCTCCTGAACAAAGAGAGAAGATCCATCCTTTTTCTTATGTATTGTTTTAAACATCGTTTTTTCTTGTTTCTTGATTTGATTCATTTTTTGTTGAATCTCTTCGGTAGATTCCAAATAGTCGACATCTTTCAGATGAAGGTGAGGTAGTTCTTCCTTAGAATATCCCAATTTTTTAAAGAAATTCGGGTTTCCCTCGATGATATGAGCCTTTTCATCAAAAAGAAACATATAGTCAAATTCTTGTTTTGTTGTATCTAATGTTTTTCTATGATCAATTTTTTTATCATTCAGTAAAAGATGCATTCTCTCTTTCATATCTGCTATTTTTTCATTTAATTCTCTAATTTTCTCTTCTGAACATTTGTACTCAGAAATATCTCTTCCCATACCATTAAATCCACGAAAAATGCCTTCATGATCAAAAATTGGCGTAGCTCGTGTTTGGATATATACTGGATTACCGCTCTTGTGAATGAAACAAGTGGACAATTCAACAGTTTTTTCTTTATTTTGAGCAGAGACTTCAGTATGCATTTCCTTAAATTTCTTTGATTCTTCAGGAGATATAAACATAACCATTTTCTTACCAACTATTTCGTCAATAGCATATCCTAATGTCTCAGAAATCTTTGGAGAACAGGCTGTACAAACACCTTTCTCATCCGTCTTCCAAGTCCAGGCACCCATACATTTTAAAAGTGTCTCATATTTTTCTTCTGCTGCTTCTTTTGCTTTTATCGTCTCTTCAAAAATTTCACCTTTTTTTACGCCCACTTTATGAATAGCAAGTTTTAAACTTGTCATCACTCTATTTAAAGAATCTGTAAGATTATTAATCTCATAAATCTCACTTCGTTCTAATTCAACGTCAAGGTTTCCTTTACTAATATTATCAATATTTTTTGTCAATTTTTCTAAAGGATGGGTAATAAAATACGACATGACAAAGGCGACAAAAAAGGTTATGACAATTATTAGGCCAAGAAACGCTGTTGCAATCTTTACTCCTTCTAATCCTCCAATCATCCCAACAGGAATCATTGAAATGGTCAAACACATAATTATTAAGAGAGCTCTTAATCTCAATTTCTCACCTTTTTTCTGTTTTTTCTATATTTTCTAAAGAGAGATTCTCTTTAGAGATACTTTCATTTCCAAATATTCTTCCAATATGTTGTTTAAATTTTTGAGCATGAAAAGAATTCAAGATATTTTCCTGCTGTAACGTATCAATATAATCAAAGATATCTTCTGAACCTAACGCATTTTTAGCTTTTAAATCATCAAATTCTACGATACCTATGGGCCCTAAAATTGAAGTAAATTCATCTTTTATTTTTGCTTCAATTTCTGTTTTTGGAGAAAACAGTACTTTAATAGGTTCTATTTCATAAACAGGTTTTAAAGGGATAGTAAAATAAAAAGTGCTTCCTTGATCTTGTTTACTCTCAACCCAAATCTTTCCTTTTTGAGATTCAATAATTCCCCTACATATTGCCAAACCAAGTCCCGTACCGCCATGTTTTCTATTGAGATGTTCTTCTACTTGATAGAATGGTTCAAAAATTTGAATTTTATCGGCAGAGGACATGCCTACACCACAGTCCTTGACACCAAATAGAATATGATCCTTTTTGGTTATTGCATGAACTTCAATTTTACTATTTTCATGTGAAAATTTTATAGCATTATGGACCAGATTTCGTAAGACCTGACTAACCCGATCAGGGTCCACTTCGATCATTGGCAATTTTTCTGACTGAATTTCCAATTGTATATTTTTTTCCTTTGCAAAACCTTCCATCATTCCTACCGTATCATTCATAGTGTCTCGTAAATCTGTTTGGCGAAAAGCAAATCTTAAGCGAGCTGCTTCTATACGAGATATCTCTAAAAAATCTTCAATAATTCTATCAAGTCTTTCGGCATTTCTCATAATGACTGAAATACTTTCTTTCTGTTTTTTTGAAAGTTTTCCAAAATATTCATTTTCTAACATTTGAAGTTGCGCTTTCATAGGAGTAATAGGCGTTCGTAATTCATGTGAGGTAATACTGAGAAACTCGGTTTTTGCTTTATCAATCTGACGACGTTCTTCCTCCATTTTGCTTAGTGCCATCGTTGTTTTATTAAAGGCATGACTTAGGGCCCCGATTTCATCATTAGTATTAATCTTTGTTCTAATAGTAAAATTTCCTTTTTCAATTTCTCGAGTCGCGTTATGCAAATCAGCTATGGGTCTAGCAATAGATCGAGAGACAAAAAAACCCATAATTCCGGCATCTAAGGCAATCAAGGCAATAATTACTACGGCAGTGGTTTGCAATAATAAGCTTTGTTCTAAAAGAAAATCAGGGTTATTGGTGATAATGGAGCTTGAAATGGAATAAAAATAATAAATACCGATAGCAGGAGCGACAACACCTACGAGAACAAAAAGAAAGGTAATCCTCCTACTTAATTTACCGAAGAGGATTTTTTTAAAATCAAATTCTTTATTAATCAACTCCCACACCTAGTGATTTAAATTATGATCCCACCCTCAGGGTTCTCTGTTAGAGAGATATCGTCTGATTCTTTAAAGGTTTTATTGTTAACTAAGAAAGTCCTGTCGTAAATGTAATATATGTAAATTTACTCCAATATCCTCTATTGTAAGGAGACAATCTCCATCAATAGATTTTTTAAATTCATTAATGAAATGATCTCCTAACTCAGTCCCCAGTGCAATGATGATCTCTTCAAGTAATTTTTGAATTGCTCTTCGAGCTTCTAATTCAGATATCCCGCCTAAGTTTGTCATTATACTAATATTATAATCATTTTGCATATCGGGCTCAAGATTTATTCGTATATCTTTTAGAAAAGTGAATTTTGTATCGATTTTTCTGAGAAAGGTATTCAAGACTGTTATTGCATAACTTTGTGAACTTGCCCGGCCCATAACATCGATTAATGCCTTGAGAACATGACGAAATATCAATTCAAAATTGAATTGATGATCTACAAATTCAACATTCATTTCTTTTATTTTTTTATTGTAGTCTTGTGTGAGATACTCTTGTAAATACTTAAAAAAATTTGGCGTGGAATCAACAAAGACTCCCTTTTGAATATCTGTCAGAAACAGTTGAAGTTCTTGACCAAGAGATTCTGACGAAAGGGAATTAAGCTTTTCATCGATATGAATTTCTTCGCTACCAAGAGCAGATTGCACATCTCTCAGAGTCACGAAATTAAGAAATGAGTAGGAATGTTCAGAGTGTTCAATGAAATGTAATAGCTTGGAAATAGCAAAGGATCGGGATATTTTCTTTCCCATCAAATCAATGATACATTTAAAGATTTGTTTAATAACATCGGAATTTTCTATGACAAGTTTTTCACCATGTTGCTTTTGTGTGATATGAGAATAATGTAATACATCAAGATCGATTCCCATAGTTCTGAGATTTTTTTCATTTTCTTGTCCCAAATTCTCTTTTAATTCTTTGATATAAAAAAAACCAGCATTTTTACCCATTGAATTTACTATATATTCAATGAAAGTTTTAAGTGCATTACCTAAGTCTGTTTGATCTATACCTTCAATTGATGAATCAATGGTAATGGTTTTTCCAGTTTCAGCATATTTATTTTCAGCAATATGAATCGATTTAAGAAATTCATAGTTATTCTGTAAGTGTTGAAGTGAAGTTTTCACCATTACAACAGCGTATTCCTCTGATGAGCGTCGAGCAATTGTTTGAATAACTGAATTAATAAAATGTGAGATTATTTCAGCTGAAATTGGCATTGTCGCTCCATCTTTATTTTTCAATAACTACAATATTTTTTCTTCTGAATTCAAATAAGAAAATGGTTATATAAATTTCTTGTTTTACAAAAAAGATAGGTTTTACTACAAACTTTTTTTAATCAGAATGCTATGTAGAGAGTAATTACAAAGTATTTGAACATTGTAAAACCCTTTAAAATTTCCATGGAGAGGATGACATTCGATGTCAAAAAAAGTAATGATTGTAGATGATGAGGAAGATATTCGTATCTCCGTTGGTCAGATCCTAGAAATTAATGGATATGAAGTGATAGTCGCAGAGAATGGACAGGATTGTCTTAAGAAGATAGAACAAAATCTCCCTGATTTAATTCTTCTTGATATTATGATGCCAGGTATGAGCGGATGGGATGTAGCAGCACGGATCAAAGATAATCCAACCTGGAATGTTGTACCTATTGTTTTCTTAACAGCAAAAGGAGATGAAATGAGTGTTGGTATGGGTGGTCTTGCCTCGGAAGACTATATTGTTAAACCATTTGATGTCAATGATCTAAAAAAACGTGTTGATAAAGTATTACATAAATAATTTTTGATAGATATCTTTTAATGTTTTCCAACTTTACATGAATGGCAAATATTACAAGTAGTATCAATACAGTACATGCAAAAATGTCTTCCGCATAAATGGCAAGTAAACATCGCCCCTGGTTTACCACAACTACTACAAAGTCCTACTACATCAACCATAGGTCACTTCCCCAGAGAAACTAATTTATGTCGTAATTCATCAAGATCCATATTTGTTACCACAAGAGGAATATGGTCTTGTTTTGCAAGTTGCAAGGCTAAGAGATCAACGGCACCGGGATTTCTATAAACCACTACTGAAGGTTTGACAGGATGGACACGGATTGCAATCATAGGGCTCCTACCATATCGAAGCTCAGTAAATATTAAGGCTCTTTCCGTACTCCAACCATAAAGACTGGAATAATTTGTTGAATTTATAGTTTTTATTGTTTCAACACCATCAATAAGAGTAAATCCTTTAATATTTTTCTTTGCGTCTTTTACAGGGGTTAATAATTTTCCATGAATTTCCTTGATAAATCGATCTAAAGAAATAGCAAAGGGATATTCCATGATCTCAAGAATTCCTTTCTGATTTTTGTTAATGAATTGATATTTTTTTAGAATTTTACTATTATTTTTCTTCTCATCGATATCAAGAAAAGCTTCAATAATCTTTCTTATTGTACGAATTCCAGGTGATTTTCTTCTCCCAGATTCATAATCACTAATAACACTAGGTGAAAGATTTAGATGTGAAGCAAGTTCTGTTTGCGACAGATCAAAAGCTGTTCTCCACTTTCTTATAGTAAAACCTGGTTTGGGACTTAACGTTATTTCACCTGCAATTTTTTCTGCTAGTAAACCTCTAACATTCATAATTAATTATGACCTCAAACTGAATTATAAATTTCTAACTATGTCGATGAATATATCGACAATATATTAAATATATTTCGATGTTATTTGACATAAAATACATACATTTCAAAGATTAAACACAGATGTTTAAAAAAAGAGGTTAGATAGATACAATCTTTTTGTACCTATCTGGATTACTATCTCTAATTTAGATTATATAACTATATTTAGAGTTCCATGCTATGAAAGTAATCACCAAGATCTATTCCATCATACATTACATTTGGAAAATCTATTGTAATAGACTGGACCGGATCAATCCAATATTTTTGATGTGTAAATAGTTTATATCCTGGGCCATATCCATTCCACTCTAGTGGATTATTTTCTGTATATGGTGGAAACGTTAATAGGAGAAGAGAACCTTGACCTGGATCAATAACTGTTCCTCCAGTAAGCCACAATTCGTGATCAAAACCATCTTTTTGACACCAGAACCATAATCGATACCCATATATCTTCAGTCCTTCGAATGGTTTCCATCTAAGCATTGCCCAAGATTCAATGATCAATGGCCCAAAATTTTCTGAATTATATAATCCATAAAAGAGTCCTGTCATACCAGTTTGTTCTTCTGCTTGTTTTGAGACAACATTCGCAGTTGCACCTACGTTTAACGAGGTGAGTAAAAACATTGCCGACATTAGTACAATTGTACTTATTTTAAAACATTTTTTTTTCTTCATTTTTTTCCTCCGTTTTCAAATCTTCTTTTATAATCGAATTATATTTGCAGATCAAATATAAAAGTTTTATAGTGCAATCATCCAATCTCTACCATCAAATCAACAGAAGAAAATGTTAATTTATATAAAATCATGTAATATAAAAAATATATTTATATTAGAACTTTAAGAACAAAACGAAGGAGGGAGAAAGAATCCGTGAGTTGTATTTACAACAGAACGTAAGGTATCTTCTCTATTTTGCACTTGAATAGGAATGCCGCCAGCAATAAAATACTCAACGTGTTCAATCATCCCCATAACAATGTTTTTGTCACTTAAATAATCTTTATGTTTAATAAGTAATTCATAAATATACCAGTGATCTTTAAGCACATATATTTTCTCACTTGATTTTTGTGATCTTTTAATGAGACTGGGTCTGGTCTCTTTTTTAATATGTCCTTCTTGTATGGGAACTTGTTCAATAATGCCTGCACGCAGCATATTTCGCAGATGAAAACTAATTGTTGCCGGATGTTTTTCAAGGAATTGACTGATCTCTTTTTGCGAACATTGTATTACAAGAATTAAAAAGAGGATGATGTGAAGTGCGGTTCTTTTTCGAAAACATGCAAGTATCTTTTTTTCCGTCTCCCCCACTTTTAAAGAAATAAAATATCGATTATACTTACTATCCTTTCTAGATATAATTAGCTCTCTATTTTCAAGATATCTTAAATGATATTTCAAAGATGTAAAGGGAATATCCATCTTTCTTGAGATATCTCTCATATGCAATCCAGAATTTTGAGAAATAAATTCATAAATTTCTCGTCTTCTTTTTAATTCGAGGATTTTGCCATTTTCCATTATATGTTATATATTAAGGAGATAAGTATTATATAGGTTTCTCTTCTATTGAATAGTAAAATTTTGGAAAAAACGTATAAACTATTGAGTTTAGTAATGGATGGCGCTGATGAGAATCTTAGAAAACATTCAATCTATTTGTCCACTATGTCACAAAGAGGGTATTATTCAAAAAATCGATGCTTCAATAATCGAAGAAAATAATAAGATATTAATTGTAAAAAATTGTCAGAAACATGGATCTTTTAAAGAGATTTATTTTAGTGATGTTGAATTATATAAAAAATGGATGCAATACAAAGTGACAGGAGATCCAGTTCAATGCGTAAAAACAAGTGTTTTAAATGATCCTAAACTGTATGAGGAACATCTCTCTCAAACAATTCTTACAAATCTTGTAGTTACAACACGATGTAATCAAAAATGCACTTATTGTAATATAAAAGCAAGTGATGTTGACTATGTCTATGAACCCTCTTTAAGTCAACTAAGAGGATTGATGAAACAGACAAGAACTGATCAACCACTTGGATCAAAAGCAATTCAGATAACTGGTGGTGAACCAACTCTCCGTGATGATCTTTTTGACATCATTCAAATAGCCAGAGACGTAGGTTTTTCCCATATTCAGATCCATACGGATGGATTGAAATTGGCTGAAAATATTGAATATTGTCAACATCTTAAGGATGAAAAAGTCAATACTATTCATCTGAGTTTTAATGGAGTAACGAAAAGTACCAACGAATTGATAGAGGAAAATAAAAAAGCTATAGAGAATCTTCGCAAAGCTAATTTAAATGTTTGTTTAGTACCAGTTATGATTGGTAATAAAAATATACATGAGGCAGGTAAGATTGTTCGCTTTGCTTTTAAAAATATAGATATTGTACGTGGTGTTCATTTCCAGCCTATTTCGTTCTGTGGAAGAGCCAATAATGTGAATGATGATGAACGAAACCATCAACGTGTAGAGTATACAATTATCATAGATAAGATTGAAAAAGAATTTAAAGGTTTAATTTCCAGAAATGATTTCTATCCATCATGTATTAGTTATACGATTTTACATTTAATTGAAACAATTTCACATGAACCTCAAGTAAAATTTTCTCTTCATCCCTGCTGTGGAGGATCAACTTTTGTAGTTGAACATGAAGGAAAACCACTCCCACTGACACGATTTTTTAATATAGAAACGTATATTAAATTTCATAAGCAACAGGCGAAGAAAAAAGGTCCAATGAAAAAACTTCGATTATTCGCCGCAGTCGTAAAAAACATGGATTATTTTACTAATAATGAAAAAACACCACCTTGGTTTGATCTCAAACAAATATTTAAGGACTCGATGGTTTTTGGAAGTCAATATGCACTTCGAAAGTTTTATCGTAAAAGCCTAATTATTGGTTTTATGGGATATCAGGATTCTTGGAATTTCAATATCGATCGGTTGAAGCGTTGTGTTATTCATTGTCCTACTTTTGAAGGATTAATACCCTTATGTTCCTATATTGGGCTTGGTTATGGTGAGAAAATCCATAAACAATACGCTATCTCAAATAAAAAGAAAAAAAATAATTAAATCATCGCTGAATTGATCCAAGAATCCCTTTTTTTATCTAATATTAAAGGTTTTTTAAAAGACCATCATCCTCATCGTAACTATGAGTAAGTTCGACATAGGCATTTCCTGTTACTGGTACACCAGCAATGGTTCCATTAATAGCGCAGGCTCCTTCCCAAAATGCAGCAGCTGGTAAAAGCTCCAATAACCATTCTTTAAGTAGAGGATATGCATCAGCAATACACATTACTTGATCTGGATAAATAGGAGTAATTGTGAGGTTTATAGGTTTTGATAATTCGACCATGTTCCATTTTGAAGCAAATTGCCGGTGGTGAGATCCACTCGTCCAATTCCAATATTCTAATTGTGTAATAGTATAATCTTCTATAAGTTCTAAAGATCCATCACTATTCAATAGATTTAATCCATTTGAAAATGATTGATTTAATTTCGCCCCTGTTCGATTCCAGACATCACCAACCATAATCTCTCGGTTGTCATCCAATTTTATTGAAAACCATTCATAGGTACATGTAAGACCTGGTGGTTCCATGGAAATGAAATCACCCCATTGATGATCTATCCATGCCTCGCCACTTACTTCTTCGGTTAAATTATGTACTGTTATTGTTCCTGTAACATTCAACCTAGTAAGACTATAATAAAAAGAATAGGTATCTTCTGGAAGGTCAATTTTACCATCACCACTGGCCATTAATGGTCGTTTAAAACAATCCATATCCACAGATAACTCCATCGGTTGACTATCTTGATGGGAATCACCCCCAATAGTCATATGATACTGAAAGGGAATAAGACCAGAATCATTGGTTTTCGTATACCAATGATCTTTCTGAATAACTCCAACAGGATTTTCCTTGATGTAATCGGTAATATCGGGTGAGCATGATATTCCTTTCTGGGTATCGTGATGTAATGCTCCTTTTGAAATTTCCCCATGGTCAAATTGACTACAATCCATTTGTTTATCATCGGGTGAAAACTCATAAGGATAAGAATCTAAACCTTTTCGATATTCAAAGGTTAAATTGAGATGATCATCACTTCCAATAAGATCTCCCTTTTCAACATTGGTATACGTTGTTACTTCTGCGATGTCAGAAATTGATAACAATCGTACTTCAAGAGTACCTCCCGGGACTCCAACTTCATAAAATGCAACAAAGGATCCATATCTATTACCTGTTAATTGACCCGTGAGATTAAAATTTGCATACCACCATTCAATAGGAAAGTCGCTAACATCATGTACACCTTCATCATAGGGAAAAGTAATGTCGGTTCCAGGGGGGTGGTATGGATATCGTTTCCATATATATTCAGGTAGTCCATGATTACCAACTCCTGCAAAAACTAGAGTAGTTGGAATAAATAGTATAAAGACAATTGAAAATAAAGTGATTATCTTCAATTCATTTTTAAAAATTCGAATAACAATCATTCCTCCATTTTGTCCATTTCATATATTATTTATTATCATTATCATTGTCATTATATAAATATATCGTTTTTAGTAACATATTTTATTAGAAATAATTTAAAATAAGATTTTCTTGATTACATTAAGATAAAATTTTAAACTACTTAAATATTCCAGTCAAGTTAACACGATGATAGAGTCACTACTTAAACAAGAATGTGATTTACAATTTTTTCATAATAATGGTTATATTCGTAAGAAGTGCAAATCTTGTGGTGCATATTTTTGGACGTTGGATACTAAAGCTGAGGTATGTGGAGATCAACCATGTACAGCATTCAGTTTTATTAATAACCCCATAACAAAGTACCCATTAACGCTTACGGAAGTTCGTCATAAATTTCTGTCCTATTTTGAAAAAAATAATCACTCGAGATTACAGTATCCCGTTACTGGAGAACGATGTCCTGTTATTGCCCGCTGGCGAACAGACATTTATCTAACAATAGCATCTATTGCAGATTTTCAACCCCATGTCACATCTGGAGAAGTCCCTCCTCCTAAAAATCCTTTAGTGATATCTCAGCCCTGTATACGACTCAATGATCTAGAGGAAGTGGGTGTCAGTGGGAGACACCTTACGATGTTTGAAATGATGGGGCATCACGCTTTTAATAAAAAAAGAGATGAAATTTATTGGAAAGAAGAGACGGTTGCCTATTGTGACGAATTTTTTCAAAAAGAAATAGGCATACCAAGAGAACAGATCAATTACAAAGAACACCTCTGGATAGGAGGTGGCAATGCTGGGCCTTGTATTGAAGTTCTTGCTGGTGGGCTAGAAATTGCAACCTTGGTCTTTATGAATATGAAAGAAGACGCCAAAGGAACTACTTCTATTGAAGAAAAAACGTATTCTCGAAATCCATTAAATATTGTTGACACAGGTTATGGTTTAGAACGAATTGCTTGGTATACTCAAGGAACGCCTACAATTTATGAAACAGCATTTCTGGAGATAGTAACATTTCTCCGAGAAATGACGTCAGATAATACAAAAATGAAATACATCTATGCACTTGCGGACCATTCCAAATGTTTAGCCTTTATGCTAGGAGATGGAATCGTACCGTCTAATGTGAAAGCAGGATATCTTGCTCGATTGATTATCAGAAGATCTCTTCGTTTTCTTGAAAAATTAAAGATTAAGATATCTTTAGCAACTCTTGTTGAAATGCAACTAAAGAATCTTGCTGTCGATTTTCCCTCATTATCATTAGGAAAGGATCAAATTCTTGAAATGTTAGAACTTGAAACAAAAAAATATTCAGATACATTAACGAAAGGAGAAGGCCTCATAAAGAGATTTCTTAAGGAGCATAAAACAATTGATGCTAATATTCTCATTACATTTTATGATACTCACGGGATGCCTCCAGATCTTGTTCAAAGAATAGCAAAGAAAGAAAGAGTAACTGTTTCCATCCCAAATAATTTTGATTCCATGATAGCAGAACTACATTCCCGCGGTGATCAAAAAAAGGAAGAAGAAATCTCAGAAACAACATTTCCACAAACTCAACTTCTTTATTATGACAATCATTACGCTAAGGAATTTAAAGCAAAAGTTGTATGGAAAAAAGTAAATGATATGACCACCGAAGTAATACTAGATAAAACTGTTTTTTATCCTGAGGGGGGAGGGCAACCTGGAGATATTGGTACACTTGCTACAGAACATCAAGTGATAAAAGTAATAGAAGTTAAAAAACAAGATAGTGCTCTTATCCATGTGCTTGATCAAGATATTGCACTAGGCCAAGAGGTTATTGGAAGGCTAGATTGGGATCATCGATATACCTTAATGAAACATCATACTGGTACCCATGTTGTCAATGGCGCATTAAGAAAAGTACTAGGTGAACACATTTGGCAAGCTGGATCACAACTTGGGCTATCTGAAGCACGTTTTGATTTTTCACATTATAAAAATATAACAGAGAACCAACTGAAAACAATTGAACGCTATGCAAATGAATTTATTCAACAACAGATTGCTGTTGAAAAAAGGATTTTGGAGAGAAACGATGCCGAGCGTAAATACGGTTTTCGTTTATACCAGGGAGGCGTACCTCCTGGAAATATCATTCGGACCATTAATATTCCTGGCATTGATGTAGAAGCTTGTGGGGGAACTCATTTAAATAATATTAAGGAGATAGAAAAAATTCGCATTTTAAAAGCAGAACGTATACAAGATGGCGTAAATAGAGTTGTCTTTGCAGCCGGTAAAATAGCAGATTCTCATCTTCAGCAGGATAAGAAACTTTATGACAGAATTATTCATAATCTTAAAGATATATATGATATTAAACAACAAGATGATATTTCTAATCAATTAAGAAAAACGGCAACAAATTTTTCGGTTCCAGTTTCTCAATTAGAAAAAACAATTGATCGTTTTAAACAAGAAACAAGCATTTCAAAAAGAATTAAAGTAAAAAATCTCAAAGAAGCAACTGATCATCTTTTTACTGAATGGAAGCAATCCCAGAAACAAAAGAAAAGAATTACTACCGAAGAAATTCAACGATTACAGAAAATAGCTGAGACGATTCCTGGAACAACTATAAAAGTTATATCAGCAACAACTCACTATGAAGGAACAACAACTGCAGGAGCAATCACAACTAATCCTGACTATGTAATCCATCTGTATGATGGCAACAAAATAACCTCATCGGCTTCAGAAAATGTTAGTATTGATTTAAGAGAAATCGCTCCAGAGATTGGCAAAATACTAGGTGGGAGTGGAGGCGGGAAACCTAAATTAACTCAATGTGGTGGTCCTAGAAAAGAAAAAATTAACAAAGCTTTAGAAGAAGCAAAACATCTTACATTTAATTATTTTAAGAAGAAAAAATAATTGGTGTTCTTAGCCACTCAATGATAGATGGGCAAAGGTAACAGCAATAGCAGTAGCAATACATAAAACAATAACAAACCATGGTGGAATTTTTAAGGCAGTTTTCTCTTCTGCATCAAAATATCTGATTAATCCTGCTGCAGAATGAAATCCTTCACCTTTCTTTTCTTTAGCCATATTATCTCACAACACATAATGGATTATCTTGCCCTATTTTAGCTTTGCTATTGGTCACTAATGAATTCTTTACAATTATGGGAAATATTTATATAGTAAAAAGGAAATATAAAAATAGGGGAAAATAAGATGAAAAAAATTAATATTGAGAAAGGTAGGTTAGTAAAACTGTTTTTATTGATCGTAATAGGAGGCCTTTTGCTCATTCCAACAGGCCTAACATTCACAGCAGTAGTGAATCAGCAACAACAAACTTCTTATGAGATGTCTGACCAAACATCTATGCATTTTGAGATTTGGGATTGTGTCACTCGATGTAGCGTATGGGGTGCATGGAGTGCTTGGGGCTTAGTTGCTCAAACACCAATAGATGGAGGATTTCTTTGTGACTATGAGCAATGCAGAACAAGAACAAGACATTGCCGAGAAATATGCTGGCTTTTTGGCCAACAATGGTCCAATGAAGATTGGTGGGAAACTCAAGAGCAATGCCAAGAGAAACAGTGTTATTCCATTGGAGCGCCCTGTCCTGCAACACCAACTTGTTAAAGAATCAAAAATATTCTTTACATATTATCTTTTTTTAATTGCTCAATAGTGTCTTAAGCAAACATCTTTAAAGCTAAGAAAGATACCTATTTTCTGAGGGTGTTTGCGAAATGAAAGAAATTGAATCTCTTATTGCCAAAGCACAAAAATACAAAGAAAGCGGTCTTACGGATTATGAAATAGCCGAAGAGCTCAATGTCTCCAAAGAAACTGCAATTTGGCTTTTAAACAAAGGAAAGGAAAAAAAACCTGAGGGTGATGTTAAAATTGGTTGGCGCTCCATTGGTGTCTATCCTTCAAGAATAGGATTCATTGCTGATGCGTTATCAGATATTATTTTAGAAGAAGCAGAAAAGAAAGATCTTAGCATTGATACTGTTGTTGGAATTGCCATTAATGGAATTACCTATGCCACCTTTATTGCAGATAACCTTGATTTAGAATTAGCTTTGTTCCGTCCTCATCATGAGAAATCCGGTGCTTTTTCATCCAATTATGCCTCAGTCAAAGGAAAGAATGTAGTTTTCATTGATGATGTAGTAGGCACTGGAGAAACGTTAAGAAATGCTATAAAAACAACAAAAACTGAAAAAGGTAAGCCCATGCTTTGTGTATGTGTTCTCAATAAGAGAGCTATCAATAGTATTGATTCAATTCCTTTACGTGCATTAATCCGGGCAAGAGCTCTTTAATTTTTTTATAAAATTTTTGGAGAGAAATATATGCATTGGGCTGATGTTCTAGCAGAGAAACTACTACAGAGTAAGAAAAAACAGGTATTGGCTACAGGAATTACTCCTTCGGGTCCCATTCATATAGGAAATATGCGGGAAATTCTGACCACAGATGCTGTGTATCGCTCTCTTGTAACAAAAGGCGGGAAAGCAGAGTTCATCTATATCGCTGATGATTTTGATCCGCTGAGAAAAGTATATCCCTATCTTCCAACATCCTATGAACAATATGTTGGGCAACCCATTTCAGAGATACCGTGTCCGTGTGGAAAACATCAAAGTTATGCTGATCACTATCTAGGTTCTTTTTTATCCTCCCTTCAGGAAATCGGTGTAGAGCCCCAGGTCTATCGAGCCAATGAGATGTACAAAAAGGGAGAGTATAATGAAGCTATTCAAATTGCTTTAGATAATACAGAAAAAATTAAAAAAATTATTGAAACGATTTCAAAACGTACTTTACCAAAAGGTTGGTTGCCTTTCAACGTTCTATGTAATAAATGTAAAAGATTATCTTATACAAAGCCCACGCTTTATGAATATCCCTTCATCGAATATACCTGTGAATGTGGAAACGAGGGCGAAGTGGATATTAGAAAAGGTGGTGTCGGCAAATTACCCTGGCGTGTTGATTGGCCTGCCCGATGGAAAATGCTTCAGGTGACTTTTGAACCATGCGGAAAAGATTTAGCTACTGTAGGTGGTGCCCGAGACACTGGAGCAAGAATTGTTGAAGAAATCTATAACTATCCTCATCCGGCACTTCTTGTCTATGAATTTATCCTTCTCAAGGGTAAAGGCGCTATGCATAGTTCAAAGGGAACAGCACTCAGCGCTGAAGAGATGTTACAAATGACCCCACCAGAAGTTTTACGATATCTAATTATGAACAATCAACCTAACAAACATATTGTTTTTGACTCTGGATTAGGACTATTCAATCTTGTTGATGAGTATGACAAGCAAGAACGGGTTTATTTTAATGTTGAAGAAAAAACAAAAGGAATGAAAGACCTAAAAAAGACATACGAATTATCTCAACCTGAGTTGATTTCAAAAACACCTCCGTTCCAATTGCCCTATCGACATCTAGTAACCCTTATACAAATTGGAAAGAATTGGAACCATATGAAACAGATTCTCCAGAGAACCGGACAAATTCCAAAGAATATTAGCAAAAGTGACGAAGAACACCTAAGACAAAGAACGGAACATGTTCAGTATTGGTTAGATCATTTTGCTCCAGAAGTAGTTAAATTCAGAGTTCAAGAACAAATGCCTCCTCTAATGCTAACAAAAGAACAAAAAATATTTTTACAATCATTGAACTTAAAAATTTCTCAAATAAACTGGGATCCTGAAGAGATACATAATGCCATCTATGAAACTCTAGAACAAGAAAAGATACAAACAGCAAGTGGTTTTTCTGCACTTTATAAAATTATTCTTGGACAAGAAAAAGGACCTCGAGCAGGATATTTTTTATCAAATTTAGACAAAAAATTTATTGTCAAACGAATAGCAGAAGCAATTAAATAGAGAAAAAAAGCTGATGCCTTTAATGAATATTTATCTTGAAGCATATGGATGTACTGCAAATAAAAATGATGAGAGTATTATCCTAGGAATAGTAGATCAAGCACATCATACTATTGTTGATCATTCGTCTCAAGCAGATGTTATTATTTTAGTGACCTGTACGGTTATTGGAACGACGGAACAGCGGATGTTATCCCGAATTAGGAAGTTTAAGCATTTTGGAGAGAAGCTTATTATCACAGGTTGCATGGCATCAGTGCAAGCTGATTTACTAGGATCTATAGCACCTCATGCCAAACTGGTCCCACCGGAAAATGTGCAGAATATTGATGGAGTTCTGCAAGGAAAAAAAATACTAACGAAGAAAAAGAAAACGCTACAACCTCGAAAATTTTCAAATCTTTGCGCTCCTATTTGTATTGCGGAAGGATGCTTTCTTTCTTGTACTTATTGCATAACTCATTTTGCCCGTGGACCATTACGAAGTTTTCCTAGCAAGGAAATTCTATATGATGTTCGATCAGCATTAAAACAGGGGTGCAAAGAAATTCAAATTACGGCACAAGATACTGCTTCCTATGGATATAAAACGAAGTATACTTTAGGGAATCTTCTTTCCGAAATATGTTCTCTGAAAGGAGATTTTCGTATTAGGGTGGGTATGATGAATCCTTATACAACCTTTCAAAATCTTGATACCATTATCTCTGCCTATGATCACATAAAAATCTACAAATTTCTTCATCTTCCAGTTCAATCAGGTGATGACGCTATTCTTGAAAAAATGAATAGAAAGTATACCGTAGAAGAGTTTTGTACTATTGTACATGCATTTAGAAAGCGCTATACAAATCTTACTTTATCAACAGACATCATCGCTGGTTTTCCCTCAGAATCAGAAGAACAATTTGAAAATTCTATTAATCTCCTGCAAACAATTCGTCCCGATATTGTTAATATCACTCGCTATTCTGCTCGACCATACACCAAGGCAAAGCAATATCCTAACAGAATTCCTACGGATATTGTCAAACAACGATCAAAAAAAATAACAGAGATATGTTTATCAATTTCAAAAGAAATTAATTTGTCATATATTGGAAAAAGAGTTACTGCATTAATTTTAAGAAAGGAAAACAACAAATCGTATATTGGAAGAGCTGAAAATTATAAGCCAGTAATGATTCATGATGAAGTATCACTTGGGCATTTTTATCCCATTGAAATAATTGATGCTACTCCTACTCATTTTGTCGGAAACCTTATATAGACCACAAATAATGTAATGACTGTGGATGGGATGATCGGAATCGGCATCAATGGCTTCGGTCGCATTGGACGAAACGTCCTACGAGCTGCTTTGCAACATTCTCAGTATGGTAAGAAATTTGGAATTATAGCAATAAATGATCTTGGTAACACTAAAATTTTAGCACATTTACTCAAATATGACTCCATTTATGGTAAATTCAATGGAGAAGTTAATGTAAAAGACGATGGTTTAGAAATCAACGGAAAGTTGGTACAATTTTTCTCTGAGGTAAACCCTTCAAAGCTACCTTGGGGCAAATTAGAAACAGATGTAGTAATTGAATCAACAGGTGTTTTCCGCACACGAGAAGGAGCTTCAAAACACCTTGAAGGCGGGGCAAAAAAAGTAGTTATTTCTGCTCCTGCAAAAGATCCTGATCTAACAGTAGTTTTGGGTGTCAATGAATCCAAATATGATCCTGCAAAACATCACATAATCTCTAACGCATCATGCACAACAAACAGTCTTGCTCCACCTGTCAAAGTATTACATGATGAATTTGGAATCGATCAAGGGTTTATGACGACTATACACTCATATACTGGAGATCAACGAATATTAGATTTTCCACATAAAGATTTACGAAGGGCAAGAGCGGCTGCCGTTTCGATTATCCCTACCACTACTGGGGCTGCCAAGGCCGTGGGCTTAGTTATTCCAGATTTAAAAGGAAAAATAGATGGACTTGCTGTTCGCGTTCCTACTCCAGATGGATCACTTACTGATTTTACCTGTCTTTTGAATCAGAATGTGACAATAGAGGATATAAACACAAGTTTACGTCAAGCAGCAGAGGGACGATTAAAAGGAATCCTCCAATATTCGGAAGAGCCGTTAGTATCTGTTGATATCATTGGAAATCCACATTCAGCAATTATCGATGGATTAAGCACCCGAATCCTGGGAGACAATGGGAAATTTGTGAAAATTCTCTCCTGGTATGATAATGAATGGGGGTATTCTTGCCGCATAGTTGATCTTGTGAATTTTATGTATCAAAATAATAACCGCACTAGTGATCGTGAGGTTGTTCTCAGTAAAATCTGATTGTTTTTTTTTAAAAAACTATACGTTTAAATAAATAGCATTGATTCACAAGCTTGTAACGGAGGACATGTTCTATGAATGCATATAACACTTTGGATGATTTTAATTTTGAAAATAAAACTATTTTACTACGTGTTGACTTCAATATGCCTTTGGATAAAAAAACCTTTGAAATACTTGATACTACACGAATAAAACTTGTTCTCCCCACCATACAAGAATTGCTGAAAAAAAACACAAAAATTGTTATTCTTGCTCACCAGGGAAGAAAAGGAAGTTGGGATTTTATTTCTCTGGAACGGCATGCAAAGGCTTTACAAGAATTGTTAGGAAAAAAGGTAACTTTTATTGATGATATTTTTGGAGAAAAAGCAACGAAAGCCATCAAGACTTTAGAAAATGGACAAATACTTATGCTTGATAATGTGCGAAAATTTCCAGAAGAAACTGAGAAAAAATCTGCAGAAGAACATGCCCAGTCTGAATTGGTACAAACTCTTTATCCCCTAGCAGATATCTTTGTCAATGATGCTTTTGCTGCAGCTCATCGGGCCCAATGTTCTTTAATTGGTTTTACGGCCGTTCTTCCATCATATGCTGGAAGGCTAATGGAAAAAGAATTAGTGACGCTTGAAAAAGTGGTTCAAAACCCTGAAAAACCAAATATCATGCTATTTGGGGGAGCAAAATTCTCTGATGTTATCGTGACCATTGATCGTTTACTATCAAATAACACTGCAGATAAAATTATCCTAACGGGCATGCCAGCAAATGCGTTTTAT
>Ga0272441_10002876_pt1 | contig 34131 bp, 38 predicted proteins | sample SSMProp6N_FD_193582 | JGI IMG/M metagenome (GOLD analysis project Ga0272441, IMG submission 193582) | Marine sediment archaeal communities from Little Sippewissett salt marsh, Falmouth, MA, United States - SSM-Prop-6N | ecosystem: Environmental > Aquatic > Marine > Wetlands > Sediment ... | reverse complement strand
TAAAAGGAGAGAATCTGCCTGAACCCGGTATCCCGGAATCGTTTAATGTACTACTGAAGGAGTTGATGGGGCTTGGGCTGGATATTGAGCTTCGATAATGATGCTTGATAATTAAACCACCAATTTAACATTGGGAGGTCAAGATGGATAAAATAATATTTTACAATCAAGTATCAGTTGGAATATAAAAGGGTGTTATCGTTCTATGAATTTGGCAACAACAATAAAATTTAATAAAATGGAGTAAAACATTTTGGCTATTAATACTCCTGAAAATAAAGATTTTTCCGCTTTTGCATTGAACCTTGCATCTCCAGATACAATTTTAAGCTGGAGCCGTGGGGAAGTAACAAAACCGGAAACCATTAATTATCGGTCCTATAAACCCGAGAAAGACGGTCTTTTCTGTGAAAAAATTTTTGGACCTGTCAAGGATTACGAATGTCATTGCGGCAAATACAAAAGGATTCGATATAAAGGCATCATTTGTGATCGGTGCGGCGTGGAAGTCACAACAAAATCAGTACGGCGGGAGAGAATGGGCCATATAACATTGGCTGTGCCCGTTGTTCATATATGGTATTTTCGTTCAGTACCGAGTAAAATCGGATATATTCTCAATCTTTCCATCAGTGAGCTTGAACGAGTGATTTATTATGAATCCTATGTGGTCATCGAACCCGGACAATCCGGATTTAAGCAGGGTCAGTTGATCAGCGAAGAAGAATATTACGAAGCGATGACCGAATTCCGGGAATCCGATGCCTATGATGATGACGAGGAGACTGTAAAGAAATTTGAAGCTGCCATGGGCGGGCTTGCTATTAAAAAACTGCTTCAGCGGGTTGAGATTGAAAAACTGGCCAAAGAACTTCGCATACAAGTGAAGGATGAATCTTCGGTACAGCGAAAACGCGATGCGTTGAAGCGATTGCAGGTTGTCGAATCATTCCGTAAAACCGAAAGCGGAAAACCCAATAAACCTGAATGGATGGTGATGGGAGTTATTCCTGTGATTCCTCCGGAGTTACGGCCCCTGGTTCCACTGGAGGGCGGACGATTTGCCACATCTGATTTAAATGATCTTTACAGGCGTGTGATTATCCGTAACAATCGGCTGAAAAAACTTTTAGAAATCCGTGCTCCCGAAGTGATTCTGCGTAATGAAAAAAGAATGCTTCAGGAAGCCGTGGATTCTCTTTTCAATAACGGTAAGCGGCGTGCGGCTGTCCGGGGTGAGGGCAACCGGCCGCTTAAATCTCTTTCAGATATGCTTCGCGGAAAGCAGGGTCGTTTCCGCCAAAATCTTCTGGGAAAGCGCATTGATTATTCGGGTCGTTCAGTGATTGTTGTAGGACCTGAATTGAATATGGATGAATGTGGTTTGCCCAAGGAAATGGCCCTGGAATTGTTTAAACCCTTTGTTATCCGGCAGCTTGTGCAGCGGGGTATTGTCAAGACTGTTAAATCTGCCAAAAAACTGGTGGAAAAACGGGGCGATGAGGTTTGGGATATTCTTGAAGAAATAATCGAAGATCATCCGGTCATGCTGAACCGGGCTCCAACATTGCATCGATTGGGAATACAGGCTTTTCAGCCGACGCTTGTTGAGGGTAAGGCCATCTCCATTCACCCGCTGGTTTGCGCTGCTTTCAATGCGGATTTTGATGGTGATCAAATGGCTGTTCATGTACCCCTGTCTCTGCAAGCCCAGTTGGAAGCGAAAATATTAATGCTTTCCAGCCATAATATTTTATCTCCAGCCAATGGCCGGCCATTAGCGATTCCCAGTCAGGATATTGTTTTGGGATGCTATTATTTAACCAAAGCGAGAAAGGGCAGCCGCGGAGAAGGGATGGTATTTGCCGACAAAGATGAAGTTATTATTGCGCATAATGACAATCAGATTGATCTTCATTCACGAATTAAAGTTCGTATAGACGGCAAAATAATTGATACGACCACAGGCCGGGTTCTTTTTAATGAGGTCGTTCCCGATCCATTGGGTTTCATTAATGAGCTTTTGACAAAGAAGCGGATTGAGGAAATCATTGCCCAATCCTATAATATTTGCGGCAATCAACGTACAGTTGTATTTTTAGACCAATTAAAAGAGTTGGGCTTTAATTATGCGATGATTGCAGGAATGACCATTGGTATTGATGATGCAATTATTCCAAAAGAGAAAGAGACGCTTGTCGAAAAGTCCATGTCTGAAGTCGAACGTATCCGAAGCCTGTATGAAAAAGGAATTATTACGGATGGTGAGCGTTATAATAAAGTGATTGATGTGTGGACGCGAACCACCAACCAGGTGGCTGAAAATCTTTTTGAGCGTCTTCGTGAGCAAAATCAGGGATTCAATCCTGTCTATATGATGGCCGATTCAGGAGCCCGGGGGAGCAAGGAACAGATTCGTCAGCTGGCAGGTATGCGTGGTCTTATGGCTAAACCTCAAAAGAAGTTGACGGGTGGTACGGGTGAAATTATAGAATCACCCATTACTGCCAATTTTCGGGAAGGACTATCCGTTCTTGAATATTTTATTTCAACACACGGTGCCAGAAAAGGATTGGCAGATACCGCATTGAAGACTGCAGATGCTGGATATATGACACGACGTCTGGTCGATGTCGCTCAAGATGTGGTTGTTACAATTGACGACTGCGGAACCATTATGGGTTTGCATGTCGGAGATCTGAAAGAGGGTGAAGAAATTATCGAGCCGTTGCGTGATCGTATACTGGGCCGAGTTACTTCTGAAGATGTTTACGATCCGGATACCGGCGAAGTGATTGTTGAAGCGGGTATGTTGATTGATGAAAATATTGCAGATATGATTGTATCCAAGGGTATTGATACAGTCGGCATTCGTTCAGTGCTTACCTGCGAGGCCGATCGGGGCGTCTGCGTGAAATGCTATGGGCGGAATCTGGCAACCGGACAAATGGTCAATGTGGGCGAAGCAGTCGGCGTTATGGCTGCTCAATCTATCGGAGAACCGGGAACACAGTTAACCCTCCGTACTTTCCATATCGGCGGAACAGCCAGCCGTATTGCTGCTGAATCCGAAGTGGCCGCGAAAAGTGACGGTACAGTGGAATTTGACAATGTGCATTATGTGAGCCATGAGGACGGCATTAATATTTCATTGCGTCGCAATGGACAAATTAAAGTGCTGGATGAAGACAACCGGGTAACATCGCGTTTTAATGTGCCGTACGGTGCCCATATATTGGTGAATGACAAAGAGCAAGTGAAGAAAGCACAGACACTGTTTCGATGGGATCCGTATTCAGATACGATTCTGGCAAATACCGATGGTGAAGTGAAGTTTGTCGATATTATTGAGAATCAGACTTATCGTGAAGAGGTAGATGAAACCACTGGTCAGCGGCACAGTGTGATTATAGAGTCGAAGAATAAGGATCTCAGCCCCCATATTATTATTATAGATGAAAAGGGGAAAAAACAGGGTTCTTATATTATTCCTACCCGCGCTCATTTAATGGTTAAAAAAGGAACCCATGTAAAGGCAGGGGATGTACTGGTAAAGATACCAAGAGAAATCAGTAAAACCCGTGATATTACCGGCGGTTTGCCGCGTGTAGCCGAACTTTTTGAAGCGCGAAAGCCGAAATCTCCAGCTGTGGTCAGTGAAATCGATGGTACTGTGCATTTTGGTGCCGTGAAGCGGGGAGTTCGAAAGATTACGGTTGTTTCAAGGGATGAACGAGACAAACGTGCCTACCTGATTCCATATGGAAAACATTTACTGGTTCATGAGGGAGATATGGTTCGGGCCGGAGAGAAACTTTCTGAAGGTTCTGTTGCTCCGCATGATATTTTGGCAATCTTAGGTGCCAATCGTGTACAGGAATATTTGGTCAATGAAATTCAGGAAGTCTATCGGTTACAGGGTGTCCGGATTAATGATAAACATATCGAAGTTATTGTACGGCAAATGTTGAGAAAAATCCGTGTCGAAGATCCTGGCGATACCGATTATTTGGAAAATGATGAAGTCGATCGATTAAAATTTTTGAAAATAAATGATGAAATTCTCAATAAAGTCGTGATCGAAAATCCGGGAGATTCCAAATTTCAGGATGGTGATGTGGTGGACAAGGTAAAGGTGAATATAGTCAATGAGAAACTGGAACAGGGCAATAAAGATAAAGCCACATTTCGGGCGGCGAAACCGGCAACATTTCATCCCCTTTTACTGGGAATTACAAAAGCTGCCCTGGGAACGGATTCATTTATTTCTGCTGCAAGTTTTCAGGAAACGACACGGGTATTGACAGAAGCAGCTGTGAAGGGACGGGTGGATAATCTTATCGGATTAAAAGAAAATGTGATTATGGGCCATCTTATTCCGGCAGGTACAGGATTAAAAAAGTTTAAAGAACTGTTGGTCTGGTCTGATCTGGATGAAGAAGAGGAATCTGAGAAAGAAGAGATGGAATTAACCGATAAAGTCGAAGAAAAGGCCTGATTTTTCAAAAACAGAGTTGCCAAAGAAGGAGGCATCATTGCCAACACTCAATCAACTGGTTCGAAAAGGGCGAAAGCAGATTATTAAAAAGACAAAGGCGCCGGCATTGAAAAATTGTCCTCAAAAACGGGGAGTCTGCACACGTGTTTATACGACAACACCGAAAAAACCGAATTCGGCATTACGAAAAGTGGCCCGGGTCCGGCTGACCAATGGTTTTGAAGTGACGGCTTATATTCCGGGAGAAGGACACAACCTGCAGGAGCATTCCATTGTTTTAATACGCGGAGGACGCGTGAAAGATCTTCCAGGTGTGCGGTATCATATTGTTCGTGGTTCTTACGATACAAGCGGTGTTGAAGGAAGATTCAGAGGGCGTTCGAAATATGGTGTCAAACGGAAAAAGTGATTCCTGGCAGCAAATATATTTCAACCCTAACGGTAAAAGATAAAAAAAGAAAAGATCGAATTTGCAAATTATAAATAGTTAATAGAAAAGCAGTATTGTGTAAGAAGTTAAAGGTTTTATTGGAGAATCCATGCGAAGACGACAAGCACCTAAACGGCAGGTTTTACCAGATCCAGTCTATCACAGTGTGGTAGTCACAAAATTCATCAATGGTTTGATGAGAAAAGGTAAACGCAGCATTGCAGAAAAAATATTTTATTCCTCAATGGATATCATTGAGAATAAAACCGGTAAAAAGGGAGACGACGTATTTAAAAAAGCGTTGGACAATGTTAAACCTGTTTTGGAAGTTCGCTCACGCCGGGTAGGTGGTGCAACATATCAGGTACCGGTCGAAATCCGGTCTGAGCGTCGACAGGCATTGGCTATCCGCTGGATCATCAACTTTACAAAAGCCAGATCTGAGAAAACCATGGCAGAGAGACTGGCAGCTGAATTAATGGCCGCGTTTAGCAATGAAGGATCTGCCATAAAAAAGAAAGAAGATACACATCGTATGGCCGAGGCCAATAAAGCATTTGCTCATTTTAAATGGTAATGATATTGTTAAGGATGATTTTTTTATCAGAATGAAACGCGCATATCCATTAAATTTTACACGAAATATCGGTATTATGGCACATATTGATGCCGGTAAAACGACCACAACGGAGCGGATTCTGTTCTACACAGGCAAGGTTCATCGTATGGGAGAAGTGCATGACGGTGCAGCAGCCATGGATTGGATGCAGCAGGAAAAAGAACGCGGCATTACGATTACATCGGCAGCGACCACCTGTTTTTGGCGTGATCATCAAATCAATATCATTGACACTCCGGGCCATGTGGATTTTACAGTGGAAGTTGAACGTTCATTGCGTGTTTTGGATGGCGCGATTGCCATTTTTTGCGCAGTCGGAGGCGTTGAACCTCAATCAGAAACGGTCTGGCGTCAAGCGGAGCATTATCATATACCCAGGATCGCTTTTATCAATAAGATGGATCGAATGGGAGCCGATTTTGAAAACGTATTATTTATGATGCGTGACCGGCTGAGTGCCAATCCCATACCGGTTCAGGTTCCTATTGGTTATGCAGACTCGTTTGCCGGGATTGTGGATTTAATAGAAATGAAAGCAGTTATTTACGATGAAGCTTCTCTGGGTTCCAAATTTACTGAAGTGGAAATACCGGAAAACATGCAGCAGACGGTTCAAAAATACCGTCATGAGTTATTAGAAGCCGCTGCTGAATTTGACGATTCTGTTATGGAAGCATATCTGGAAGGAAAGGATCCATCCCCGGATGTCGTCCGGTATGCTTTAAGAAAAGGGGCTCTGTCTGTAAAAATTGTGCCTGTACTTTGCGGCGCTGCCTTGAAAAACAAGGGTGTACAGCGTCTTATGGATGCGATTGTGGATTTTCTTCCTTCTCCGCTGGAAGTCCCCGATATTCAGGGATTTGATCCAAAACGGGGTAAGCAGCTTTCGCGAAAAACCAGTGATGACGAACCCTTTGCGGCACTTGCGTTTAAAATAACGACAGATTCCTATGTGGGCAAATTAACCTATTTTCGCGTTTATTCCGGGTCGCTTTCGACAGGCACCTATGTTTTAAATCCACGGGCCGAGCGTAAAGAACGCATTGGCCGAATTTTGCAAATGCATGCCAATAAACGTGAAGATCGCCAGGAAGTTTACGCAGGAGACATTGTCGCTGCAGTCGGATTGAGGTACACAAAAACCGGGGACACCCTCTGCGAAACAAAGCATCCTATTGTTTTAGAATCTATGGAATTCCCGGAACCGGTCATATCCGTGGCAATAGAACCCAAAACAAAAGCGGATCAAGACAAGCTTTCTCAGTCTCTTGAAAGCCTGATGGATGAAGATCCCACATTCCGCTGTAAAACGGACGAGGATACAGGACAAACCATCATTTCCGGTATGGGTGAACTTCATTTGGAAATCATTGTCGATCGTTTATTACGCGATTTTAAGGTCAAGGCGAATGTCGGTCAACCCCAGGTTGCTTATAAAGAGGCTATTTCAAAAGCAGTCGATTCTGAAGGCCGTTTTATTCGGCAAACATCCGGCAAAGGACAATTTGGGCATGTCGTTTTACATATCGAACCGTCTCCCAGGGGGACAGGATTTCAATGGGAGAGCCGGATTGTAGATGGCATTATTCCGAAAGAATTTGTTTCATCCATTGAATCCGGAGTTCGGGGCGCAATGAACGCAGGTACGATCGCCGGATACCCAATCGTTGATTTGCGGGCAGTATTGGTGGATGGATCCTATCATCCGGATGATTCCACACCGATCGCCTATGAAATTGCTGCTTCAATTGCACTTCAGGACGGTGTCAGAAAAGCCGATCCAATCCTGCTTGAGCCGTATATGAAAGTAGAAGTGGTGACACCTGAAGACTTTTTAGGTGAAGTTCTGGGAGATTTAAATGGGCGTCGCGCCCAGATTGAAGGGATTCACGCACGGAAAGATGCTCAGATTGTCAATGCATTGGTTCCCCTTCGGGAAATGTTTGGATATGCAACAGACCTGAGATCAAAAACACAGGGAAGAGCCATGTATACGATGCAGTTTTCAAGATATGAAGCAATATCAAATGATGAGTCAAAAAAACTGTTGGAAAAAGTGCGAGGATTTGCATAAAGCTTTTTGAAGGAGGAAATGAATAATGGCAAAGGCAAAATTTGAACGTACGAAGGCGCATGTGAATATAGGGACGATCGGGCACGTGGATCATGGTAAGACGACGCTGACAGCGGCGATGACCATGTATCTGGCGGACAAGGGCCAGGCGTCAGTCAAGAAGTACGATGAGATTGACAATGCGCCTGAAGAGAAAGCACGGGGGATTACGATCAATACCGCGCATGTGGAGTACGAGACAGAGAATCGGCATTATGCACATGTGGACTGTCCTGGGCATGCGGATTATATCAAGAACATGATTACCGGAGCGGCGCAGATGGACGGAGCGATTCTGGTTGTAAGCGCAGCGGACGGGCCGATGCCACAGACGCGTGAGCACATATTGCTTGCCCGGCAGGTGAATGTGCCCTCGATCGTGGTATTTTTGAACAAGACCGACCAGGTGGACGACCCGGAATTGATCGAGCTGGTGGAATTGGAGCTGCGTGAGCTTTTATCGAAGTATGAATTTCCTGGAGATGATATACCGATTATTAAAGGCAGTGCCCTTCAGGCGATGGAGAAAGGCGCGTCGGGTGATTTTACGGGATCGGAATGGGATGCGATCAAGGAATTGCTGGAAGCGGTGGACAGTTATATTCCCACGCCGGAGCGTGAGACAGACAAGCCGTTTTTGATGCCGGTGGAGGACGTATTCAGCATCACGGGAAGAGGGACAGTGGGGACCGGTCGAGTGGAGCGCGGTAAGATTCATACGAGTGACGAGGTTGAGATTGTAGGTATGGGCGCCCACATGAAATCCGTAGTGACAGGTGTTGAGATGTTCCGGAAGATATTGGATGAGGGTCAGGCGGGAGACAATGTGGGTTTACTGCTGCGAGGCGTGGATAAAGAAGCATTGAAGCGCGGGATGGTGGTATCGAAGCCAGGTTCGATCACGCCGCACAAGAAATTCAAGGGTCAGGTGTATGTATTGAAGAAAGAAGAAGGGGGCCGCCATACGCCGTTTTTCACGGGTTATCGTCCCCAGTTTTTCTTTCGGACGACCGATGTGACCGGATCGATAGAGATGCCAGAAGGAGTTGAAATGATCATGCCTGGTGACAATGTAACCATCGCAGTAGAGCTGATCGAAGAGGTTGCGATGGAAGAAGGGCTTCGTTTCGCGATTCGAGAAGGCGGCCGAACTGTCGGTGCTGGTGTGGTCGGTGAGATTGTTGAATAATTAATATAAAGGATGGACTGTGGCTGGACAAAGTATACGGATAAAACTGAAAGCTTACGATCATACATTGATTGACAAATCAACGGAGAGAATTGTCCGCACTGCAAAATCAACAGGAGCGGCGATCTCTGGACCGATTCCTTTACCTACAAGGCGAACCGTTTATACGGTGAATCGGTCTCCGCATGTCGATAAAAAGTCCAGAGAGCAGTTTGAAACAAGGATTCATAATCGGCTGATTGATATTTTGAATGCATCGCCCAAAACCGTGGATGCTCTTATGAAACTGGAGCTTCCGGCGGGGGTTGATGTTGAAATTAAAGTATGAGCCGTTCAGAGCGGATCGAATCCACAGCCAATGGATAAAACCATCGTAAGATGGCATGAGAGATGGATTCAGAATGCATAAACGGTATTATTGAATCGGACACACATTTCGTGTCCTGATCTGTTAAAATTTGAGTGGATTGGATGGAGATTATTGATGCGAGGTATATTAGGAAAAAAATTGGGGATGACGCGATTTTTTGATGAGAGCGGCTCCCCGGTTGTGGCAACTGTCATTGAAGCCGGACCGTGTACGGTTGTCCAGGTTAAGAAAAGAGAAACCGATGGATACAATGCTGTTCAACTGGGTTATATTGAGCAGATGGAAAAACGGCTCACCAAACCATTGATCGGGCATTTTAAAAAAGCCGGTGTGCCTGGTTTTCGGGTGCTTCGAGAAATTCGGGATTTTGAGGGAGAAGTCAAAACAGGCGATACCATTCAGGTTGATCTTTTTTCGGAGGGAGATGTCGTTAGAGTTACGGGATTATCAAAAGGGCGAGGATTTACAGGGGTTGTGAAGCGTCATGGATTTGGTGGCGGACCAAAATCTCATGGTCAGTCTGATCGCCATAGAGCTCCGGGATCCATTGGTCAATCCGCTTATCCTAAGCGTGTTTTTAAAGGTTTGCGCATGGGTGGCAGAATGGGAAATGAAAGAACGACTGTTCGTAATGTAAGAATCGTAAAGATAGTACCGGAAAAAAATCTGATTTTTATTAGCGGAGCCGTACCCGGTGCGCGAAACAGCCTTGTTGAAGTTTATCGATAGCTTTCATTGGAATGATAGGAAATCACGTGGAACTGAATGTTTATAAAATAGACGGAACACTATCGGGAGATAAAATAAAACTCCCGAAGGATATATTCGGTATTGAACCGAATGCACATGTCATGTATCTGAATGTTGTTGCCGAAATGACTCGGCGCAGGCAAGGCACTGCGAAGGCGAAAAACCGTTCTGATGTTCGTGGAGGCGGAAGGAAACCATGGAGACAAAAGGGACGGGGTACAGCGAGGGCAGGTACCATTCGATCACCGCTTTGGGTAGGTGGCGGACGTATATTCGGACCCTTGCCGAGAATTTATAATAAGCGTCTTAATAAGAAAGTTAAAACGTTTGCCAGAAAATCTGCTTTGTCCCAGCGCGCCCAGGAGAAAAATATCCGTATGGTGGAAGATTTTTCCTTTGAATCACCAAAAACAAAACAGCTGCATGAGATTATTACAAAACTTGAACTCGAAAACAGCAAAACACTGATTCTGGTTCCAGACAATGATCGGAATCTGTGGTTGTCGGGTAGAAATATTTCAGCAGTCACTGTGAAAGAAGCGAGAAACTTTTCAACAGCGGACGTTTTAAATGCGGAAGTGCTTCTGATACAGAAAAGTGCATTATCGAAAATAAGCGAGGTCTTGAAAAAGTGAAGCAAAAAAGGAATGTAATAATACGGCCTTTGATTACGGAAAAAATGTCCGTTTTGCAGGAAGAAGAGAATAAAGTGGCTTTTGTCGTTGACTGGAAAGCCAATAAAATTGAGATTGGCAAGGCTGTTGAAGAAAAATTTAATGTTAAAGTGGATAAAGTGGCGACAATGCGTATGGAGGGAAAACTGAAAAGGATGGGAAGATATCAGGGGAAGCGTTCGCATTGGAAAAAAGCCATCGTGACATTGACAGAAGGTTTTAATATCGACTTTTTTGAGGGTAAGTAGTACTTATGCCAGTAAAATCATTTCGACCGATTACTCCGACACAAAGGTTTAAGACGGTCTCGACATTTGAGGAAGTTACAAAATCTAAACCTGAAAAATCATTGTGTACGTTGATTCATAAAAAAGCCGGGCGAAACAATAAGGGGCGCATTACTGTCAGACGCCGTGGCGGCGGACAAAAGCGGCTCTACCGAATCATTGATTTTAAAAGGAATAAAGACGATATCCCGGCCAGAGTGGCTTCGATTGAATATGATCCGAATCGTTCGTCGAGAATTGCGCTGTTGTTTTATGCGGATGGTGAAAAGCGATATATTATTGCCCCTGACGGATTGAAAGTGGGTGACACCCTGATGTCCGGCGTGAATGCAGAAATCAGACCGGGCAACGTTTTACCCTTAAGTAAAATTCCTCTGGGCACACAGATTCATAATATAGAAATTCAACCAGGTCATGGTGGACAAATGGTTCGGGGAGCGGGTGCAGGTGCTCAATTGATGGCGCGAGAAGGGAATTATGTTCAGATCAAGCTGCCGTCCAGTGAAGTTCGTATGATTCGCGTTGAGTGCCGGGCGACAATTGGCCAGGTGGGAAACCTCGATCATATCAATGTCAGTCTTGGAAAAGCCGGACGGTCCCGATGGTTAGGGAAACGTCCCAAGGTACGGGGTGTGGTAATGAATCCGGTGGATCATCCGATGGGCGGCGGAGAAGGCAAATCATCGGGTGGACGTCATCCGACGACTCCATGGGGCAAGCCGACAAAAGGGTATAAAACCCGGAAAAAACATAAAAAATCAGATGCCTATATTGTAAAGCGAAGAAAATAAGGAGATCGCATGGCGCGTTCGATAAAAAAAGGTCCTTATATTGATGAAAAGTTATCCAAGAAAGTGGATCGGCTGAATAACAGCAATCAGAAAAAAGTCATAAAAACCTGGGCCAGAAGAAGCACGATTCCGCCAGAATTTGTCGGGCATACAATTGCAGTTCATAATGGCAATAAATTTATTCCTGTGTTTATTACTGAAAACATGGTGGGACACAAACTGGGTGAATTCTCTCCAACGCGTATTTTTCGGGGACATAGTGGAAAAAAAGCTGAGGGCACGACGCGTATCTAAATTGAAGGAGTTATTTTTTTCATGGAAGCTAAAGCAGTAGCAAAATATATTCGAATGTCACCTCGAAAAGTAAGGCAAGTGGCGGACATGATTCGTGGAAAATCCGTAGAAGAAGCGATTAACCTGTTGCACTTTGTGCCAAAACGCGCGTCTCTTCCGGTTGAGAAGGTGATAAGATCCGCAGTTGCAAATGCCTTGAATCAAGAAGAAGGATCCAAGCTGGATCCCGAAGATTTTAAGGTAAAGACCATTTGGGTGGATCAAGGGCCCACAATGCGCCGGTATAATCCTGGACCGATGGGGCGGGCTTCTATCATTCGAAAACGGTCCTGTCATGTGGGCGTGATAGTATCTAACGGTTAAATGGATAAATAATCGGGAGGCAATATTGGGACAAAAAACAAATCCTATCGGATTTCGACTCGGAGTGATTCGATCCTGGAAGTCTCTGTGGTTTGATGAAAAGACATTTGCTGATAAACTGAGTGAAGATTTAATGTTGCGTAATTATATTCAGAAGCGTCTTCCCAATGCGGGTATTTCTCAAACCGAAATTAAAAGAACACCCAAGCGGATTACATTAACGATTCACACAGCTCGTCCGGGGATTGTTATTGGGAAGAAAGGCTCTGAAGTTGATAAGTTAAAAGAAGAACTTCAGCGATTGACATCAAAAGAAGTACAGCTTAATGTGCATGAAATCAAGCGTCCTGAGCTGGATGCGTATCTGGTTGCAGAGAATGTGGCCAGGCAGCTGGAATCCAAGGTTTCATTCCGCCGGGCGATGAAGCGGGCAATCACTGCCACCATGCGGATGGGAGCGGAAGGGGTGAGAATTTGTTGCTCTGGCAGGCTGGGTGGTGCTGAAATGGCTCGACGTGAACAATACAAAGAGGGCCGGATCCCGCTGCATACATTACGTGCCGATATTGATTATGCAACAATTGTTGCCAAGACGACCTATGGGACAATTGGTGTTAAAGTCTGGATATGTAAGGGTGAAATTATCGGCGCTGTTTCATAATTAGAAATCGATAGAAAGCATCGGAGTATTTTTCAATGTTAATGCCCAAAAAAGTAAAATGGAGAAAGCAACAAAAAGGACGCATGCGCGGTAAAGCCTATCGAGGTTCCACGCTTTCCTTTGGAACATTTGGATTACGTGCTGTTTCTCCTGGATGGATTACCAGCCGGCAAATCGAATCTGCGCGTATTGCCATTACAAGACATGTCAAAAGAGGCGGAAAATTGTGGATCCGGATTTTTCCGGATAAGCCTATTACCATAAAACCTGCAGAAACCCGTATGGGAAAGGGAAAAGGGAGTCCGGAGTATTGGGTTGTTGTAATTAAACCGGGACGTATTCTTTTTGAACTGGAAGGCGTGCCTTTTGATGTTGCCAAAGAGGCAATGAGACTGGCTTCATATAAGTTGCCGGTGAAAACAAAATTTATTGCATTGACTGAAGGAGATGTTACTTCATGATTAGAATGGAAGATATCAAACAGCTTCCTTTGGAAGAATTAAAAATACGGCTTCAGGATGCCGAGGATGAATTGTCCGACTTGAGATTTCAATTGGCGCTTCATCAATTAGACGATCCATTAAAAGTACGTCACATGCGGCGAAGTGTGGCTCGTATCAAGACCGTGATCAGAGAATATGAGCTGGGATTGAGAGAAGCCGTACAATCCCAGAATTGAGGAGAACGGAATGTCAGAAAGAGCAACAAGAAAAGTCTTTATTGGTCAGGTCGTCAGCAGTAAAATGGATAAAACGATTACTGTTGCAGTCGAGCGTAGAATCCGCCATCCACTGTATGGCAAATATGTCAAGAAAACATCGAGGTTTAAGGCTCATGATGCGGACAATGCGTGTGGAGAGGGAGACCTCGTTCGCATCATGGAAACAAGACCCATAAGCCGGCACAAGCGATGGCGTTTGGTAGAAATTGTTGAAAAAGCAAAATAACCCATGTTGGGAATGAGGCAAATTCCATGATTCAGCAGCAGAGCAGATTAAATGTAGCAGATAACACGGGTGCCAAAAGCGTCCAGTGCATCAAGGTACTTGGCGGATCGAAAAGACGGTATGGCCATGTGGGTGATATTATTGTCGTATCTGTAAAATCAGCCGTACCGGGCGGAAGTGTTAAGAAAGGAGATGTCAGCAAGGCTGTTATTGTGCGTACCAAAAAAGAAATCGGTCGTCAGGATGGATCGTATGTTCGCTTTGATGATAATGCAGTTGTGCTGATTAATGATCAACAGGAACCTCGGGGCACGCGTATCTTCGGTCCCGTGGCTCGAGAATTGCGTGAGAGACAATTTATGAAAATTGTTTCTTTAGCACCTGAAGTGCTTTAAGTGTTCGGAGAATTGACTATGAAAGTTGTTAAAAATGATACAGTGCTGGTTATATCAGGAAATTATAAGGGTAAAAAAGGAAAAGTACTCAAAGTTTTTCCAAAAGAAAACCGTGTCATTGTAGAAGGCGTTAATTTTGTTAAACGTCATACAAGACCCACTCCCAAGAATCAGCAGGGAGGAATTATTGAAAAAGAGGCACCGATTCATGTGTCTAAACTCATGGTAATCTGTCCGAAATGCGATACACCTTCCCGAATCGGAAGAAAAGTATTGGAAGACAAAAGCCGTGTCCGTATCTGTAAAAATTGTGAGGAAATGATTGTCTCATCATCTTAATCGATGAATAGGAGTCGATTGCATAATGGCCAAAACAAAAGATAAAAATATTCCAAGATTGCAGGAGAAATATTTCAAAGAAATTGTGCCCGGCATGACAAAAAAGTTCGGTTATAAGAATGTAATGCAGGTACCCAAGATTCAGAAGGTTGCTTTGAACATGGGGGTTGGTGAATCCACACAAGATGCAAAATTTTTAGAAGCAGCTGTGGAAGATTTAACGGCGATTGCCGGTCAGAGGGCAGTTACCACAAAAGCCAAAAAGGCAATTTCTAATTTCAAACTTAGAATCGGGATGCCCATTGGCTGCCGTGTCACGCTGAGAAGATACCGAATGTATGAATTTTTAGACCGGTTTCTCAATGTGGCTCTTCCCCGTGTGCGTGATTTTAGAGGTATTAGTGATCGGGGATTTGACGGACGAGGAAATTTTACAGTTGGAATCAAGGAACAGATAATTTTTCCGGAAATTAACTATGATAAAGTCTTGAAAATTCGCGGATTGAATGTCTCCATCATTACAACAGCGGAAACAGATGAAGAGGCTTATGAATTGTTAAAATTATTCGGTATGCCTTTCAGAAAAAGGAATCAAGAAGATCAGCCGGAGACATCAATTTAACCAGAGGAGATAAAATTGGCTAAAAAAGCATTGATTGCAAAACAGAAACGCACACCTAAATTTTCTGTGCGGAAGTATAATCGGTGCAGCCGTTGTGGCCGGCCACGTGCTTACATGCGAAAGTTTAATTTATGCCGTATATGTTTTCGTGAATTGGCCTTGTCCGGTGAAATACCCGGTGTGAAAAAGGCGAGTTGGTAATCAGTCAAGTTTTTCAGCATTATTCGTAGGAGAATCTTTATGTCGATGAACGATCCCATTGCGGATTTTTTAACACGGATTCGGAATGCACAGATGGCCAAATTCAACAAAGTGGATATCCCGGCTTCAAATGTGCTGAAAGAAATCACCCGCATTATGAAAGACACAGGGTATATTTTAAATTATACATTAATCGATGATAATAAGCAGGGAGTTATTCGTATTTATCTTAAATACGGAAATCAAAAAAAGCCGGCTATCACCGGACTCAAACGAATCAGCCGTCCAGGACTGCGTCGATATGTCAATGTTACGGATATTCCCAGGGTACTGAACGGTCTGGGTATCGCTGTCCTTTCTACTTCGAAAGGGTTATTAACGGATAAGCAGGCGATCAAGGACAAAGTGGGCGGCGAGGTTCTTTGTTTTATTTGGTAACCATTTATTCAGTAAGGAGAACAGTTTGTCAAGGGTAGGAAAATCACCGATCGATATTCCGGAAGGTCTTCAGATAGAACAAAAGGGACTGGATATTATCATAAAAGGACAGAAAGGTGAGTTGAAACAAACCATTCATCCTGATATTCAAGTGATCATTGAGAATAATACCGTTCGGGTTGAACGTCCCAGTGAAAACAAGTTCCACAAATCCTTACATGGATTAACCCGGTCTCTTATTCAGAATATGGTGACTGGATTGACCTCTGGATTTGAAAAAAAACTCGAAATTGTGGGTGTGGGTTACCGCGCTGAAATGAAAGGGAAACATCTGTTGCTCCAATTGGGTTATTCCCATCCGATCTATTTTGTTCCTCCAGAGGGAATCATCATTGAGGTGCCTTCACCGACCAGTATTGTTGTCAAAGGAATTGACAAGCAGTTGGTGGGACAAGTGGCGGCAAAAATACGTTCTTTTCGGTTACCGGAACCCTATAAAGGGAAAGGTGTGCGCTACGAGAATGAATATGTGCGCCGAAAAGCTGGTAAAGCGACAGCGTAATATATTTTAGAATGAAGGATTTCAGGTTATGGTTAATAACAGAATTCGAAAAATCAAGCGAGAGAGAATAAAAAAACGTATTCATAAAAAGGTGCGGGGAACCTCTGAGAGACCCCGATTGGTTGTATTCAGAAGTATTCGAGCGATGACTGCCCAATTGATAGACGATTCTAATCAGAAAACACTGATGACGGTCTCGAGTCTTTCCAAAGAATTGTCTTCAGAAGTGAATAAAGCCAAGAGTAAAATAGAAGTTGCAAAAATTGTCGGCAAAACAATTGCTGAAGAGGCCAAAAAGAGTAAAATAAATACAGTTGTATTTGATCGCAGCGGTTATCTTTATCATGGCCGGGTTAAAGCGCTGGCTGATGGCGCCAGAGAAGCCGGATTAAAATTTTAAAGAATATGATAATGATCCATTCGAAATGAATGGGGATATTTTCATTTGGCTGTAAGGTGAATCAATAAACAGATCCAAGAAACGGAGTTGCTGTTGGAAAAAATTAATCCCAGTGAGCTTGATTTAAAGGAACGTGTTGTTCATATTAATCGTGTTGCTAAAGTGGTTAAAGGGGGACGTCGCTTTAGCTTTAACGCGATTGTTGTGGTGGGTGATGGGAAATGCCATGTGGGAGTCGGCATGGGAAAGGCCAATGAGCTGACCAGCGCTATTTCAAAAGGCTCTGAAAATGCGAAAAAGAATCTGGTTCGTATTCCCATTATCAATGATACAATTCCGCATGCAGTGATATCCAAATATGGCGCAGGAAAGGTCTTGTTGAAACCGGCTTCACCGGGAACCGGTGTCATCGCAGGCGGACCTGTTCGAGCGGTAGTGGAATCAGCGGGGATTCATAACATTTTGACAAAATCATTGGGTTCTGCCAATCCCCATAATGTGGTCAAGGCTACTATGCAGGGATTGGAAGAATTGCGTGATGCATCTGCAGTCGCCAGGGAAAGAGGAAAAACCGTCAAAGAAATATTTGAATAGGGATGTTGGTCAATGGCAAAATTAAAAATTACTCAGATTCGCAGTACAATCAAGCGTCAGGAAAATCAGAAAAGAACCATCGCTGCGTTGGGGCTGCGTCGATTGCATCAGACGGTGATTCATAATGACACTCCTCAGATACGGGGAATGATTCAGAAAGTGTCCCATTTGCTTCAGGTGGAGGAAATACAGTAAGGTTTGCTGTGAATGACGTGTTGGAATGCTGTTTAAAAACCGACTTTTTTGAGGGTATTATGAATTTAGGAAATTTGAAATATCAATCAGGAAGCAGAAAGAAAAATAAACGTGTGGGGAGAGGGACGGGATCCGGTCATGGTAAAACATCATGCCGAGGGCATAAAGGGCAAAAGTCAAGAAGTGGGGCAAAGTCCCGGGCCTGGTTTGAGGGCGGACAAATGCCTTTACAGCGCAGGCTTCCGAAGCGTGGGTTTACGAATATTTTTCGAAAAACGTATCAGGTTGTCAATTTAACAGATCTTGAGCGGTTGAAGGGGAAGGATATTTCTCCGGAATCACTGTATCGTTCCAGAGTGATTCGGAAAAAAAATATTCCGGTGAAAGTGTTGGGCGATGGAGAAATGAAAAAGCCCCTTGAAATTAAAGCACATGCTTTTACACAAAGCGCCATTAAAAAGATTGAAGCTGCTGGAGGAAAGGCGATCCTGTTATGATAAAAAGCATTCAAAGTATTTTTAAAATTCCTGATCTGAAAAATCGAATTCTATTTACGATTGGAATTTTAGTGCTCTATCGCGTTGGTTGTCATCTTCCGACGCCAGGTATCAATGCAGCTGCATTGACAGAATGGTTTTCTGCACAGAGCCGGAACTCTTTATTTGGATTGTATGATATTTTTACTGGCGGTGCATTAAGTCGTGCAGCGGTGTTTGGGCTTGGTATTATGCCCTATATTTCAGCATCGATTGTCATTCAGCTTCTGGGCGCAGTCATCCCTTATTTTCAACGTCTTCAGAAAGAAGGAGAAGAGGGCCGTAAAAAGATCAACCAGTTAACGCGTTATGGAACCGTGTTTATTGCTTCTATGCAAGCCTTGGGAGCGAGTGTGTTTTTACAAAGTCTGCCGCCCACACAGTCCGGGTTGGCTGCGGTTCCTCATCCTGGAATGGCATTTCGATTGATGGTGATGGTGACCATGTGCGCAGGTACTGTGTTGATTATGTGGATGGGTGAACAGATCACTGAGCGTGGTATCGGCAATGGTATTTCTATCATCATTTTTACTGGAATTGTGGATCGGTTTCCCACGGCACTTTTTGATGAACTGCAGCAATTGATTGGCGGCAATCGGTTATTTTTATTGGAAATGTTTGTATTTGCAGTGCTTTTTATGATCATCATTGGTGTTGTTTTAGTGACTGAAGGCACACGCAAAATACCAGTGCAATATGCAAAACGGGTAATCGGCAGAAAAATGTATGGCGGACAAGCAACATATATCCCGATTCGAGTCTCCGGATTTGGCGTGATGGCGATTATTTTTGCACAGTCTCTGATGTTCGTTCCACAAACCGTACGGCAGTTTTTCCCCAACAGTGAATTTGTGCAGAATATTCTCAGCTATTTTGATTTAAGCTCACCCATTTATTGGTTTTTTTATGCGATCCTGATTTTATTTTTCACCTATTTCTATGCAGCGATCGCTTTCAATCCAGTGGATGTAGCGGAAAACATGCGCAAACAGGGAGGATTTATTCCAGGTGTGCGTCCCGGAAAGAAAACTGCGGATTATATAGATCATGTTCTTTCCAGGATTATGCTGCCGGCTGCCGTATTCTTTGCGTTTATTGCGATCATGCCTTTTTTTGTATCAAAATATTTTAATTTAACCCGATCTTTCTCCCAATTTTTTGGTGGAACGAGCATTCTCATCATGGTCGGTGTCGCTTTAGATACACTGCAGCAGATTGAATCGCATTTGTTGATGCGGCATTATGACGGATTTATGAAAACGGGCAGGATCCGTGGCCGGAGGTAGTCCGTATTTATTTTAAAATTCGAGGCAGGTATTTGTTAAAAAAGAGATTAATTTTGTTGGGAGCGCCGGGTGTCGGAAAAGGAACCCAGGCAAAGCGGTTGAAAAAGGAATTTCAATGGGCGCATATCTCTACGGGAGATATGCTGCGTGAAGCAGTAAAAGATAAAACATCACTGGGAATGAAGGCAAAATCGTTTATGGAAAAAGGGGACCTCGTACCCGATGATTTAATCATTCAGCTGGTTGGGGAAAGATTAAATCGAAATGATTGTCAGCCTGGTTTTATGCTGGACGGTTTTCCCCGTACTGTCATTCAGGCAGAAAAGCTGGACGAACTGCTTGAGTCCATTAATGAAAAAATTGATGATGTGGTTTCCATCGAGGTTGAAAACAAGATCATTATCAATCGCTTGTCGAAACGGCTGGTCTGTGATCAATGCGGAAAAGTCGCAGATCCGGATCGGGCGCTTCAAGCTGACGGTTCCTGTCCCTATTGTGAAGGCAATTTGATACGCAGGAAGGACGATGAGCCGGAAACAGTCAAACGTCGATTGGAAGTATATGAAAACCGGACGCGATCTCTCATTCAATATTATCAGGGAAGGGGATTGCTGCGAAAAGTAGACGGATTGGGGAATTTGGATGAGGTTTATCAACGGATTTGTGTTGCCTTGGAAACCGCATAGAGGATTATTTGATTTATATAAAGAGTGAAGAAGAAATTGAATATATGAGGCTTTCGGCGGGACTTTTGGTGAAAACTTTTCGATCGCTGAAGGATTTTATCAAACCGGGAGTCACAACAAAACAATTGGATGAGTTGGCTGAAGATGTGATTCGATCAGGAGACGGTGTTCCCTCGTTTTTGGGATATCACGGTTATCCTGCGACAATTTGTGCGTCTGTGGAGGATGAGGTTGTGCATGGAATCCCCGGCACCCGAATACTGAAGGAAGGAGAAATCATCAGCATTGATATTGGCGTTTTATTAAACGGATTCCATTCAGATGCCGCCTGTTCATATGGATTGGGCCAATTAGATTCTGAGCGACTAAAATTGATGAAGAGTACAAGAACAGCATTACATCGGGGTATAAAAAAATGTCGAGCCGGAAACCGGCTTTCGGATATATCATATAGTATTCAATCGTATGTGGAGTCGCAAGGATTTCAAATTGTTCGTGATCTGGTGGGTCACGGAATTGGACGGGAACTGCATGAGGAACCTCAGATTCCTAACTTTGGTCCACCGCATCGAGGACCCAAATTAAAAGAGGGGATGACCTTTGCGATTGAACCGATGGCCAATATGGGAACCCATGAGGTAAAAATTCTTGAAGATGGATGGACCGTTCAAACCAAAGATAAATTGCCTTCGGCCCATTTTGAGCATACAGTAGTGATCACGAATGGAAAACCTGAAATATTAACAATCGATATCGAAAACGAGTCTGGGGAAATGGATGGCTAAAGAACAGGCAATACGTGTCGATGGAACCATACTTGAAACACTGCCCAATGCAACATTCAGGGTGGAATTGGAGAGTGGTCATAAAGTGCTGGCACATGTCTCAGGTAAAATGCGCATGCATTTTATTAAAATTCTTCCCGGAGATAAAGTGACGGTAGAATTGTCTCCCTATGATTTATCCAGAGGGCGGATTGTATATCGTTATAAATAAAGGAAGTGGTCAATCATGAAAGTACGATCGTCTGTAAAAAAAATGTGTGATAAATGTAAAATTATCCGCCGTCGGGGTGTTTTAAGAGTGATTTGTCAAAATCCTCGTCATAAACAGCGACAGGGATAATTGTTGATTCAGAAGGAAATTAAGGAGGTAAAGTGGCCCGTATTGCTGGGGTAGATCTTCCCAAAAACAAACGCATTGAGGCGGCACTCACTTATATTTTTGGTATTGGTGCGACAACATCAAAAAAAATATTGGATGAAGCCGGGGTGAATCCCGATACCCGTGTTTCTGATTTACAGGATGCGGATGTAGCAAAAATTCGAGCTGTTATTGACGCTAATTTTAAAGTTGAAGGTGCCTTGCGTGCAGAAGTGACGATGAATATCAAGCGTTTAATGGATATCGGATGCTATCGCGGACTTCGTCATCGTCGAGGGCTGCCCGTACGTGGGCAGCGCACCCGAACCAATTCGAGAACTCGAAAAGGGAGAAAAAAAACAGTGGCCGGAAAGCGTAAACGGTGATCGGTTGACGCTGTCCTCCAGAAGCGGGCAGATGTTATGCCCGGAATTGAACATAAAAGCATTTTATCATAGATAATATGTGTTTTGAATTAGAAACAGGCTTAATGATAAGGAGTAATAAGTCAAGATTTAGGGTTTTATCTATATAAGGAGGCATAACTTGGCATTACCCAAAAGAGGTCGTAAAAAGAAAAAAGAAAAAGTTGAGGCTGAAGGCCAGGCTCATATTAAAGCAACATTCAATAATACAATAGTAACATTAACAGATAATTACGGGAATGTGATTTCGTGGGCGACAGCTGGAAGAATGGGATTTAAAGGAGCGCGTAAAAATACGCCCTTTGCTGCGCAAATGGCCGCTCAAAATGCCGCCAAAGAAGCAATGGAACTCGGTTTGAGACGGATCAGTGTTTTGGTGAAGGGGCCGGGTGCCGGGCGAGAAGCTGCCATTCGATCACTTCAGGCAGCAGGCTTGGACGTTATGGCGATTCGTGATGTAACGTCGATTCCTCATAACGGATGCCGACCTCCGAAGAGACGGAGGGTCTAGCTGATCGATTGGTCTGAGGCGATCAGACTGTTTTTATAAGTGGTAAAAGTGCGGGCTATTAAAAGCATCATGCTTGATAAAAAGATTAAAGGAAGGACGAATGGCCAGATATCGAAATGCTGTATGTAAGCTTTGCAGACGAGAAGGTGTCAAATTATTTTTAAAGGGAGAAAAATGTCTTTCATCCAAATGCTCATTGGATAAAAAAGCCTATCCTCCAGGTCAGCATGGAAAAAGTCGGAGGATTAAAATGTCCGACTATGGTTTGCAGTTGCGTGAAAAACAAAAAATCAAGCGTTATTATGGTTTATTGGAATCCCAATTCAGAAAAACATTTGAAAAAGCCAACAGGAAAAAGGGGATCACAAGTGAGAATATGTTGAAAATGCTGGAAAGCCGACTGGATAATGTGGTTTTGCGGTTGGGATTTGCGACATCCCGTGCAACTGCACGTCAATTGGTCAGACATCGTCATTTTACTGTGAATGGAAGAAGAGTGGATATTCCATCCTATCAGGTGAAACCGGGAGATGTTATTCAAGTCCGGGAAAATAGCCGAAAAATGGAGGTATTTCACAGTTCCATGAAACGGGTAAAGGAAGGACAGCAGTATCCCTGGCTTGAACTTGATAAAGCGAGTTTGAAAGGAACGTTTCTGGAAATGCCGAATCGAGCGGATATACCAGTGACATTCAATGAAAATTTGGTTGTAGAACTTTATTCAAAATAATCCATAATCCGAGGAATTTGAATGAGTCGTTTAGCATTGCAAATGCCACAAGGCGTAGAACGAGACGAAGCAACATACACAGACACGTATGGTAAATTTATTATCCAGCCCCTGGAGCGGGGATTTGGTGTTACCATCGGGAATTCATTTCGCCGTGTGCTTCTCTCGTCACTGTATGGGGCTGCCATTACCCATATAAAAATTGATGGCGTACTTCATGAATTTTCGACAATTCCCGGAGTGGTTGAAGATGTTTCTGAGATTATTTTAAACCTGAAGCAGGTACGTATTCGGCTGAATAACAAGCGGCCGGACAAGGTAACCATTCATTTGAAGGGGCCGGGAGAATTCAAAGCTGGAGATATAAAGCCCAACGGAGATGATTTTGAAATTCTCAATCCTGATATGATCATTGCGACACTGGATAAAGATGCGGATTTTGATATGGAAATTCGTATCGGCCGTGGCCGGGGATATTTACCTGCGGATGAAAATAAGCTTCCAGATCAGTCAATCGGCACCATTCCGTTGGATGCGGTTTTTAATCCGATCAAACAGGTGACCTATAACATCGAGAATACACGTGTCGGGCATCGTACGGATTATGAGAAATTAACACTCGAGGTTATCACCGACGGCAGTGTGACACCGGATGACGCATTGACCTATGCAGGACAGATTCTGAAAGATCATATTGAACTGTTCATTTCATTTGATGTTGAACCTGAGCCTGAAGAAGTGGCGGAAGTAGATGAAGATGTGATTCGTATCCGCAAACTATTAAAATTGAGTGTTGATGAACTTGAATTGTCAGTGCGTTCCCATAATTGCCTAAAGGCTGCCAATATTCAAACCATTGGAGATCTGGTAAAACGGGATGATTCTGAAATGCTCAAGTTCAGGAATTTTGGCAGGAAATCCCTTCAGGAGCTATCTAAAATTTTAGAAGAGAAAGGGATTTATTTTGGTATGGATGTCGATAAATATTTGAAAAGCGAATCCTCGTGATTCATATAGTGCTGAGGAGATTCTGATTCATGAGACACCGAAAAACGGTCGTAAAGCTGGGCAGGACAAGTGCCCATCGTAAAGCAACCCTTGCAAACCTGGCGGCTGCATTGTTTTTGCGTAAACATATAAAAACCACAGTGGCCAAAGCCAAGGCGACACGTAGAGTAGCCGAACGCTTGATTACATTGGCAAAAAAAGATACTGTTCATACAAGGCGGCTGGCCTTTAAGCGGTTGAATCAAAAAGAAGTGGTTAAAACGCTTTTTGAAGATATTGCAACACAATATCAGGAGAGGCCGGGTGGATATACAAGGGTTATAAAGTTGGGACAGAGGAATGGAGACGGCGCTCACATGGCTATTGTTGAGCTTGTGGGTTTTGAGACAGCCGTAAAAAAGAAGAAGGAAAAAGATAAATCCAAAGAAGCGGAAACAAAAAAGAAAGATAAGGATAAAAAGACAAAATCAAAGGAAAGCAAAGAAGCGGCAACGCCAGCGGGCGCATAAAATTTTTATTTAACTTTTACTGATAGGACTTATATAGCCGGGTGAAGGTAACAATGATCCCGGCTATTGTCATTTTTTATTCAATATACTGGATTTTTTGGCGAGTTCAGGGTCCATACCCTTCGAGCTGAAAAAGAAAAGGTCGCTAATTGTTAATCCGATTGATTGACGGAGCGGTTTCCAGTTTTCCCGATAGGCTTCATTATCGACACTGGTTCCTTCATTATCTTTATTCACAACTCGGACACGATTCGGGAATTCCCGGTTGATCATAAATGGGGAATGTGTTGTATAAATGACCTGGTTTTTTTCTGAAAGGTTTTCCAGCAGTTTGGTTAAATCCTTCTGTCCGGCAGGATGGAGGTGAAGACCGGGTTCGTCCAGCAGGAAGAGATATTCGTTATTTTTGGCTTCAAGGGTCGTCGCAATAAAATTAATATAAAAAGATAAATACCATAAAAATCCTAAAGAACGTGATTTGGGCGTATCATAGACGGTAGTCGCATCGCTGAAATCAATATACAGAAGATTTCCGTTGACTCTCAGTTTTATTTCGAGGCTGGGTTCCTGATTCCATACCTGACGGATTCGATGAGTGATTTCTCTGCTGGTTTCTTCCACTGCCCGACGCCCTCGCATGGAATCTTCAAAAATAATCGAAGGATCGTCCACACTTCCAATTTTCAGAAGATTGATTTCAGTCTGAAATTCTTTTCCTCCGGCGATAAGGTTTTCCTTGTCCACACGATCCCGGATAATGGGGATTGTATCAAAATAAATAATTTTCGGTAATAATGCGAAAAGCGGTTTTACATTTCCAATGGTGAGCGTTTTATCGTTGGTTTGAATTTTATAATCAGTGAGATTCGATCCCTCGCGCATCAGGATAAACGAGTCCATATTTTTAAATCCGTCATACATTTTTCCCAGTTGAATGCGTTCCTCTTTTGTAAATCCGGTGATTTCTACACCAATCTGAGGGGGTTTGCCTGATTGATAAAATTCAGAGTACTGACAAGTATACTCGAGGGTCAAATCACGATCCGGCAGGAATGTCTCAATGGCTTTCAGAATATTTGTTTTTCCTGATTCGTTGGCACCGATAATAACAGTAATTTTTGGATCCAGAGGCAATGACAGACTGAGAATAGATTTGAACGCATTGATATAAATATGGGATAGGATCATGGAACCTCCTTGTCGAAGAATATTTTTAAAATTACATATTTTCAGCTAAAATGCAAGGAAAAAAATAGGGGAAACATACCATCTATGCCAGGATATATGTTGGTTTTGTTGATTGTTTATGATTCATCGTCTGATTTAAAAAAATCAAGTTTCTCTATTCGCATTTTAGCCGATATGACAGGGATTATTTGGCTTCAATATTAATCGAACAGCTCCCAGAAATAACCGATCCGAAATGATCGTGCTGGCAGCAGTAATCCATCTGTGCAAGCCGCAGATGTATCCAGAATGTTGTCCAGAGAGAATGAAATGACGGCGTTTTGAATGATGCGAAGCATCAGTTTTCCGTTTAACAGCCAGTTGGGCTGGTGATAGATAGCCTGAACGGTTTCCATGTCATATCCATAGAGGCTATAATATTCTGACCAGAATTGTGCCTGTATGACAAAACGGCAGTCCAGTTCTTTATCGAAAAACAGGTGGCGCCATGAGAGTTCCGTCGATCCCCATAGATCCGGCCGTTCCAGCAGTATTTTTCCCTGTTCCGTCGCTCTGGCAAGATTAAGGATCAGTAATAGTTTAAGATGAGATCCCAGATTTAATTGGGACTGCGTTTCACATCCATAATACGTTTGAGTTCCAAGATTTTTAAATTGCAATAAATTGTCCAGCGGATTCAATTTGAGCAGCTGGCCGGTTTTTTGGTAATATCCACGGATGGATGTCTTGAATCCCGAAAGTTTGACGTGAATTCCGGCGTCCAGGGTCCAGGCGGATTCCGGGTGTATTGATTGATTAGAAGTGAAACGGTCTGAAAAATGCAGAATTGTCCAGTGATCATTGTATTCGGGAGCAGTGGGCAAAAAAACAGCACCTGTCTTTTCAGCCAGCGTGGGTTCGCGGTAGCTGCGATGAAGTCCTGACCAGACGGTCATGGTTGTATCCCAATTAAAAATGAGAAGTGTTTTCCCGAAAAACAGGGATTCTGTGCCCTTATGGACTCCTATTTGGCTTTTCATTGTGCTGTTATACAGCGATGCATGTTGAAAAAAGAGAAGGGCTTCCCAGTTGGCATGACGGACATTCAGCGTATCCACATTGAGGGCCTGATTTTCAATATGAATCCGCCAGCCGCAATATTTTTTTGTAAACGGAATCTGCTGTTCAAGCGTCCATTGATGTTGCAGCCCCCGAATAGTATCCTTTTTAGATGAATAACGATCCGTCAGGCGGTATTTTGCGGCTGTATAATGCCAGCTGAATTGAATGGGATGTTGTCCGGTGTAAAATGTGGATCGGAACATATGATCCGCCTGATCCCGCCTTAAATTCGGATTTAAGATGAAATTGGTGTCCAGAGGGGCTGTAACCGGATATTGCAAATCTGATTTAAATATATTATGCAGAATTGTATAACTGATTTGCAGTGCGTCGATAGGCTGCCATTGAATATTCGATCGTACCTGCTGCCTGTGATGTTCATAGCTGGTTCCTTCACCTTCATGATGCAGAAGCACGCCACCGATCAGTTTGAAATTTTCTGCATATTTTTGACCGAACGTGATATCCAGATCACTCCATTTGTCCGGTCCAGTGCGATAAACGGCCTTTGTGTAGGGTTTTGATATGCCCATTAAAGATTGCGACCTTAAAAAAAGGGATCCGCCGATGGTGTTTTGTCCCGAATAAACCGATAGGGAGTGAATGCCGAGATGGGACACCATTTCAACCGGGATCAATCGCAGATCTGCCATGCCCGTCACCGGATCCTTGATTGAAAATCCGTTTAGAAAAATATTCGAATAATGCAACGGGGTGCCGGAGATTCGAAATCCTGCCCAGTTACCCCCGAAACTCAGATTCCGATACTGAATCCCCGGTAAATACTGAATGATATCGCCGAGGTGGCGATAGTTCATCTGAGGTGTTTGATCAATCCGGATTTCATGAACATAGTCCTGGCCTTCCAATAGGCCGGATGGCAGAATGATCAGAATAAAGCCTGTCATCACAGGAAGAAAACGCAGTTTTCGGAACCACCGGATGAGAAGCGGGGCCGCAGAAATAAAGAGGGCGGTGTTGACAAAAATATGAGTCAGATAAAAAGGCAAACCCGCAATCAGGCTGAACCACAATTGATCAAAATGAATACCGACGCCCAGAGCGTATCCCAATGTCGTCAATATTGCGAATAGAAGTGTGCATAAAAAGCCTGCAATCCCTGTAATAATGTGCAGCTGAAGTCCCTTCAGCGGTCGCAGATGCTTCATAAGGCCCCCTGCACATCCGGTCAAAGCCATGGATAATATCATACTGATCAAAAGCGGTGGTGCTGCCATGCCCTGGGGATTCAGGATGCCATAGATCGTTTCCGTGACTGCACCGCAGAGAATACCGGATCGGATGCCCATGATCGATCCGCATAAAAAAACGGTCAATGTGACAAGTTCCACATTGGGTACAGCAATAAATGTATAACCCAATACCACACCGAGGGCAATAAAACCGGCCAATAGAACATAGTATTTCATGAGCCCCTACTCATTCACAAAAAAAACCGACCCGGAGTCGGTTCAAGGATCGATCACTTATGAGATGCCCTTCCCGCAGGGTTTCAATTCAAAAGCAACTCTCCTGACTTTCCTGAATCCGGCGGTTTCCCCATGGAATAAAATACAGTTGATGATATTGCAAATCATCCGATGCTTTCGAACTTTCCGGTACAAGTCTGCCAATACGGCAGGATGAGGATGGAGCAGCTCATGATTTGCACTGTATTCTCAATTTTGCATGGAAAATTGAGAATCTGGTTCAGTAAAAATCAATATATCGATTCCCGTGATGTTTGTCAAGTTAAAAGACAGAGAATATCCTGGCTGTATTTAATCTTAAAAGGTTGTTTTTGAATCGGTTATGAATACAATTCCAGAAACATCGGCTATGATATATTGATTTGATTCCTCTTACCAGCCTTTATGGAAAAGCGTTTTACCATCAGACTGAAAAATGACGGCTCCGTCAAGATCGGTTCGATAAATCGAAATTTTCAGTTCAGATAGTTTACGCACTGTTGTGGAATCCGGATGGCCGAAACGGTTGTTTTTCCCGGCTGAGATAATGGCATGTTTCGGGTGAACGGTCTTTAAAAAATTGACGTTGCTTGCAGTGTGACTGCCGTGATGTCCGATTTTAATGACATCCGCATCAAGCGGTTTTATCGATTGAACCAGATGATTTTCAACGGGAAATTCGGCATCTCCCATGCAAAGCATCCGGTGTTCTCCAAACAGGAATAAGGACACGACAGATCGGTTATTGACATTATGCTGGTTTTGCATTGTCTGATCAGGAGAGAGAAAGTAACAGGCGGATCCGGGAAAAATCAGGCTGTCCAGGGCCGTAATCCGTTTTAACGGGATTTGTTTTCTGTAAGCAGTTTCTAAAAATTTTCGCATGGGTTTAGTCGAGGCGAGTGTGTCGCCGGTGACTATCAGACCAACCTGACATTGATTGATCAGTGAAATCAGTCCGCCCACATGATCATTGTGTGCGTGTGTGAGAATCACCGCATCGATTTTTCTGATGCCTTTCTGATGCAGGTAAGGAACAAGAATCCGCTCTCCGGAATCAAACCAGGCATGCCGGTCTCCGCCGTCGATGATGACGGTTCGATGTCTGGGCAGATGGATGACCGCAGCGTCTCCCTGACCCACGTCCAGCTGAATATAAGTCATTTTAGTTGCAGAACAGGTAAACGCTGCATGCCAGATCGTCAGATTTATGCAGATCAGCGAAGCGAAAACCAATCGTTTTCTCCAAAGTGGATGTGTCCATTGAAAAAACAGGAACAGCAGGCACAGATAGAGGGTAATCTGAAAGCAGTTCGGTGCCGGAAGCACGATATTTAAAAAGGGAACCGCCTGTACCATTTCAGTCATCCACAGCAGCAACCGGATAAGTATATCAGTGAATGCGCTGTAGATTTCAGCGGCCCACAGACTGACGGGTGCAAAAAAGAGTGACGTCAGTCCGTAAGCGACAATCAAACCCACCAAAGGAACGGCAAAAAGATTGGAGAGGATGCCGAACAGAGGCAGTTGGTGAAATACAGAAATCACAACAGGGAGTGTCCCTAACTGGGCTGACAGAGAGACAAGCAGGAGTACGCAGACATTTCTGATGAGACGGCGTTTCATGCACCACGCGTGGCATTGACGGAATCCTGGAAGTGTTGCCCACTTCGGATAGAAATACAGAATGGAAAAAACCGCAGAAAAGGAGAGCTGAAATCCTGTGTCGAAAAGCATCAGAGGATTTATAATCAATAATAGCAGGCCGGCAACGCCCAGTGAATTAAAGGGATGGCTTTGACGCTCGAGCTGCTGTCCGATGAGATACACACACGCCATGATTGTCGCTCGCACTACCGGCGGTTTTCCCTCGGTGAGCAAACAATAGAATATCAATCCCAGAACGGTCAGGAGCGTACGCCATGAACATGGCAGACGAATCAGGGAGAAAAGCGTGTAAAGAATGAGAAGCACAAAACCGACATGCAGACCGCTTACGGCAAGCACATGAATGGTGCCGGTTTTCGCGAAAGCGGTTTTTATTTCATCAGAGAGGTCGGTGCGGTCTCCCAGGATCAGTGCCTTTAAAAGATATTCGGACTCTTTTGCGTAAATGCTTTCAAGACGGCGCTTGATCCATCTGCGCACCGGGTAAACAACCTGCCGAAGCAGACGATGCCCCATTTTTTGACCGGTTTTGATGAGTACTGTTTCTTTTGCGGGAATGAACAGGCCGGAGACACCCCGGGCAAGCAGATAGGATCTGTAATCGAATCCACCGGGATTTCGCCGGGAAGCGGGCAAAGCGAAGGTTCCTGTGATCAGGATTTGTTCGCCGTAAAACAAAGAATCGAGCGGCTTTCGATAACGATTCATTCTCAGGCGGCCGCAGACCGGGAGCCACTCCCGGTTGGTTGAAACGCTGTCCGTTGCAATCCAGTAGACCGTTTTATCCGGCCAATATTCCGGATCCTTCACCAGATGCGCCTTGAATGAAAAAACTTCGTCTTTTGGTAAATGAATAATATGATTGGCATGAGACCAATAGATCATGTTGAACCGCATCCAACCGGCGGCAATCACGATCAGAGCCGTAATGTACCGCTTGCCAATATGAGGATTCCAAAAAAAATAGAGACAGACCAGCAGAAGAAGCGGCACTGCGATCGAAATCCAGTACGAAAAACTGACAGGCACGGCCCTGCCAAGCAGGATACCCAGTGCAAGCAGCAGAGAGGTTTTTACGGCCGGATAAGACTTCATGGCTATCGCATCAATTATGGGCGTGCAATTTTCAGTGAAATTTGAAAAAATTTGGCAATGCCTTATAATAAATAAAACGGAAGAGAAATAAAAATAAAAAAATGCCGAATGGATGAAATTATACGAAAAATTGATCAACATTTCATTGTGAACCGTTCATGATTGATAGTTAATATAAATTTCCATTGGCAAAGAAATCCAGAATCATATTGCCTGAGTACAAATTTTTAATTACATTGATACAATTTATGGTGGTTTTTAACTGTCACTATCAGATATCAGGAACTGAGTCAGCCATGCGTATACCGACATGTTTATTATCCTTATGGAAGAACCGGTGGTTCCAGCGGATTCTTTGGCTGGGTGTGATTATCATGCCCCTGCTGTTTTTCTACAGCCATATCCGGTATTATGCCAATCATTTATCCGACGATGCATTGATATCGTTACGATATGCGCAGCGCCTGATTGAAGGTAAAGGACTCACCTGGACCGAAGGAATTCCGGTTGAAGGCTATTCCAATTTCTTGTGGGTGCTGCTATCCGCAGGCATGGGGCTTCTGGGCTTTGATTTGATCACAGGGATTCGTATACTCGGCATGATCTGTATGGCAGGTGCCTATGGTGCCTTCGTATATTGCTTCATCAAGTGCTCTCATCGACAGAACCCCTTATTTTTACTGCCCGCATTGTCCGTCTTCGTTGTTTCAGGAACGCTGGCCATCTGGACAGTCGGCGGGCTGGAACAGCCATTAATCGCCTTATTGCTGTCATGGTCATTGGCATGGACCTTCATTCTGTTTCAATCGGAGCACCCACCGGATCGCTTTATCTGGATTTTGGGTCTGCTATTAGGCCTGATTTGCATCACACGGCCGGACAGTCCGCTGTTTGTGGTTTCGATTCTGTTTATCGGTGCCATTCGGTGGGGTCTGCGGAAACACGCTTTGAAACGGTTATGCATCATTGGGATGATTCCGCTTGTTTTTATTGTCGGGCAATTGGTGTTTCGTCTTTATTATTACGGAGACTGGGTCCCGAATACGGCCATGGTGAAAGTGAGCCCGTCACTGGATCATTTATTGAACGGCCTGAACCATATTAAAAATGGTTTTCTCACGCATTTGCCCCTGTCGTTTCTGGGCATACTGCTGCTGGCAGGTTTGCTGCTGACTTCGAAATACCGGTTTTTCGGATTGCTTTTATTCACGATCGATGTTCTTTGGCTTTCATATATATGCTTTATCGGCGGAGATATCTTTGCCGGTTTTCGTATGCTGCTTCCGGTATTGATTGTTCTGATCTATATTATATTATTTGCCACAGACCTGATCTGGTCAGCGGTTAAAAAGAATATCCATCGCATTATTCTGGTTCTGTTTTTCATTGGATGCTTTTTAGCCTATCATCGTGTTCAATTTCATTATAAAAACAATTATAACAGCCGGGCCGTCTTTCGAAAGTGGGTATGGTATGGCAGAGATATCGGATTGTTTTTAAAACAAGCCTTCGGTGATCAAAAACCGCTTTTGGCGGTAGATGCGGCGGGCGCCGTTCCCTACTGGTCCGAACTGCCCTCCCTGGATATGCTGGGATTGAACGACTGGTACATTCCCAGGCATAAACCGGACGATTTCGGCAGGAGAACCATTGCCCATGAATTGGGAAACGGGCCATACATTCTGCACCGGGAACCCGACCTGATCATGTTTTCTGTTCCGCCGGGCACCCGGGAGCCATCCTTTCGAGGCGGTCACGAGATGATGGAAAGCCCCGCTTTTCATGATAAGTACACGCCGGTTTCATTCCTGGTTCACAGTCTGGATGATATCCAGGCCAAATTGTGGGTGAAGCGATACAGCCGGAAAATCGGCATTCACCAGACGGATCGCGCTGTTACGATTCCCGGTTATTTATTCAACGGGAATCCGGATGCTTTCGCCAAAATGAATGAATGTGGGGATCTCATCATCACGGTGAGCCGTTCTGTTCCTGTTTCCATAAAAAAATTGGATTTGCCGAACGATGCATGGGATATCGAAATAATTCCGTATCATCCGGACCTGACCGCGGCAATCACCCGGGATGAAGACGGAAAAGCGGAACTGACGATATCCACACAGAGTGAGACCGAACTCGAAGTGCAGGCAGTGCGGCTGATGCATCGTCCTTAAATAATCGACGTTTGTATTCCTTTCCGGATTTTATCCTCGGGATCTGGTATGCTTTGATAACAGAAAAATAAACAAACAGTCACTGGATGTACGTGATACGCATAATGGCCGATCAATTCCTCACCTTTCTTATCATATTATCAAGAGCATTTCAAATTTGAGGCAATAATCCGATGAAAACCATATTAAAACTCATTTTGCATGGTGGATGACCTGCCTGGTGATGTTTCCCCGTTTGTTTCGGGGCTTATTTCAAAAAAGAATCCGCCATGAATCGATAATTGGATTATAAATTCTATTATAATCTCTATATTTTCAAAAGGTTAAATACTCTTTTATTCTCTTAATATAAAGCATCGGTTTTTGGGGCATAATTTCTGCAATCAATACATCAGTTTTAGATAACGAGTCATTTTACGCCCGGATTGATAAAAAAAGGGATTTTTTGACTCAATTTGTAAATAAACGGGATGAATTGTTACCCGAAAGGAATAAACATGCGAAGCGTATATTTCTTTCCTGTTTTTTTATTGGTTTTTCTACTTGTCAGTGGATCTTTTTATGCGCAGACCTTTATCCCTGAATCTGTAACCGACCAGACGTCTACGGCGCCGCTGTCCAGCCCGACTCCAGGTTCTTTTCAACCGAAGTACATCAGCGGATTCGGATCCGAAGATGCCTTTACGATTTTTTACGAGGATCGGGACAACGGAGGGAAAATTTCTCATATTACAACCACAACCGGTCCCACCGGTTTCTCCGCATCGGGCACGGCGACCAATATCACAGACGCGCATTTTTGCGTGAAAGACTGGCCGATCACCATTGACGAGGTCGAATACGCCTATCGCGGATGGGGATCCGTCGGCA